>ERZ761607.4890-NODE-4890-length-11446-cov-7.591081_pt1 | contig 11446 bp, 11 predicted proteins | sample MGYA00511164_ERZ761607 | MGnify/ENA primary metagenome ERZ761607 (study PRJEB28899, sample SAMN02445080) | bioreactor sludge metagenome | biome: EBPR sludge | place: Australia: Brisbane, Thorneside Wastewater Treatment Plant | collected 2011-06-22 ...
ATTATAAAAATTATCTTATTTTCTTTTTCAATTTTATTGTTCGGTTTCACTTTATGGTTTTTCAGAGACCCTACAAGAAAATTACCGTCGGGAATAAATGAAAATACAATAATTTCACCTGCAGATGGCAAGGTAGTTTTAATTGAAGAAATTGAAAACAAAGAAGATAATCTATTCAAAAAAGGTGAAAAACTAAAACAGGTGAGTATATTTTTATCACCTTTAAATGTTCACGTGAACTGTCATCCTGTAACAGGTATTGTTGATTATTTTAAATACATCGAAGGTGAATATCTCGTAGCATTTGATCACAAGTCATCGGAGCGGAACGAAAGAACTGAAATTGGAATTAAAACAATAAACGGCAATAAAATTTTATTTAAACAAATAGCAGGTTTTGTTGCAAGAAGAATAGTATGTAATTTGAAAACCGGGGATGAAGTATATATTGGAGAAAAATTTGGTATGATCAAATTCGGTTCGAGAGTTGATATGCTGTTTGATATAAACACAAAAATTTTTGTTAAACCCGGTGATAAAACAAAAACCGGCGAAACAATAATCGGTGAATTTCAAAGTTAAAAAATGATTTGAACATTCCACGAAGTTTCATACCATCCTTATTTACAGTTTTAAATGCGTTCTGCGGATTTATGTCCCTGATATATGCAATGAACGGTAACTTTACTCAAGCGTCTTTTTTTATTATCTACGCAATGTTGTTTGACGGATTTGATGGTATAGTTGCACGTCTTTTAAACACATCTAGTGAATTTGGAGTTGAACTTGATTCACTATCAGATGTTATTTCATTTGGAGTTGCACCTTCATTTATAATTTATAATTTATATTTTAAAAACATTGAAACATTTGGCGTTGTAGTTTCATCATTCTTTATGATTTTTTCAGCAGTCCGTCTTGCAAGATTTAATGTGCAACTTGTAGGATTTGACAAGGATTATTTCAAAGGATTGCCGACACCTATTGCAGCAGTGACATTATGTTCTTATGTAATTTTTTATAATAACCGAATTTTTTCCGAAGAGACAAGTGTTTATTTTATCTGGATACTTGCATTCCTATTGCCTGCTTTGATGATTAGCAATTTCAAATATGATACACTTCCAAAGTTTAATAAACGTAATATAAAAAAATATCCGGTAAAGTTTATAATAATTTTAATTGCAATAATTTTAATTTTATTAACAAAAGGTGAGGGTATTTTTTCGTTTTGTTTGTTTTATATCAGTACAGGAATTATTAGATCATTTTTTAATTTTATAAATCCGAAAAAAAGAAGGATTATGAATACATCAGAATCAAATTCAAAAGAATCCGCAGACCCCGGTTTAAATCTCAAATAATTTTTTTTAATCCTTCTATAAGACTATCAACATCTTTTAAAGTATTATTCCTTCCGATTGAAATTCTTACAGTTGCAAGTGCAGTCTTTTCATCAACTCCAAGACTTAACAATACATGAGACGGCTTATGGGAACCGGATGTGCAGGCAGAGCCACCTGAAACGGCAATACCTTCAACATCAAGCAATATCAACAACATTTCAGGATCAACTTTAGAATTTTTCAAATTAACAGAAATGTTTAGTATATTTGGCAGTGAATTTTCATCAGGAGTATTTATTATGATTTTATCTCCCAAAATCTTTTTGAGATTTTTTAACAAATAATTTTTTAGATTTATATAATGAGTTCTGTCTGATTCAAAATTTTGTTTTAACAATTCGAGTGCTTTTTTAAATCCTGCGATGCCCGGAATATTTTCCGTTCCACCTCTTAAATTCCTCTCCTGACTTCCACCGTGAATAAATTTTTCAATTGGAGTTTTATCTTTAATATAAAGTGCAGCAATCCCTTTAGGTCCATAAATTTTATGCGAAGATATTGTCGCCAAATCAATATTCAGATCGGTAAGTTTTAATAACTCTTTTCCAAATGACTGAATTGTATCCGAATGTAATACAAAATCAAATTCAGATTTCAGAGAACTAATTTTTTTCAAATCATTTATTACTCCGGTTTCATTATTTGAATGCATAAGCGAAACCATCAGTGTATTTCTATTCAGCAAAGATTTTAAATTTTCATAATTTATAAAACCATTGTTATCAGTTTCAACAAATTTTACTGTGAAACCAAAATTATTTTTTAAATACTCAATTGAATCTAAAACCGCAAGATGTTCAATTCTTGAAGTTATAATTTCCTTTTTGTTTGATTGTAAGAAATTAATAGCAACGCTTTTAATGGCATGATTATTTGCCTCGGTTCCTCCACTTGTGAAATAAATTTCTTTTGGTTTAGAACCTATAATCTCTGCGAGTAAATCCCTTGTATCTTCAATTAATACTTTTGCAGGTTTGCCAAATGAATGAATAGAAGAAGGATTTCCAAAATCAAATTTCAAATAAGGTAACATTGCATTAATCACTTCTTCGGAAACAGGTGTTGTTGCAGCATTATCAAAATAAATATTATTCACTTAATTTTATGTTTAATTATGTAATTACAATAATTAATTTAAATAGTTGATAAATTGATTATTTATGAAAATAAATACTAAAGAATTATTTTTAATTCCAAATCTACTTTCAATACTCAGGTTAATTTTATTAATTCCACTTTGTTATCTGATATTATATAAATTTGATACACAAAAATCAGTAATAATTTTAATAATGATTTTGATGTATATAACTGATTTATCAGATGGATATATAGCGAGAAGATTTAATCAGGTTTCAGAAACCGGAAAGATAATAGATCCACTTGCAGACAAAATTTCTGTTACAGTAATTGCTATATTAGTATTTATCAAAGGTTTATTGCCATTATGGTTCTTGATCATCGTCTTATTAAGGGATATTTTAATATTATTTTTTGGCTTAAAACTTGAGAAAAAGACTGGAAAAGTATTAATGAGTAATTATCCCGGCAAAATTGCAGTATTAGGAATTGGGATTGTGTTATTACTGAATTTAATGCAAATATCAGTTATTACTGAATTTATATCATACTTTTATTATATTATATTAATTTTAATTATTTATTCCTCATATCTATATTTCAAAAGGTATAAACAAACAATAGGAGAAACAATTGATGGAAATCACTGAGAATCCCTTTGATGAATCTTCTGAGAGGAGGAGACGAAATGCAGAGAGGGTTAAAACATTAACCCGTAAAGATGTTGAGATGAAGATGGAAGAGAAGCTTGTTGGCAAGAAAATAACGAAGAAACTAATAGTTGATTCATTATTTAACTCACTCAGAGAACTAATTATGTCCGCCGACCCTGTAATAAGAATTGAGATTAGAGATTTTGGAGTTTTTGAGGTTAAGAAAACAAAACCAAAACCAAAAGCGAGAAATTTAAAAACCGGCGAATTTGTATATGTCCCAGGCAGGAGGAAAATGCATTTTAAACCGGGCAAACTATTAAAAAATTATTTAAAAGACAGTTCGGAAAAGGATGCTCAGGAAGAATTAAAAAATTTAGAAAATTCTGAAAATCAAAATAACGAAATTAAACCGGGAATAAATCAGGAGGGAGAAAATAATATCCTGTAAATTTTACAATTTAATCTTAATTGATGGCAAAAACTTTAGGAATTGATTACGGGGATAAGAGAATCGGAATAGCTATTTCAGATGATAATAATAAAATTAGTTTTTCAAGACCACACCTCTCAAACGACAAAGAATTTTTCAAAAAAATTTCGGAAATAATACAAACAGAAAATGTAAACAGGATAATATTAGGTTATCCTATAAATCTGAACTCCGAAAAATCCATACAAACATTAAAGACAGAAGATTTTAAAAATTCATTAGAAACTTTTTTATCAAAGTCAGGATTACAAGTAGAAATATGTTTTTCTGACGAGAGATTTACAAGTTCGATTGCAGGACAATTTATTTCAGAAAATGTTACAAATAAAAAGAAAAAAAGAGACAAAGGACTTGTTGATTCAATTTCAGCACAGATAATATTACAAGGTTATCTGGATAAAATAAATTTTAAACATTAATGTATTTAGTAGAATTATATAAGCTAATAGAAGAAGGTGAATCACAAACTGTAGAATTCAAAAGAAAATTTTCTACACCTGAAAAAATTGCAAAAGAGATGATTGCGTTTGCGAATACAAAAGGTGGTTATATTTTATTCGGGGTTGATGATGATAAAACGATTGTCGGAGTAAGAAGCGAAAAAGAAGAAATTGAACTTGTAGATTCGGCTGCAGTTTTTTATTGTGAACCGGAAATAAAATATGAATTTGAAATTATACTTATAAAAGGTCTGGATGTAGTTGTGGTTTATATACCTGAAAGTGAAAACAAACCGCATTACTTAATTACTGAGGATGAAGATAATATGAAATGTTATGTTCGGTTGGATGATATGTCAATAATAGCATCAAAAGAAACTGCCAAAATATTAAAAGGTCAAAACAGTAAAAATCCTTTGACAATAAATTTCGGAGAGAATGAAAAAACTTTGATGAATTTTCTCAACGATAACGGTAAGATTACAGTAAAAGGATTTAAAAAACTTGTCAACATATCAGAAAGGAGAGCAAGCAGAACACTTGTTAACCTTGTTAGAGCAGGAACAATTCGACATCACTTTAACGGCAAAGAAGAATATTTTACACTTACCTGAAATTAATTAGTATATTTCTCCTGCATCTTATCATGTCTCTCTTCCGCTTTCTTATCCCATACAGGAACTACCGTTTCAAGAAAATTTTTCTTGTCTTCTTTTAGTTTATTTACATCAAGCCCTATATATGCCTGTGCTTTTTCTTTTGTAGATACATCAGGATAAACAATCGGTAACGGAATATTTTTTTTGATTAATAACCCCGCAAGTTGAATTCTTGCTTCTTCAGACTTTTGTATTGCAGTACCGAGAATTCTAGCACATTCAAGCGGAGCATGAAAACTTGAGCCATGACCTGCCGCAACAAAATCCCATCTCCACTGAGCACTTCTGATCAAATCCAAAACAGGTTTCATTTCAGCTTCAGTTGCACCGTTATCCCACATAGTTTTGGCTTCAATATGCGCTTTGAAAAGAGAGTTCATTGCTAATTTTAATAATTCTTCAACTTTATCTTGTCTGTCAAAAACATTTTTAATTAAAGTGGCTTCAGATTCTCTGTGGCAAACCTGACATGCATTTTCAATATTGTTAAGAGGGCTTTGGATATGATGATCTGTAAATTTAACACCACCTTCTGATTTATAAGGCATATGGCAATCAGCACACGCAACACCTCTTTCGCTATGCACTCCCATTTTAAACATTTCAAAATCCGGATGTTGTGCTTTGAGTACCGGTGTTTTACTTAAAGTGTGCACAAAATCAGTATGAGAAACAGAATCATAATATCTTTCAATATCTTCAACTGATGAGCCTTTATCCCAAGGGAATGTGAGATATTTTCCTTCACCTTTAAAATAATATTCAACGTGGCATTGAGCACATACAAGAGATCTCATCTCCTGATGTGTTGCATTATTAATATCTTTACCCTGTCTTGCGAGTGCTTCAATTAATGCAGGTCTAGTGATTCTTAAATTCATAGTTTTCGGATTATGACAATCCTGACAACCAATAGGGTTTGCTATTTCGTGACCTAATTCTTTAAAAGGTTTTTTATAAAATTCTTCAACTCCTAATTCATTCATAACTCTTGGAACATCAGTGCTTTTACATGCATAACAAGTACTCGGCTGCGGTACATCAGTTCTCAAAGTATTTCTTAAATCTTTTATGGCATAATAGTGACCTCTTCCCTGATTATAATCTCTGGAAAAAGCATAACCTGCCCATAGTATCACCAGTTCAGGATATTTTTCAAGCATATCAACTTTTTGAGAACCTGCATGTTTACTTTTATAATTTGTATCTAAAGTTTTTATATAAGACTGATATTGACGGGGAAAATTTTCTCCCCAGACTTCATTTCTCGGTTCCCACTCTGATAAAGGTTTAATATTTTGCAAAATCAAATTTGCTTCAGTTCTTCTTTCGATAATAGAACTTCCAAAAAGCCCCGCAAGAAAAACTATAACAACCGTTAAAATAAACAATAACCAACCGACATAAGGTTTTTCTTTAATAATGTCTTTGATTTTTTTCATAGTATTATTTATTTAATTGTTTTTTTAGCCAATCCGGAACAATGGGATTTAAACCCGGAACTTTTGAATCAGGGAAAGAAGATAAACTGCTTACCGATCCGTGAGGAGTTTCCTGATGACAACTCCAACATAGTCTTTCTTCGCCTCTATCGTCTTTAACAAACATTGTGTGATTTAATAAATTAGAATGACACCTTATGCAGTTATCCTGAACTACATTTATACCGGCTTGTTTTATTTTTATTACTTGAGGTTCAAGTCTGAAAGTGAACATAAAAGAATGTCTTGCACCATCCGATGCTTTGAAAGCATATTTTTTAAAAAAATTATCCTGAGGCACATGGCAATCATTACAAGTTGCTACTTTAGAATGAGAACTTACTCTCCAAGAAGAATACTGCGGATACATTACATGACAATTAATGCAAGTTTCCGGTTTATCTGATAAATAAGAAGTTGCATTTCCGACATATAAGATAAAAACGAGAGTGCCGGATAATACACCGCATATAACGATAACAGGAACTTTCCAATTATCGGGTGGTAAAATAAAATTGAATATCTTTTTTATCAAAGTATAGAAAAATAATAATTTTTAATTATTATTAAAATGATTTATATCAATTTATTTAACTTCAAAATATATTGATTTTAAAAATAAAACTGATAATATTGTATAATGAGCAGGTTAGAATCATTATTGGAAATACTCAAAAATGATGAAAACGATGCATTCAGCAGATATGCTTTAGCTTTAGAATATATGTCAATGAATGAACCGGAAAAAGCAAAGACAGAATATTTGAAGTTATTGAAAAATCAACCGACATATTTACCTGTTTATTATCAACTCGGTAAACTTTATGAACACGAAGGTGATTTAGAAGAAGCAAAGAATATTTACAATAAAGGATTATTTGTGGCATCTTCACAAAATGAACTTCACACAAAAAACGAATTACAAGAAGCAATAGATAATTTATACTAATCATTAACTACACCAATAAGATATATTTAACAACTCTACCGTCATTTTTAAAACTAAAAATCAGAACCATGAAAAAACTAAAAATATTATTCGTTAGTATTTTTTGTATCATTTCATTTTCCCAATCATATTCTCAGGCAAGAATGTGGGAGAATTTTACTGATATGAAAGAATTAACATCTGTCGCAGTATCAGAAAACTCAGTATATTGCGGATCAAAAGGCGGTGTATTTGTCGTTTCAAACAACGGAACAATTATAGAAAAATTCACAAATATAAATGGTCTGTTGAGCAATGATATTTTAAGTTTATATCTTGATTCTCAAAGAAGATTATGGATAGGAGCATCAGACGGATCAATTGTTATATATGATGTTAACAATAAATCATTTAAATATATTTACGATATAAAAAATTCAACAGAATCCGATAAATCAATCAATAGTTTTCAACAATTCGGAAATTTTATTTTTGTCGGTACGGGATATGGCATTCAGAAAATTTCAATTTTAAATTTCAGTTTTGTAGATGCACCTTATTATCAACTCGGCAACTATGCACCGAGAACAAAAGTAACCTCTCTTACATTACTGAATAATTTATTATTTGCTGGAACAATATCAGGTGTAAGTTTTGCAAATGTTTCAACATCAAATTTAAATAATCCATCGAGTTGGACAAACTTCAACAGTTTCGGAATGTCAAACTCTGTAAATACCGTAGCCTCATTCGACAACAAAGTCTTTGCCGGAACTGCATCCAACTGTATGTATTATGAAAACGGAAACTGGGCGGGATATCCGAACAATATAATTTTTAATAGTGCAGTACGATCCATTTCCCCTGTTCAGAGCAGAATTTATTTTTCATTAAATAATTCTGTCTATTTTGCAAATCAGGGTTCGCTTGAAAATGTAAATCTATACCTTGAAAATGTAAGAATCGGACAAGTAACCTCTTTTGCAAATGGTAACCCGATTCTTGCAAGTTTATCTGACGGGCTATTTATAAATACAAATCAGGGATATCAGTTTGTCGCACCAAACGGTCCTGCGAGAAACAGTTTTGACTGGCTCGCCGCAGATGGTTCTGGAAATGTATGGGCAGCCGGCGGAGGATTTACCGCAGGATTTTATAAGTTAAGCGGTTCTACCTGGACAAACTATAATACATCGACATATCCTTCAATTGGTAATGATAATTTTTTTAGAAAAATTTATGCAAATGATAACACAGTCTGGGCATTGAGTTATGGAGGAGGACCTACGCTAATAGAAGGAGAAACAATAAGAAATTTTAATCCATCAAACGCAAATTTGCCGGGAATACCTGCGAATCCTAATTACTGTACTCCTTTCGGAGGTGGTTTTGACAATCAGGGAAGATTTTGGTTATCAATTTATACTTCTAATAATTCAACTAATATATATTGTTATACTGGAGACGGGCAATTTATTGGAATTCCAAATTCTTCGTTTATCAACAGTTGCAATCTTGAAGCGATGGCTATTGATAACAACAATACAAAATGGATAGTAACTAATACGCCTGAAGGGGTATATTTTTTTAATGAAAACGGAAGTTTAAATAATTTCTCAGATGATATTTTTGGATTTTATACAACCGGAGATTTTGGAATACAGGATATAAATGATGTTATAGTTGATAAAAACGGAGAAGTTTGGATTGCAACGAACAATGGAGTTTTCATAATCAGCAATCCGTTAGCGGCAATTCAAAATCCAAATAATAAACCTGCACCGGTGAAACTTGGAATTATCGAAGGTAATTTGCGAGTTCCTTTTACACAAAATTGCAGAGTTATAAAAAATGACATCTTAAATGAAAAATGGATTGGAACAGAGGGAAACGGTGTATTTCATTTATCATCAGACGGATCAACTTTAATTGAACAATTCAACACATCAAACAGCCCGATACTTGATAATAAAATTAATTCCATAGTTGTAAATCCTGAAACTGGAATAGCATATTTCGGAACTTTAAAGGGATTATCTTCCGTAACAACCAATGCTATCGAACCGGTAGCAGAATTTGATGAAATAACATGTTCACCGAACCCATTTATTTTACCTGCAGGTGTTGATATGAAAATAGATGGATTAATTGAAAATTCAAGGTTAAAAATCATAAATCTTACGGGGCAGGTTATTGCAGAATTTGACTCTCCAGGCGGAAGAATAGCAACCTGGCAAAACAGCCGAAACCTGAATCTCCCTTCCGGTGTTTATATAGTAGTGGCATTTAACAGAAATGGCAGCAAAGTCGGAAAAGGAAAATTTGCTGTTATAAAAAAATAATATGTTAGTAATACCTGTAATAGATATAAAAGATAATAAAGTAGTAAGGGTTTTAGAAGGATTAAAAAACCAAACGGAATACTATTGCGAAAGTCCTGTTAATGTAGCAAAATTATTCAGGAAAGAGAATTTTAAAACTTTACATATTACAGATCTTGATGGAGCAATTAACGGTGAAATGCAAAATTTCCCGTTAATTGCAGAAATCATTAAATCAATTGATATACCAATACAGGTAGGCGGTGGAGTACGTAATTTTGAGACTGCGAAAAAAATGATAGAAGAACTTGGAGTTTACAGAGTTGTAATAGGTACAGCAGCAATAACAAATCCCGATTTGGTAAAGCAGTTAATTAGTGAATATTCCGCTTCAAAAATTGTAATTGGAATTGATGAAAAATTAAATAATGTGGTTCAAAACGGATGGGTGAATTATGCAAATATTACACCTCTTGATTTTGCTAAGATGATGGAAGATTTAGGAATTAAAAGAATTATATATCAGGATGTTACAAGAGTTGGAAATTTATCAGGTCCACATATTGAAAGACTTATAGAAATAGCCACACACACAAATTTAAGGATTACTTCCGCAGGTGGAATTCATAACTATAATGATCTAAACAGATTAAGTGAAATTGAAAATCTTGGAATAGATTCAGTTATGATAGGCAGAGCATTATATGAAAATATGTTCCCATGTCAAAAACTTTGGAGAGAACTTGAGTGTGAAGATATATCACTTGAACTGCCAAAAGTTAAGGGATTATAGTTTATAAAATTTTATTCACTTCAAAAACTTTTCCTTTTTTAATTACAGTTTCAATTCTATTCACACCGAAATTATAAATCATCTCTTTGTAATCAGGTAAATCTAATATTAACAAATCTGCTTGTTTACCTTCAGCAAGTGAGCCGATAGAATTCTGTAAATTTAAAGCACATGCTGAATTATATGTAACCGAATTAATAATTTCTTCAGCAGACATTTTAAGTTTGATAGAAGCCAAACTCATAATCATTTGTAAATTTTCGGTGTAACATGATCCCGGATTAAAATCAGTAGCCAAAGCAACCGGCACATTTTTATTTATAAGTTCTCTTGCGGGCTGATAAGGAATATTGAGAAAATAAGAAACACCCGGAAGTAATGTTGCCATGCAATATTTGTTTTTTCCGGAGTTAAAGTTTGAAAGTCTTGTTAAATCTTTTGATTTAAGTACTTCAAGATGATCAACAGAAATTGCTTTATTTTTCAAAGCGACACCGACACCACCAATAGAATTAAACTGATCGGTATGTAATTTAGCAATCAACCCAAATTTTACACCGGTAGATAAAATCAAATCAGTATCAGCCAAATCAAAATAACCTTTTTCGCAAAAAACGTCATTAAATTTTGCAAGTTTATGAGATGCTACATATGGAATCATTTCAAAAATTAATTTTTCCAGATATTGTTTTTTTCTCATATTTCCCGGAAAAGAGTGAGCCCCAAGAAAAGTTGAGATAATATCGATTCCATATTTATTAACTTCATTTAATTTTTTATAAACTTCTAAGAGTTTAATTTCATTTTCAAAATCAAGACCATATCCTGATTTACCTTCTATAGTTGTTGTTCCGTTTATAAAAAAATATTTTAATCTTTTTTCAGCGAGATTTAATAGTTGATTAAAAGTAGATTTTTTAACGGCATTTACCGTTGCTGAAATTCCTCCTCCTGAAGATGCTATTTGTTGATAAGACATTCCGGCAATTTTCATTTCATATTCATTTTCTCTTGAGCCGGCAAAAGCAAAATGAGTATGACTGTCAATAAATCCAGGCATTACAACTTTTCCCGTACAATTTATTTCGCGAGAAAATTTTAAATTTTTTGGTAACTTATTACCAATCCATTTAATAATATTTTTATCTATAATTAAATTTTTATTTTTTAATAAACCGACATCAGACATTTC
>ERZ761607.4898-NODE-4898-length-11430-cov-6.324396_pt1 | contig 11430 bp, 7 predicted proteins | sample MGYA00511164_ERZ761607 | MGnify/ENA primary metagenome ERZ761607 (study PRJEB28899, sample SAMN02445080) | bioreactor sludge metagenome | biome: EBPR sludge | place: Australia: Brisbane, Thorneside Wastewater Treatment Plant | collected 2011-06-22 ...
CGCCATCTCACGTTGGAGGAAGCGCGTGAATCGTCATGTCATCGTCGTCGGGTACGGCACCTTGGGACGCAGCGCGGTCAAAACGCTGCTCGACCATCACGACGTTTCCCGGGAACAGATCGTGATCGTCGATCGCGACGACGCGGCTCTGGGCGTTGGGCTCGTACTCGGCGATCCATCCGAGTCGCGACGCCGCCAGCGCCGCCAGCAGGGGATCGCTGCCGACCTCGTCCGGCAGTTCGCGCAGCAGTTCGCGCACGTGCACGCGCGGCAGTGCGATCGCGTCGTTCGCCGTACCGCCGAGCATCACCACCAACACCGGGCGGATCGGCAACAGCAGCAGCGACGTGCGCGCGAACCATCGCGAGACCTCGGCGCGCGACGCATAGAGCACGCTGGTGTCCGCGCCGGCAGGGCGCACGGTGACGATCGCGTCGAGCTCGTCGAGGATCTCGCCGGCGGAGAGGTTGTCGGCGACGGTGCAGCCGCCCGAACCGACGACGATGGCGGTCAGCGCGGCACACGCAAGTCGTCTGCTGCAGAAGGGCATCATGGCTCGTTGGCGGGACGCGCCAGGCGGGACTGCACGACGGCGATCGCCTGCGCGCGAACTTCGGCGTCCGCGGCAGCCCCGGCGGGCAGCGGTGCCAGCGCCGGCAACCACCGCCGCACGACTGCGTGCAGCGCTCCGAAGGCCGCGGCGTCGGTTTCGACGGCCAAGGCAGCGACCAGAGCCGGCAGCGCGTCGCCAGCGAGCACCGCAGCCGCGCGTTCCGAGGCGACGGTGCGCACCAGCGCGTCGGTGTCGGCGAGCCCCACCGCGCACGCATCGGCTGCAAGGCCGTTCCGTTCGGGTGCGCCGCGCACGGCGCTCGCGCGCACGGCCGGCGAGGCGTCGTGCAGTGCGATCGTGAGCGCGTGCTCGGCCACCGCGTCGTACGCCGTCGGGTCGAGACCCGATTGGTCGAGCAGGCGCTCGAGCGCGGCGATCCGTTCGCTCGCCAGCGGCGCACCGCGCAGGTTGCCGAGCAGGTCGCGAACGCGCATGCGGTGCACGCCATCGCCCGCGGCGATCGCCGCCAGCAGTCGCCGCGCCTCGACGGGGGCTGCGTGGAGCCAGGCGGCATGCCCCGGGGCTGCCTGCAGTTCGGCGACGATGCGACGCGCCGCTTCGTCCTGGCCTTCGAGCCAGGCCAGTTCGGCGACTTCGAGCCGCAGGCCCGGATGCAGATCGGCCCCCGCCGCGAGCAGCGCCTCGAGCGTGGCGAGTGCTTCGTGCCGTTGGCCAAGATCACGCAGCAGGCCGGCGCGCACGATCTGCAACGACTCGCCGCCGCCTCGCTGCAACGCCAGTTCGACGACGACCAGGGCCTCGGCGTGCCGTTCGTCGGCGGCGAGGAACGCGGCGAGTTCGTGGGCCGGCTGGTCGAGGTCGGGCGCTGCCGCGAACGCCTCGCGCAACTCGCGCTCGCCCACCGGCGCCAGCTCTTCGGAGCCGCGGCTGGCAGCGCGCGGCGCGTCGGGCACGGCCGCCGGGGCTGGGCTCGGCGCCGCTTCGACGCGCGCGAACGCCCGGGTCGCCGGTTCGGGCCGACTCACGCAGCCGGCCACGGCGACGACGAACATCGCCCCGACCACGGCACGGGCGGGCAAAGGCGAGGACACGACGTGAGCCATGCGCGTCGGCGTTGTAGCAAGCGCTGCTGGGCGCGACACGCGCGATCTCCGGCAATCGTCCTCCGCGCGACCTGCCCCTTGCGTGGCATCACGCGCCACCGACGATGCGGCCTCGATGAGTGCCCCTGATCGGATCGCCGCCGTGCGGACGGCGAAGCGCCTGCGTGTTCCGGTGCTCGCCCTCGTCAGCGCCGCGGGCCTGCGGATTGCGCGCGCGCAGCAGCGGGTGCGCCCGGCCGACGTCGCGCGCAAAGGCCTCGGGGACTTCGTCACCGCGGTGGACGTGCGCACGGAAGCCTGGCTGCGCCGGGCCCTGACGAGGCTGCTGCCCGAGGCGGGGTTCCTCGGCGAGGAATCCGCCCCGCGCGAGTTGGACCGGCCCCTGCTCTGGGTGGTCGACCCGATCGACGGCACCAGCAACTTCGCGCGCGAACTCCATCACTTCGCCGTCGCCGTCGCCCTGCTGCATCGCGGCCAGCCGGTGCTCGCCGCCATCCACTGCGCGCCGGAGAACGCCACCTACGACGCGGTGCTCGGCGGCGGGGCGCGACGCGCGGGGCGCCGGCTGCGCATCCCGGACGGCCGCCTCGACGATGGGGCGATGCTGGGCTGCCAGTGGTTCCGCGGCCAGCAGCGGCTCGCCTTCCTGGCGCGCCTGCAACGCCGCGGCGGACGCATCCGCACGCTCGGCAGCACGGTCACCCAACTCGCCGACGTGGCCTGCGGCCGGTTGGACGCCAACGTCCAGGAGCAGGGTCGCATCTGGGACCTCGCCGCCGCGGGGCTGGTCGTCGTCGAAGCCGGGGGCCGATTCACGGACTGGGCGGGCCGCGCGATCCTGCCGTTCCGCGACCTGACCATCGAGCACACCCCTTCGGTGGCGGCCGCACCGAACGTCCACCCTGGCGTGCTGCGGCTGCTGCGGCGCTAACCGGCGGTTGTTGTTCCCGTGGGGTAACAACCAACCCCGGGATGTCGCTGCCGGAACACGAAAGAGGGTTGGTCCCGGTTTTGCATCGCCGCAACAGTCTTGGCTACATTGCCCGCGCACCCGGTCCAGCCCTCGCTCTCGTCCACGGGGCGCGTTCGACATTCCTCACGGAGCTGCTCATGAAGAAGTTCGTGCTTTCTGGTCTCTGCTGCGCGGGCCTGCTCGCGCTCCTGCCCGAGACCGCCAATGCCCACGGCGGTCAGTATCGCGGCCCGGGCGACGTCGTCCCGCCGAGCCCCGGCGGCGGCGGCAAGTCCGGCGGCCCTGCCGGGCCCACGACCGGCGGCCCTGCTGGCCCGAGCGCCCCGGCCCCGTCCGGTCCGGCGACCGGCGGCCCGGCTGGCCCGTCGACGGGCGGCCCCGGTGCCCCCGGTGGCGGCCGCGGTCCGACGACCGGTGGCCGTGGCGCCCAGATCGAAGACGACCTCACCACCTGGAACTACTGGTGGGAGTTCAACAAGGACCCGTTCATCCGCCTGAAGGATGCCGTGCAGGCGGGCGGTCCGACGACCGGTAGCGACGACTTCTACCTCGGCTCGACGCGCCGCAACGACGCCAAGGACTCGCTGAAGCCAACCGACGAGCAGATCAATGGCGAGATCCTGCCGGCGCTGAAGAAGGCGATCGACTCCACCGAACAGCGCGACATCAACTCGTCGTGCATGGTCGCCATGGCGAAGATCGGGCGCGACCACCCGGACTTCAAACTGATCGACGTCTTCACTCCGCGCCTCAAGAAGGCGGACCAGGAAGTGCGTGAGACGGCCGCGCTGTCGCTCGGCATCGCGGCGATCGCCGGCGAGATCGAGATGGACCTGCTGGTCGGCCTCGCCCTCGACAAGGACAAGGGACGCGCCGCGGCGGGTGGCTCGGTCGACGACCGCACGCGCTCGTTCTCGCTCTACGGCCTTGGCCTCACCGCCAACAAGACCACCGACGTCAAGATCAAGCGTCGCGCCTTCGAGGCGATGAAGGAGGTGCTCGCCAACGACCAGGTCAGCAACCGCAACCTGAAGGTCGCGGCCATCAACGGGATGTCGATCCTCAACATCGGGACCGCCAGCGACGACGCCAAGACGCTGCTCGGCGACGCGGTGGCTGCACTCGAGTCGTACTACATGAAGAGCCTCGGCTCGGGCGAGCAGTTGATCCAGTCGCACTGCCCGACGGCGATCGCCAAGCTGATCGGCCGCGACCACGATCGCGCCGACCACTTCAAGGAGCTGTTCGCCGCCGACCTGGAGGAGAAGGGCAAGGTCAAGCGCTCGAGCATCTACATCCCGCAGTCGTGCGCCCAAGCACTCGGCCTCCTGGCCAAGCCGTTCGAGGACAAGGACGAGAAGGTCTCGACGGACGCGAAGTACAGCAAGCTGCTGTTCGAGTTGTGGGGCAACCACAAGGACGTCCAGACCCGCAACTTCGCGCTGCTGAGCCTCGGCCTGATCGGCGGCAAGCAGAACCGCGACATCCTGCTGAAGGAGTTCGACCGGGCGAGCAAGGACCAGCAGAAGCCGTGGTGCGCGTTGGCGCTCGGCGTGCTGACGTTCTTCAAGCACGAGGAAGCCAAGAAGACCGGCGTTCCCTACGAAGACTCCGTGCTGGCCGAAACCCTGACCAAGGAGCTCAAGGACGGCAAGAACGTGAGCCTGACGGGCGCTCTGGCGATCTCGCTCGGCCTGATCCAGGCACGTGACGCCGCGGACGAGATGCGCCGCCGCATGCTCGACAACGTCGCGAAGGAAGAGATGGCCGGCTATCTCGCCATCGGCCTCGCGCTGATGAACGACACCGCCTCGATCGAGGACATCAACAACGTCGTCAAGCAGTCGGTGCGCCGCACCGAGCTGCTGCAACAGGCGGCGATCGCGCTCGGCAAACTCGGCGACAAGCGCGTGGCCGAGACGCTGCAGCAGCTGATGACCGACGGCGAGCCGAACCTGGCCAAGCTGTCGGCCATCGCGTCCGCACTCGGCTTCATCGGCGACCAGCGCACGATCGCGCCGCTGAAGAAGATGCTGTTCGACGACAAGCTGCAGGAGCTGTCGCGGGCGTTCGCGGCGGTGGCGCTCGGCGGCATCGCCGACAAGGAGCCGATGCCGTGGAACAGCAAGATCGGTCAGAACATCAACTACCGCGCATCGGTGGAGACGCTGACCAACAAGTCGACGGGCATCCTCGACATCCTGTGATCGCCGCCGGTCGCTGACCGGCGCTCGATTGCCTGCCCCGAAGGGCGCGCGCAGCATCGGCTGCGCGCGCCCTTGTTCGTTTCCGGCTGCGACCCTGCTGACGCTGCTTCGTCCCGCCAGGCACGACCGTTGCTTTGACGATCCCATGGCCTTCTCTCGTTTGCCGACGATCCTCCGCGTGCTGGTTCTCACGAGCCTGCTCGACCCCGCCCTCGCGCATGGCGGCCAATACCGCGGCCCCGGCGAAGTGGCTCCCCCATCGAACTCGAGCAGTGGCTCGTCCTCGAAGTCCCAACCCAGCAGCGGCTCGGGCAACAGCGGCTCGACCGGAACGACAAGCGGCCCCTCGACGCCGACGACGAGTGGCGGCGCCTCGGCGTCCTCCGGCACCATCGCAGGCGGCAAGGCGCGCGGCATTGCCCTCGATGACGACCTCGGCCGCTGGGAGTTCTGGTGGGAGTTCGGCAAGGACCCGTTCCTGCGCCTGCGCGACGCGATCCATGCCCCGTCGCGCACGCCGGAAGACGAGCTGCTGAGCGGCCGCCGCGCCTTGCTTCCGCGCACCGCGGTGCAGCGACCGACCGAGGACGATCTCACGAAGGTCGCGGAAGCGCTGGCTCGACGACTGAGGACAACGACGAGCCGCGACGTCGTTTCGGGCTGCACCGTCGCCCTAGCGAAGATCGGCCGCGACACCCCGGATTGGCGGCTGCTCGATCTGTTCACTCCGTTGCTCTCCAGCAACGACCAGGAACGGCGCGAGACGGCGGCCCTCGCGATCGGCATCGCCGGCCAGCAGGGCGAAGCGGAGTTGGATGCACTGTGCAGTCTCGTGCTCGACGACGCCCGTGCGCGCGCGTTGTCGGGCGAGGCTGCGGTCAACGAACGCACTCGCGCGTTCGCAGCCTTCGGCCTTGGACTGATCCTCGCTCGAACGAACGACCCCACCGTGGCCCGCAACGCCTCGGCCCCCTTGCTGCAGATCCTCGAGTCTCCCAACAACTACGGCCGCGAACTGCGAGTCGCCGCCGCCGAGGCCCTGTCGCTGCTGCCCCGCTCGTTGCCGGGGCCGGCTGCCAAGCTGCTCCGCCGCCAGATCGTGCAGACGCTCGGCGATTGGTACCTGTGCGACCTCGGTGCGGGGGAACGACTGCTGCAGGCCCACGTGCCGCCGGCCATCGCCCGGCTCCTGCCCGCCGGCGACCCGACGGCGGCCTACTGGCGAGACCTCTTCCAAGCCGACCTGGCCAGCAGCCTCGAGGCCGCACCAGGCGGCGGCACGACCACGCGCGGCAGCAACCTGTTCATCGCGCAGTCGTGCGCCCTGGCCCTCGGTGGCCTCTGCAGCGGCTGGGAGGCCGCGGATTCGCCGGATGCCGCCGCGGCCGAGCTCCTGCTCGCCTGCCACCGCACCCACCGCGACCAGCAGACCCGGTCGTTCGCGCTGCTCGCCCTCGCGCGTATCGGCGGAGCCCGCGCGCGCGAGGCCCTGCTGCGTGAGTTCGACCAGGCCGGCAAGGCGATCGAGCAGCCGTGGTGCGCGATGGCGCTCGGCGTGCTCGCTGCACGCCGACGCGAGGCGGCCGCGGCCGCGGGCGCCGACGAACGCGACGACGTGCTCTCCAACCGGCTCGCCACCGCGTTCGCCGAGGCGCGGAACCCGAGTGCCATTGGTGCCCTCGCGATCGCACTCGGTCTGGCCGGCCACGTCGACGCCGTCGACCCGATGAGCAAGGTGCTGCTCGCCAACGTGCAGCGCGACGACATCGCCGGCTACGTCGCACTGGGCCTCGGCCTGTTGCGCGACCCGCGCTCGCTGCCAGACCTGCGCAGCACGATGGCGGCCTCGGCGCGGCGGCCGTTCGTGCTGATGCAGTGCGTGCGCGCGCTCGGCCTGATCGGCGACCAGTCGGTGAACGACCTGCTGTGCGCCGAACTCGCCGCCGACAGCGGCAACCTGCTGCGGCTCTCCGCGGCCGCCCAGGCGCTGGGCCAGATCGGCGACCGCCGCAGCATCGAGCCGCTGCTGGGCATGCTGGCCGACGACGACCTCGCGGAACTCACCATCGCCTTCGTCGCCGTGGCACTCGGCAGCATCTGCGACAAGGATCCGCTGCCGTGGAACAGCACGTTCGCCACGCACACCAACTACCGCGCGTCCACGACGACGCTCACCAACGGCCAGAGCGGCATCCTCGACATCCTCTGAAGTCGATCGTTCAGCGGGCCCGGAACGCCCAGGCGGCGACGATGGCGCCGATCCCGAGCAGAGCCCACTGCCAGACGCCGTTGCGCCGAGCGGTGCGTTCGGCTCGCTGCAACGGCTCGGCGTCGAGCGCCACGTCGCGCAGCTTGCCGCGCAAGCGGTCCCGGCTCGCCGCGTCCGCGGCGAGGTCCAGCGCGGCGCCGTACTCGGCTGCCGCCCCGTTGTGCAATCGCAGCGACCAACGGGCATCCCCGGCGTACTCGCGCAGCGTCGCCGTCGCCTCGCGGCTCTGTTGCACCGCGGCGAGCACGCCGGTCCAGTCCGAACGCACGGCGGCGGCATAGGCAGCGCTCTCGGCGCCGGCAGCAGCCTCGGGGCCGTTCATCGACACGATCGTCGCGGGGTCCGTCCGCACGATGTAGCTCCTTGCGAACAGGCGATCGAGCTCGGGCCGGTCGTCCTGCAACACGGGTGCTGCACCCGCGAGGTCGACCCAGGGTCCGGCGGCGGTACGCGCGAGCACGTGTTCCCACAGCTCCCGGTCGCTCGTGGACAGCCCCGCCGGCACCGCTCGCGCAATCGCCTCCGGCTGCGGCGGCGCCCCTTTCGCCGCGACCAGCAGCGCGTTGCGCGACCTCGGGACCTGGAACGCCAGCGCATGGCCGAACACGTCGGCGACGGTCGCGCCGATCGCCCGCAGCACCGGGTCGCCGGCGTGCAGTGCGCCGACGTTGCAGGCCAGCACGCCGCCATCGTGCAGCCGTTCGCGCAGCGCGACGAAGAACTCGCGGCTCGCCAGGTGCGCCGGCACGTAGACCTGGTGCGCAAAGGCGTCGACGTGGATCACGTGCCAGCGCCCGGTGGCGTTGTCGACGAACACGCGACCGTCGACGACGTACCGGGCGCCGTCCGCCTTCGGTCCCGGAAACCACCGGTCGCCGAGCGCCATCGCCGCGGCGTCGATGTCGACGGCATCGACCCGAGCACCGGCATGCACGCCCGCGTAGACCGCGCGCAGCGAACCCGCGGCATCGCCGATCGACAGCACGCGCAGGTCGGCCGGCACGACCGGGGGCGTGAGCAGCAGCGGCGCGATCCCGTGCCAGTCGTAGTAGCGCCCACCGGTGAACGTCGACCCGGCGATCGCCACCGAGTGGAAGCTGTCCAGGCCTTCGTTGATGCGGAGCAGCACCGTCGCTGGCGACGCGGTGGGATCACGCACCACCTGCAGGAACTGCACGCGCGACTCGACTTCCTCGAGCAGTTCCACGGGTGCATCGATCGCCCGCAGCGGCCCTCGCGCCGCCAACAACGAGCCCGCGATCGCCAGCAGGCCAAAGCCGCCGGCGATCGCGCGGCGCCGCGGACCGACCAGCATGCCGGCGGTGAGCAACGCGCCCGCCGAGATCGCCATCGCCATCCGGCAGCCGAACGTGGGCACCAGCCAATGCGTCGCCGCGAACGTGCCGGCCAGGCTGCCGATCGTTCCGGCGGCACTCAGGACGCCGGCGGCTCGCCCCACGTCGGTGCCGCTTCGCACGACGAACGTGACCAGCAGCGGCGACACCGCACCGAGGGCCACCATCGCCGGCGCGAACAACATCGCCGTCGCGACGAAGGAGCCCGAAATCAGTGCCGGCATCGCCGCGTCGAGCGGCAGGTCGGGCGGCACCAGCCACGAGCCGACGGCGCGCGCCACCCACGGCGAGGCCGCGAGCCAGACGCCCGCCGCCACGCACGCCGTCATCAGCGGCCCGCGCAGCGTCGCACGCCGCGACCATCGCGCACCGAGGCACGCTCCCGTGGCGAGCGCGGCCAGGATCACGCCGATGACGTTCGTCCAGACGTAGGCACTGTCACCGAAGTTCGGAGCCAGCAGGCGCACGGCCGACAACTCGGCCGCCATGCAGCCAGCACCCGCAAGGGCGGCAGCGGCTCCGGCCACGAGCAGCCGCAGCGGTGGTTCGACGTCGCCGGGGCGAGCAGCCACTACTTCGGCACGGTCGCGGTGAACGAGGCCGGGAACAGGCACTCCCAGTCGTTGCGGCTGATCACGCGTTCGCGCAGATCGCGGACGTTGCGCGTCTTCTTCTCGGTGATCGCCTTGTCGTTGATGACGACCGTGAACTCCTTGTCGAGGTCGACGAGGTCGTCGTTGAGGAACAACGTGAACCGCTCGACCCCGACCGTCTTCACCGTGATGCGGTTGGCGGCGCGATCGGCCTCGGCCTCGATGCGCGGCTTCTTGTCGGGCGCGGCGGTCGCCAGCAGTTCGGCCGTGTCGATGTCGACCCAGTAGGCGCGGTTGTGGCGGTCGTGGTTGGGTTCGATCACGACGCGCTTGGGCACCATGACGCGGCGCCGCTCCGCCAGCCAGGCCTCGATCGCGGCCGTCGACTCGCGGTGCGGATACTCGTCCGCCGCTTCGAGCACCTTCGTGCTCCCCGGCGACTGGTCCTCGAGCCGCTTCTGCAGCGCGTCGACGACGCCGGCGGTCGCCGCGGTCTTCAGCAGCAGCACCGGCATGCCGAGCAAACTGCCGAGCCGCAGGTCGTCGACCTCGGTCGGCGCGCGCAGCACGACGCCAGCGAACCGGTCCGGGAACATCGTCACGAACCGCAGGCCGAAGCCGCACGCACCACGGCCACAGTCGAGGAAGACGCGGCTGCGCTCGACGTTGAACGTGCGCATCACCTCCGAGAACGTCGCCCACATCAGGATGATGCGGCGCTGCTCTTCGGCCTCCGCGCCCTCGCGCGTCCAGTCGGGGATCGGGTCCAGTTCGAGCCCGGCCGGCGGCGACGGCAGGTGCACGATCGCATCGGCCAGCAGTGCTGCCTTGTCCCACGTGGCGTTGAAGTAGTCCTGAGTCTTCACCCACCCGGCCCCGGCGGCGGCGCCAGACGTACCCGGCAGCACGATGAGCGTGCGCGACGGGACCTTCTCCTTGTAGGCCTTGGGCAGGTAGTACCAGTACTCGAGGCCCTCCTCCTTGATCGTCTCCTTGCGCAGGCTGCCCGCGGCAACCGGCGACGGCTTGAGCAGGAAGCAGTTCTCGTAGATCGCCCGCAGGTCGACCGGCGACGCGAGCAGGTCCCCCTTCGACTTGGTCTTGTTCCACGCCTCCTCCATCGCGTCCTTGCTCTTGTCGACCGCGCGCCGCGCCTTCTCGCGGTCCTTGCCGGTCGACAACGAGTAGGTGGCGTCGTCCTGCAGGAACTTCGCCAGCTTGTCGCGCAGGCTCTGCTGCTCCGCAGGAGTCAGGATCGCCGGTTTGCCGTTGCCGGGATCCTGGCCGCCTTGCGGCACCGGAGTCCAGGACAACGACACGGAGAGCAGCGCGAGCGGAACCAGGAACGTCATCAGGCGGGTCCTCGACGGCAGGAGTCGCGGGCGGCCCGCTGCCAATCGCCGCGAGAACCGCCCAGGGGTCGCCACCACGTTAGCGCCGGCTCCGGCCCGTCACCACCCCACCGCCCGCTCAGCGACGCGCCCCGAGCCGGTCGGCGACGACGTCGAGCACGAGCCGTTTCAGCATCGTCGCGTCGGGCCGAACGGCGAGCGCAACCGCGGCGTCGGGAATCGGGTCGCGCGGCAGCACACCAGGACGCGTGGCGGCCAGGTGCACGAGGTTGGTGATCGCGGGACCACGGCCCCGCAGTTCGGGCGGGCGCGACTGATCGAGCCGCCAGGCCGCCTCGAACGCACGCACGGCGCCGGGCAGGTCGCCGGTGGCGCGCAGGAACAGGCCGTAGTCGTTGCGCAGGTCGAGGTCGTCCGGCGCCAGGACCAGCCCACGTTCGTAGGCCGCGCGCGCCGCCTCGAGCTCGCCGAGCTGGCGCAGGCACAGCGCGAAGTTGCCGAGGCGATGGCTCGCCGGCGGCTCGACTTCGGCCAAGGTCGCGAACACGAAGCGCCCGCGGGCAGTGTCGCCACTGCGCAGCCTCTGCTCGGCCAGCGGCAGCAGCCGGGCCTCTTCCGCCACGAACACCGCGTGCACCGCGTCGCGCGCCGCGGCGAGGTCGACACGCGCCAGGTCGACGAACTCCACGAACGCGCCCTGCCGCAGCAGCGCCGTCAGGTGGCAACGCACGAGGCGTGGCTCGTGCGGACGCCGTGCCCGCGCCGCGGTCGCCAACTCCACGGTGAGCGCCAGCCGGTCCGCGGCCAACGCCATCGCCACGCCGGCGACTTCATGGCGCTCGCGCGCGCCTTCGTCGCGCAGGCCGAGGAACTGCTCGAGCGCCGCCGCCGCGGCAACCCGTTCGTCCGGCGACGCCGCCTCGGCTCGCGCCAGCGCTGCCACGAACGCCGCCTCGTCCTGCGCGCGCAGAACGAGCGCCGACGCCAGACCCGCAACGACGGCG
>ERZ761607.4902-NODE-4902-length-11426-cov-6.277284_pt1 | contig 11426 bp, 12 predicted proteins | sample MGYA00511164_ERZ761607 | MGnify/ENA primary metagenome ERZ761607 (study PRJEB28899, sample SAMN02445080) | bioreactor sludge metagenome | biome: EBPR sludge | place: Australia: Brisbane, Thorneside Wastewater Treatment Plant | collected 2011-06-22 ...
TCCCAGATCATCGCCGCGCCGATCCGGCACTTGACCGAATAGGCGGGGTTGCGGCCCTCGATCTTCGCCAGCACCATGGCGGGCGCGCCGTCGGTGATTCGGTTGAGCCGCACCAGCGGGGTGCGGCCGATGGACAGGGAGTTGTCTTCGTACCAGTGTGGCATCGGCGGTTCTCCCGTGGCTCAGCGGGCGGGTTGATAGATTTGGTCGAAGACGCCGCCGTCGGCGAAATGGGTCTTCTGCGCTTTCTGCCAGCCGCCGAATACCTCGTCGATGGTGAAGAGTTTCACCTTGACGAATTGCCCGGCGTACTGGGCCGCGACCTTGGGATCGCGTGGGCGGTAGAAATGCTCGCCCGCGATGTTTTGCCCTTCGGGGCTGTAGAGGTAGTTCAGATAGGCCTCGGCGGCCTTGCGCGTGCCCTTCTTGTCCACTACCTTGTCCACCACCGTCACCGGCGGCTCGGCCAGGATCGACAGCGAAGGCGTGATGACCTCAAACTGGTCCGGCCCGAGTTCCCTGGTGGCGAGAAACGCCTCGTTCTCCCAGGACAGGAAGACGTCGCCGATTTCGCGTTCGGTGAAGGTGGTTAGGGAACCGCGCGCGCCGGAATCCAGTACCGGGACGTTCTTGTACAGCTTGGTCACGAACTCGCGCGCCTTGGCCTCGTCACCGCCGTGCTTCTTCAGCGTATAACCCCAGGCGGCGAGGTAATTCCAGCGCGCGCCGCCGGAGGTTTTCGGGTTGGGCGTGACGACCGAGACGCCCGGCTTCACTAGGTCATCCCAGTCCTTGATCCCCTTGGGATTGCCTTTGCGCACTAGAAACACGATGGTCGAGGTATAAGGTGCGCTGTTGTTCGGCAACCGCTGTTGCCAATCCTTCGGGATCAGCTTGCCCTTCTCGGCCAGGGCGTCGATGTCGTAGGCCAAAGCCAGCGTGACCACATCGGCTTCCAGCCCGTCGATCACCGCGCGGGCCTGCTTGCCGGAGCCACCGTGCGACTGCTGGACGGTCACGGTTTCGCCGGTCTGGCTTTTCCAGTGCTTGGCGAAGGCGGCGTTGAAGTCCTGATAAAGTTCGCGGGTCGGGTCGTAGGAGACGTTCAGCAGGGTGATGGTTTGGGCAAAAGCGGCCGAACTGGCGCCCACCGTCAGGGCGAGAGCGAGCAGGGTGTGGGAAAGGCGAGGGATTTTCATCGAGTGTTCTCCAAGGATTAATAACCCGATGAACTATACAATCTGATTCCTTATGATCGGAATTAAGAAAAACTGGATTGCTTATCGAGATAAGGCATAAGGCGCGATGGGAGCCTGGATAAAAAATAACTATTTGACCTATAAAGCTATAGGGTTAGCTTTCAGCCGGCTTTTAGCCGATCAAACCGTCGTTTGACCAGCCCTGTAGAAATTTTTTGAGGAAAATCAATGAGAATTTTTTCGACAGTCTCTCAGGTCGGGTGAAGCGCTACGCCCGCCAGTCGGGGGCGATCAGGCCATCCACGATGCCGATGCGCCGGTCGGCGGCGCTGGCGAAGGTCAGGTCGTGGGTGACGGCGACCACGGTTTTTCCCAGTTCGCGGGTCAGATCGTGCAGGATTTGCCGGACGTTGGCCGAGGCGCGGCTGTCCAGGTTGCCGGTCGGCTCGTCGGCCAGCACCACCGGCGGATCGTTGGCCAGGGCGCGGGCGATGGCCACGCGCTGGCGCTGGCCGCCGGACAGTTGATGCGGGCGCTTGTGGCCCTGATCGCCCAGGCCGAACTGCTGGAGCAAGTCCGCCGCTCGTTGTCGGGCTTTCTCTTCCGGTCGCGCGCCGAGCCGACGCATCGGCAACAGCACGTTGTCGAGCACGGTGAATTCGGCCAGCAGGAAATGAAACTGGAACACGAAACCGAGGTTCTCCAGCCGAGTTGCCGCCAGTTCGTCCTCGCCGAAGCGGGAAGTGTCCCGGCCGTCCAGCCAGACCCGGCCCGAAGTCGGCGTGTCGAGCAGACCCAGCAGGTACAGCAGCGAGGATTTACCGGAACCGGAGGGGCCCATGATGGCCACGAATTCACCGCGCTCGATGTCCAGCGTGACATCCTGCACCAGGGTGACCGGCACCTCGCCGGGCAGAACACGCCCCAGATTCTCGGCCGCCAGGATCGGGCCTGACCACTGGCTCCCCTCGTCCCTTGTGGGAGAGGGGTTGGGGGTGAGGGGGCCGCGATTCAACCCATCCCCCGCAGGATCGTGACCGGTTGAACCCGCGCCGCCTTGCGCGCCGGCAGCACCGCCGCGCCCACCGCCGAGACCATCGCGAATCCCAGCGCTAGCAGGTATTGGTCGTAGCCCCAGTAGATCGGCAAATGGACGGTGTCGGTGGCGCCGGGCGGCTTGATCTCGACCTGAACCAGCAACGCCATCAGCCCCAGCCCCAGTCCCAGCCCGAGCAGACTGCCCACCAATCCCAACAGCACCCCTTCCGCCAAAAAAATGCGCCGGACGTCGCGGGCGTGAAAGCCCATCGATTTGAGAATGGCGATGTCGTGAACTTTCTCCATCACGATGGTCGAAATGGTGTTGTAGATGCCGAAGGCGGCCACCACCAGAATCGCCGACACCACGCTGTACATGATCAGGTTGCGCACCAGCAGCACGCTCATCAGGTCTTCCGAGGCTTCCAGCCAGGACACCGCCTTGTAGCCGATCCGCGCCTCGATCAGGCTGGCGACGTCGCGGGCGACGTAGGGATCGTCGAACTGGAGGATGAAGCGGTTGACCCGGTCGGGTCGGTCCAACAGCCCCTGCGCCCGTTTCAGCAGGGCGAAGGTCTGGGTTTCGTCGTAGCCGGCGTTGCCGGTGCGAAAGATGCCGACCACCTTGAGGGCGCGCGATTCGCCCGCCGGCGAAACGGCGTTGACCACGCCGCCCAGACTCAGGCCGAATTTCCTGGCCAGGCCCTCGCCGATGATCAGGCCGTTGGGGTGGGCGGCGAGCGCCTCCAGCGAGCCTTGCGTCATCTTGTCCTCGATGGTCGAGACTCCCTTCATTTTCGCTGGAACGATGCCGTTGAGGGTGACGCCCTCGCTGCGCCCGGCGAAGGTCAGCACCACCGATCCCACCAGCACCGGGGCCGCGCGCAGGCCGGGCAGGGATTCGATAAACGCCAGCTTTTGGGCATGGCCGCGAATTCCGCGTACCTCGCGCAGCGGTTTGACCCGGCGCAGTTCAACCGCGCCGTCGGGCCAGCGTAGGGTCGCTGGTTGCGGCTGGGGATTACGATACTCGTCGTACACGGTGAGGTGCGGGCTGTTGTCCACCAGGCGCTTGATGAAATCCCGCTCGGAGCCGCGCATCAGCGACGACACCGCCAGGAAGAACGCCACGCCCAGGGCGATGCCGACCAGCGAGACCAGGGTGGGCCGCTTGCGGCTGACCAGATGGGTGACGGCGATGACGAATTGGATCGACATGATGAAACCCTGGCCGAAGGTCAAGCGGCTGAAAAGAGGATGGCGCCGAACTGGCGCCGACGGCGCCGCTTGGCGGAAAATAGCCGAAGTCTCGAACCGGGCGCAATGACCGCCCGCTTCGCCCATCGCCGCCCAAGAACCACCCCAATCGTCGACTTATGAAAGCTTTCAACATCGAGCGCGTCCTCAGCGTTCATCACTGGAACGATACGCTGTTCAGCTTTAAAACCACCCGCGATCCAGGACTTCGGTTCCAAAATGGCCATTTCGTCATGCTGGGCCTGGAGGTGGACGGCCGTCCGTTGATGCGAGCCTACAGCATCGCCAGCGCCAACTACGAGGAGCATCTGGAATTCTTCAGCATCAAGGTGCGCAGTGGTCCGCTCACCTCGCGGTTGCAGCACCTCAAGAAAGGCGATCCCGTGCTGATCAGCCGCAAGCCGGTGGGTACCCTGGTGATCGACGATCTGCTCCCCGGCCAGCGTCTGTACCTGCTCGGTTCGGGAACCGGGCTGGCGCCGTTCCTGAGCATCATCAAGGACCCGAACACCTACGACCGCTTCGACCGGGTCGTGCTGGCGCACGGCGTTCGTCATACCAGCGAACTGGCCTATGCCGATGTCATCGCCCACGAGTTGCCGACGCACGAATTTCTGGGCGACATGATCCGCGAGAAGCTGATTTACTACCCGACCGTGACGCGCGAACCCTTTCGCAATCAGGGACGGCTGACCCAGTTGGTCGAGTCGGGCAAGCTGTGCGCCGACATCGGCCTGCCGCCACTCGACCCCGCTCAGGACCGGGTGATGATCTGCGGCAGTCCGGCGCTGCTCAAGGACGCCTGCGCGCTCCTGAACGCGCGGGGATTTCATATCTCGCCGCACATCGGCGAACCCGGCCATTACGTGATCGAGCGAGCTTTCGTCGAAAAATAGCGCCTTGGCTTGGAACGGTGAAATCGATCCGCGCCGCCCGGCGAATTTTTACCCTCCCCCGCATCCAAACGGCGCGCGTCGGCGCACAAGGGAAGGAATGTCGTTGTTCATGACGGATACCCTGTCCCCAGCCACCGAGGAGCAAGACGATGAACGAGTCAGCCAACGTCGAAATGGTTCAATGGTTGTACGCCCACTTCGGACGCGGCGATATTCCGCCCATCCTGGCGGCCCTCGACCCCGAGGTCGAATGGAGCAACGCGGGATCGAATCCCATAGCGTATGCGGGCACACGCCACGGCTCGGCGCAGGTGGAAGAGTTTTTCGCGACGCTCGGCGCCAGCGTCGAGGTTCGGACCTTCGAGCCGCGCGAGTACATTGCCCAGGGCGATCGCGTCGCCGCGTTCGGTCGCTGGACGGGTCGGGTCAAGGCCACCGGACGCGAGTACGCGAGCGACTGGGTCATGGCGTGGACGATCAAGGACGGCCGGGTGACCGCGTTTCGGGCCCACGAGGACACCCAGGCCATGGCGGTGGCCTTTACCGCATAACCCTCAACACCGTTACCGTGATCCGAGAGGTACCCATGACTTTTCCCCTGCACGTCGTCGCGCGCATCACCGCGCGGCCGGATACTGTCGCGCAAACCCGGACACTCCTGCAAAACCTGCTTGAACCCACCCGCCGCGAGCTGGGTTGCCTGCGCTATACCTTGTTGCACAACCACGCCGATCCCACCGATTTCACCTTCGTGGAAGAGTGGGCCGATCAGGCGGCGCTGGATGCCCATCTCGCCTCGCCGCATATACAGGCGGCCCTGACCGAGGCGGCCAACCTGCTGGCGTCGCCGCCCGACATCCGCGCCTACGCCCTGATCGGGTAACAGGTTGCCTGGAAACCCCTCGCCCGCTTGCGGGAGAGGGGCAGAGGTGAGGGTGTTTTTCAATCGGCAAAGGAACACGGCGGGAACCGGGTCATGGCGGATTACGTGCTGGACACCGTGTGGCGGGTGGCGGCGGAGCCGGAAGCGGTTTGGTCGGTGCTGACCCTTGTTGAGGACTGGCCGGCGTGGTGGCCCGGGGTGCTGGCGGTCGAACGCCTCGAAAAGGGCGATTCCAGCGGGCTGGGCCGCCGCTACCGCACCACCTGGCGTGGCCGGTTGCCCTATACCCTGACGTTCGAGACGGAAACCACCCAAATCGAGCGCCCCCTTCTCATCGAAAGCCGTGCCCATGGCCAGTTGCAGGGTATCGGGATCTGGCGGCTGCGGCCCGACCGCGCCGGGACCTGGATCGATTACCGCTGGGCGGTGCGGACCACGCAACCCTGGATGAACGCGCTGGCGCCGCTGGCCCGCCCCGTATTCTGCTGGAACCACGACGCCATCATGCGCTGGGGCGCCGATGGACTCGGTCGATGGCTGGGCGTGCCGGCGCGGTTTGGGTGATCGATTTCATGGAAGCCGGCGCGGCACCATCCGGTCCGTTCACCGACCGGTCCGTTCACCGACCGGTCCGTTCACCGACCGGTCCGTTCACCGACGATGTGTCTTGCGATTTCACCTTGCCGTGCTGGCGACCGCGCGCGCAAGGTCTGGAGCCGGTGGTGGCGCCAAGTCGGCGCGGCCGTTCTTGTTCGGTTGGCAGGCCGCCAGCAACGATCGCAAAAGCGTGGCTAACCCGTCCTGATGGAGCTGCTCCACCTTCAGAACGACGGCGCCATCGCAAGGCGCGAAATCCTCGCAAGGCGTCTCGGGCATGATCGCCACGATCAGCGGCGCGAAGCATTCATCGCGCAAGCCGGCAAAAGCGCGGAACAACTTCTTCGTCAATCCTGTCCATGGCAGGACGATGGCGTCCGGGTAGGTCATCAGGGCTTGCCGCAGGCCATCGTCGCAGTCGGTGGCGTGGCCGACCCAGTCCAGCCCCGGTTGGGCCGCGAGCCGAGCCCAGTCCACCGGTGGCTGACAGGCCTGCAACGCGATGGTCAGCAGACGAAAATTGCGACGAGAACGGGTTGATGGGTTCATCGAGGCGATGTCCTGCGCGGATGGTGATAAAGGACAGCCTACGCGACCGCGGAACGCGCCGGTATCGGGCAAACCCTGATTCCGTGGGGTGAAAAAACCTGATTTTCGGGTCGGAAAATTCGTTCTTGGGACTGGGAAGGGCGTCGTGGTCGAGCCATCTTGAACCCGCGATGCCGCACGTTCCCCGGCGGCGCGCCGTTCAGATTTCGGAGTGGATCAGGCCAACGCGGATGGCGAAGCGGGTAAGCCCGGCCACATCATGGATATTCAGCCGCTCCATCAGTTGCGAGCGGTGGGTCTCCACGGTCTTGATGCTGAGGGACAACCGTTCGGCGATCTCGCGGGTCGCGCAGCCTTCCGCGATCAGTTGCAGAATTTCGCGCTGGCGCCGTGTCAGCGATTCAAGCCCACTTGGAACCTGAGCTTCCTCTGCCGGATGGCGAACGAGTCGCAGATACTCATCGAGCAGGTGACGCGATACCGCCGGGCTGAGCCAGCGTTCGCCCTTCAGCACCGCCCGCAGCGCGCTTTCCAGTTCGGTGACAGCGGCGTCCTTGACCACGTAGCCGACCGCGCCGGCGCGCAACGCCGCCAGCACGTAGTTCTCGGCGATGTGCATGGACAGGATGATCACTTGGGTTTCGGGCGTCTCCTTCGTGATCAGGGCCGTGGCGTCCAGTCCGTTCAGCTCCGGCATGCTGATGTCGATCAGGGCGATCTGGGGTTTCCAGCGCCGTGCCAGGCGCACCGCCTCGCGACCGTCGCCCGCCTCGGCGACGACACGGAACCCCGCGAAACCCTCGACCAGGGTGCGCAATCCCGCCCGCACCAGGGTGTGATCGTCGGCCAGCAACACGTTGATCTCGCTCATGCGTCCTTCTCCACCAACGGGATGAAAACTTCGATCCGGGTTCCGGTTCCCACCTGACTGGTCAGGGTGAACCAGCCGTCGAGCAATTCGGCGCGCTCGCGCATGCTGTTCAGGCCCAGGCCGGCGTCGGGCTTGCTGGAAGCCGCCGTCGGGTCGAAACCGCCGCCGTCGTCCTGGATCGCGAGCGCCAGACCTTGGGCGGTGGCTTCGGCGGTCACGGTGATATGCCGCGCCCCGCCGTGTCGAATCGCGTTGTTGACCGCTTCCTGGGTGATGCGGAACATGGCGGTTTCGATTTCCGGGGGCAAGGGCGAGAAGCGGTCCAGCACCGTGATTTCGCAACCCGATCGTTCCGTCTGGCGGCGGGCGTACCAGTGCAACGCCGCCGCCAGTCCCAGATCGTCGAGCACCGAGGGGCGCAGATCGCGCGCGATGTCGCGCAAGCGTTCAAGCAGATCATTGGCGATGTCCAGGCAATCGGTGATGCGGCGCTGCTCCGCCTCGCCATGCATGCCTCGGCTCAACAGACCGAGATTGAGCTTGAAAGCGGCCAATTGTTGGCCGAAATCGTCGTGCAGTTCGCGAGCCAACATCCGGCGTTCCTCTTCCTGCACCGAAAGCAGGCGACGGGAAAGCGCCTGAAGCCGCTGGGTCGATTCCTTCAGGCTGATTTCGGCCTGCTTGCGTTGGGTAATGTCCTGCACGGTGCCGATGGAGCGGATGGGCTGGCCTTCGGCGTCCTGGATGGTTTGGCCCTGCTGGTAGACGTATTTGACGCGCCCGTCGGCGAAGCACAGGCGATGCTCGATCTGGTAAGGGGCTTGGGAATCCATGGGTTCTCCGTGACTACGGCGCACCCGCTCCACATCATCGGGATGCACGCGGTCGAGGACGTCCTGGTAGCGCAGGGCATACCGTTGGGGATCGATCTCGAGAATGCGGAGCAATTCCTCGGAACACAACAGGGAATCGGAGACCGGGTCCCATTCCCAGGTGCCGACGTGGGCCAGTCGCTGGGCCTCGTTCAGCCGGGCCTCGCTCGCGCGCAGCGCGCGCTCCACCTGGACGCGCTCGGTGATGTCGCGATCCACGCCACGAAAGCCCAGCAATTCTCCGTCCGGCCCAAGGACCGGAACCGCGGTGCTTTCCAGATAGCGGTAACTATCGTCCTTGCAGCGCCAGCGAAGCACCTGATTGTTCCAGCCTTGCCGGGTTTCGATCCAGCCAGGCCATTGGGAATCGACGATCCAGCGATCTTCCGGATGGATCAATTTCTCCATTCCGATCCACCGAACCTCGGTGGGGGAGTATCCCAGAATCTTTTCCACCGCCGGGTTCAGGTACGTGTGATGGCCGGAGAGGTCGATGGCCCAAACCAAATCCTGGGACGTTTCCACGATGGCGTTGATCGTCTGTTGATACTCGCGCAGGGCCTCGTCCGCCTGCTTGCGCGCGGTGATGTCGCGCACCGCCGCGATCACGCGCAGATGACCGCCGATGCGGGATGCCCGAAGAGCGACCTCGGTCCAGAGCAGCTCCCCGTTCAGGCGCTTGGAGCGCCACTCGAAAACTTGCGGACCTTTTTGAATCGCTCGACGCACCCACTCTTCGGCCTTGGTTTGGGAATAGGGATTTTCGCCCAGGTCCAGGTTGCCGATGGAGGGTCGAAGCGTCGTTTTCCAGTCATATCCGAACAGAGTGTACGCCTGGTCGTTGGCGTCCAGCACGCGGCCGGTTTCGTCGTGGATCAGCAGCGCATCGCTGGTGGCGTTGAAAATCTCGCGGTAGGTTTGCTCGCTCTCGTGCAAGGCCGCTCTCGCGGCCATCTGTTCCGAGATGTCGATGGCCACCCCGACCACATGGAGCTTGCCCTCGATTTCGGCGCGCACGCCCGTCGCGTAATACCGCCCTCGCTCTCGCCCGTCCCGATCCACCGGGGTCAGTTCCGCGAAACTGTCGCCCCGGGCCAACACGTCTCGAAGCCTGGCGGCCACTCGCGTTTGATCCCGGTGGCTGACGGTATCCAGGGCGCGCAGTCGCGCCATGTCCTCGTCCGACCAGCCCAGCAGCTTCTGATAGCGCTGATTCCAGCGCAGGAACTGCCCGTCTTCGGCCAGGACAAAAACGAACCCCGGGGTACATTGAAACAGGGCGTCCAAAATCTTTCGATGGGTAGCAGCCTCCCTGGCGCGCTGCTCGCGCTCGGTGATGTCGCGCGTCAACGCCAGGACGTAGCCTCGCCCGTCGTCATCGAGGTAGCTGGCATGGATTTCCACCGGAAAGACCCGCCCCGTCCTGGTCCGATGATGGCTTGTGAAGAGCAGCGAGCGACGGGTTTCGAGTTCGCTCCAGCGGTCGGACCAGCCGCTGGCGGTGGCGACGTCCACGTCGATCATGCTCAGGTTCAGCAACTCGTCGCGGCTGTATTCCAATATCCGACAGGATGCTTCGTTGGCGTATTGAAAACGGCCCTGCTGGTCGAGCAGCAAAGCCGCCTGGCCCGCTTGATCGAGCGCGAGACCGAGCAGCGCCGCGCGCTGTTCGCTCCGCCGCTGTCCAATTAGGCGTCCGCGCAGCCGCCAACGCATTGCCGCCAATCCCAGGAGTCCCAGTCCCCAGGATGCGCCATAACCGGCCACGGTCACGACCGCCGGGTCTGGCGTGTCGCTGGTGAACCACGCCACCGCCAGGTCGCTAAGATGATGCCATGCCGCCAACGCTAGCACGAGCAACGTCCACAGAAAGGCCGTTCCCCAGAAGTAAGCGTTCAACCATGTCGGAGTTTCGACCAGGGTTGGGTCCGACATTGCGGGTTTTTCCGCCCGACGCCAACTTGCGCCTCCCGAAAGGGGATGGATTTTAGGGTGCATGACAAAACTCGCCGTTAGTCCCGCATACAGTGTACTCATTAAATCATGCGGATTGCGGGCGGCGCGGAAAAGGGGCCGGGAAGGCTCGAAAACGTAACCGTTCGGACCCACGTGGTGGTTTCGCCCCGTATCGATGGGTTTCGCTACGCTCAACCCATCCTACGAAAAACAATGAGGGTTGTAGGATGGGTTGAGCGTAGCGAAACCCATCGCCTTCGAGCGATGCGGGGGCGAGTCAGCGGGAGCGGGTTCTACTTTGGGGGCGCCGAGTCGCGCAAGTCGCCCGGCGGTTGAGCGAGCCGGTAGAAACGAATGCGCTCCGCCGGTGGAAGCTTGCTGTCGGGGGCCGGGTCGCCGATGAAACGCAGGGCGCGGCTATCTTCCCAGGGAGCCAGCGGACCCAGCGCCTGGGAAGATTGGGGGTAGTAGAAATTGACCACCAACGACCGACCGCTTCGCTGTTCCCATGGCGTTTGGATGAACGGATTGTCCCGGCCACGCAAGGCCGCGCTGGCGGCGTCCACCGCCAGCCGCCAGCGGGCGGAGTCTTGCGGGCAAAGGAAATCGTTCGAGAACGGCGAACGGAGCGAGACCGCCGGGTTGAACTGCTTCGGTTGAAAGATCACTCCGGCCACTCCATCACCGTACTGGCGGCGCGCGACGGCGGAAATCTCGCTCAACCGCGCCCGGTTCATCACCCCCCAGGCGATGCCTCGATAAACGCGGGGATCGTCGGGGAAGCCGGTGGAGCGACCTTCGGCGTAGGCCAGCCGGGCCAGCAGCTCCTCATCGGCCGGCGCGGCCTTCATCACGGCGGGTCAGGCAGGCCGGCAACTCGGCGGCGACCGCCGTTCCCGCCAGCAACAGGGCGGCGACCAGCCCGCCGAAGCCGGATTTCCAGACCATCACTTGATCCGCCGCCACAACATGGCGTGCGTCACGATGTATTGATATTTGCGGACATGTTCGCGAATGACCAACGGTACGTCGGCCTCGCGCAACAGTTCGAAGTTTTCGGCCCGCAGAAACTCGGCCAGCGCCGCCGTGCTTGTTACTGGATCGCCCTCCCGCTCGTAACCACCCAGCCACGCTTCCGGCGGCGTGAATTGTTCCAGCCAACTGTAGGGCGAGAAGATCGCCAGCAGACCGCCGACCTTGACCAGCCCGCGCGGCCCGCCCAGTCGCCCCAGCAGCGACTTGGGGCTGGGCAACCGGCACAGCAGGTTGGCCAGCAACACGGCGTCGAAATCCACCAGTTCGGCCGGC
>ERZ761607.4903-NODE-4903-length-11425-cov-438.609059_pt1 | contig 11425 bp, 7 predicted proteins | sample MGYA00511164_ERZ761607 | MGnify/ENA primary metagenome ERZ761607 (study PRJEB28899, sample SAMN02445080) | bioreactor sludge metagenome | biome: EBPR sludge | place: Australia: Brisbane, Thorneside Wastewater Treatment Plant | collected 2011-06-22 ...
GGCCGGGCTGCTCGTCGCCGTAGAGCACCGGCGTGGCGTGATCGCAGACGCTGAAGCGCGCGGGGTCGTGCTTCTTGCCGTCGAGCAGCGCCTGCCGCGCCAGGGTGAGGGCGGCGGCGACGTTCTTCGGCTGCGCGTGGGCGAGCAGCGCGCGGTAGAACTCGACCGCGGCTTCGCGCGCGTAGTCGTCGCCGACGGCGTAGCGCATCGCCACCACCGACGGCACGCCGCCCTGCAGCAGCGCGTGTGCGGTGCCGGTGTAGCCGGGCTGCTCATCGAGGGCGAGGTCGCGGCTGTGCGCCTCTCTCGTGTCCGCCTCCTTTGTGCCAGGCTCCTTGCCCTGCGCGACGGCGAGGAAGTCGTTCCAGTCCTGCACGCGCAGGATGTCGCCGGAGTGGCAGGCGCTGAGAAAGAACAGCCGCGGCAGAAAGCCGCCGGCATCATTGAAGAGATCGAGCAGTTCCTGGCCGGAGAGGCGGTCGCTGGCGCCGCCGGGCCGGCACAGTTCGAGCCGGTTCCTGTGCCCGTGCCCGCTCCAGTGGACGATGTGGTAGCCACCATTCTCCTGAATCTGCGCGGCCAGCCGTTCGCGTGTGACGCCGTGCGTGAGGAAGTGCGCGACGATGCGCCGCTGCGGGTAGATCTCCTGGGCAAAGAGCGCCAACAACTGCCGCCGTTCCCGGCGCGCTCCGAGCGGACGCGAGCCACGCGCCTCGGCAAAGACGAAGAGCACGCGCAGCACTTCGTCCGGCGCCAGTTCGATCGGCGTCGAGGCCGGCGCCGGCATGTCGTGCACGACGCGGACGACGAGGTTGCGCTCGCCCAGGGTCTGGGCATCGGCTCGCGGCCGGGCGATTTCCCAGGGCACGCGGGCGAGCGCGGCGGCGAGGTGGTTCCCGGTGTCCCCGGCCCCCGGCAAGCGGATGCGCAGCGTCCGCTGGGCCTGCGACGCCCAGAGTTTCGTGAAGATCTCCGGCCCGAGCACTTGCTCCGCGATGCACACGCCGATCTCGGCCACGGCGGCGCCTTGCTTGCCCGCCTCGACGTAGAGGCGCAGGTAATCGCGCAGGTCGAAGAGCCCCTGCTGGTGGCTGACGGAAACGTTCGCGAACGCCGTCTGCCGGTAGGCGAGCTGCACGCCGGCGGCATCGCACAGGGAAAATTCGGCGCGGCGGCTCGAATGGTCCGCGGCGATGAGGAGATCGAAGTGCGTGGACATGGCCGGTGTCAATCTCCAATCTCAGCCGGTTCGCCCCGGCGGAACCGCGTGCAGCCGGCTGCTGGTGTCGCGGATCCTCTCCGCGCAGCGCCAACGCGCAAAGACCGAGACTGACGCCGCTTCAAGGGGGCTGACCATCGGCAGGCAGATGCTTCCCGCCATTCAGGCAGCCACCAGCACTGAAACCAGGCCTGTCGTGTGATTTGCCGCCTTGGGTCGAATGACGATTTCCACGTCCTTGTCGAGCAGGGTAATGAAGTGCAGCAGGCGCTCCGACGAAAAACGACTCAGCTTGAAGTTGCGCAGTTCGGATACATGGGGCTGGGGGATGCCGAAGATTTCGGCCACCATGGTCTGGTTCAGCTTCCGTTCCTTGGTAAGGTCGTTGAGGCGCATGGCGAGCTGAACACGAAGTTTCCGTTCTCCCGAGTCGGCCAGTTCCAGGTCGTGGAACACGTTGCCCGTACCGATTTCCACCGTTTCAGTCTTCCTTGCCATATCGCACCTCGTAGTCGTTGCGCGCTGTCTTCAATCGTTGATGAATGAGGTCGATGTCGGCCTGGGCGGTGCGGATGCCTGATGGCGATTTCTTCTGGAGGCGGTGAAGAACATAGACCGCCTTGGCGAATCGCACCGTATAGGCGGCCCGATAGGTGTCGCCACGAAAATCCGTCACCAATTCGAAGGCGCCGCTTCCTTATCCCTTCCAGGGCTTTGCCGTTGGCGGTTGCCCCCCCATTTGCACCACCCCGAGCGCGTAACCGAACTCATCGACCACGTCCTCGGGGAATTCCAGCAGATTGCGCTTGGCCGAGCCGACCCAGTGCAACGGGCCCTGGATTCGAGGAGGAACGTTCATCAGCAAAGCATACCTACCTCGGTATGTTCTGCAAGAGAGCGGAACCACACAAAGCCGGCGCGTGTCGGGCAGCGCGGGGGCCAACTCATGGCATTGGCGAAGAACTTCGATCGAGGCGGAGGTCTTCTTCTCTTCGAACCATAGACGGTTCGAGCAAGAAATTTGGGGTCCGTTTCTGCGGGCAAAGGGCAGGACGAGCTTGTGGCAGGCGCTCAGCGCAGGTTGTGCGCCGAGAGCATGACCACCTTGCCAGCGAGGAAGCTGACGCGAAGGCCGTGTTCCTCGTTGCCCCAGGCGCAGCTGCGCAAACCGACCATTTCGTCGCAGCTTGCCGGATCACCGACGATCTCCCGGACTTCGTCGTAGGACTGGCCGACGCGCAGGCGATTGAAATTGTCGAGGCTGACTTTCTCGCTGCACGCGAGCAGCAGCATGGCGAGCACGGCGACAGTCATCCTGCGGCCCGTCTGCCTGCGGCTGATCCTCATCGGCATTCTCCCCGACTGCTGCCGGCGATCATCTCAGGCATAGTCCACACGCACGTTGTCGCTGCTCAACCATTCGCGCAGCGCCTGCAGCAGGCTGTCCTCGAGCCGCACCCGGCTGGCGTCGCCAAAGACCAGTTCGCAGCTCGCTTCGGCATTGAGGTAGCTGAGGCGTACCGGGCACTCGCCGGGGGTATAGGGCGCCAGCAGGCTGCGTAGCCGCTGCACGGCGTGGCGGGAGTTGTTGCCGGCGGCCTGGCCGTTGAGCGACAGGCGAAGCTGGCGGGCGAAGCGGCCACGTGCTTCGGCGAGCGTCAGCAGCCGCTCGGCGACCACCTTGACTCGCCCTTCGCCGGCGAAATCGTCGCGCTGGATGCGGCCTTCGACGACGAGCACCTCGTCCTCGCGGATCTTGGCTCGTTCGCTCTCGAGCAGTTCGCTGAACACCGAGACCTCGAGCGAGGTGCTGCCGTCGTCGAGCTGGATGAAAGCCATCTTGCCGCGGGCCGTGATCTTGCTGCGGACCGCGACGACCAGTCCGGCGAGCAGCTGGCTTTCCTTGCGTGCTTCGAGCGCGGCCAGCGGCCGGCGGACGAAGTGGGCGATCTCCGCCTGCACGGCGCGGAAGGGGTGACCGGAAAAGTAGAAGCCGAGGGCGAGCTTCTCTTCGTTGAGTTGCTGTCGCTCGCTCCACCGCGGCGCTTCGACGTACTGTGGTCCATGCCCGTAGGCATCGTCGCCGCTTTCGTCGAAGATGTCGAAGAGGCTTACCTGCATGGCATTGCGTTCGGCCTGCTCGGCCGCTTCGATGGCGATGCCGACCGAGGCGAGCACGCGCGCGCGATGGCTGTCGAGCGCATCGAAGGCGCCGGCGCGGATCAGCGCTTCGATGGTCCGTCGGTTGACCAGGCGCTTGTCGACGCGCTGGCAGAAGTCGAAGAGGTCCCTGAACGGGCCGTTGGCGGTGCGGGCGCGGATGATCGCCGTCACTGCCTGTTCGCCGGTGCCCTTGACGGCGCCGAGGCCGTAGCGGATGGTCTGGCGATCGACCGGAGTGAAGCGGTACTCCGAGGCGTTGAGGTCGGGGCCGAGAATCCTCAGTCCGTTGAAAACGGCGTCATCGTGGAAGATCTTGACGGTATCGGTGAGGTCCATTTCGGACGACAGCGTCGCCGCCATGAAGGCTGCGCAGTGGTGCGCCTTGAGCCAAGCCGTGTGGTAGGTGACGACGGCGTAGGCGGCGGTGTGCGACTTGTTGAAGCCGTACTCGGCGAACTTCTCCATCAGGTCGAAGAGCTGCATCGCCAGCTTCTCGTCGTAGCCCTTGCGGCGCGCTCCCTCCCGCATCAGGTCGCGGTGCAGCGCCATTTCCTCGGCCTTCTTCTTGCCCATTGCCCGGCGCAACAGGTCGGCGGCACCGAGCGTGTAGCCGCCGATGATCTGCGCGATCTGCATCACCTGTTCCTGATAGACGATGACGCCGTAGGTTGGCTCGAGACAGGCCTTGAGATCGTCGATGTAGTAGTCGATCTTCTGCTGCCCCTTCTTGCGCAGGATGAAGTCGTCCACCATTCCCGAACCGAGCGGGCCGGGACGATAGAGCGCGAGGACGGCGATGATGTCCTCGAAGCGGTCCGGTGCCAGCTTGCGCACGAGCTTCTTCATGCCCTCGGATTCGACCTGGAAGATCGCCGTCGTATTGCCGTCCTTGAGAATCTGGTAGGCCTTTGGATCGTCGAAGGCCAGCGCGTCGAGGTTCGGGCGTTCGCCGGTCAGACGTTCGACGTACTGCAGCGCCAGCTCGATGATCGTCAGGTTGCGCAGCCCGAGGAAGTCGAACTTGACCAGGCCGATCTTCTCGACATCGTCCTTGTCGAACTGCGACACCACCGAACCGCCGCCATCGGCCGAGTACACCGGGCAGAAGTCGCTCAGCTTGCCGGGTGCGATGAGGACGCCGCCGGCGTGCATGCCGACGTTGCGGGTCAGATCCTCGAGGCGGCCGGCGAGGTCGAAGAGCTGTCGCACCTCCTCTTCGTTGTCCAGCCGCGCCTGCAACTGCGGTTCGGCCGCGAGCGCCTTGCTTAGCGAGAGCGGCTTGTTGGTCTCGACCGGGATCAGCTTCGACAACTGGTCACAGAAGTTGTAGGGCAGATCGAGCACCCGGCCGACATCGCGAATGACTGCCTTCGACGACATGGTGCCGAAAGTGACGATCTGCGCCACGGCCGCGCTGCCATACTTCTGGCGCACGTACTCGATGACGCGCCAGCGGTTGTCTTGGCAGAAGTCGATGTCGAAGTCGGGCATCGATACCCGCTCGGGATTGAGGAAGCGCTCGAAGAGCAGGGCGTAGCGCAGGGGATCGAGATCGGTGATGCCGAGCGCGTAGGCAACCACCGAGCCGGCGCCCGAGCCACGCCCCGGGCCGACCGGACAGCCGTTGCGTTTTGCCCAGTTGATGAAGTCGGCAACGATCAGGAAGTAGCCCGGAAAGCCCATCTGGACGATGGTGTCGGTCTCGAGCTGCAGGCGCGCGTCGTACGGCGGGCGCTCGGCCTGGCGCACGCCGGCGTCGGGGAAGAGTTGCTGCAGGCGCTGCTCGAGGCCGGCTACCGCCTCCTGGCGCAGGTAGTCGGCGAGAGTCACTCCCGGCGGCGTCGGAAAATCCGGCAGGTAGCTCTTGCCAAGGGTGATCTGCAGGTTGCAGCGCTTGGCGATCTCGACCGAGTTGGCGAGTGCTGCCGGGTAGTCGGCGAACAGTTCGAGCATTTCTTCGCTGCTCTTGAAATACTGCTCTTCGGTATGGAGGCGGGGTCGGCGCGCGTCGCCGAGCATGTAGCCTTCGGCGATGCAGACGCGCGCCTCGTGCGCGTTGAAATCCTCGCGATCGAGAAACTGGATCGGGTGCGTGGCGACCAGTGGCAGCCCGAGTTCCGCTGCCAGGTCGGCGGTGGCAGTGACCAGTTGGTCCTGCTGCGTCAGCCCGGGGCGCTGCACTTCGAGGTAGAAGGCGTTGGCAAACAGGTCGCTCCACTGCCGCGCGCGCTGGGCCGCCTGTTCGCGGTGGCCCTGCAACAGCGCTTCCGCGACATCGCCCGCCGCCGCGCCGGAGAGCGCGATCAACCCGTCGACCCCGACCTCCTGCAGCATCCGGCGGCTGATCTCCGCCCGGCCGCGTACGCGCGGCACCAGATGGGCGCGTGAAAGCAGTTCGCAGAGCTGCAGGTAGCCGCGCTGCGAGCGGCAGAGAAGCAGCAGGCGATACGGGCGATCGGCATCGGCCTCGTTGGCGATGAACACGTCGCAGCCGAACAAGGGCTTGATCCCCTTGCTGCGCGCGGCAGAGTGGAACTTGACGAGGGCAAAGACGTTGGCGAGGTCGGTCAGCGCCAGCGCCGGCATGCCGCAGGCGGCGGCACGGGCGACGGCTGCGTCGAGACGGACGATGCCGTCCGTGATCGAGAACTCGCTGTGCAGGCGAAGGTGGATGTACGGCGTCTCGGGCATGGCTGCATTCTACTCCGCGGCGCTGGCCTGAAGGCGCTTGGCGGGCGGCGTGCCGACGGACCAGTGCCGCGGGGCGAGTGCGCGCTGCGACCGGTGGCGTGGCCCGGAACCGATCCGGTCCGGGCCAGCGCTTCAGCTATTCACCCAGTCGATGATCGGTTGCCACTGTTGCAGATCCCTGGCTGCGCGTGACGCCGACAGGTCGAACATGGTCATGCCGTGCATCGTCGTCTGGACATACAGCTGGGTCGTCCGCAGATGGGTCAGCACTGGCAGATCGTACTGCGCGAGAAAACGCTCGAGTTCGGCGGCGGCGCGGGTCCGCGGGTCGACGCGCATGCCGACGACGGCGACGAAGGCCTGTTCGTTGCGCACCGCCTTCTCTTCCAGCAGCACATCGAGGAAGTGGCGGGTGGCGAGAATGTCGAACAGCGACGGTTGCACCGGCACCAGGACCCGGTTGACCTGCTTGACGACCGTGTCGAGCGCCTTGCCATGCAGACCCGCCGGTGTGTCGAGGATGACGTGCGTCGTCCCCTTCGGCGGCTTGGCCGTCTTGCCGGGTTCGATCTCCCAACTGCGAATGGTCGGCAGGAGCGATGGCCGCAGGTGCAGCCATTCACGCGAAGATTGCTGACGATCGACGTCGCCGAGCATCACCCGATGACCGCAGCGCGCCAGATGGCCGGCGAGGTTGACCGCCAGCGTCGATTTTCCCGAACCGCCCTTGGGATTGGCAATCAGAAAGGATTTCATTGCTTGTCGTCTCCGTTCTCGTTCTTGTCGTCCCTGGTGCCGAGTCTGCGAAGCTCGTCACGAACCAGGTTGATGTGCTCGCGCAAAGTGTAAAGCAGATCGCTGAAAGCCAGCGGGATCTTGAGCGTGCTGGCGGTGTTCTCGATCTCCTGCAACTTCTGCGCGTAGTCAGCGTGTCGTGCTGGATCATGGTGCTGACGCAGGTTGCTCTCGAGCAACTTGAGGTCGCCATAGCAGCGGATCACTTTCGAGCGCACGCGCCAGTTGTAGATCGACGGCGCAAACTTGAGCAGCGGCAGCAGCAGCATGACCAGCGGCAGGATCATGACGAACAGACGCTCGACGAGCACCGCCATCGAGAACGGCAGGTAGCGCTGCAGGAAGGGTGGTCCGGACTTGTAGTAGCGCTCGGCTTCGGGCGACAGCGCGAAGCTCCGGTCGCGATACGCCGGGAACTCACCGGCTCGCTGAAAGAAGCCGCCCTTGCCGTTGACCTCGGTCATCGCCTGCAGCAGCAGGCTGGCCACCGCCGGGTGCAGATCCTCGCGGACGATGACGTTGGCAGTGGTCGCCAGCAGCACCGTATCGCGCGGTGGCAGGTCGCGGACGAGGTTCACGACGCCGCGCGGCAGGACGATCTTCGACAGGAACGGGAACAGCCGCAGGTAGGCATCGGCCTGGCTGAAGCTGACCACCCGCAGGCCCGGCGAACGCAGCATCACCTGTACCACCGGCGCCTCCTGGGCGGCGACGATGAAGGCGGCATCGATCTCCTCGCGCTGCAGGGCCTCGGCCGCAGTCAGCCCGGCCAGCGGCAGCAGGTTGGGACTGTCCGCACTGATGTCGTTGGCGGCCAGGAGTTGCAGCGCCAGGCCGCGAATGCCGCTCCCATCCTCGCCGACGGCAATGCGCTGACCGTCGAGGTGATAGAGCTTGTCCACTCGCCGGTCGCCACGGTAAAAAACCCATACCGGCTCGTAGGCGACGCTGCCCAGCGAGCGCAGAGGACCCGGATCGTCGTCGTCACCTGGTGGTCTGGCGACCACCCCGCCCTGAACGAATGCGACATCGGCCTCGCCCTTCTCGAGACGCTCGACGTTCTGGAAGGAACCGGCCGAGGTCCTGATCTCGAGGGTGATTCCCTTGCTGGCGAGCACGGCGGCATAGCGCTGCGCATAGGCGTGGTAGGCGCCGGCCTCGCTGCCGGTGCTGATGGTGATCCGCCGCGGTGGCTCGGGTGCGACGAACTGGTAGGCAATGACGAGGCCGACGGCGGTGATCAGGATGATCGGCCACGCCGTCGCCAGCATGAAGCGCAGGGCGACCAGGCGGGCACGCAGGCGCTCCATCAGGGCAGCAGGACGGTCGAGCCGGTGTGCTTGCGGGCTTCGAGGTCGCGGTGGGCGCTGACGACGTCGGCCAGCGGGTAGGTCTGATTGATCTCGACCCTGAGCTTGCCGGCGGTGACGACGGCGAAGAGATCGCTGCCGAGGGCCAGCAGGTCGTCGCGCTGCGCTGTGTAATGCATCAGCGTCGGTCTGGTGAGGAAGAGCGAACCCTTCTGTGACAGCAGCAGCGGGTCGAAGGGCGGCACCGGGCCGGATGCATTGCCGAAGCTGACCATCATGCCGCAGGGCCGCAGGCAGTCAAGCGAGCCGGCGAAGGTGTCCTTGCCGACGCCGTCGTAAACCACGGCGACTCCTTCGCCGCTGGTGATCTCGCGCACCCTGCGCGGGAAGTCCTCGCGCGTGTAGTCGATGACGTGATCGCAGCCGTGGTCTGCGGCGATGGCGGCCTTGGCGGCGTTCGAGACCGTGCCGATCACGGTCGCGCCGAGCGCCTTCGCCCACTGGCAGGCCAGCAGGCCGACACCGCCGGCGGCGGCATGGATCAGCACGACGTCGCCGGGCTGCACGCGGTAGGTGCGGCGCAGCAGGTAGGCGCTCGTCAGTCCCTGCAGCATCATCGCCGCTGCCGGCATGAAGTCGATCGCTTCCGGCAGCTTGAGCAGGCGGTCGGCTGGCAGGCAGCGCACTTGGCTGTAGGCGCCGACCGGGCCGCCGGCGTAGGCAACGCGATCGCCGGGGGAGAAGTCGCTGACCTCGCTGCCGACCGCCTCGACGACACCGGCCGCCTCGAGACCGAGACCGTTCGGCAGTTGCAGCGGGTAGAGGCCGCTGCGGTGGTAGACGTCGATGTAGTTGAGGCCGACCGCCCGGTGGCGGACACGTACTTCGCCGGGCAGCGGATCGTCGACCGCGACCTCCTCCCAGCACATGACTTCGGGGCCCCCGGTGCGGTGGATGCGAATGGCGAATGGCATGAAAGTCTCCTCTGCGTGGCGAACACGACAGTCTAGTGCTGCGCCCGCTTTTTAGGCAAGCACCAAAACCCCTTTGACGGCTGCCACTTGCATCGCTGCAGAGGCATTCGTGCACAGGCTTGTCCACAAAACTGGGGGCAAAAAAGCCTCCGGCAGCGGCACCGCGGCTGGCAGCGCTCCGCTTCGCAGCCCCTCAGGCGGGAGTCAGGCGGGAGTCAGGCGGGCGTAGGCCAGGGCCAGCCACTTCATGCTGCCGCCGAAGTTGACCTGCACCCGCGCTTCCTCGCCAGAGCCCTCGCTGGCGACGATGACGCCGGCACCAAAACGGGCGTGGTGCACGCTCTGGCCGATGCGCAGGCCGCTGTCAGCGGCCGCCTGCTGCTGCCGGGTCGGCGCGTTCGCCGGGCGTGTCGCCCTGCTGGCACGGTTGCTGCGGCGCAGGAGTTCGGCCGGCAGTTCGTCGAGAAACAGTGACGGCAGACAGTAACGCGTCTGTCCATGCAGCAGGCGCGTCTGGGCGTGCGTCAGGTAAAGCCGGTGGCGGGCTCGCGTGACGGCGACGTACATCAGTCGACGCTCCTCCTCGATGCCGTCGCGTTCCTGCGCGGCGTTCTCGTGTGGAAAAAGACCCTGTTCGAGGCCGGTGATGAAAACGACGTCGAATTCGAGTCCCTTGGCCGAATGCACCGTCATCAGTTGCACGGCTTCCTGGTCTTCGCCGGCCTGATGCTCACCGGCTTCGAGTGAGGCGTGTGCGAGAAAGGAGGAGAGCCTGCCGCCACCGCTGGGCGCTGTCTCGTCAGCCGCTGTCGCAGTCTCATCGGTGACGAAAACGGTCGCCGCGTTGATCAACTCGTCGAGGTTCTCCAGCCGGTCCTGGCCCTCCTTGTCGCTCAGATAATGCTGCCGCAGGCCACTGCGCTCGATGACCTGCTCGATCACTTCCGGCAGCGGCAGCGTTGCCGTTTCGCTGCGCAGTGCCTCGATCAGCGCAACGAAGCGGGCGATCGCGCTGCCGCTCTTGCCGGCGAGGCCTGCGGCAGCGTTGTAGAGGCTCGACTGCGTGGCGTGGGCCGCCTGTTGCAGTGCCTCGGCGCTGCGCGTGCCGATGCCGCGGGTGGGAAAGTTGAGGACGCGGGCGAAGGCAGTGTCGTCATCGGGATTGACGATCAGCCGCAGGTACGCGAGCGCATGCCGGATCTCCTGGCGGTCGAAGAAGCGCAGCCCGCCATGCACCCGATACGGGATGTTGGCCGTGAACAGCTGATGCTCGAGCACCCGCGACTGCGCGTTCGATCGGTAGAGCAGGGCGACCTGCTGCCGCGAAACACCTTCCCGCACCAGGTCGGCAATCTCCTCGACGATCTGGCGCGCTTCGTCAGCGTCGGAGAAGGCGTCGTAAACCCTGATCGGCTCGCCGGCGCCGGCATCGGTCCACAGGTTCTTCCCGAGGCGGCCACGATTCTGCCTGATCAGCGCATTGGCCGCGTCCAGGATGTTGCCGTGCGAGCGGTAGTTCTGCTCGAGGCGAATCACGCTGGCCAGGCTGAACTCGCGCTGCAGGTCACGCATGTTGCCGATCTCGGCGCCGCGAAAGGCGTAGATCGACTGGTCGTCGTCACCGACGGCGAACAGGCATGCTGCGGGCACATCAGGATGGGTGCTGCCGTGTCCGGCGAGCAGTTTCAGCCAGGCGTACTGGAGGCGGTTGGTATCCTGGAATTCGTCGACCAGGATGTGCCGGAAGCGCGCCTGGTAGTGCTGGCGAAGCGGCTCGTTGCGCTGCAGCAGTTCGTACGAGCGCAGCAACAGTTCGGCGAAGTCGACGACGCCTTCCCGCTGGCACTGCGCTTCATACGCCACGTACCATTCGATGCGGCGACTCGTGTAGTGGTCGTAGGCCTCCGCCTGCGCTGCCCGGATCCCCTGTTCCTTGTGGGCGTTGATGAAGTGCATGAGTTCGCGCGGCGGATACTTCTGATCATCGACAGCGAGCGCCTTGAGCAGGCGCTTGATCGCCGCCAGCTGGTCGGCGGCGTCGAGAATCTGGAACTGCGCCGGCAGTCCGGCCTCACGATGATGCGCACGCAGCAGGCGATTGCACAGCCCGTGGAAGGTGCCGATCCACATGCCGCGGGTATTGACTGGCAGCATCGCCGCGAGGCGGGTCAGCATTTCCTTCGCCGCCTTGTTGGTGAAGGTGACGGCGAGGACTCCTGCGGGGCCGACCTGGCCGGTCGAGATCAGCCAGGCGATGCGCGTCGTCAGCACGC
>ERZ761607.4905-NODE-4905-length-11421-cov-5.273623_pt1 | contig 11421 bp, 12 predicted proteins | sample MGYA00511164_ERZ761607 | MGnify/ENA primary metagenome ERZ761607 (study PRJEB28899, sample SAMN02445080) | bioreactor sludge metagenome | biome: EBPR sludge | place: Australia: Brisbane, Thorneside Wastewater Treatment Plant | collected 2011-06-22 ...
CTCGGCTTCACGACGCGCCGCTGCCTCGGCCGCCAGACGCTCGGCTTCACGACGTACCGCTGCCTCGGCCGCCAGACGCTCGGCTTCGTGACGCGCCGCCTCCTCGGCCGCCAGACGCTCGGCTGCACGCTCCTCCACCTGCCGATCTGCCGACAGACTGCCGGGACGGCGGGCAGCCAAGACTCGCCACAGGAGAATGGCCACGACAACGCCGGCTGCAATCAACAGCAAACTTTCATTCATTGTCATTGAAGGTACCCTTGCACTGACGTTCACGAACAATCATCGGAACCTGCCAACGCCCACCCTGGCCCGACCCGCCCACCAGCCGAGGGAGCAGCTCCCGCCCTATCGGCATGATAAAACGAAAAACTGCGCGCTTGGGCGGTCGTCAGCAGCAAACTCGGCGACAAGGAGGCTGCTGCTGTCTGCGCTGCGGGCTGCGCCGAACAGGTGCGCCGATCGCAGAAGTGCCCGTGCCGGGAGCGTACCTGGGCCACTCGTCCGGCTCGCTCGGGGCGATTCCCGGCCCGTGGCCGGTCTTTCATGATTCGCCTGCTGGCCAACCGTAACCGTACATGGCGACAAGAAGCGTAAACTGAGAGAATCGCGGACTGGGAAACGATTCGCCAACACTTTCGGCTGTCCGGTGGCATACAGACCGGCCGAACGAGCAGCGAATCCCGACAAACATGCTGTTCGCACGTTCGCCCGCAGAAGCGCAGCGATCTGTTGCGAAGGAGGTATCGATGGCACCACAAAGCACTTCTGCCGCTGTCTCGCCGATCGAGGAGATCATCGTCGAAATGCGCGCTGGGCGCATGGTGGTCCTGGTGGACGAGGAGGACCGCGAAAACGAAGGCGACCTGATCCTGGCCGCCGAGCATGTCACCGCCGAGGCAATCAACTTCATGGCCCGCTTCGGCCGCGGCCTGATCTGCCTCACGCTGACCGAAGCACGCTGCCAGCAGCTCGGCCTGACACAGATGGCGCGCGACAACAAGAGCCCTTACAGCACGGCCTTCACCGTCTCGATCGAGGCCGCCGCCGGGGTAACCACCGGCATCTCGGCGCAGGATCGCGCGCTGACCATCAAGACCGCGGTGGCCAGGAACGCGCACCCGGAGGACATCGTACAACCTGGCCACGTCTTCCCGATCATGGCCAGGACCGGCGGCGTGCTGGTGCGTGCCGGCCACACCGAGGCCGGCTGCGATCTGGCGCTGCTGGCAGGCCTCGAGCCGGCATCGGTCATCTGCGAAATTCTCAAGGAAGATGGCAGCATGGCGCGCCTCGGCGACCTGGTCGACTTTGCCCGCGAGCACAGCCTCAAGATTGGCACCATCGCTGATCTGATTCATTACCGGAGTCGGCACGAAACACTCGTCGAACGCACCCTGTCGAAAACCGTGCAGTCGGCCTACGGCGAATTCATCCTGCACGCCTATACCGACTGCACCTCCAACGAGGTACATCTCGTGCTGACCAAAGGCGACATTCGCCCGGACAGGGAAACGCTGGTCCGTGTCCACGAACCGCTTTCGGTGGTCGACTTCCTGGATCCCGGCGGAGGTCGGCACACCTTTCCGTTGAGCGTCGCCCAGGCGACCCTGGCCCGCGTGGACGCTGGCGTCATCGTGTTGCTGCATCGCCCCGAAAGTGGCCAGGATCTGCTCGCCATCCTGCGCGAACCGGCGGCGACGAGACGCCCGGCCACCCGCTGGGACCCGCGCATCTACGGCATCGGCGCCCAGATCCTGCGCGACCTCGGGGTGGGCAGGATGAAACTCCTCGCCAGCCCGCGCCGCATGCCGAGCATGACCGGTTTCGATCTCGAAGTGACCGGCCACATTGCCACGCAAGAAGACCTCGAAAGACTCTAATGGGCACCCCGAAAAGATTGGCAACCACTCCTCGCGCCGCCAACGGCACGAACATCCACGAGTACGAGGTGTCGCTTCATGGCACCGGATTGGCCATTGGCATCGTCATGAGCCGCTTCAACCAGGACATCGGCGAAGGTCTGCTCAGCGCGTGCATCGACGAGCTCAAGCGCCTCGGCGTCGGCGAGGACGAGCTTGCGATTGCCACCGTTCCAGGCGCCCTGGAAGTGCCCCTGGTGCTGCAAACCATGGCACGCAGCGGTCGTTTCGATGCGCTGATCGCGCTCGGCGCGGTGATCCGGGGCGAGACTTATCACTTCGAGATCGTCGCCAACGACTCCTGTCGGGCGCTGATGGAGGTTCAACTCGCCAGCCAGATACCGATCGCCAATGGCATCCTGACCTGCGAGGACGATGACCAGGCCCTCGTCCGCATGCACCGGAAGGGGTCGGACTGCGCCCAGGCAGCGATCGAAATGGCCAACCTGCTGCGCGCCATCCGGGAGACCACGTGATGACCCGACAGCCACAAAAAACGGACGGCAAACCGGCGACATCGAGTTCGCCACGACGACGCGCCCGCGAATTCGTCCTGCAGGGGCTCTACCAGTGGCAGTTGAGCGGCAACGACGAAGCGGCGGTCGAAGCACATATCAGGGATAGCGAAGGCTTCGACCAGGCGGACCGGGAATTCTTCGCCGGACTGCTGCGCGGCGTCCTCGCACAGCGCAGCATGCTCGAGGGCCAGTTGCAGGATTGCCTCGACCGTCCCTTCGCTGAACTCTCACCGATCGAGGCCTGTGTCCTGCTGGCTGGCGCCTTCGAGTTGAGCAGCCATCCGCAAACGCCCTATCGGGTGATCATCAACGAATCGATCGAGCTGGCCAAGGGTTATGGCGGAACCGACGGTCACAAGTATGTGAATGGCGTACTCGACAAACTGGCCGTCAGGCTGCGGCCGGCCGAGGTCGCAGCCAAGCGCGCCGCACGCGACAAGGAGCGTTGAGCGGTCCGGCCCATCCGCCTGACAGGCACAACCAGCAACGGCGATGCCCAGCGAATTCGAACTGATCCGACGCTATTTCAGCCGCCCGACACCGCGCAGCGTGCTCGGTCCGGGTGATGATTGCGCCCTGCTCACCCCGGCACCGGGCATGGAACTCGCGATCACCACCGACATGCTGGTCGAAGGCACGCATTTCCTGCCCGACACCGACCCGGAACAGCTTGGCTGGAAGGTCCTGGCGGTCAATCTCTCCGATCTGGCGGCGATGGGCGCCCGACCGCGCTGGGCACTGCTCGCCGGCAGCTTGCCGACGGCCTGTGAGTCGTGGATCGGCAGCTTTGCCGAAGGACTCTTTGCTTGCGCCACTCGCTACGCGGTCGATGTGGTTGGCGGCGACACGACACGCGGCCCACGCAACCTTTGTCTGACGGCGCTCGGCGAGGTCCCCGCCGGCGCCGCGTTGCGCCGTGACCGGGCCCTGCCCGGCGACGATCTCTGGTTGTCGGGCCAACCCGGTCTGGCCACGCTGGGCCTCGCCCACCTGCAGGGCCGGACGCAGCTGCCGGAGGCGCTCACCGAAGAGTGCCTTGCCGCCCTGCAGCGCCCGATGCCGCGCGTCGAGCTGGGACTGCGCCTGCGTGGCCTGGCACATGCCGCGATCGACATATCCGATGGCCTGTTCGCCGACCTCGGCCATATCCTGGAGCGTTCCGGCGTCGGTGCCGAAGTTTTCCTGACGGAATTACCGCCCCTGCCATCCGGGGTTGACCCACGGCTCGCCCGGCAATGCCAGCTGGCCGGCGGAGACGACTACGAACTGCTGTTCTCTGCAGCGCCTGGTCGGCGCGCGGAGCTCTCGGCACTTGCCAACGAGCTCCGCCTACCACTCTGGCGCTGTGGCCGCATCGTTGCAACGCCAAGCCGCCAGCCGGCCTTGCTCGACGCCAACGGGCGACCAATGAACGTCGTCAGCCGAGGATTCGATCACTTTGCCTAGCCCGCCCTCGATTCACTTCCTGCTCTCCCATCCGGCCCATCTGATCGCCTGCGGTTTTGGCAGCGGTCTCTCACCGCGCGCACCGGGCACTGTTGGCACGCTCTTCGCGTGGGCTTCCTTCCCGCTGCTCGGACGCTGGATGAACGAAGCGGAGGTCCTCGGCTTCCTGCTGCTTGCTTTCATTGGCGGGGCGCTGGCGGTACACAAGACCGGGCTCGATCTCGGGGTCATCGATCACGGCAGCATCGTGTGGGACGAAATCGTTCCGTTCTGGCTGGTCCTGCTCTTTTGCCCGTCACACTGGCTCTGGCAAACCGCGGCCTTCAGCCTGTTCCGCTTTTTCGACATCGTCAAACCGCAACCGGCGCACTACTTCGATGAACAGGTGAAGAACGGTCTGGGGGTGATGTGCGATGACCTGGTTGCGGCGGGCTATACCCTGCTGGTCCTCGCGGTCCTGCGCTTCATCCTGCCATGAGTGACTTCGACCAGACCGCGCTCGAGGAACTTGCCGCGGCGGTCGGGCGCCTGCTGCTGGCAAGTGGCGAACGGCTGGCGACCGCGGAATCCTGCACCGGTGGCTGGCTTGGCCAGTGCATCACCGCCGTGGCCGGCAGTTCCCGGTGGTACGACCGCGGTTTCATCACCTATTCGAACGAGGCCAAGAGCGAACTCCTCGGCGTCAGCCCTGGCATCCTCGCGGCTCACGGCGCGGTGAGTGAAGCAACGGCGGCAGCCATGGCAGTCGGCGCACTGGCGCACAGCCGTGCTGCATGGGCGCTGGCGATCACCGGTATCGCGGGCCCGACAGGGGGCTCGCCGGATCGACCCGTCGGCACCGTCTGCTTCGCCTGGGCCGGTCCGGATGAACAACTGAGCACGGCCACCCGTCGTTTCGCAGGCCAGCGCGAGGCGGTACGCGCGCAGTCGGTCGCTCACGCCCTCGCCGGACTCCTCGAACGTGCGGGGTCCCGTCCAGCCTGACCAGCGTGCCACTCCTCGGGGCAGGCATGCCAGCCGTGGCCGGCCGTTGTACAGGCAATTTCGGCCAAGCTCTGTCGCATTGTAATAACATGAGCAACTCGAACGCGCCTGACTTGTGGCCAATGCACTGCGGAACCATCAATTTTCCCGTTCTTGTGGTTGTTTGTTCACTCCTGCCGGTCACCCTGTGGTCTGCCGGGGATGCACGGGCCATGGGTCTGGGGCGAATGAACGTGTTGTCGAATCTCGGTTCGCCTTTCGAGGCCGAGGTTCAACTGCTTGATGCCTCCGACAACAAGCAGCCGGGAGCCGAATGCTTCCGTCTTGGCCAGAGCGGTGAGGCGGATCTGCCGACACTCAAACGGGGTCGCCTCACCGTCGTGGCGCGCGACGGCGGCTTTCGCCTGCGCATCGTCTCCGAACAGGCCATCGACGAACCGCTGCTGCAGGTCAACCTGCGCGTCGGTTGCGGCAGCGAAGTAGCCCGCAATTACGTCCTGCTGATCGACCCGCCGACCCATCGGGCTTCGCCCAAAGCGGTCGAACTGCCGGTAGCGCGCCGCGAAGAGTTCCAGGAATCGCTGTCGCGCCCGCTACCGAGGCCCGAGCGCAGGATCGCTGCCGAGCAGCGTGCAACGCCAGGCGAGCGCTTCCTTGCACCCCTCGCGCCGCCACTCGAAGTGGCCCGCACAAGCCGGGCGCCAAGTACGGGAACCACGGACCGCAAGGTCGCCACGGGCAAGGCGGGCGACCGCCTGCTCATTTCGGGCGACAACGATAAACCGCAGCGGTCTGGCGAGTTGCCCTTGCGTCTGAGCACCAGGCTATCGACCGAACTGATCGGCAAGACCAGCGAGCACCAGCGAGCGATGCTGCGCATCGAGTACCAGTTGTTGGGCACTCTGCATACCCAGGCGGCGCAACAACTGGCAGTGGCGGAACAGGTTCGCCGGCTCGAAGCAATGCTCCGCGAAGTGCAGCAGAAGAGCGAAGCCCAGGGCGTCCCGACGAGACAGGCGTCGCCCGCGGTCGCCACGACCACCACCACTCGTCCCGCTCCAGCGCAGGCGATCGACCATCCAGTCAAACCACCGGTGACGGCCACCGCTTCTGCATCGCCCAACCTCGAGGCAAGCGACTGGTGGCTCGAGCTAGGCCTGCTGGCAGCGCTGATTGCCGGTTTGAGCTGGTTCCTGCGCCGCCGCTCCGGCGAGGCGCACAACCGGCCAGCAATGATCTCCCCGGCAGAAGAGCCGGCCGATTCCGGCCAGTTATCCCGCTGGGAGCTGCACACCGGCACCCGAGACACCGACAGTCGGCTAGCCAGCGCCGAGAGTGAGCTGAAAACCGACAACCTGCTGGCCCATGACGGCGTCAGCAGCGATGCGGACGTCTTTGCGGGCCGACCGGTCGACGACGAGGCGACTGCCGTCCTCGAACTCGCCGAAATCATGCTCTCGTTTGGACGCAGCAAGGGAGCCCAGCAGGCCCTGGAAGAATTCATCACACAGCAACCAACGGCGGCTGTGACTCCCTGGCTGAAGTTGCTCGAGGTTTACCGGCAGAGCGATCAGCGGGCGGCTTTCGAGGCCCTCGGACTGAAGCTCACCGGTCATTTCAACGTCGCCCCGCCCGACTGGCAAACGACAGAAGAGACTGCGCCTCCTGCTTTCCAGAGTGCTGACCAGACAACCCTGCCGGTTGAACAGCTGGTGGCCCGCCTGCCGAGCGTTGGCAGAATGGCCCATATCAGGAACGAACTGGTGCGCACCTGGGATTCTCCGGATTGCCTCACTTATCTGAACACCTTGTTGCGTGACAACCGCAATGGCGAACGCAAGGGTTTCCCCCTCGCCGCGGTACGCGAACTGCTGCTCCTGATCGACATCCAGGAAGGCCGGCAAACACCCCGGACCTGAAACAACGGATTGACCAGCAGCCCGGACTTCATTACTGTATTTAATTTCAGTACATTGGTCAAACCGGGGCTGGCATGCTCGGCGTGGTCGAACGTGGGATAATTCCCCTTAAACAAACAAGAGGACAGGCGAGAATGGACGACAACAAGTCGAAGGCACTGGCTGCGGCCTTGGCCCAGATCGAGAAACAGTTTGGCAAAGGTTCGATCATGCGGATGGGCGAAGGGAGCGTGGTAAACGACATTCCGGTGGTTTCAACCGGCTCGCTCGGGCTCGATATCGCGCTGGGCATAGGTGGCCTGCCACGCGGCCGGGTGGTCGAGATCTATGGTCCGGAGTCGTCGGGCAAGACCACCCTGACCTTGCAGGTCATCGCCGAGATGCAGAAACTGGGCGGCACGGCGGCCTTCATCGATGCCGAACACGCACTCGATCCGGGCTATGCCCAGAAACTTGGCGTCAACCTCGACGAGTTGCTGATCTCCCAGCCGGACACTGGCGAGCAGGCTCTGGAAATCGCCGACATGCTGGTCCGCTCGGCGAGTGTCGATGTCGTGGTGATCGATTCGGTGGCCGCACTCGTCCCCAAGGCAGAGATCGAAGGCGATATGGGCGATTCCCTGCCCGGACTGCAAGCGCGCCTGATGAGTCAGGCGCTGCGCAAGCTGACCGCCAATATCAATCGCACCAACACTCTCGTCATCAACCAGATCCGGATGAAGATCGGCGTCATGTTCGGCAGCCCGGAAACCACTACCGGCGGCAATGCCCTCAAGTTCTACGCCTCGGTGCGGCTCGACATCCGTCGCATCGGCAGCATCAAGAAGGGTGACGAAGTGGTCGGCAACGAAACCCGCGTCAAGGTGGTGAAGAACAAGGTTGCACCGCCTTTCCGGGAAGCGATCTTCGACATTCTCTACGGCGAGGGAACCTCGCGCGAGGGGGAGATCATCGAACTCGGCGTGTTGCACAAACTGGTCGACAAGTCAGGATCCTGGTACGCCTACAATGGCGAGAAGATCGGCCAGGGCAAGGACAATGCACGCGAGTATCTCAGGAGCAAGCCACAGATTGCCCAGGAAATCGAGGCCCGCATCCGTGCCGCGGTCAACGTACCCTCCCCAGCGGCACTCGCTGGCGGCTAGAGCACTTTCAATGCCAGACGCATTGCGCGAATGTGCCCTGCGCCTCCTCGCCCGTCGAGAACACAGCCGGCAGGAACTGTCGGACAAACTGGCAAGCCTGGCCGAGGATGCGGAGCAACTTGCGGCGCTGCTCGACGACCTGACGGAAAAGGATCTGCTCTCCGACCAACGTTACGCAGACATGCGCCTCAAGACGCGTGCGGCACGCTTCGGTGACGCACGCCTGACCCATGAACTGCGCACCAAGGGGATTGCCGACGAAGTGGTCGGTACGGTCATCAAGGATGGCACCGACGAACTGACCCGCGCCCGCCGTGTCTGGCAACGCCGCTTCGGCGAGCAGGCGACGGCCGCCGATGACTTTGCCGAGCGTGCCAGGCAGGCACGCTTCCTGGCTGGCCGCGGCTTTTCCGGCGAGACCATCCGGCGCCTGCTGCGCACCACTCCTGAAGACGATTGAACATGACCGAAAAGCACAGCAACCTGGTTACCCAACGCCTCAACAAGCGCTACAAATCGCGCACCGTCGTCCATGACGTTTCGTTTGACGTGGCCAGTGGTGAAGTCGTCGGCCTGCTCGGCCCCAACGGCGCCGGCAAGACGACGTGCTTCTACATGGTGGTTGGTCTGGTAGCCTGCAATGGTGGCGAAGTTCGCCTCGACGGCGTGGACATGACGCATCTGCCAATCCACAAGCGTGCCCGACTTGGTCTGTCGTATCTGCCGCAGGAGGCTTCCGTCTTCCGCAAGCTCACGGTCAGCGAAAACATCAAGGCGGTGCTTGAACTGCAGCAACTCTCAGCCGTCGAGATCGATGAACGTACCAAAAGCCTGCTCGAGGAGTTACACATCAGCCACCTGCGGACGAGCCCGGCAACCTCGCTGTCGGGTGGTGAACGGCGACGCGTCGAAATCGCCCGCGCGCTGGCCACCAGCCCACGTTTCATTCTGCTCGATGAACCCTTCGCCGGTGTGGACCCGATCGCCGTGCTCGATATCCAGCGCATCATCCGCTTTCTCAAGGAACGCGGCATCGGGGTCCTGATCACCGACCACAATGTCCGCGAAACACTGGGCATCTGTGACCACGCCTACATCATCAATGAGGGCAGTGTCCTTGCCGCTGGTCGCCCGGACGAAATCATTTATAATGAAAACGTTCGCAAGGTGTATCTGGGTGAGAACTTCCGCCTCTGAACCTGACGGCCCTTCAGCGATAATTCGAGAACCAGACGTGCAGTTTCCCATGCCGATGCGGTGGCTCACCCGGTTCCGTACATGAAACCATCCCTCCAGCTAAAACTCTCCCAGCATCTTGCGTTGACCCCACAGTTGCAGCAGTCCATTCGTCTGCTGCAACTGTCGACGCTCGAACTCGAACATGAGCTCGAGAAGTTTCTGCAGGAGAACCCACTGCTCGAAAGGGCGGAGGAGTACCCGATCCCCGAAGCCCCACCCGGCGAACACGGCGACAATGAGGTACCACAGAAGGAGCCGGCGGACGAACCGGGCACGCAGTCGGCCGCCGATGACGACGACAACTGGCTCGACGACCAGGCCGGATCGGCTGGCTCATCGGGCTCCTTTGATGACGACGATGACGGCGAGAACGACTATCAGGACGTACAGGCGGCCACCGTTTCGCTGCGTGACCACCTGTTGTGGCAGCTTGCCCTGACTTCGATCTCCGAACGTGACCGGGCTCTGGTCAGCTGTCTGATCGAAGCGCTCGACGACGACGGCTACCTTACCCAGTCGCTCGACGAGATCGTCGAAACCATGCCGGCCGAACTCGAAATCGACCAGGGAGATCTGCAGATCGCACTCAGGTACCTGCAGAACCTCGACCCGACCGGTGTCGGCGCACGCAGCGCACAGGAATGCCTGGCCTTGCAGCTGGCGAACTTGCCACCTGACCCGATCTGCACGCTGGCACTGGAAATCGTGCAGCAGCATCTGGAACTGCTGGCCAACCACGATTTTCCTCGCCTCAAGAAACTGACCGGTTGTGACGACGATGCCCTGCGCGCCGCCCATCTCCTGATTTGCCGCCTCAATCCACGTCCAGGCGCCGCCTACGCCGCCCCCGACACACGCTATATAACGCCCGACGTGGTGGTGCGGAAAGTGCGCGGCCAGTGGCTGGTAAGCGTGAACGCCGACGCTTTCCCGCGTTTGCGCATCAACAGCCTATATGCGCAAATCCTCTCGCGACAACGCTGTTCCGGGCTCGCGGTCCAACTGCAGGAAGCGCGCTGGCTGATCAGGAACGTGCAGCAACGGTTTGACACGATCCTGCGGGTGGCGCAGGCCATCGTGGAACGGCAGCGGCAGTTTCTTGATCACGGTGAAGTCGCCATGCGGCCGCTGGTACTGAGAGAGATTGCCGAGGTCCTGGGACTGCACGAATCGACCATATCGCGAGTCACGACCCAGAAGTACATGGCGACCCCGCGCGGCATTTTCGAGTTGAAGTATTTTTTCGGCAGCCACGTCAGCACGGAAGCTGGCGGAGCGTGCTCAGCAACGGCGATTCGTGCGCTGATCAAGCAGATGATCAGCGCAGAAGAACCGACGAAGCCTCTCTCGGATGGCCAGATATCCGAGGTCCTTGGTCAGCAGGGCATTGTCGTCGCACGGCGAACAATTGCAAAATACCGTGAAGCGCTCAGTATCCCGCCGGTCAATTTACGCAAGTCCATTTAGAAGAAGGAGCCACATCATGAACCTGCAAGTCAGTGGACACCACCTCGAGATCACGCCGGCGCTGCGCGATTACGTTACCGGCAAGCTCGAACGGATCACTCGTCATTTCGATAACGTGATAGACCTGAACGTGATTCTGTCGGTGGACAAGCTGAATCAAAAGGCCGAAGTGACAGTCCATCTTGCTGGCAAGGATGTCTATGTGGAGTCAGTTGATGAGGACCTTTATGCAGCAGTCGATGGTCTCGTGGACAAGCTTGAGCGCCAGGTCCAGAAGTACAAGCAGAAGTTGCAGGATCACCATCGCGGAAACAAGATCACTGATCACATCGTTGCCGAGTGATCCCGGTGTAGCCTGCGCCCGGCCGGGTCGGCAGTTGAGCCCGTCCGGGTGCTTCATTGCCTGAGTCCATTGATCCACGTCCCCCTTTCGGGTTTCACCGCATGAGCCAGATCACCCAGTTACTACCCCTCGAGAACATCATTCTTGATCTCGACGCGAGCAGCAAGAAGCGCGTTTTTGAGCATGTGGGGCTGCTCTTCGAAAACTATCTCGGCATTGCTCGCAGCACGGTGTTCGACAGCCTGTTTGCCCGGGAGAAACTCGGCTCGACCGGTCTCGGCCAAGGCGTTGCCATCCCGCATGGGCGTATCAAGGGGCTGCGAGACGCCACCGGTGCTTTCCTCCGCCTGGCGGTACCAGTACCGTTTGACTCTCCCGACGGAAAACCCGTCTCGCTGCTGTTCGTCCTGCTCGTCCCCGAGGTGGCGACCGAACAAC
>ERZ761607.4907-NODE-4907-length-11417-cov-4.620577_pt1 | contig 11417 bp, 6 predicted proteins | sample MGYA00511164_ERZ761607 | MGnify/ENA primary metagenome ERZ761607 (study PRJEB28899, sample SAMN02445080) | bioreactor sludge metagenome | biome: EBPR sludge | place: Australia: Brisbane, Thorneside Wastewater Treatment Plant | collected 2011-06-22 ...
GCGCCTGGGGGAACGCTATCGATCGGAAAACCCGGGGTTGCTTCCCGCGAGTCGTCCACGTCGACGGCGACCGCGACTCGGCGGAGACGAACGTCGGCTCGGTGGCGCGTCAGCTCTCCGGCTCGACGTCACATCTCGGGCTCGTCCGGGGGCAGCTCGATGCGGGAGAGTGCTTCGGCGGTGAAGTCGTTCGGGTCCACGCCGAGGCGCTCGGCCTCGCGCGCCCGCTGCTCGGGCGGGAGGTTGCCGAGGAAGGACTCGAGCGGCACGGGCGGGTTGCCGCCCTGGCTCTCGACGCGCTCGAGCTCGGCGATGCGCTCTTCGCGCAGGGGGTCGTCCCACTCCGCGTCGGCGAAGCCCTCGCGCGAGGTGCAGACGTACGCGCCCGGGTAGGCGTCCATCGGCTGCACGGCGGGGCTCTGGCTCTCCGCGTAGCGGAAGCCGCGGAGCTGTTCGAGTCGAAACGGTGGTGACGCGCCGCTGTCGACGAGCGCCTTGCCGAAGAAGCTCAAACGGATCTCCTGCTGGCCCGGCGTGAGATCGCCGCGCCACTTCGTCCACGCGACCGGCGCTTCGCCTTCGCCCCAGAGGTTCGCGTCGACGTTGAAGAATCCCGGCTCCGTGACCTCGACTCCGACGTAGATCGCGAGCGAGCCCGCCTCCACGGCGTCGCGGAAGGTGCCCGTGAAGCGCGCAGGCTGCGCGCCGGGCGGGGCCCAGAGGGCGGAGAGGGCGGCGCGGGCCGGACGTGTGGCGCCTTCGTAGGTGAACTCGATCACGAAGACGAGATCGATCGAACGGCGGGGGACGTTCGGGAACGCCTGCGCGGGGACGAGGTCGTGTACCCAGCGATCGCCGTCGCGGGTGTACTCGAGCCGCACCGGCTGACGTTGCTGCGGCGTGAGCTCCTCGCCGCGTCGCGCGTTCGGAGCGACCCACGCTTGGAGCACCTCCGCCTCCACCGGCTGGTCGTCCCGGCTGACCTGGAGCCAGCTCCGGATCGGGCCCTCGCCCATCACCCACGCGAGGTCCGCCGTGTAGAGGTAGGTCGTGCCCTGCTCGTCGCCTTCGATCGGGTTCGAGCCGTGCTGTTGGCGGTTCCAGTCGATGAGATCGTGGTGGCGCTCCGGCTCGAGGGGGCGCGAGTCGGGCGGGTAGGCGCTCATCGCGCGGTACACGTCGAGCGAGCTCACCATGCGTCCGCTCGGGTAGCGCGGCGTCGGCCCGCTCGTCGGCGCGCCCGAGAGGAGCGCCGCTTCGCGCTCGGCCGAGCTTCGGCCGCGTGACGGTGGCGTCACGTCGCGCCACTCGTTCCCGTCGAAGCGCGTGCGTGGGCGATCTTCCTCCGCGCGGACCTCCACGGAGGCGACTTCTTCGTCCGCCCTCGCGTCCTCGTCGCCTCGATCGCGCAGCGCCCAGAAAAGACCGAGGCCGCCGATCAAGATCGCCATCGCGATCCCGATCCAGCGGCCTCCAGAAAACTTCGTCGTGCCCAAGCCCGTACCCCTACGCTCAAGGGTACCGCACCTCGTTCAAACCTCGCTCAGCATCCCGATTCGAGGCATTGAATGTGCTGGGTCTTCACCTTGAAGTGGTCCTCGTTCACGCCGTCGCAGCGGTAGGCGGTGTAGTGGTTCGTCCATTGAGTCGCCTGACAGCCGTGGTCGTACCCGTTGGTGTTCGTGTAGCTGTAGGCGGAGTGAGGTGCGACGACGCCATCGTCGTTGCCGGGGAGGAACGGATGCGTCGCGCCGAGCCCGCAACCCCAGCAGTAGCCGTCACCGCCGACGTTGTAGACCGCGACCGGCACCGCGTTGTGGTTGAAGCTGGGGCGGCGGTGGACGCCGGGTCCGATCTCGTCCGCCATGTCGCAGCCGCCGAAGAGCTCCGACATCCAGCTCATGTTCGAGATCTCGCTGCCACCCTGGTTGCCCGCGGTGGTGAAGATCCACGCGATCTTCCACTGGTTGCCGTAGACCGAGAGCGTCTCGGTCGTGACCGCGCCGCCGTTCGAGTAGGCCATGACGTAGCACCAGTTGGTGCCCCGGCAGTGCTGGTCGAGGATGCCCTTGAACTGCGCCACCGCCTGCTGGTGGTCGTACCGTTGGTCGACCCACGCGTCGACGTGGGTGTTGATCCACGAGAGGTTCGCCCGTCGGGGCGTCTCACCCTTGCTCGAACCGTCGAGCCAGTTCGTCGACCCGAGGCCGTTCACGTAGATCATCGTCTGCGCGTCGGCGACCGAGGGGAGGAGCACGAAGGCGACCAGGGCGAGGGTGGCGAGCGTCTTCATGCCCCGAGAGTGAGCAGCGTTCGTGCCACGCGGTTTTCTCGGGGATTTTGCGCGATTCTGGAGCTGTGTTCGATTTTTGGACGAATCTGATTGTTCGGAAATCGAACACGGTGTCCGAAAATCGAACGCGATTCACCCAGGGTTCTCGAGGTACTTCGCCAAGTCCTCCGCGCCCCCGATGAGCACCCCACGGTGGAAGACCATCGGGAACGTCGGCCAGCCGCTCCACATCTTCAGCGCGTTGCGTCGGCGCCAGAGCTTCAGGTAGCTGCCGTACTCGAGGTAGTGGAACGCGAGCCCCTTGCCCTCGAGGAGCTTGCGGGCCTTCTTCACCACCGGGTTCTGGGCCATGCCCACGACCACCCACTCGTGCGCGGCGACCGCGGCCTCGACCTCCTCGACGACGTCGCGGTGGTTGTCCGCGATCTTCTGGCGGATGGCGGGGTGGATGCGGGCTTCGGGGAGGACGTGTCGGGTCATCGAGCGCGCATGACGTCCGCCGAGCGCGGCTCGTTACGTCGAGGCCTCGGGCCGCGCGAGACGTGGCGTGCGACCGAGCGCGCTCGGCGCCGATCACACCAGCTCGCGCAGCCGCGCCACCTCGCCGCCTCCGAGCCAGCCCGCGCGATGCTCCTCGCGCAGGCCCGCCAGGCGACGCTGCAAGAACGCGCGCGCGTCGCTCACGTGCTCGGGCGTGCGATCGCATTCGAGCGCGGCGAGCCACACGAGCGCGAGCCCTTCCTCCATCGAGGTGAGCTCGCTGCGCGCCGCGACCGCCGCGCGTGCGGCGTCCACCGCATCGGTGGTGCGCCCTGCTCGGAGGGAGGCGCGCGCTCTTGCCGCCGTGCACAGCACCTTCAACGGCGGTATCGCGGCGACGAGGCGCTCGGCCGCTTCGGCCTCCGCCACCGCGACCGCGGCGTCGCCCGCGAGCAGCGCGATGCGGCTCAGGTAGAAGCGCGCGCCGCCCTCGATCGCAGGCTGCGCGAGGCGTTGTCCGATCGCGAGCGCCCGCAGCTCGTGCTCGCGGGCTTCGGCGAGGTCACCACGCAGCGCGCGCGTCCAGCCGAGGTTCTGCGAGGCGAAGCCCGCCACGAAGTCGAGCCCGAGCCGCTCCGCGCTCGCGAAGGCCACACGCAGCTCGCGCTCCGCGTCCTCCAGCGCGCCGATCTCGATCCAGCCGTAGCCGAGCCGCACGCGTTGGTTGCACGCGTGTCGCTGATCGCCCGCGAGGTCGTACGCACGAAGCGCGGTGACGGTCGCGTCGAGGTAGGCGCTCACTTGTCCTGCGTGCAGCGCGATCGCGGCGCGTGTGGTCTCGACCCAGGCCTCCGCGATCGCGTCGTACGCACGGCGCGATCGCAAGAGCTCCGCGAGATCGAGCATCGCGGCGAAGCGCGCCTCCGCGCCCGCGCGATCGCCGAGCCAGAGGTGCTGATGCCCCGCGCGACAGAGCGCGACCAGCCGTTCGCGCCGCGCGGCGTCGTCGTCGCGGCAGGTTTGTTCTGCGAGCAGCGCGGACCAGCGACGGAGCGCCTCGCGATCGCCCTTCGAGCCCGCGGCGATGAGCAGGCTGCCGAGCGCCTGGTACCACTCCGCGCTCCCACCGGGCAGCGCGCCGAGCGCGTGCTCCGCGTGCGCGGCGGCGTCCTCGCGTTTGCCGCGCCAGCGCATCGCCTCCGCGCGCCAGAGGTGCAGTCGTCCGAGCACGGAGGGCGCGAGCTCGTCCGCGTCGAGACCCCGCGCGGTGCGATCGAGGACCGCGTCGAGATCGTTCGCCTCGAACGCGCGCACCGCGGCTTCCGCGTACCAGCGCGCGGCTTCGCGGGGATCGCCGCCGAGGCGGTAGTGCTCCGCGAGCACGTCGGGCTCGCGTTCGTCGTGCTGCGCGAGCCACTCCGCCGCGAGCCGATGACCGAGGCGCCGGTCGTCCTCGGTGAGCGTCGCGTAAGCCGCGTCGCGCATCAGCGCTTGGCGGAAGCGGTGCTCGGCTTCTCCCGCGAAGGTCGAGGTGGTCGACGACGCGACGAGCTCGTCCTCCGCGAGCCGCGCGAGCCAGCGCTCGACGTCGACCTGTCCGGCGCGCGCCTTGCCCAGCAGGTGCGTGACGCCGCCGCTCCAGAAGGTGCCGCCGAACACGCTCGCCGCGCGGAGCACCCGACGCGCCGCCGGATCGAGCCCGGCGAGGCGCGCCTCCGCCATGCCGAGCACACCGTCGGGCATCGCGCTCTGCCCACGCGCGGCCGCGCGTACGAGCTCTTCGAGCAGGAACGCGTTGCCGTCGCCGCGCTCGACCACGCGGGACACCAGCGCCTCGTCGGCTTTGGGCAACGCCGCCCGCACGAGCCGCGCTGCGCTCCGCCGCGTGAGCCGCGTCAGGTGCAGGTCTTGGCGATCGCGCTCCGCGAAGAGCTCCGCGTGCACGACGTCGACCTCGGGGCGCGCGGTCGCGACCACGAAGAAGGGGCGCTCCTCGAGGTGCCGCAGCAACGCGTCGATCGTCTGAAGGCTCGCGCGATCGGCCCATTGGAGATCTTCGAGCGCGAGCACGACCGGGCGCCGCGCGCACTCGAGCGCGAGCCAGTCTTCGAGCGCGGCGCGGATGCCGTCCGCCATGAGCTGCGGATCGCGTCGCGCGGCGTCCACGCTCGCGAGGCCCTCGCCCGCGAAGGGAACGCGCAGCAGCTCGCCGAGGAAGACCACCAGCCGCGCCTTGTCCGCGCCGCTCGCGACCTCGCCGATCCGCGCCGCGAGCTTGCGCCGGCGCACGTCGAGCGGCTCACCCTCGACCAGGTTCGCCGCGCTCCGCACCGCGCTCGCGAGGGTCGCGTGCGGCGCGCTCCGCATCGCGTCCGCGCGGCCGAGGAGCACCGTCGGCGCGACGTGCGTGGGCCCGAGCGAGACACCGGCGGCGGCTGACCCCGCCGACCCGAGGACACCGGCGGCGGCTGACCCCGCCGACCCGAAGACACCGGCGGCGGCTGACCCCGCCGACCCGAGGACACCGGCGAGCTCGCGCAAGAGCTCGTGCAGGAGCCGCGTCTTGCCGCCGCCTGCGGGCGCGGTGACGAGCACGACGCGCGCGACCGGCTCGTCGATCACCTCGTCGTAGAGCGCGCGCAACGTGCCGAGCTCGCGTTTGCGGCCGACGATCGGCACGTCCGCGCCGAGCAGCGTGCGGCGCGGGACGTCGTGCAGGCCGACCCCGAGCAGCACGCGCGCGCCGACCTTTCCGTCGCGCGCGAAACGATCGTCGAGCAGGCCGTCGACCACGTCGTCGATGCGCACGGGGCGGCGTCCGTCGCGCTCGGTGGGCACGTCCCGCAGCGCGCTCGCGCCACGATCGACCACCTCGCCGGCGGGCAAACGCGCGGTGAGAACGCTGCGTCCGGCGACCACCGCGATCGGCGCGTCCGGTAGCACGTCGCGGATCGCGAGCGCGAGGCGGGCCGCGCGGTCGGCCTGATCGGTGACCACGCCGGTGCGACCCGCGACGGTGACCACCATCGAGCCGTCCGCGAGCAGCTCGGCTTGTCCGCCGTGTGCGCGCGCGAGCTCGAGCAGCTCGCCTTGGAGATCGGTCGCGAGCTCGCCGGTCGAGAGCACGGTCGGCACGCTCGCGCCGTAGCGGCCCACGTCGGCGACCATCACGACACACACGAGGCGCTGTTCGCGCTCGCCGAGCGCGGGACGCAGCGAGGTGCGCGTCGGAGGCAGACCCACACCGGGCGTCTCGTGCTCGAGCGCGTCGAGGGCTTCGAGCACCGCCGCCCCGTCCGCGGGTCGCTCGGCGGGATCCTTCGCGAGCATCGCGCGCACGAGGGCGTCGAGCCCGCTCGGCACGTCGGGTCGTGCGGTCACGAGGCTCGGCGGGTCTTCGAGCAGGATCTTCGCGAGCACCGCGATCGGCGTCTCGCCTTCGAAGGGACGCACGCCCGCGAGCGCCTCGAAGAGCACGACCCCGAGCGCGTAGACGTCGGTGCGCGCGCCCACGCTGCGCTCCGCGCGCGCTTGTTCGGGCGACATGTAGTGCGGGGTTCCGATCGCGGCGCCGGTGCCGGTCAGCGTGTGTCCGCCCACCACGCCGCGGGCGATGCCGAAGTCGAGCACCTTGGTGCGCGCGGGATCGCCGCCTTCGAGGAAGAGGTTCGCGGGCTTCACGTCGCGGTGCACGATCCCGCGTTGGTGCGCGGCTTGGAGCGCGGCGGCGGTCACGCGCGCGAGCGCGATCGCCTCCACGATCGAGAGCGGCTCGCGCATCAGGCGCTCGGCGAGGGTGTGCCCCTCGAGCCACTCCATCGCGAGCCACGCGTCCTCGCCCGAAGCGGAGTGCGCGACGTAACGGACGATCCCCGGATGCGAGAGCTGCGCGAGCACCGAGGCCTCGCGCGCGAAGCGTTCGAGATCGACGGCCTCTTTCGAGCGCAGCCGCTTGAGCGCGACCTTGGTGCTCGTCTGCCGATCGAGCGCCTCGTGCACGGTGCCCATGCCGCCGGCGCCGATGGCGCGGCCGAGCTCGAAGCGTCCCCCGACGAGCGTCGTCACGGCGCGATCCTACACGAGGCCGCGGTGGGCACGTGTTGGATCGCGCGTGCGTCCTCGACTGCCGAGAGACGGACCGAGCTCGAGACGGAGGCAGAGACAGAGACGGAGGCAGAGACGAGACAGAGACGGAGACGGAGACAGTGACGGAGTCACGGAGTCAGTGACGGAGACGGTGATGGAGACGGTGATGGAGACGGTGATGGAGACGGTGATGGAGACGGTGATGGAGAGCTGGGGCCGCTCGAGTCAGTCGCGTCGGCGACGGCGCCATGCGATCGCGAGGGCGAGCGCGAAGAGCCAGAGCGGCGCGTCGCCGTGGTGGCCGACGCTGCAGGACTTGGTCTCTTCCGTCCCGGCCGCACCGAAGCTCGGCGGGGGCGGGAGCGGAGGTGTGGGGGCGACCTGCGGGTTCGGTGCGGGCGCATTCGTTGGTGCGTTCGACGGCGCGTTCGACGTGGGGGCGCTCGGGGCTGTGTTGGGCGGCGCTGCGCTCGGCACCGGGTGCTCGGGCTTCACGGTCGGAGGTGGCGTCGGCGCGGGCGGCCAACCCGCGGGTGCGCGCGAGCCCGGCTCGATGCCGAGCAGGGCGACGCGATCGAGGAGCACCTCGCCCGGCCAGAGGTCGTGGCGCGCCTCCCACATCGACTCCGCGGTCGCAAAGCGTCGCGCGGCGCTGCGCTGCTGGGCTTCGGTCGCGCAGCCGGGGTGCTCGACCACGTACTGCACGTGGTAGGCGCTCTCGCCTTCGCGCGCCCACGTGTTGAGCGACGACGTCCGCCAGCGACGCGTCATGCGCAGCGGCGCGCTCGCGCTCTGGAGGACGAGGTCGTCGCGCAGATCGGTGCCGTAGCGATGGCGGATGCGGGTGACCGTCCAGCGCCGCGTGTCGCCGGGACTGCGCGTGCGTCGCTCGCCTGCCGTCGTCGGGTCGGCGGGGTCAGCCGCCGACCGCGCGGTCCCGACGCCGAACGGCGTGACGTCGCTCAGGCGAACGTGGCGTCCGACGGTGTGCGCGTACTCGGTGATCGCGGCGCCCGGCGTGCGGCGGAAGATCTCGTCGGAGATCGCGTTGTAGAGCTCCGCCATCGAGCCGCGCGCGGAGGGACGCATGCGCAGGTCCGTCGGTGCGTCGACGTTCGGTCGGTTGGCCACCACGTAGCGCCCGTCGGTCGAGAGCACGTAGAGCAGCACCTCTTGCTCGCCGGGGCTGTTGAGCGTGCCGAGGCGCACGGGGACCACGAGCTGATCGGAGTCGTACTCGATCTGGATTGGCGAGAGCATCATCGCGTCGCCGAGGCGCTGCGCGCGGCTCGGATCGGCGCGCAGCAGCACGAAGCGATGGTTGGTCTCGATGTAGCCGCGCAGCATCGCCGCCGCGCGTTCGGGCAGCTCGAGGCCGCGCTGCCGAAGGAACGTGAGCAGGCCCGTCGACTCCTGCGCGCCGAGCAGCGTCACGTCGTACTCGGCGACGGGCCACTCGTCTTGGATCTCGATGCCGAGCTCCTCCGGCGTCGGGGGCGCTCCGCTCTCCGCGCTCGCGCCGGCGCCGAAACCGTCCGCGCTCGCAGAGAGCGCGGCACGACTCGGGCGCGGGCGCGGGCGACACCTCGGCCAGACGTGACGCACGCGCGGCGCGGTGCGCCCGTCGAGGCGACGAAACGCGGTGCCGGTGATGGTGCGCACCGCGTCGCGCTCGATGCTGCTCGGGATCGGCACGACCATCGAGAGCTCGACCGCGGGACCTTCGTAGGCGGCTTCGATCGTGAGCACGGTGCGGCGCCCGTCGCGCACGAGCACCACCGCGGAAGCTGGGTTGTAGCTCGGGTCGAGCTGCGCGCCGGCTTGGGCGCTCGTGCTCGTCGCGGGCATCGGCGGCCGCAGCATGCAGAAGCACGTCGCTTCCACCACCGAGGGCGGCAAGATCACCGACGCGCTGCAGAGGATCGCGAGGGCGAGGACCAGAGGGCTCGTGCGTTTCATGGTGTGGGCTCGGGGTGGCGGTTTCGAGAGAGAGCGGGCGGCGGTGTCGTCGTCGGTGGTGGAGGTGCCGTCGTGGGCGCGTTCGCGACGGGCGAATGTGGCGCGTGCGTCGGTGACACGACCCGGAGCTCGATCGTCGGGATCGGCAATCGATCGCGCGCGCAGGTCGGCTCGTTCGCGTCGCAGCGCAGCCGGAGCGCGGTCTCGTCGTCGGGGCGTCGATGCGTGAGGTAGGCGCGCATCGATGCTTCGTCGTCGTGCGCGACCGCGACGCTGCGCAGCAGGCCCTCATCGCGCGGTTGGAGCGCGAGACCAGGCGCCGCGGCGGCCTCGACCTCTTCGGATCGCCCAGTCGCGCCGAGCGATCGTGCATGATCGCGGTGCGCGGCGGTGTCGAGGGGAGCGGCGGCCGCGACGCGCGCGTAGGCGTCGGCGGCTTCGGAGAAACGCCAGACGCGCTCGAAGGCTTCGCCGCGCACCCGATCGATCGCGGGGTGCGGTCCGATCGTCGCTTCGACCTCGTCCGCGAGGGCGAGCGCGCGATCGGGTCGCGCGAGTCGCGCTTCGAGCCGCGCGAGCTCGAGCCGCACCTGCGCGCGAGCGTGCGCGTCGGGCGCGAGGGCGAACGCGCGCGAGAGGCTCGGTCGCGCGTGCTCGAGGTGCTCGGAGACGTCGTTCAGCAGCGCGAGGCCGTGGTCGTAGAGGCGGGACCACGCGGGGCGGCTCGAGCGCTGCCGTGCGTGCGCGACCGTGCGCGCGATCTCGGTCGTCGGTTGCGGCGCGCACGCGTCGATCGGCACCCCGCCGGCCGCGCGCACCGCGTCGTCGAACGCGCGACCGCGCGCGGAACGAGTGGCTTCGCAGCCGAGCGCGCGTACGCCCGCGGTGTGTCGGCGCGCGACGAGCGTCGCCTCGAACGAGAGCGGCAGCGCGACGCCTTCGGGGACCACGAACGCGTAACGCGCTGCGCGGGCGTCGCGGGGGCCGATCGTGTGATCCCACGCGAGCGCGCGGAAGCGGTGCGTGAAGTGCTCACGCTCGATCGTTCCGTCTTCGGCGAGCACCGCGGTGCCGAGCACGAAGGCGGTGGGATCGGGCGCGACCTCGTGTGTGGTGCCCGCTTCGGCCACGAGCGCGCCGTTCGCGTCGAAGACCTTCAGGGTCACGTAGTGATCGCGCAGATCGCGCGCGCCGCCCGGGAAGACGTGGCCGACGCCGACGTTGCGGATCACCACGTCGACGGTGACGCGTTCGCCCGCGCTCACACGCGCGCGCTCGGGGATCAGCTCGCGCCGACCGTCCTCGTGCACGAGTCCGATCACGTCGATCGTCGCCGCGCGTGACTGTCGCGCCGCGATCGTCGCGAGCTGGCGCTCGTCGTCGGTGGACGCCGCGAGCGCGCTGTGGCCGCCCGCGAAGCGATGCGAGGCGCCGACGTGCTCGGTCGGCGATCCGTCGTCGCGACGCCGTGGCTCGGGCGGCATGTGACAGCCGCGGCACTCGGTCGGCGCGACGTCGTCGAGGCGCTGCGCGTGTTGGCCACCCCAAGCCGAGCCGCGCCACGGTCCTGCTTCGTCGAGGCCGGGCAAGTGGCTCGCGTTGCCGGTGAAGGTGCCGAGGAAGCCGCGATGGCAGCTCCCGCAGAGCTTCGGCGTGCGCAGCACGGGCGACACGAGGCGCGCGCGGTGGAGCGCGATCTCGTCCTCGTCGTTCGGATCGGGGATCGGAACCGGCGCGCTCGTGAGCGTGTAGCTGCCGTTGCCGTCGCTGCGCGCGTCGACGATCGAATGGCAGACGAGGCACCCGACGCCGACGCGTGTGAGCGGATCGTTCGGCTCGATCGGGTGATCCATCGATCCCGCCACGAGCATCACCGGGTCGTGGCAGCCCGCGCAGTGACGGCTCGCTTCGAAGCCGACGTCCTCGCGCAGACGATCGACGGTCGCGCGGTACCACGGGTTGTCGAAGGAGGAGCGCGCGTGGACGCTCGACGCGTGCTGCGCGACCTCGTCGCGGTGGCACTCGACGCAGACGTCGTCGCCGGTGAGCACCTCGACGTTCGCGGTGTCCTCCGCGAGACGGATCTGCGAGGGCGCGTGCTCGACGGCCGCCTGGGTGCTCGCCTCCGCGTCGAGGGCAGGTGCGGCGACACGCGGCTCGTCGCAGCCGAGCGGGACCACGAGCGCGAGGAGGGCGAGCCGACGGATCGTCGTCCGCCGCAAGCCGGACATCGATGCGCTCGTGGTTCCTCGCGCCTTCCCCCGCACGTCCCCTCCTCGCACCACGCCATGATCGACCGCGCGCAGCGTCCGCCGAGGCGTGTCCACTCCGCGGTGGGCACGCCTCACCCTCGTGCCTACGAGCCCCCGAAACGTGACCGGCGTCGACGTCGATCGCGATCGTCGGCGGCTGACCCCGCCGACGCGAAGGATCCGATCCGTACCACGAAGGACACCGCGACCTCGACGCACGAAGCCCGCGATGGGTCTACGACGTCCGCGTCCGTCGTGGCGACCGCGGTCTAGCAGCCCGTTGAAGAACCTCGTTCTTCAACGGGCTGCGTGTTTTGGGGGAGGCTCCGGTGGGCTCTGCCCACTGG
>ERZ761607.4908-NODE-4908-length-11412-cov-3.230607_pt1 | contig 11412 bp, 7 predicted proteins | sample MGYA00511164_ERZ761607 | MGnify/ENA primary metagenome ERZ761607 (study PRJEB28899, sample SAMN02445080) | bioreactor sludge metagenome | biome: EBPR sludge | place: Australia: Brisbane, Thorneside Wastewater Treatment Plant | collected 2011-06-22 ...
GGGAAGATGTGGATGGCCACGGCGCGCAGCGCGCCGTCCTTGGCCGGGAACGCGGTCACGCCGATGTATTTTCCGGCCGCGATCTCGGAAAGCTCGGCCTTCCGCAGCTCGGTCACGCGCAGATTGGCCGCGAGCGTCACCGTCAGCGCCCGGCCGTCGCGGTCCTTGACCGAGAGCCGGCCGGCCTCGATGGCCGCGATCTCGCCGCGGATGCGCACGGTCGGCGCGGTCTCGGCCGCGGCGCGTGCGGCGAAGGCGAGCACGAGCACGGCACCCGCGGCGGCGCGCGCGATGCGGAGACGATGCGTCATGGGCTTCTCCCGGAACAGGCGGCGCCGTGAGTGGCGCCTCTCTTTCGTCAACACCCGCCATAGGTGCGCTATTCCGATGGCGGCCAGGGGGAACCTACACGCTACCCAGCGGCGCCGCGCGTCTCTAAAGTCCGCCGAGGGTATCGGGGAAAGCCGCTCACGCGATGGTTGCGCGTATCGCCACGGTCGCCTTTCAGGGCATCGACGTGCTGGACATCGACGTCCAGGTCCAGATCGCGAGCGGCAATCCCTATTTCGGCATCGTGGGCCTCGCCGACAAGGCGGTGGGCGAATCGCGCGATCGCGTGCGCGCGGCGCTCTCGGCGCTCGGGCTCGGCCTGCCGCCGAAGCGCATCCTCGTCAATTTGGCACCGGCCGACGTGCTCAAGGAAGGCAGCCATTTCGATCTGCCGATCGCGTTGGGGCTGCTCGTCGCGATGGGCGTCGTCGCGGCGGAGGATGCGGCCGAGCACATCGTGCTCGGCGAATTGGCGCTCGACGGCGCGTTGGCGCCGGTGGCCGGCGTGCTGCCGGCGGCGATGGCCGCGGTGGGCAAGGGGCGTGGCATCGTCTGCCCGGCCGCGTGCGGCGGCGAGGCGGCCTGGGCCGGCGATCTCGACATCGTGGCGGCACCCACGCTGCTCGCGCTGATCAACCACATGAAGGGCACGCAGCTGCTGCCGCGCCCCGAGCCGCGCCTCGCCGAAGACGACGCGCGCTATCCCGATCTCGCCGACATCAAGGGCCAGGAGACGGCCAAGCGCGCGCTCGAAGTGGCCGCGTCGGGCCGGCACAACCTGCTGATGGTCGGCCCGCCCGGCTCGGGCAAGTCGATGCTCGCGCAGCGCCTGCCCGGCATCCTGCCGCCGCTCGAGCCGGCCGAGGCGCTCGAAGTCAGCATGATCCATTCGGTCGCCGGCCAGCTCGTCGAGGGCCGCATCACCAAGCGCCGGCCGTTCCGCGATCCGCATCATTCGGCCTCGCTGCCGGCGCTGGTGGGCGGCGGCCTGCGCGCGCGGCCCGGCGAGGTCTCGCTCGCGCATCACGGCGTTCTGTTCCTCGACGAGCTGCCGGAGTTCCAGCGGCCCGCGCTCGAATCGCTGCGCCAGCCGATCGAGAGCGGCCGCGCGGTGGTGGCGCGCGCGAACCACCACGTCGCCTATCCGGCGCGCTTCATGCTGGTGGCGGCGATGAACCCGTGCCGCTGCGGCCATCTCGACGATCCGGCGCTGGGCTGCGGGCGCGCGCCGAAATGCGCGCGCGAATACCAGTCGCGCATTTCCGGGCCGCTGTTCGATCGCATCGATCTGCATGTCGACGTGCCCGCGGTCTCGCCGGCCGATCTCTCGCTGCCGCCGGCACGCGAAGGCACGGCCGCGGTCGCCGCGCGCGTGGCCCGCGTGCGCGCGCTGCAGCGCGAGCGCTACGCGGCGCTCGGCCAGGGCACGGTGCGCACCAACGGCGAGGCCGATGGCGATCTGCTCGAGAAGGTGGCGGCGCCCGACGCCGCCGGCCGCCAGTTGCTGACTCAGGCGGCCGAGCGCCTGAAGCTTTCGGCGCGCGGCTATCACCGCGTCCTGCGCGTCGGGCGGACCTTGGCCGACATGGACGGCAGCGGCGGCGTCAAGCGCGTCCACGTCGCCGAGGCGCTATCTTACCGGCGCATCGTATTGGTCGGTGCAAGGTGAGTTGCTGACACTAACGACGACGGCGATATGGCTATATCAATACATCCAGGAGTTGCGTCATGCGGAGAATTCTGGTTACATTGAGCGTTGAATGTGATGCAGGAGAAAGGCCCCCTGCCTGTCTGGATGAACTGAGCTGCAAGTTATTGGAAAGTTCACATGAGCGCCTGGCAAATCGCAAAAGACGCCCTTTCCATGGTCGCTAGCTTATCCATAATCGTGGCGCTTTTCTCATACTTCCACCATAAGAAAGCATCGAACCGTCAGCACGAGCGCGCTAGCCGCGAAAAGGCAGCTTCGGCACTACATGATTTTTTTAAGGCACTTACGGTTCGATCGGCTGCGGCGGTAAAGCTGGTCAAGGAGCTCTCCGATAAAAATATAGAGCGATTGGAGCAGGGCGAGGAGTTCACTGTCAGACATGAGCATCGCGATCTCCTGGTCGCGTCGCTTCCCGATCACCTAACGCGCGGGCAGGTTGCCGGAGACGGAGACGTTAAACTCTCACGCAATCAAAGCTATCAGCTCCGCTGGGAGATTATCTCTCAATTGAATTCTTGCGAAGTACTCGCGCAATATTGGTCTATCGGTGTGGCAGATAGAGATATGATTGAGGAGGAAGTTCGCTTCCTTCGACACGAAAAGCCTAATGAGAATATCGTCACGGCGTGTCGGAAATTGGCGCCGCGAGAAGGCTTTCCCGCTCTGCATCGGCTCATCTGCAGGCTTGAAGCGACGCGGCCTGTTGAGGGGCCACCTAGGAAGCCTGTATAGCCATCGAACAGTTGTTACCTTCATATGACCGAGGCCGAATCTTCGGTCGCAAATGTCTGACAATTCAAAGCACCGATCGATGCAATGTGGATGGAGTTTGAGGCACCGAAGCGCCGGCTGGAATGGCGACGCTACGTGAATCGCGTCGAGGAATTGAAGCGTGGTGAGCGAACAGTGTCGGCGCCGTCCGCCGCTTCACTTGGTTGATCAGGCCGCCCTATTCACTGTCGTTCACGGTGAACGACAGTGAAGGTCCAGAAGCCGCACCTCCATGAGGGTCGGCGCAAGTCGAACTCGACGGCACGAGCACTTGACGGCTCGTGGAAAACGTCGAAGTCGCGACGGAATACTACGATCGGCGCGTGCGCATGACCAAGGTGTAGATGCGCATGCTGGCGCCTCTGGTGAGCCCGATCTTTGCCTCGAACCATCACGTCGTGTTGCGCATCGGAGGCGAGGTTCTTGCGCGCCGGCTCTGCGCGGCGCTTTCCGCAAACGGCTCAGCCTAGCCGCCCCAGCGCCGCCCGCCGCGCGTGCCAAGCGGTGAGAAACGCCGCGTAGCTCCAGGTGAGATTGCGCGCCGATAGCTGCGCGCCCGTCTCCGGGTGGAACTGCTCGGAAAGTTCGCCAGACTCCGGCACGAACGCGCGCACCGCGTCGAGGATCGCGTCGCCGTGCGCGATGGATGCGCCGCCGCCGAGCGCCGCGCGGCGATACTCGAACTCGGCGGCGGCGAACGAGCAGAGATACCAGGCGCCGCCGTCGAAATAGCGGTCGCCGGGATAGCGCCCGAGCGCGAACGGCAGCCCGCGCTCGCGGTTGAGCGGATAGCGCGCAGCGAAATGCGCCTTGATGCGGTTGAACGTCGCCGCCATGCGCGGATCGGCCAGGCTGTGCGGGCCGCGCGTACGGCCGGCATGCAGCAGCGCCAGGATCACCGACATGTCGAGCGCCTTCGGCGACTCGGGCACGGCGATGCGGCTGCGATAGAAGCCGAGTCCGTCCGACCAGAAGGCGTCGAGCGCCGGCAGTAGGCGCGCGGCGCCGTCGCGGCAGGCGGCGGCGCGCGCGGCATCGCCCGCGGCCGCACACCAAACGGCGCCGGCCTCGAGCGCCGCCAGCGCCACATGCCGCGGATAATAGTGCTCGCCCAGCTCCTCTTCCCAGATGTCGACGCAAGGCTCGGCGGCGTAGCGCGCGGTGTAGTCGAGATCGCGCCGGATCAGCGCCCCGAGCTCGGCGCGCTCCGCCGAGGATGACGAGCGCCCGTCGCCCCAGAAGCGCAGCGCCACGAGCGCCTCGAGCGCGGCGCCGTCGTGCTGCGGGCGCGACCACTTGACGATGTCGAGCGTGCCGTCGGCGCCGTAGCGCACGTCCCCCAGCACGGCCTCGCCCTCGAGCGCCGCGATCTCGGCATCGGGGCGCACGAACTTCAGGAAGTCCGGCGTCACCTTCGCGCGAATGTCGCCGCCGGCGAGCAGCGTGCGTCCGTCGAGCCGACCAAGCGCGAGGCTGAACCGCACGCAATCCTCGAACCGCGCCACCCACGCCGCGCCATCCGCGCCGCCGGCCAACAGGCGGATCGCCTCCATCACCGCCGCCGCGTCGCGCAGCCAGTGGAAGAAGTAGTCGGGTCCGCCGGCGAGCTCCGTTTCGGGCGAGGCGAGGATCGAGCCCGGCGCCGGCCGCACCGTCTGGCCGAAGCCGGGGCGATGGAAGACGAGCGACGTCGCCGAGATCGCGCACGCCATCCGCTCGGCGGAGATCGCCGCCTGGCGCTCGATCCACGCTGCGAGCGGCGGCATCGCGCGCTCAGGCGAAATGCGGGCTCGTGAAGCCGAGCTTCTTCAAGCCCGCCTGCACCTCGGGGCAGCTCATGAACAGCTTCCAGAGCAGGCCGCTCCTGTGGTTCTCGATCATCACCACGATCGGCCCCTGGTCGATGGCGAGGTGGGATTCGGCGAACCAGCCGCGGCTTTCCGAGAACGCATCGCGGAAGCCGTACTCAGTCCAGAGCCGGTCGCCGAGCGGGCCGTAGAAATGGCGCAGCGCCGCCATCGCGTGCTCCGGCGCATAGGGCATCGAGCCGAGCGCGGCGGTGGGCGCGATCACGCCGAGATCGTTGTCGGGCGCGTGCGCGTTGTAGCCCTCGTAATTGTCGCAAGCGGTCAGGCCCCAGCACGCCTCGCCATAGCCCTTGCAGCCCTTGGGGTTGGCGAGGCAATGCGCGCGGTTGATCGCGGTGTGCGCCACGTTCTGCTGCCAGTAATCGGCGTAGCGGTCCCTGAGCCCGCGCGGATCGAGGCCCATGAACGAATAGTGCGCGAAGAACAGCGGCCCGCCTTCGGGCGGCCCCAGCGGCAGTGCGATGTCGCGATAGCGCTGGCCGTTCTTCATCGCCCCGTCGCGCGCGAAGCCGCGATGATAGGCCTCGGGCCCGATCGGATAGCGCGGCGACGAGGCGGCGAGAACGTAGGTGATGAGGCACTCGTTCCAGCCGCGGATCTCGTGGTTCATCGCCCAGCCGTTATTGGGGCTCCAGTGCCAATAGAGCATGTCGCGGCCTTCGCGCGTGTGCCAGTCCCACTCCACCTCGCTCCACAGGCCGTTGATGCGGTCGCGCAGCTCGCGCTCCGCGCCGGCGCCGTCGAAATACTGGCGCGCCGCGAGCAGGCCCATCATCAGGAACGAGGTCTCGACGATGTCGCCGCCGTCGTCCTTGCGCGAGAACGGAATCGTGCGCCCGCTCTCCCCGTTGAGAAAATGCGGAAACACGCCGTGATAGGCGCCGGCCTTGGCCAGGAAGCGCACGGCGCGCAGCAGCCGGTCGGCGGCCTCGGCGCGCTTGATCCATCCGCGTTCGACGCCGGCGACGATGGCCATGACGCCGAAGCCCGATCCGCCGCTCGTCACCGTCTCGAGCCCGTAGTCGAACGCCACGTTGCTGCGCTCGCGCGCGAGGCCCGAGACGGGGTGCGCGAAATCCCAGAAATAGCGCAGCGTCTGGCGCTGCACGGCGTCGAGGAGCTGGGTGTCGGTGGGCGCGCGGAGCCGGTCGGTCATGGCGCGCAAGTATCGGAATACCGCGCGGTTGCGCAAGGGCGCGCGGCGCGCCGCGCCGCGCCGCGGCAAGGCCTACACCGCCGCCACCTTGCGTAGCGGGATCACGGCCGGCAGCGCCGGCGCATCCGCCTCCGGCGCGCGGCCGGCGCCGCGGCGGCGCAGCGCGATCGTCCGCGCGTAGAATCCGGCGAGGTCGGGGCTCGTCGCGCAGCCGATCACCGCCGTTTCCGCCAGCTCGTCGGCGAAGATGCGGCGCACGAGAAGCTGATGCTCGCGGCTCAGCGAGGAGGTGTCCTCGAGAAACACCCAGCGCGGCGCGTGCAGCAGCAGCCGCGCGAACGCGATGCCGTGCTGTTCCTCGGGCGCCAGGATCTTGTCCCAGCGCTCTTCCTCGCCGAGCCGTGCCGCGAGGTGCCCGAGGCCCACGCGGGCGAGCGCCGCATGCACGGCCGCGTCGTCGAAATCGGCCGCGTCGTCGGGGTAGGTGACGGCGGCGCGCAGCGTGGCGAGCGGCAGGTAGGGGCGCGCCGGCACGAACATCACCCGATGCGGCGGCGGCACCCGGATCGTGCCTTCGCCGGACGTGAAGAGGCCGGCGATCGCGCGCAGCAGCACGGCCTTGTCGGCGCAGGGCCGGCTGGCGATCAGCACGCGCTCACCGGGCCCGATCTCGACGACCGGCGCGGCGAACTCGGCGCGGCCGTCGCGCAGCGCCAGCGACAGCGCCGCGAAGGCGAGCTTGCCTTCGGGATGCGGCTCCAGCGCGATGCGCCCGCCGCTTTCGCCGCCGTGCCCGCCGACGCGGTCGAGCCCGTCGCGGAACGCCATCACGCGCAGCAAGGTCGCGCGCCAGGTGGCGATCGCGGCGAAATTGTCGACGAACCAGCGCAGCGACTGCTGCACCTGGTTGAACGCGCCCACCACCATCATCAGCCCGCCGAGCGACATCGCGCCGCCGAAATAGCCGGGCGAGGCGACGACGACGGGCACGACCAGCGCCAGCCAGCCGTAGCCCGACGTGATCCAGGTGAGCCGCGCGATGCCGTTCGCGATCTCGCGGCCGATGTCGACGACGCCGTTCACGCGCCCGTTCAGGATCGCGCGCTCGTCGCGCTCGCCCTTCTGCAGCGCGATCACCTCGGCCGATTCGTGCGCGCGCACCAGCGAGAAGCGCAGATCGGCCTCGCGCGCGCATTTCTCGGCGTTGAGGCGGATCAGCGGCCGCCCGACCAGCCAGGTGAGCCACGAGCCGGCGGCGGCATAGAGCAGCGCGCACCACACCATGTAGCCGGGAACGGTGAAGCTCTGCTTGTCGAGCTGGAACACGACCTGGCTCGACAGCACCCACAGCACGCCGACGAACGAGAGCAGCAGCAGGGTCGATTGCAGCAGGCCGAACGCGAAGGAGGCGGTGAGGTCGGCCAGCGCGCGCGCGTCTTCCTCCATGCGCTGGTCGGGGTTCACGCCGAGCTCGCCGGCGTGCGAGATGAGATAGGCGCGGCGCGGCGCCATCCAGCGGTCGAGCAGATCGTGCGTCAGCCACTCGCGCAGCCTGAGCTTGATCATCTCTTGCAGCCAGGTCTGCGAGACGACGAGCGCGAGCAGTCCGCCGACGATGACGAGGAACGCGATCAGCTCGTTGCCGAGCGCCCAGAACGAGCGCTGCGCGAGCGTGTCGTAGAACGAGCCGCTCCACGCGTTGAGGCGAACCTGGCCGTAGGTGTTGGCGCCGACGACGGCGAGAAGGATCAGCGCCAGCCAGCCGACGCGGCCGCGGTAGCGCGAGCGGCAGAGCGCGCGCAACAGGCAGAGGAGTTGCGCCCAGACGCCGCGGCTTGCCCCGTTCGATTCGCGCCGCGCCTGCCGTGGCGCCGCGCCTCGTCCGTCTACCCCATTCTTCGATCGTCCTTCACGTCAGACGACGCCCGGGCGGAAAGCCCGAAGCTGCGATCCCAACCCCTGTCTCGGTCTTTATTTGCCGAGTACGACGCCGTTCGGGCTTTTATTGCCCGAATTCTAGCGCCTCTCTTTCGCGTATAATCGACGCCACGGCGTAAGTAAACCGTTTACGGCGCAGCGGCGCGCAGGGACTATTACCGAGTGCGTATCGGCGCGCGCGCTGCCGCCGCGCGATTTTGCGTCGGCGCGGCCGGCGGCACTATTATGCGCCGGCCGCCGCAGCGGAGCGGCGCTCACCGCCGGGGCGGCGCATGACACGGACAGACCACGCGGCACGCATCGAGAGCCTGCTCGGCGCGATGACGCTCGACGAGAAGATCGGCCAGCTCAACATGCTCACGGCCGACCTCGCCGTGACCGGGCCGGGCATGCCGGCCGACTACATGGCCGAGCTGAAGATGGGCCGGCTCGGCAGCATGCTCAACCTGTTCGGCGCGCCGCTGATGCGCCAGGTGCAGAAGGCGGCGGTGGAGGAGACGCGGCTCGGCATCCCGCTGTTCTTCGGCTTCGACGTCGTGCACGGGCACCGCACCGTATTCCCGATCCCGCTCGCCGAGGCGGGCGCGTTCGACCCCGCGCTGTGGGAGAAGACGGCACGCATCGCCGCGGTCGAGGCGGCGGCGGACGGGCTCACGCTCACCTTCGCGCCGATGCTCGACGTCTCGCGCGATCCGCGCTGGGGCCGCATCTCGGAAAGCGCCGGCGAAGACCCCTGGCTCACCGCGCGCCTCGCCGAGGCCAAGGTGCGCGGCTTCCAGGGCGCCGATCTCGCGGCGCCCGACGCGGTCGCGGCCACGGCCAAGCACTTCGCCGGCTACGGCGCGGTGCTGGCCGGGCGCGAATACGCGCAGGTCGACGTGTCCGAGCGCACGTTCCACGAGGTGTACCTGCCGCCGTTCCGCGCGGCGGTGGCCGCGGGCACCGCGGCGATCATGCCGGCCTTCAACGATTTCGCCGGCATTCCGCTCACCGCGCATCGCGGCCTGCTGCGCGACCTGCTGCGCGAGCGCTGGGGCTTCGAGGGCGTGCTGATCAGCGACTACAACGCGATCGCCGAGCTGATCGCGCACGGCGTCGCGTCCGATCTCGTCGAGGCGGCGGCGCTGGCGCTCAAGGCCGGCGTCGACATCGACATGATGGCGACCGCGTATACGCGCGGCCTGCCGGCGGCGCTCGAACGCGGCCTCGTCGCGATGGCCGACATCGACGCCTGCGTCCGCCGCGTGCTCGCGCTCAAGGCCGCCCTCGGCCTGTTCGACGACCCCTATCGCATGAAGGCGCCGGCGATGACGCCCGAGCGCTTCGCCGAGCACCGCGCCGTCGCGCGCGAGGCCGCGCGCCGGTCGATCGTGCTGCTCCAGAACCGCAACGATCGGCTGCCGGTGGCCGCGCCGCCGCCGCGCGTGGCCGTGCTCGGGCCGCTGGCCGACATTGCCGAAGAAATGCTCGGTCCGTGGTCGGGCGCCGGGCGCGGCGAGGAGATGGTGTCGTATGCGGCCGGCCTGCGCGCCGCGTGGCCGGCGAGCCGCATCGACGTGGCCAAAGGCGTCGAGGCCGAAGGCGGCGACGCCGGCGGAATCGCGCCCGCGCTCGATCTCGCGCGCGCCGCCGATCTCGTCGTGCTGTGCCTCGGCGAGCTGCGCTTCATGAGCGGCGAGGCGGGCTCGCGCGCGAAGCCCGGCCTGCCGGGCCTTCAGCCCGATTTGGCGCGCGCCGTGCTCGATCTCGGCAAGCCCACGGTCGTGCTGCTCTCGTCGGGCCGGCCGCTGATGGCCCCGTGGCTGTTCGAGCGCGCCGAGGCCGTGCTCGCCTGCTGGTATCTCGGCAGCGAGGCCGGGCACGCGGTCGCCGACGTCGTCGCCGGACGCTGGAACCCCAGCGCGCGCCTGCCGGTCACGTGGCCGGTTGACGCCGGCCAGATCCCGATCTTCTACGCGCGCCTGCCGACTGGGCGCCCGCTCGATCCGGCGTTCCGCTATTCGAGCAAGTATCTCGACATGCCGAACGAGCCGCTGTTTCCGTTCGGACACGGCCTGTCCTACGCGCGCTTCGCCTATTCCAACCTGCGGGTCTCGCCCGCCACGCTGCGGGCCGGCGGCGCGCTCGCGATCGAGGTCGACGTGGCGAACGCGGGCGCGATGGCGGGCGAGGAAACCGTGCTGCTGTTCGTGCGCGATCCGGTGGCCAGCGTGTCGCGGCCGGTGCTCGAGTTGAAAGGCATGGCCAAGGCGTTCCTGCGGCCCGGCGAGACGCGCACTGTCCGCCTGTCGCTCGCCTGCGACGCGCTGGCCGTCCTCGACGGCGCGCTCGCGCCGCGCCTCGAGCCCGGCACGATCGAGATTTTCGTCGGCCCCGCGGCGCGCGCCGACGCGCTGCTCAAGGCCGCGGTCGCGATCGCCGCCTGACCGGAGCGCGGGCCGCCGCGCCTAGGCGCGCTCGAAGTTGGCGAGGAAATCCTCCGGCGGCGGCATCGTCGCCCACTGGTAGAGCGATTCCGGCCCGGCCTCGGCGTTCTCGACCTCCCAGTGCGCGTTGCCCGGGATGAAGTCGATGTCCCAGAAGAACTCGACGAGGCTGTTCCACGGGTCGCGGATGTAGTGGAAATAGTTCGAGCCGTAGATGTGCCTCCCCACGCCCCAGCCGTCGCGGTAGCCCTTGTCGATCATGCGCTGCGCGCAGAACTGGATCTGGTCGAGATTCCCCATCTCGAAGCTCATGTGGTGCAGGCCGGTACCCTGGCTCTGCGCCAGTGCGAGCGTGTGGTGGTCGCTGTCGCCGCCGAAGCGCAGGAACGCCGCCAGGTTGCCGATGCGGTCCGACAGCTTCATGCCCAGCTTGCCGGTGTAGAAGTCGATCGCGCGCTGCAGGTCGAGCGAGAACTTCAGCACGTGGCCGAGCCGCCGCGGCGTGGCCTCGATGTCGCGATTGGGCGCGCCGCGGCGGCCGAGCCGCTTGAAGTCGCCGGCGTTGTTGAGCGCAACCGGCGGCCGGCTCTGCGGCTGGTCGGGCGCCGCCACGACGTTGACGAGATCGCCGTCGGGATCGCGGAACCAGATGCCGTCGCCGCCGGCCTTGTAGGGCGAATCGATCAGCTTGGTGCCGCCGGCTTCGAGCGCGCGCACGAGGCCCGGCAGTTCCGCCGCGGTCGTCCCGAAGCTGACATGGGCGAGGCGCTTCTTCTTGCCTTCGACGAGGCGCACCTGGTTCTGCGCGCGGCCCGGGCAGCGGAAGACGAGGCTGCCGCCGAGCTGCGCGGTCTCGAGGCCCATGCCCTCGTAGAACGCGCGTCCCACCTCGAGGTCGGGCACCGTCAGCGCGGCGTGTTGCAGCGATCGAAGCATGATGGTCCTCCCTCCCGCGCCGGCGGCGCGCGCTTGGAATTCCTCCAGGCTCAAGCTATTTGGCGCGGCGTCGAGAGACTTTGACTCAGATCAAAATCGGCGCGCGATGGGCCGCCTCCCATTGCCATTGGGGCCGGGATTGGTGGCGGGTCCCGGGGCGGGGTGATAGCGTCGCCGGCACGACGCCTGAGCGGGGGGATCGATGAAACGCAGCACCGAGCGCTTCCTGACGACGCATACCGGCAGCCTGCCGCGCCCGGCCGACCTCATCCGCAT
>ERZ761607.4909-NODE-4909-length-11405-cov-8.526784_pt1 | contig 11405 bp, 11 predicted proteins | sample MGYA00511164_ERZ761607 | MGnify/ENA primary metagenome ERZ761607 (study PRJEB28899, sample SAMN02445080) | bioreactor sludge metagenome | biome: EBPR sludge | place: Australia: Brisbane, Thorneside Wastewater Treatment Plant | collected 2011-06-22 ...
TGAAGGAAGCGGCGGAAAAGGCCAAGATCGAGCTGTCCTCCAGCCAGCAGAGCGAAATCAACCTGCCGTACATCACGGCCGACGCCAGCGGCCCGAAGCATTTGAACCTGAAGCTGACCCGCGCCAAGCTGGAATCGCTGGTCGAGGATCTGGTGGACAAGACCATCGGCCCCTGCCGAATCGCGCTCAAGGATGCCGGGATCGGCATCGGGCAGATCGACGACGTGCTGCTGGTCGGTGGTCAGACCCGGATGCCCAAGGTGCAGGAGAAGGTGCGCGAATTCTTCGGCCGCGAGCCGCGCAAGGACGTCAACCCCGACGAGGCGGTCGCCGTGGGCGCGGCGATTCAGGGCGGCGTGCTGGGCGGCACGGTCAAGGATGTGTTGTTGCTCGACGTGACGCCGCTGTCGCTCGGTATCGAAACCCTGGGCGGGGTGATGACCAAGCTGATCGAGAAGAACACCACCATCCCGACCAAGGCGACCCAGGTGTTCTCGACCGCCGACGACAACCAGACGGCGGTGACGGTGCATGTGTTGCAGGGCGAGCGCGAGATCGCCGCCGCCAACAAGTCGCTGGGCAAGTTCGATTTGCAGGACATTCCGCCGGCGCCGCGCGGCGTGCCGCAGATCGAGGTCACCTTCGACATCGACGCCAACGGCATCCTGCACGTCTCGGCCAAGGACAAGGCCACCGGCAAGGAAAACCGCATCGTGATCAAGGCCAGTTCCGGCTTGTCCGAGGACGAGATCAAGCGAATGGTCGGCGATGCCGAGGCCCATGCCGACGAAGACCGCAAGTTCCACGAACTGGTCAACGCCCGCAATCAGGCCGAGAACCTGATTCACGCCACCGAGAAAACCTTGCGCGATCTGGGAGACAAAGTGGAGGGTAGCGAGCGATCGGCCATCGAGGCGGCCATCAGCGACCTGCGGACCACGGCCAAGACCGACAACAAGAGCGCGATCGAGGCCAAGACCCGGACCTTGGCCGAGGCGTCCGGCAAGCTGGCCGAGCGGATTTACGGCCAGTCCGGCGGCGGGCCGGACGGCGGCTCGCCGGGTGGCCCACATGGTCCCGCCGGGGGCGGCCACAAGCCAGCCGACGACGGCGTGGTGGACGCCGAATTCGAGGAAGTGAAAAAGTAGGCGCCTCGCTCGCGCCAAACCGCGAATCCGGGAGGGGATGAAACCCTCCCGGATTTTTGGTTTTGAACGTATCGATCCGCGACTCCCGCGACGCAAGACCGAAACATGGCCAAACGCGACTATTACGAAATCCTCAACGTGGCCCGCAACGCCAGCGAAGCCGAGATCAAGCAGGCGTATCGGCGGCTGGCGATGAAGCATCACCCCGACCGCAATCCGGGCGATCAGGTGGCCGAGGAAAAATTCAAGGAGGCCAAGGAGGCCTACGAGGCGCTCAGCGACGCGCGCAAGCGGGCTGCCTACGACCAGTTTGGCCATGCGGGCGTGGACGGCTCGGCCGGTGGCGGCTTCGGTGGCCCGGCGGATCTGGGCGACATATTCGGTGGCGTGTTTCGTGACATCTTCGGCGGGGCGCGCGGGGGGGCGCAGGGCTATCGGGGCGCCGACCTGCGCTACACCCTGGATTTGACGCTGGAAGAGGCGGTGTTCGGCACCACCGCCAAGATTCGGGCCCCGACCCTGGTGACCTGCGCCACCTGCGCCGGCAGCGGCGCCAAACCGGGGACCAAGCCCACCACCTGCCCCACCTGTCGCGGCGTGGGTCAGGTGCGGATGCAACAGGGCTTTTTCTCGATCCAGCAGACCTGTCCGCGCTGTCAGGGGCGCGGCGTGGTCATTCCCGAACCCTGCGAGACCTGCCGGGGCATCGGCCGGGTGGAAGAGCAGAAGACGCTGTCGGTCAAGGTGCCGGCGGGTGTGGACAACGGCGACCGCATCCGGCTGGCCGGCGAGGGCGAGGCCGGCGAACACGGTGGGCCGCCGGGCGATCTGTACGTGCAGATTCAGGTCAAGTCACATCCGATTTTCACCCGCGAGGACAACGAGTTGTACTGCCAAGTGCCGATCAGCTTCACCACGGCGGCGCTGGGCGGCGATTTGGAGGTACCGACCCTGGATGGGCGGTTGGGCCTGAAGATTCCACCCGAGACCCAGACCGGCAAGGTGTTTCGGATTCGCGGAAAGGGGGTCAAACCGGTGCGCGGCGGCCCAACCGGCGACCTGCTGTGTCGGGTGGTGGTGGAAACCCCGGTCAACCTCACCCGGGAACAGAAGGACTTGTTGCAGCAGTTCGCCGAAACCATGGAGGTCGGTGGTAAACGCCATACTCCACAGCAGGGAAGCTGGCTGGATGGAGTCAAGAAGTTTTTCGAGGATATGAAGTTCTGAAAACGCTGGGGCCGCGTTCTGGCGGTTTTTCTCGATTCCCCATATTCTCTCATCGAACATGGTCGGTCGATTGTCCGTGGGCTTGCCACCTATCAGTTCCTTATGAGGGGACAGATTCGATAGATAGGGTGTAAGGGTTGTTGCATTTGGAGCCGTCTCAGGAGCAACCGTGGACCGCGCTTGAACCAGGACAAGGCGCTGCGAGCGAGCCTTTTAGAAGTCCAATGGTTCGGATCGGTTTGGGCTTGAGTTTTTTTCCAGCGGGGTCGGGTGATCGCGGGCGTCGTCTTGCCCGGCGCGGACGCACCAGCGCAGAGCCAGGGCCATGAGCAACAGCAGGCGATTCAGGCGATCGGGAGCGCGTAGCTGGGTGGCTTCCAGGTCAAGACCGCGACTTCTGAAGTCCGAGAACAGCGGCTCGATGCCCCAGCGACTGCCGTAATCGCGCACCTTGACCCGGTGGGATTGCCTCCGACCCCCGCGCACCTTGATGATCGCCAAGGAGTACCTGTCATGATGTCGACCACGCCATCACTCGCCGACTATCCTCTCCAGACTTACGAAAAGCTTCGCTACGCGGACACCGATCGTCAGGGGCACGTCAACAACGCGACTTTTTCCACGATGCTCGAAACGGGTCGCGTTGAACTGCTCTACGCGCCCGATGAACCGCTGCACGAGATCGGATGTGCTTTCGTTATCGCCAGCCTGCATCTCGATTTTCGTGGTGAGATCATCTGGCCTGGGCAGGTTGACATCGGGACTCGGGTCGCCGCCATTGGCAAAAGCTCGCTTACCCTCGAGCAAGGCTTGTTCCAGGAAGGCCGATGCGTGGCGACGGCGCAGACCGTCATCGTGCAGATGAATGAAACCAGCCGTCGGTCGCAGCCGCTGAGCGAGGCAACGGTACGCCAACTGACCAAACTGACGCCGAAACACGGTTGACGAGGTGGTTATGAGCGTCCTGCTGACCCACGTCCGCCAATACACCGGCCCAGGCAGCGTCCCCGTCTTGCTGCGCGAACACAATACGCTCTACTGCCATGACGCCAGCTTTGTCGATCCAGCCGCGGCCCGAGATTTCGAGGCCGAACACGCCGGTGTAGTCGCGCTGGCCGCACAGACCCCATACAGGCTCGCGGACGAGTTGGCTGCGCGCGGTGTCGCCATCGACACGGTGATCCATAACGACGTTCATCCCAATACGCCGCTGCCGATCGAGGAGATTCCGACGGAGATGCTGCAAGCCGCTTTCGACGCCTTGCTGCTTTTCCCCGCGCAACTGACGCAACGCCTGCTACCAGCGATGAAAGCGAGGAGAAGCGGACGCTTCGTCTTCGTCACCTCGGCGCGCTACCGGCAAGCGGAGCCCGGTTTTGCCGTCGCAACGTCGATCCGCGCGGCAACGACCGCCTTCGCTCTGGCGCTGGCGCGTGAGGTTGCGCCATACGGCATCCAGGTCAACGTGGTGGCGCCGAACTACCTCTACAGCGAAGCGTACTATCCTCGCGCCCGCTTTATTGACGATCCGGCTGGGAGGGCGCACATCGCCGCCAAGGTACCGCTGGGCAGGTTGGGGAAGCCGGAGGAGATTGGCGAACTCATTGGGTTCCTTGCCTCGGGACGCTCGCCTTTCGTCACTGGCCAAGTGATCGATTTCACTGGCGGCTGGCCATAGGGGCATACATCGCTTCCGGCGAACCGCCGCCGTGCGGGCTGATCGGCGAGCGGCCTCCCAACCCAGACTACCCCATCAGCATCATCAGCGTCAGCACCAGCGGTGTGGTCAGCGCCGCCAAAGCGGTCGACAGAATCAGGCTGCCGGCCACCGGCCCTTCCAGCGCCTCGAACTGGCGCGACATCAGATACACGTTGGCCCCCACCGCCAGCGAGGCCAGCAAGACCACCACCTGGGTTTCCAGCGTCCCCAGACCGAGCAGCCGGGCCAGCAGCCAGACCACCAGTGGTTGGATCAGCAGCTTGACCGCGCTGATTGCCGCGCTGATCCGCCAGTCGTCGCGCAACCGGTATTCGGTCAGCCCCATGCCCAAGGCGATCAGGGCCAGCGGCGTGGCCGCCGGACTCAGCATCGCAATCGGTTGTTCGATGAGGGTCGGCAGGGGCAGGCCGGTGATGCCGAACAGCGTTCCCGACAGAATCCCGGCGACGATAGGGTTGACCAGCACGGCTCGCGCCGCCTTGGCGAACCCATGCACGGAAAAACTGCCATGCCGCGCCCACTCGACCGAGATAGTGACCAGGGTCCACAGGATCAACGCATTGAACACCAACACCAGCGCGACCGATGGCACCGCCGCCTCGCCGAGCGCCACCTTGGCCAGCGGCAGGCCCAGCATCACGTTGTTGGAAAAGACCCCGCCCAGCGCAAAGACCGACTGGCCTACACCGTCAAGTTTGAAGACTCGCCAGGCGATCAGCCGGCCGAGGATGAACACGACCAGACACCCGCCAAAGAAGGCGACGAGTAACCGAGCATCCACCGGCGGCAGCTTGGAAAAATCGCTCATCAGACGAAACAGCATGACCGGCAGGGCCACCGAGAACACGAAGCGGGTCATGTGATCGGCCATCGCTTTCGGCCAGCGGAAAAGGCGCATCAGCGCATAGCCGAGGAAGACGAGCACAAACAGGGGAGTGGCGAGCGCGATCTGATTCAGGAACGTATTCAGTAATGATCCGGGCATTTTCCCGTCCGCCCTGAGCCGCAACCTATCGCAGCGTCACCGCCAGGTTGTCGATCAGCCGCGCCCGGCCCAGCCAGGCCGCCGCGAAGATCCGCAATTCACGATCTCCCGCCAGGGGGCGCCGCAAGTCGGCGGGGCGGCGGATTTCAAAATAGTCGGGTTGAAAGCCCGCCGCCGCCAGCTTGGCCTTCGCCTCGATTTCCAACGCCGCGCAATCCCCTTCGCCCGCGCGCAGCCGTTCGGCCGTGGCTCGCAGGGTCGCGTACAGGGTGGGCGCGACGGCCCGTTCCCCGGCGGACAAATAGCCGTTGCGCGAACTGAGCGCCAGCCCGTCGGGCTCCCGCACGGTCGGCACGCCGACGATGTCCACCGGCATGTCGAGATCGGTCGCCATCCGGCGGATGATCACCAGTTGCTGCCAATCCTTTTCGCCGAACACCGCCACGTCCGGTTGCACCAGGTTGAACAGCTTGCTGACCACCGTGGTGACGCCGCCGAAATGGGTGGGCCGACTGGCGCCGCACAGCACCGCCGGCAGTTCCGGCACCGTCACCTGGGTCATCTGCTCCAACGGGCGCGGATACACCTCGGCCACGCTGGGCGCGAACAACAAGTCCAGCCCGGCGGCTTCCAACTGGCGGGAGTCCTCGGCCAGGGTGCGGGGATAGGCGGCGAAATCCTCGTTGGGACCGAACTGCATCGGATTGACGAAGACGCTGGCGACGGTGCGCGGCGCCAGGGCGCGGGCGTGCTCGACCAGGTGGATGTGACCCCGGTGCAGGTTGCCCATGGTGGGCACGAAGGCCACCCGCTCCCCGGCCCGTTTCCAGGCCGCGACTTGAGCGCGCAGTTCGGCGACGGTATGGACGGTTTGCATGACACGCGCTCCTCGACGCTCAGGCGATGCAATGTTCGGGGCCGGGAAATTCGCCGCTCTTGACGGCGGCCACGTAGGCGGCCACCGCCGCTTGCAGGCTGTCGCGGCCGGTCAGGAAGTTCTTGGAGAATTTCGGCCGGCGGCCGGCGGTGATGCCCAGCATGTCGTAACTGACCAGGACCTGGGCGTCGCAATGAGGGCCGGCGCCGATGCCGATCAGGGGAATGTCGAGCGCCTCGGTCAACCGCGCGCCCAACTCGGCCGGGATACACTCCACCAGCGCCACGTCGGCGCCGGCGTCCTGCAAGGCCAGCGCCTCGTCGATGATCTGACGGGCGGCCGTTTCCTCGCGGCCCTGCACCTTGTAGCCACCCAGCTTGTGTACCGACTGCGGCAGCAGGCCCAGATGCGCGCAGACCGGAATGCCGTTGCGGCTCAGTTGGCGCACGGTGTCGACCAGCCAAGCGCCACCTTCCAGCTTGACCATCTGGGCGCCGCCCTCGCTCATCAACCGGGCGGCGTTGTACACCGCCTGCTCGACCGCGGCATAGCTGGCGAATGGCATGTCCGCCATCAGTAGCGCCGTCCGGCAGCCGCGCGCCACCAGCCGGGTGTGATAGATCATGTCATCCATCGTCACCGGCACGGTGGTACGCTGGCCCTGCACCACCATGCCCAGCGAATCACCGACCAGAATCACCTCCACGCCCGCCGCTTCCAGCAATGCCGCGAAACTGGCGTCGTAGGCGGTCAGGACCGCGAATTTTTCCCGGTCGCGCTTCATCTTCGCCAAGGTCTTGATCGTGATGGGTTTGCGGGTTGGTTGTTCTTGATACATGGCGTGCTCTGGTGAAGCCGGGCTACCCCAGTGAATGGCGGGCAGCGCGACGGCGGCGGGTTCGAGAAAGGGTTTTGGGAGGCCGGACCGACGGGGTTATCGTACCCGGTTAATCGGCGCTGTCCAGACGGACGACGGCCTGGGGCGGACAGCGCGCCAGCAACTCGGTCAGCGGTCCGTGACCGGGAATATCCAGATTCGGGGCAATATCGCGCAGGGGATAAAGCACGAACGCCCGTTCGTGCAGGCGGGGATGCGGCAGAGTCAGCCGTGGATCGTCGCTGGTGAGTCGATCATACAACAGTAAATCCAGGTCCAGGATGCGCGCGCCCCAGCGCACGGTCCGGACGCGACCCCGCGCGAGTTCGAGCGTTTGCAACGCCATCAGCAATTGTTGCGGGGTCAGGCCGGTATCCAGGGCGGCGACGGCGTTGATGTAGTCCGGCTGACCGGGCGGCCCACCGACTGGCGCCGTGCGATACAGCGGCGATTGCGCCACGCAGCCACTGGCGAGGATCCCGTTCAGTGCCTGGAACGCGCGCCGGACCTGGCCGATCGGGTCGTCCAGGTTGCTGCCGATGCCGATGTAGGCCCGCGCGGGTCGCATGGGACAATTCCCGAACTCAGGCCTCGGACGCCGGTTGAGTGGGCTGGCCGTCCTTGCGGGCGGAGCGCGGTTTACGTCGTCGACGGGACTTGCCCGTTTTGGCCCTGGCCGCCGGCTGGGTGGCCTGGACGCGGCCAGCGGGGTCCAGCGCCAGCAACCGGGTCCACCAGTCGGCCAGCGTCGCCGCCTGTTCGTCGGCCTCGGCGCGCAGCAACAGAAAATCGTAGCCGGCGCGGAAGCGGGGATGGTCCAGCAGCCGCAACGAACGTTTCCCGACGGTGACCGTCAGTCGTTGTTGCAACTCCCAGATTTCCCGCATCGGCAGACTGTGGCGGCGGGGCAGGGCGGTGTGGCGGATTTGCGCCTGGATGACCCGTTCGGCCGCTTCCTGCAAGGCCATGTGCGCCTCCAGCCCTTCCGTTTCCAGGTGGCGCATTTGTTCCCGCAGCGGCTCCCACAGCAGGGCGGCGAACAGGAACGCCGGGTTGATCGGCTTGTTTTCGGCCAACCGGCCGTCGGTGCTGGCGAGCGCCCGGACCAGCAGGGTTTTGGGGTAATGGTGCTGCTGGTGGTTCAAGCAGCGCTCGGTCGCCGGGAACAACCAGCCGAACAGGCGGTAATGGCGGAGCAATTCAAAGGTCTGGATGGCGCAGCCGCCCAGAAACAGCTTGAGCACTTCGTCGAACAGCCGGGCCGGCGGGATCTTTTCGAGCAGATGACCCAGTCGGTGCAGCGGCGCCTCGGTGGCGGGATCGAGCCGGAATCCCAGCTTGGCGGCGAACCGCACCGCCCGCAGCAGACGCACCGGGTCTTCGTGGTAGTGTTGCGCCGGATCGCCGATCAGCCGGATCAGGCCGGCCCTGAGGTCGGTCATGCCGCCCACGTAATCGAGCACCGCGAAATCGGCGATGTCGTAGTACAGGGCGTTGATGGTGAAATCCCGCCGCCAGGCGTCGTCTTCGATACTGCCGTAGACATTGTCGCTGAGGATGCGACCGTCGGCGGCCCGTTCCACGCTGGACCCGTCGTCGTCGTCGCTGTCGCGGCCACAGGCGCGGAAGGTGGCGACCTCGACGATTTCCCGGCCAAACTGGACGTGCGCCAGCCGGAAGCGGCGACCGATCAGCCGGCAATTGCGAAACAGCTTGTGAACCTGTTCGGGGCGGGCGTCGGTGGCGACGTCGAAATCCTTCGGTTCGCGGCCGAGCAGCAAATCCCGCACGCCGCCGCCGACCAGACAGGCGCGATAACCGGCTTCGCGCAGCCGGTACAGGACCTTGACCGCGTTGGGGCTGATGTTGGCCCGCGAGATGTTGTGTTCGGGGCGGGGGATGACAACGGGTGGGGGGTTTAAGCGTGTGGATTCCAAGGCGCGTTCGCCAACTCTTGTTTACAGCGGGAGCGTGGGTATAATACTACTTTCCCCTCAAGACGCCACCCGCCATCCCGCTCCCTTCGTCTAGTGGCCCAGGACACCGCCCTCTCACGGCGGGAACAGGGGTTCGAAACCCCTAGGGAGCGCCAATCGAATCAGCCCCGCTGGCGCGGGACAGGGTTCGGGCCAAATGGGCAGCCTGTTGATGAGCAACGCATTTGATGGCGTCGATTCGGCGGGCCACCCTGGTTTGTCACCCCCATGAAGGACTTGGATTCAGCATGAACCATGGCCCCCCGCATGTTTCCCAAGACCCTTTTTCTCGGCCCAGTCTGTTTCAGGTCATCCTCAGCGTGTTGGCTTCCTTTTTCGGGGTGCAGAACAGACAGAATTTCGAACGGGATTTCAAGCACGGCAAGGCCGCTCACTACATCGTGATCGGGCTGGCGATGACGATCGTGCTGGTCGTGGCGCTCGTCAGCCTTGTCAAGCTGGTGCTGCGCGTCTCGGGCGTCTAGATCGCTGGCCGGTTTGAAATGGAAGCAATCGCCGGGTGATCGCCCGAATCGAGCCAGCGAGAGAGGCGATGGATGTGGACGAAGAGCGGCTGATCGAGTGGTTGATCGCGTTGCACGATGGTCTGCCGCGCCAAGGCCCGGGCGATGCCGCATCCACCCGACGGGCGCTGGCGCTCTGCGCGGCGTTGCCGGCCGCGCCGGAGATTCTCGACATCGGTTGCGGAACCGGCGCGCAGACCTTGACGCTGGCGGCGGCCACGACCGGGCGCGTCACGGCGCTCGACCGATCCCTGGAATTTCTTCGCTCGTTGCGCCGGGCCGCGATTGAGCGGGGTTGGTCTTCGCGCGTGCGGGTCTGTCAGGGCGACATGCGGGCCTTGCCGTTCCGGGAAGCCCGTTTCGATCTGATCTGGAGCGAAGGGGCGGTTTATATCATGGGCTTTGACGCGGGGTTGGCGCAGTGGCGGTCGTGGGTCAAGCCCGGAGGGTATTTGGCGGTTTCCGAATTGTCCTGGTTCCGGTCTGATCCGCCGGCGGAGTTGAAGACTTTCTTTGATGCGGAATATCCGGCCCTGCGCGGCGTCGAGGCCAATCTGACGGCGGCGGGCGAACGGGGTTGGCAAGTGGTCGACCACTTTCCGTTGCCGTGGTCGGCCTGGCAGGCGTATTACGCTCCGCTGCGGGAGCGCATTCCGATTTTTCGGGCAGCCCATGCGGGAGACGCGGACGCCCAAGTCGTGGCCGATTTGACGGAATCCGAAATCGCGCTGATGACCCGTTACGCGACGGATTGCGGCTACGCCTTTTATGTCCTGCGACGCCGGGATTAGGGGCGCAAAGCGGCAAACTGGTGAATACCCCGCGCCTGTTTCGTCATGGCGACGCCTCGATTCCCAGCGGTGCGAGCTGGTATCTGGCTGACTTGGGCGAATCTCGAGGTCAGCAGATGCTCTACACCCGTCAGGCGCCGCGGCGGCTCAAAGCGTCACGCAAACACGCGCCGATCGAAAGCGCCGTTTCCAGCAACCGCATCGAAGGCGTCACCGTCGGTTAGTCAGGTGCGTGGTTTGTTGGGGCGTAGCGAACTTGGCGGTCAGGTCAGCCACGAACGCGGCCAGCCGGGCGGCGAAAAACTCTCCGCTCAGGCTATTTCCAGCAAAGACCTTACCTACCTCATTTCCACGCTCCAGCGCGGGAATGCCGTTTGGGTTGCTCCAGCCGCCCGCGCCGCCGGCGGAGCGTCGCGCGGCTGGAACCCCGACGCTGGAGCGTGGGGAGCCAGGCAGGGTAATCCGGAAACCGCCTAAAGAAGCTTGGCCCGTTCGCGCAGGATGAACTTTTGCATCTTGCCGGTCGAGGTCTTGGGCAGCGGGCCGAACACCACGTTCTTGGGCACCTTGAACCGCGCCAGTTGGTTGCGGCAAAACTCGATGATCTCTTCTTCGGTGACGTGTTCCATGCCCGGCTTGACCGTCACGAAAGCGCAGGGCGTTTCGCCCCACTTCTCGTCGGGTCGCGCCACCACCGCCACTTCCATGACCGCCGGATGCCGGTACAGCACGTCCTCCACCTCGATGGTGGAGATGTTCTCGCCGCCGGAAATGATGATGTCCTTGGAGCGGTCCTTGATGTCGATGTAGCCGTTCTCGTGCCAGACCGCCAGGTCGCCGCTGTGGAACCAACCGCCCTTGAAGGCTTCCTCGCTGGCGCTGGGATTCTTGAGATAGCCCTTCATCACGTTGTTGCCGCGCATGAAGATTTCGCCGATGCTCTTGCCGTCCTTCGGCAAGGGCTCCAGGGTTTGCGGATTGGCCACCATCAGCCCTTCCAGCATCGGGTAGCGCACCCCCTGGCGCGATTTCAGCAAGGCCCGTTCTTCCAAAGGCTTTTCGTCCCACTCGTCGTGCCAGGCGCAGACCACCGACGGGCCGTAAGTTTCCGTCAGGCCATAGGTGTGCGTGACTTCGAAGTTCATCCGTTCCATGCCCTCGATCACCGCCGCCGGCGGCGCCGCGCCAGCGGTCATCACCTTGACCCGATGATCGATGCCGACCTTCATCTCGTCCGGGGCGTTCTTGAGGGTGTTCAGCACGATCGGCGCGCCGCAGAA
>ERZ761607.4910-NODE-4910-length-11404-cov-5.169266_pt1 | contig 11404 bp, 7 predicted proteins | sample MGYA00511164_ERZ761607 | MGnify/ENA primary metagenome ERZ761607 (study PRJEB28899, sample SAMN02445080) | bioreactor sludge metagenome | biome: EBPR sludge | place: Australia: Brisbane, Thorneside Wastewater Treatment Plant | collected 2011-06-22 ...
GGTTAAGGGTCACGTTGATGTCGTCATGGGTTTCGTTGAAGGTGTCCACCACGGCCTGCAGCCGGGTATTTTCAGCATCGGAGCTGGCCCAGCCCATGAGCTGGAGTTCAACAACATCCCCGGTCGCCTCGGTTTCTTCCATCGCTTCATCTTCAGCAGCCACCTCTTCTTCGGTCTCTGTCACATCTTCAGCGGCTTCATCCGCGACTGGGTCATCCGATTCCGCGGTCGGTTCTTCGCCGCCGCCACCGCAGGCCACCAGAGCCAGGCTCATGGCTAAGGCCAGAATCAAAAAAAGGAACCATTTTTTTAACATGTTTTGTTTTCTCCTCGCTTAAATCATTAAGAGGTACAGTTGAAAAGTGGGTTGGTTGACATTTTTTCTCGCTGAATACACACCACCTCCTTTCGTTTTCAGGCGCGGATGTCAACGATGTGCCGCTGACCCCGGAAATAAAATTTGAATGAGAGCCGCCGCCAGTGGGATGGCAGGCGCGGCGTGGTCGAAAAGCCACTTTCCCCCAGCCGCAGGCCAGCAAAGCCAAAGGCCAAAGCCTGCCAGACACCCCCTGCCGAGGCAGCATGGATGCCATCTTCGGCGTTGCCACGTGGATTGCGCAGGTCGGCGCGGGCAGCCAGCATAAAGTGCTCGTACGCTTCGTCGAAACGGCCGATTTCACACGCCGCCCAGGCATGAAAACTGGGTCCCAGCGACGAACCATAACGATGGTCCGTCAGCGGCATATAGGTGTCCCAGTTGGTCTGCCACGTTTTCTGGTCGTACTCGTCGCGCAGCAGGCAGAGCAGCATGATCACGTCCGCCTGCTTGATCACCTGGCTGGCGTTGGCCCCTTCGATGCCCAACACTACCTGCAATGACTTTCGGGCACTGCGAATAAAGTCCAGGTCCACCGTCTTGCGTTGGAAAAAGCCTTCAAATTGGTGCATTAGACCGGTTTCGGCGTCGTGGTAGATGATCACGTGGGCAATCACGTCCTGCCAATGAGCCAGGGTATCGTCGTTGAGGTCCAGGTCTGCGATGAGCTGCAAGGCTTTGGCGGGATAGTTGTTTTGCAGCCAGACGAGGAGGGCAACGGCCGTTTGCAAATGCCACTGCGCCATGCGGTTGGTAAAGGTGTTGTTGTCCACGTGGTCGTGGTATTCGTCCGGGCCAATCACGTCGCGGAAGGCGTAACAGCGCTGGCCATCGACCTCTTCCGGCTCGGCCCGATCACCCCAAAAACGCGCCGAATCGAGGATGATCTCTGCGCCATAGTCGCGCAGAAAAGCGTCGTCGCCCGTCACCTGCCAATACTGCATGATGGCATAAGCCACATCGGCCGAAATGTGAATCTCGATGTCGCCGGTCCAGATGCGCACCAGCTCCTTGCCCTCAAAATCGGGCACCCAGCGCGGCGTTACCTCGTCGCCCGTCACCGCCGATTCCCAGGCAAACTGCGCCCCGCGATAGCCGTTGCCCGCCGCCTTGCGCCGCGCGCCGGGCAGGGTGTGGTAGCGATACAGCAGCATGTTGCGCGCAATGTGGGGGCGGACGTAGCTGAAAAAGGGCAAAATGAAAATCTCGGTGTCCCAAAAAACGTGGCCGCGATAGCCCAGCCCGCTCAGCGTCTTGGCCCCGATACTAACCCGCTGGTCGTGCTGCGGCGCGGCCACCAGCAGCTGGAACAGATTAAAACGCACCGCCAGTTGGGCCTCAGCGTCGCCCTCAATGACTACGTCGCAGTCGGCCCACAGCCTGGCCCAGGCGGCAGTGTGGGCCGCTTTCAGCTCGTCGTAGGCAGCGGCGTCGAGCAGCGCGATGGCCCGGCCGATCACGTCAGCAGCCTGATTCACAGCGTCGCGGTCGGCGGCATAGGCGACGAACTTGTCGAACTGAACGGTTTGGCCGGGGGTCAACGGCCGTTCCGCCCCCAACCCTGGCTGTCCGGCACACGGCTGCCCAACAACCGCACCCTCACCGGAGACCGCCACGCGAACGGCCGTACCCAGCTGAATGCCACTGTGGCGCGTCTGGCTGTGCAGCCAGATCGCCTCGTTGGTCTGCCCCTGCGCCGGGTGGTGCCAGTGCAGCAAATCGTCGTTGGCGACGTGGCCGTTGATGCCCGCCGTAAAACGAAGCTGGCAGGGTTGGTTTACGGCCGTTACCAGCACCCGCAGCGCCCCCACCTGCTCCTGGGCATAGCTGATAAACCGCTCAAACGTGAGGTCCAAAATAATGCCCGTGGGCGACTGCCAGCGCACCTGGCGCTGCAAAACGCCCTGGTACAAATTCAGGCGGCGCTGAAAATGGAGCAGCGTGCCCTGGTCCAGCCGGAACGTCTGGCCATCCACCGTCAGAGCGAAGTCCAGCCAGTTGGGCAAATTGGCCAGCTCGGTCACCGACACGGGCATGTCGTCGAAAATACCGTGGGCCAAGGTTAACGGCCGTTCTCCCGGATACCCCTCCTCGAAGCTGCCCCGGCTGGCAAAATAGCCGCTGCCCAGGGTAAACACCGTTTCCATGTGGTGCTGCTGCGCCGGGTCAAAATCGGGCTGGCTGACCAACCACGTTTCATCGGGCTGCAAGATTTGGGCCAGATCGGCCAGCGAGACGTTGGCCAGGCTGTCGCGGCGCTGCACGCGGTTGTGCTGGTGAAGCAGCGTGTCGAATCGTTCCGCAGGACCCACCGCCAGCGCGGGCATTCCGGCGGAAACGGCCGCTGCAATGCCCGCCGCCGCATCTTCCACCACCAGGCAGTGGGCGGGCGGCACGTTTAGCATAGCCGCGCCATAACGGAAGAGGTCTGGGGCCGGTTTGGGCCGGGCTACACTGTGGCCGTCGGCCACCACCGCCAGGCGATGGGCAATGCCCAGCTGGGCCACCACGGTGGCGGCGTTGCGGCTGGCCGAAGCCAGGCCGTAGGGAATGCCCGCCGCATCCAGCTCATCGAGCAGCCGCACCACGCCAGGCAGCAAATCCTGGGGTGATATTTGGGCCAGCATCTCCTGGTAATAGCCGTTTTTGCGGGCCATCATCGCCAGCTGGGCGGCCTCGTCCACGTCACGCCCGGCCAGAATGAGCTGGAGCGATTCACGGCGCGAGACGCCGCGCAGCTTTTCGTTGGCCTCGCGGGAAAAGGGCAAACCTTCCGCTTCGGCCAATTTTTTCCAGGCAAGGTAGTGGTATTCGGCCGTGTCGGTTAACACGCCATCGAGATCGAAGAGTACCGCTTTGAGGATCATTCCCTCTCCTAATGGCAACGCAAAGCTAACTGTCCAGCCTGTAAATTCCCGCAACCTACCCCGCGAAGGCGAAGCGCGAAAAGAACAAGTGCAGAACAAATGTGGAATAGATAGTTATGTCAATAAAAAGTTTGGTGCGATGTAATTAACTTGAACGACGAACAATCAGTTCAGGCTTGAGTAAAATTCCCTTTTGCTCGATTGGCTCCTCGTTGAGCTGCTTAAGCAGCAGGTCAACAACCTGTTGGCCCACTTCGGGGATGGGCTGGCGCACGGTGGTAAGCGCGGGCTGCAAAAATTCGGCCGTGGGCATATCGTCAAAGCCGGTGATGGCCACATCCTGCCCTACTTCCAGCCCCAGCGCCTGCGCCCCGTTGAGCGCGCCGATAGCCACCTGGTCGCTGACACACATAACGGCCGTTGGTCGCCGCGCCTCAGGTAGTGCCAACAACTGGTTCATGCCATGAAACCCGCTCTGCACGCTGTTGTCGCCGCGGATCAGCCACGCCTCGTCGAAGGCAACGCCCGCTTGTTCCAGGCCGCGGCGGTAGCCACGTTCACGTTCTTCACCAGCCCGCGAGCCTTCGGGCCAGGTAATCAGCCCGATGCGGCGATGGCCTTTGGCCAGCAGATGCTCCGCCGTGATGCGGGTGCCACACTGCCCATCCACATCCACCCAGCAGTAATCCCACGTGTCGTTGGCCCGGCCAAAGCTGGCAAAAGGAATGTTTTGCTCGATGAGGTAGGCAATGCGCGGATCGTTGTGGTTGGTGTCGGCCAGGATAAACCCCTCCACCTGCCGCCGGGCAAACAGTTCGCGGTAGGGCGTGACGTTCAGCGGCTCGTCGTCGCCGATCAAAAAGGTGAGCAGATGGTAACCGTGCGCTTCCACCACTTCGGCGGCGCTGGCCAGGAATTGGTCCAGGATAGGATGGGTGGCTGCGCCTTTGGCCAGGCGCCAGGCATAGCCGATGAGGTTACTGGATTGGGTGCGTAAATTGCGGGCGGCGACGTTGGGCCGGTAACCGAGGTGGGAGACGGCCGTTTCAATCCGGGCCTGGGTTTCAGGGGTAACTTTGATTTGCCCTTGCAGCACTTTGGACACGGTTTGGTAGCTGACACCCGCTTCCCTGGCCACATCCTTGAGGGTAACCTTCGCGCTCATTGCCTTTTCTCCTCAATGCGAACGTTCGCACGAACGTTCGCTTGATATTTAAGCACAGTTGCCGCCGCTTTGTCAAGCAATTAACCTGGTTGTTTGGGGATTGGTGGAGTTGGTGGGGTTAGTTTAAGACGTGCGCCTGGCTGAGATTGGGCCAATCTTGAAGATTGGCCCAATCTGGGGAGCCAGCATTTACTGCTCCTTGAGCAGCCCTTCGCGGTACGCCGCCAGCAGCGCTTCCAGCTGGTGAATTTTGGCCTGAATCCGGCAGCCTTCGTCCGTGTCGCGCACGCGGATGCGGTGGTAATTGGCCTCCAAAATCTCGGTTTTGGAATGGATGTCCAGCTCCTGCTCAATCGCCTTTTGGGTAGACTCAAATGGCGCGTGGGACGCCAGCAGAAAGCCGTACGAGTTGTGGATGAGGGTGTACCCGGCAATACCGGTTTTGTCCTGGTACGCCTTGGAAAAACCACCATCAATGACGATGAGACGGCCGTTGGCCTTCACCGGGCTCTCCCCCTTTTTCACCTGCACCGGCACGTGCCCGTTGATGATGCGCGCCGTTTTGGGATCGAGACCAAACTCTTTGAGGATTTTTACGGCCGTTTCCGGCATATCCCGCAGCGCGTAGTACGCATTTTTGCCTTCGGCATGGGTGGCCGGATCGGCCAGGAAGTAGCGCTCGAAGGTGGCCATCTTCTCCTTGCCAAACAGCGGCGAGCGGTCGCCGCTCCACAAATACCACATCACGTCCAGACCGTACTGCTTCAGCTCTGGATCGCTGGCAAAATACGCCTGGCGCGCCAGCCGGTCCAATCGATCCATAAACCCCTTGGCCCGGTACGTCTTGCCATCCACCCGCACCGAGGCAAACGAGCCATCTGGCTTCATGGCGATGCAGCCGTGGTACAGCAAATTGCCGTTGTAAATGAGGTAGAGGCTGCCCTTGGAGTATAAAAAACGCACGTGCCGCTGCAAGCGCTCGCTGTTGGCAAACGAGAGGCGCAGCCGCTCCAGCACCAGCTGCTCTTCTTCGGTCAGGGCATATGGCTCTTTGGGATCGATGGTCGGGAAATGGGTGTCGAGCAGCGGATGTTCCTGCCCGTCCAGGCAAATGGTGCCTTTGTCAAAGTCGATCTTGTGCAGCAGCAGCCGATCATTCATCACAAACTGCTTGCGCCGCTGAATAATTTGCGCCTCCAGCTTCAGCTGAATAATGGTGATCGCTTTATGCATTTTAGACATGAGCTGAAGTTCGTTGGCGGTGAATTCTTCGGCCGTGCCTTTGGGCACAAACAGCTCACACGGATCATCGGCGTAATGCTCCATGGCAAAGGAAGCCAGCGGCAGCAAGCTGATGGCGTAACCGTTGGCCAGCGTTTCCATGTTGCCGTAGCGCAGGCAAATGCGGATGACGTTGGCCAGGCACGCTTCGCTGCCCGCCGCCGCGCCCATCCACAAAATGTCGTGGTTGCCCCACTGCACGTCTACGGCGTGGTAATCCAGCAGCTTGTCCATGATGATGTGCGCCCCCGGTCCCCGGTCGTACACGTCGCCGATGACGTGCAGCCGGGCAATGGCCAGCCGCTGGATCAGCTCGGCCATGGCCACGATGAAAGCGTTGGCCCGGTCGGTGGAAATAATCGTATCGATAATGCTCTGGTAATATTCTTGCTTATTTTCCAGCCCTTCCTGCTCGTGCAGCAGCTCTTCGATGATGAAGGCAAAATCGTCGGGCAGGGCTTCGCGTACGGCCGTACGCGTATACTTAGACGCCACCGAGCGACACAGCTTGATCAGCCGAAACAGGGTGATGCGGTACCACTCCGCCCTGTCCGGCACTTGCTGCAAAATCAGCGGCAGCTTTTGCTCGGGGTAATAAATCAACGTGGCAAAGTTGCGCTTCTCTTTTTCCAGCAGCGAATTGGCAAAAATCTCCTCAATCTTGCGCCGTATCGAGCCAGAGCCGTTTTTGAGGACGTGCAAAAACGCCTCATACTCGCCATGCACGTCGGAAATGAAATTTTCGGTGCCTTTGGGCAGGTTCAAAGTAGCGCTGAGGTTGATGATGGCCATCGAGGCGGCCTGAATTGAGGGGTACTGCTGAGCCAGGAGCTCTAAAAAACTGTGGCTGTACGTTTCTTGCGCAGACATTGGCTTCTCCTCCACAAAATGACGCGGTCAATCAAGCTGAATTGGCAACTATTTTCGGAGAAGAAGCCAAAAAACGCAAAGACTACCTCATTCCTCGTTCCACGCTCCGCGTGGAATGAAGATCGGGACGCGCCTGCGTCTCCGACGCAGCGCAGAGCGCTGCCGCTGCATTCCCACGCGGAGCGTGGGAACGAGGAGAAGAGTACTTGGGCAGGCGGTGTTCCAGGTGGGCCTAGAGCCAGTCGGCCGCCGTGCGCGAGTCGCCATTGCGCCCGCCAAACATCAACTTTTGCCCTGCGGCCTGGTCATCGGCCGCATCCTGTTGGCGCTGTTAATGGTGAAGAATATCTTACGTCTACAGGTTGGTAATTTTTACCTGGGCCAGCAGGGATTGCACCAGGTCGGCGGAGCCTACGGCCGTTCCGGCCAAACTCGCCGTCGCTGCCCCACAGGCAATGCCCCAACCCAGCGCCTCGGCGATGGGCCTGCCCTGGCTGAGGCCGTACACCAGCCCACCCACCATCGAATCGCCCGCGCCAATCGGGTTGCGCTCCTCAATCACTGGCGATTTGGCCAGCCAGGCCGCCTGCCCGTCGCAGAAAATAGCCCCGGCTTTGCCCAGCGAAATGATGACGTTTTGCGGTCCCCACTGCTGAATTTTTTGGGCCACGGCCACCGCATCCGGCGGCGAGTGAATGGGCAGGCCGCTCAGGCTGCTGGCCTCACTGTCGTTGGGCTTGATGAGGAACGGCCGTTCCCCACACCCCTGCACCAGCGCCGCCCCGCTTGTATCCAAAATCACCTGCCCACCACCCGACTGGATCAAGGCGACCATCTCGCCATAGATGCTGTCTGGTACGCCGGGCGGCAAACTGCCCGCCAGCACCCACCAGTCACCCGGCTGGATCAGCTGCTTGATCTGCGCCAGCAAAGCCGCCTGAGCCGCCGCTGAAACGGTTGGCCCGGCTTCGTTCACCTTGAGATAAGCGTCATGCCGCCCGGTAACAATGCTGACGTTGGTGCGCGTCTCCCCTTCAATCCAGGTAAAAGCGGTTTTGATGCCCAAACTGACCAGCATTGCCGCCAGCAGTTCGCCACTTTTGCCACCAGCAAAACCCAGAGCCACGCTGCTGGCCCCCAACGAGGCCAGCATACGCGACACATTAAACCCTTTGCCGCCGCAGTCCACCCGCGCCTCCCTGGCGCGCAGCACGGTGTCAAAGGCAAATTCATCAATTGTCAGTTCCCGGTCGACGGCCGGGTTAAGCGTTACGGTGTAGATCAAATGAAATCATCCAGGCAAACAAAAAAGGACGCGGCAGCTGGTGGCTGTTCGCGTCCTACAGACTATCCATTTTGGCAGCCGCCGGTGCTTACGATTTGGCGAACCACCGGATACCCATACGGCCGAATGTGTCCCCTTCGCGCACCTGGTACATGATGACCCCAGCCAGGTGCATCACAAACAGCAGCATAAACAGCTTAGACACCACATCGTGCACCGTGCGGGGCGGCACATTTTCGATGCCTGCAGGGGTCACGCCAGCCGGGGACAGCCCCACGCCGCTCAGCAGCAGCATCGACACACCGCTCACCACCATGAGAATAATGACCAGGTAGAGCAGCAGATGGTTGGCGGCAAAGGCCGTTTTCTGGGCCGCTTTCATTTCAGCTGGTGGGGCCGGACGTTTATCAACAAAGATCCAGATCACCCGGGCGACCGTCAGCAGCAGCACCACCAGCCCGACGGTGACGTGCATCTGGTACATCTGGGTTTGTAGGGCGGTATCATTGAGGCGCGTCATGATGGTGCCGCCAATGGCCAGCCCCACAATGAGCAGCATGCTTAACCAATGAAATAGTTGGGCGATACGGCCGTACTGCGTTGAACTTCCCTTCACGAATCTTCCTCCAGTTTGTTGAACTTAATAAAACCTGTTGTTCCGGCACAAGCCGGTAAACATCACAATACGTTTTGATGCAGGCAAACGGCAAAAGTTACCCGCCGTAAACCAGCTGCAGCACCTGCGGCGTCACGTACGCCTCCATCAGCGCCGCCAGCAGCAGCAGCGGAATCCCCAGCGCCAGCAAAACGCGCCAGAACTCGGCGGCGCGAATGATAAACATCTCGCTCAGCGAAATGTTGGACAGCGGCACAAAGGTAACCGTCTGCCAGCGCAGCGCCGCCGCGCCGATGAGCAGCAGGGCGGGCAGCTCGACAACCGCGTGAGGTACCACTGTCGCCAGCAAAAACTGCGCCGGATTTTCCCCCGCCAGGTAAAACTGCATGGCAATAAAGCTGATGAGTCCCCAGGGCAGCATAAAAATGAGCACGCCCAGCACCCCCAGGGTAAAAATACCCAGGATCGTTTGCAGCAGCACCGCGCGCACGTTCTGCCCCACGATAAAGAGCGGCAGGGCGGCCAGGTACACTTCCAGCCCGGCCAGGTTGGTAAGCAAATTCTGCCCGTTCAGCTGGGTCTTGAGATCGTCGGGGAAGGGGAATTGGCGGGCCATCACGATGCCCACCACGGCCGCTCCCAGCACCGCCAGGGCCAAGGCACCCATCGGCAGCCACAGGCGGGGCACAATGGCCACGGTTTGTTTCAACCAGGTGAGCGGATTGGGATAACGGCCGTTGCCCAGCAGCGTCTTGCCGGAAAAGTAGCCCCAAAACTGGCGCACCATCCAGCCCAAACGAATCTGGTCGATGTCCCGGCCCAGCAGCTCCTCCCGGTTGAACAGGGACAACCCCATGCGCATGAGGACAACGGCCGTAATCGTCAACGCCAGCAGCAGCCACCACAGCCCGTCGTGATTGCCCCAGAAAAGTGCCGCCGCTTCGGCCTGGATTAAAATCGCCATCGGCACGATGATGAAGCTGGCCAGGAGGTTGGCCGCCCGCACGCTGGTCGCCTGGCTGGAAACAACCACCGCCCCGGCCACCATGATGATGCCCTGGATGGTAGTGAGCAAAATCGTCTGCACCACCAGCTGCAATTCAGGCCGCCAATCTACCGAAATGGCCAGCCCGATCATGTACACCGCCATGCCCAGGTAGCTGGCCGACAGCGGCGGCACCAGGGCTGCCAGCATCTTGCCCGCGTACAGCTGGCCGTTGCTCAACGGCGTCGAGAGCAGCGGCTCCATGCTTTTGCGCTCCTTCTCGCCCACAAACGTCTCCAGGGCAATGATGAGCGAAAACGACATCGGGAAGAAGCCGACAACCAGCAGCAGGAAGGGAATGAGCTGGTTGGCAATCACCTCGGCACCAAAATCGGCCACAAAGTTGAGCAGGCGCGAGGCGGTGAAGTTCATCAGCGCCGGAAAAACCAGCGTCAGGACAAAGATGGGAATGATGATGCGCCAGTCGCGGAACGAATCGCGAATCTCGCGGCGGGCAACAACCATTGCCATGCGAAAATCTTGTTTGGTTGGATGGTTTGGCAGGGTTAGGGCGGTCATGATTGGGGCTTTTCCTCTTGTTCTGCGGCAACAACACGCAGGTAAACCTGTTCCAGACTTTGGGTGATGGGCTGGAGGGAGATGACACCCAGCCCCAGGCCGCCCAGGCAGCGCACCAGCTGCGGGTTGGTCACGTCCGGGTTGTCGGTGCGGTAACGAATCACGTCCCCCTGCACCGCTTCGATAGTGACCAGCTTGGCGATCTCGCCAATTTCGCCGTTCAGGTGGCGATCGACGCGCACTTCCAGCTGGGGTTGGCCGAGCAGCTGCTGTTTGAGAACGGCCGTTGTCCCCTGGGCCACAATCGTGCCCTTTTTGATGATGGCGATGCTGTCGGCCAACGCTTCCGCTTCGGCCAGGTTGTGGGTACACAAAATGACGGTGCGTTTGTCCTCGCGCAGCTCGCGGATGGCGTCGCGCACCAGCTTGGCGCTGTGTGGGTCCATCGCCGAGGTAGGCTCATCCAGCAGCAGCACCGACGGGTTATGCAGCAGGGCACGAATCAGCCCTACTTTTTGCCGCATCCCTTTGGAATATTGGCCCAACCGTCGGTCGGCCTGGCCCGCCATATCGAACCGGTCGAACATTTCCAGCCCACGCTTTTTAATTTCCGCGTCGCTGAGGCCGTAGAGACGGCCGTAAAACAGCAAATATTCCAGCCCGCTCATGCGCAAATAGAGCCCTGGCTGCTCTGTCAACATGCCGATGTCGTGCCGCACCCGGTCGGCCTGGCGCACCACATCGTAGCCGTTGATGCGCGCCTCGCCGCTGGTGGGGCGCAGAATGGCCCCCAGCATACGCACGGTGGTGGTTTTACCCGCGCCGTTTGGCCCCAGCAGCGCCAGCAGTTCGCCTGCGGGCACGTTTAAGGAGAGGTTGTAAACGGCCGTAAATTCCTCAAAAACCTTGCCTAAATTGTTCGCTTCAATCATGGGTTACTACACCTTGCCCCTCACTACGTTACTAAACACCACAACAAAAAAGATTGTGACATTGTAATGCAAATGCGCCCGCTTTCACTGGGAAAAGATGCCCGAAGGCGCTTTTTTTCATTGTCAGTTTAGGTAAGGAATCTGGCAGTGACTCTGCCCAGCTGCGACGGGTGGTGGCCCGGTTCCTACGCCAATCGTCCAGCAGTGAGCCACCGCACAAGAGACGGATGCCGGGCTGCTCAATTTCTTCGGAATGCGTCGCTTGCTCCAAAACTCGCTGCGCCACTGGGCTACGGCAAAGCCTGGCAGACGACTCAAGTTAGCAAACGGCCGTTAAACGCAATTCGCCCCACCGCTTCAGGCAGGTAAAGAACGTGGGTGTTTTCTTTGGGGCAGCCAACTACGCGGGAAACAATCGTGGCAATCTGGTCGGCCTCAACCGCCAGCA
>ERZ761607.4911-NODE-4911-length-11403-cov-180.867466_pt1 | contig 11403 bp, 9 predicted proteins | sample MGYA00511164_ERZ761607 | MGnify/ENA primary metagenome ERZ761607 (study PRJEB28899, sample SAMN02445080) | bioreactor sludge metagenome | biome: EBPR sludge | place: Australia: Brisbane, Thorneside Wastewater Treatment Plant | collected 2011-06-22 ...
TCCTCATCAACGTCGCCGTCGATGTCTCGTCGCTGGCGCTGATCGGCTACGCCCGCAGCCGGGATGCGCTCTACCTCGACACCTCGATCGAACCATGGCCCGGGGGATACGACGACCCGACACTGGCGCTCGCCGCGCGCACCAACTACGCACTCCGCGAGCAGGCACTGGCGCTGCGCGCCGACTCGCCAGCGCAGCCGACGGCGGTGGTGACGCATGGCGCCAACCCAGGGCTGGTCTCGCATTTCGTCAAGCGGGCGCTGCTCGACGTCGCCGCCGAAGCCGGCCTGGCCGTTTCCACCCCGCGGCAACGCGAAGGCTGGGCAGAGATTGCCCGCACCCTCGGCGTGCGGACGATCCATATCGCCGAGCGCGACACGCAGGTCTCGGGGCTCCGCCGGCAGGTGGGCGAGTTCGTCAATACCTGGTCGGTCGATGGCTTCATCAGCGAGGCGCAGCAGCCGTGCGAACTCGGCTGGGGTTCGCACGAGCGCCGGCTGCCGAGAGATGCCTGCCGCCACGGCAGCGGTTCGCAGGCAGCGATCTATCTACAGCGTGCGGGGTGCGCCACGCGCGTGCGCAGCTGGACGCCGGGCGGCGGCCCCTTCCACGGCTTCGCGATCACCCATGGCGAATCGATCTCGATCGCCGACTACCTGAGCGTCGGCAGCGGTCAGGCGCCGAGCTACCGGCCGACCGTGCACTACGCCTACCAGCCGTGCGATGACGCGCTGCTGTCGCTGCACGAATTCTCGGCACGCAACTACCTGCGTCAGGAACGCAAGCGCATCCTGCTCGACGACATCGCACCCGGCGGCATCGACGAACTGGGTGTGCTGCTCGCGGGGCATGCGCGCAACGCCTACTGGTTCGGCTCGCAACTCAGCATCGACGAGGCGCGGCGTCTGGCGCCGCACAACAGCGCCACCACCCTGCAGGTCTGCGCGGCAGCACTCGCCGCGATCATCTGGGCGATCGAGAATCCCGCTCGAGGCATCGTCGAACCGGACGAAATGGACTTCGAGCGGGTGCTGCAGGTCTGCCTGCCCTACCTCGGACGGGTGATCGGCGCCTGCACCGAGTGGACGCCGCTGCACGGGCGCGGCCGTCTGTTCCGGGAAGAACTCGACGAGTCGGATCCCTGGCAGTTCAGCAACGTCCGCGTCGACTGAGCGGCTGTGCGCGGCGGCGGCGCAGCCGTTCGCTGGTCAGTGGCGGGCGGCTGCGACGCCGGCTAACGCTGCCGCCGATACAGCCCGATCAACTCACAGGCCGTCAGGACGTGCCCCTGCATGGCCTCCTCGAGCCCAGCCTTGCGCGGTTGCTGCAGGTCCGGCAGGACGGTGTCGAGGGCATACAGCTTGTGGAAATAGCGATGCGTGCCGATCGGCGGGCAAGGACCGCCGTAACCGGTTCGCTGCCAGTCGTTCAGGCCCTGCAGCGTCGGCGGCGGCAGTTCGCGATCGCTGACACCCTCGGGCAACTGGCGGGCATGCGGCGGCAGGTTGTACAGCAGCCAAATTCCATGTCGGCGAAAGGCATTTTTGCTGGCAAACGTCGTCGCACGATCTATCCTTAGAGCAGGACGAGGGCAGCGCGAGCCGACAACAGGACGACGGAGCCTGCCCCCGGCGACGACGCAGTGCCGCTCCTCCTGAGGTGTGGGGCGTGCCTATCGAGAAGGAGGTTCATGATGAGCAGCAAGTCCATTCCCGCCGGCTTTCAACCGGTACGCCGTGATCGCCTGCTACAGGAAGAAGCGCACGACAGCTACCGCAGCAAGGGCAAGCTCGCCGAGCCGACCGTCTGCCCGGACTGCCATGCGGTATTCAGCCACGGACGGTGGCAATGGGGCTTGGCCGCGCCAGCCGACGCGCACCGGGTCCGCTGCCCGGCATGCCACCGGGTCCACGACCATTGCCCGGCGGGCTACGTCGTCCTCGACGGCGACTTCCTGCAGGCACACCACGACGACATCGTACATCTGGTGCGCAACGAAGCGGAAAGGCAGCGCGCCGAGCACCCCCTGAAGCGGGTGATGGCTTTCGACGACGGCGATGAAGAGTTGACGCTCAGTACCACCGACATCCACCTCGCGCGCGCCATAGGGGAAGCGGTCCATCACGCCTACCAAGGCACCCTCGAGTTCCACTACAACCCGCAGGAACTCCGCCTGCACGTGCACTGGTCGCGTTGAGCGCCGACCGGGCTACGGCCGCGCAGACCGCAGCGGCGCTCAGAAGCGCGTGTCGAGACCGTGTTCCGCCAGTTCGGCGGCGCGCAGTACGGCGCGCGCCTTGTTCTGCGTTTCCTGCCACTCGGCAGCCGGATCGGAATCGGCAACGATTCCCGCTCCGGCCTGCACATGCAGGTGGCCATCCTTGACAATGGCGGTGCGGATGGCAATCGCCAGGTCCATGTCGCCGTTGAACCCGAGGTAACCGACGGCACCGGCGTAGATGCCGCGCTTGACCGGCTCGAGTTCGTCGATGATCTCCATCGCGCGCACCTTCGGCGCGCCGGAAACGGTGCCGGCGGGAAAGGTCGCGCGCAGCACGTCGAGGGCGTCCAGCCCCGGCTGCAGACGGGCCTCGACGTTGGAGACGATGTGCATCACGTGCGAGTAGCGTTCGACGATCATGTTCTCGGTGAGCCGGATGGTTCCGACGCGGGCGACACGGCCAGCGTCGTTGCGACCGAGGTCGAGAAGCTGCACATGCTCGGCACGCTCCTTCTCGTCGGCCAGCAGCTCGGCGGCCAGGGCCTGGTCCTCCTCGAAGGAGACGCCGCGCCGGCGCGTTCCGGCGATCGGCCGCACGGTGACCGTTTCACCCTCGAGGCGCACGAGGATCTCCGGCGACGCGCCGACGACATGGAAATCCTCGAAATCGAAGTAGAACATGTAGGGCGACGGATTGAGCGAGCGCAGCGAGCGGTAGAGCGCCATCGGACTCGCGGCGAAGGGCTTGCTCATGCGCTGCGAAAGGACGACCTGCATGATGTCGCCCTCGGTGATGTAGCTCTTGGCCTTGACCACCGCCCGTCGGAACTGCGCCTCACCGAAGAGTGATGCCGCAGGGGGCGAGGATTGCGGCGTTTCCGGCGGAATGGCGACCGGTTCGCGCAGCCGGAGCAGCAGTTCGCGCAGGCGGGCCTGAGCCTTCTGGTAAGCCGCCGGCACGCCCGGCTCGGCGTACACCACCAGCGTCAGCTTGCCCGACAGATTGTCGACCACCGCGATCTCCTCGGACAGCAGGAGGAGGACGTCGGGAATCCCCAGCTCATCGGCTTTCTGCGATCGTGTCAGCCGGGTTTCGATGTAGCGCACGGTGTCGTAGCCGAAACAGCCTACCAGACCGCCGCAGAAACGCGGCAGGCCGGTGGTCGGCGCGGCGCGAAAGCGCTTCATGTACTTGCCGATGAACTCGAGCGGGTTGGTGTCGTCTTCACGTTCGGCGATGCGGTTGCCGTTGAGTACCAGCACCTGATGCGCGTTGACGACGATGCGCGTCGGGCTGGCCAGGCCGATGATCGAGTAACGACCAAAGCGCTCGCCGCCCTGCACCGATTCGAGCAGATAGCTGTAGGGTGTATTGCCCAGCTTGAGGTAGATCGACAGCGGCGTGTCGAGATCGGCAAAGGTCTCGAGCGTTACCGGGATGCGGTTGTAACCTTCGGCAGCCAGGCGATTGAAGTAGGCTTCGGTCATCGGAACTCCACAAGGAAACACGCCGGCAACGGGCAAGCTCCCTGCCGGTGTTCGCCTGCCGCCCCAAGCTCAGGTGACCTCATGTTGCAGGCCGCCGCGACTGGCTGCCGGCGCCCTCCGGCGGGCACCCCAGCAGCGCGGGCGCCGGCAGAACGCTCAGGCGTGAACCAGGCGCTGCGCCGCCTCGGCGAGGGTCGAGACTATACCATCACAAGCCAGCTCGCGAACGTCGCGCCCCTCGTTGTAGCCGTAGGGAACGAGAAAGACATGGCAGCCGGCCGCCCTGCCGGCATGGAAATCGTGCACCGAATCGCCGATCATCAGCACGTCGACCGGCGACACGGCGAGACGACCACTGGCCCAGAGCAATGGCATCGGGTCGGGCTTCGGCCGCGGCAGGACGTCGCCGCTGACGATGACGTCGAAGTAGGGATAGAGGCCGGTGCGCTGCAGCAAGGGCAGGGTGAAGGCCTCGGCCTTGTTGGTGATCACGCCAAGCGGCAAGCCAAGGGCCCTGAGCGCATCGAGACCCTCGCCGACGCCGGGAAAGAGCGCCGCATGGCGGCCGTTCTCGACACTGTAGTGCCGCTTGAAGCTGGCCAGCGCCGCGGCAGGCGGTGGCGTGGCATCGTCGGCCGCCGCCATCGACCCGGCGAGAACGCGCTTGACCAGATTGGGAATGCCGCGGCCGACATAGCTGCGGATCGCTTCGACGGCGATCCCGGGGCGGTCGAGATCGTGCAGCATGGCGTTGGCAGCGGCATGCAGATCGAGCACGGTATCGAGCAGCGTGCCGTCGAGATCGATGAGCACGGCGCGGACGGCAAGAGGGGGCGGCATCATGGATTCTCCAGTTGTGCGCGCAGGGCGGCGAGGACGCTGTCGTAGCGATTCGGATCGCTCTCCCGGCCGGCACCGTAGACTGCCGAGCCGGCGACGAAGGTGTCGGCGCCGGCGCGCGCAATCTCGGCGATGTTGTCGACCTTGACGCCGCCGTCCACCTCGAGCCGGATGCGGCGGCCCCGCTGGCGCTCGTAGGCATCGATGCGGGCGCGTACGGCGGCGATCTTGGGCAGCGTCGACGGTATGAAGCTCTGCCCGCCGAAACCGGGGTTGACGCTCATCAGCAGGATGAGGTCCAGTCGATCCATGACGTGATCGAGATGGGCGAGCGGCGTCGCCGGATTGAACACCAGTCCGGCCTGGCAGCCGTTCTCGCGGATCAGCGCCAGCGTCCGGTCGACGTGTTCGGAGGCTTCGGGATGGAAGCTGATGATGTTGGCGCCAGCACGGGCAAAATCGGGAACGATGCGATCGACGGGCCTGACCATCAGGTGGACGTCGATCGGCGCCTGGGTCAATGGTCGGATCGCCTCACAGACGAGCGGACCGATGGTCAGATTGGGAACGTAATGGTTGTCCATCACGTCGAAATGAATCCAGTCTGCGCCGGCGGCAATGACGTTGACCACCTCTTCGCCGAGCCGCGCAAAGCTGGCGGAGAGGATGCTGGGAGCGATGACGTGCATGAGGGGGACCTTCGCGATATGGGCCCTGATTCTAGCGCGAAAAGCCTGTCCGCTTTGGAGCAAGCGCTCGGTCGGCGAAAGACTGCCGCGGCAGGCTTGTCAGCGTCCCAAGTTTAGTGTGCAATGCCGGTTCCGATCGTTCCGACACAGGGCAGAAATGGCCGCCAGCAAGAAGTACGAGATCGCCGTCAGCGCTCTTCCGCAATACATCGCCGACCAGTCGGATCCCGCGCGCGACCACTACGTTTTCGCCTACACGATCAGCATCGAGAACGTCGGCACGGTGCCTGCGCAGCTGATTTCACGGCACTGGGTGATCACCGATGCCACCGGCGAGGTGCAGGAAGTGCGGGGACTCGGGGTGGTGGGCCGGCAGCCGCTCCTGCAACCCGGCGAGAAGTTCGCCTACACCAGCGGCTGCCAGCTCGACACGCCGGTGGGTACGATGTGCGGAAGCTACCAGTTCACCGCCGTCGATGGACAACAGTTCGAGGCGGAGATCCCGGCTTTCACGCTTGCGGTGCCGCACGTCCTGCACTGATCGCTCGTTGAATCTCGGTCACAGCTACACCCTGATCGCGCCGTTCTACGACGCGGCGCTGACGGCCGCGACGCGGGCGCAGCGCGCGCGCAGCCTGGCTGCCCTGCCGCAGTCGCCGGCGCGCGTCCTGTTGACCGGCGTCGGCACCGGCCTCGACCTGCCGCTGCTGCCGAAGCAGCATCGCTACACCGGCATCGACCTGACGCACGCGATGCTGCAGCGCGCCCTGCCGCGTGCCGCCGGGCTCGATTTCCACTGCGTTCAGGGCGATGCACAGCGGCTGCCGTTCCCCGACCGCAGCTTCGATCAGGTTGTCCTGCACCTGATTCTGGCCGTTCTGCCCGATCCCTCTGCCTGCCTGCGCGAGACGGCGCGCGTGCTGGCGCCCGGCGGCAGCGTCCTGATCTTCGACAAGTTCCTCGCGCCGAGGCAGCTGGCGCCCCTGCGGCGACTGCTCAATCCGCTCGTCCGACGCGTCGCGACACGGCTCGACGTAGTCTTCGAGGAGGTGCTCGAGACGACCCCGCAACTCGTCCTGCAAAGCGATCAACCGGCGCTCGCCGGCGGCTGGTTCAGGCTCATCCGCCTGCAACGCATCTAGCTGCGGTAGTCGGCGTTGATCCGGACGTAGTCGTAGGAGAGGTCGCAGGTGTATACCGTGGCGCTGGCACCGCCGCGGCCAAGCGCCACGCGAACGGTGATTTCGGCCTCCTGCATGATCGCCGCACCGTCCTCCTCACGATACGAATCCGCCCGCCCACCGTTCTCGGCCACCAGGACCTCCCGTCCGGTGCTGCCCAGCCAGACACGCACGCGGTCGACGTCGAGTTCGTCGAGCGCGGCGTAGCCGATGGCTGCCAGGATTCGGCCGAGGTTGGGATCGGCGGCAAAGAACGCCGTCTTGACCAGCGGCGAGTGGCCGATGGCGTAGCCGACGGTGCGGCATTCGCTGCGGTCGCGGCCCCCTTCGACGGCGATGCGGATGAACTTGCTCGCACCCTCGCCGTCGCGAACGATGGCTTGTGCCAGCTCGCTGGCGACGGCAATCACGGCCTGTCGCAGGGACTGGTAGCCCGGGTCCGTCGGGGCGCTGAAATCGACGCCGGCCTGGCCGGTGGCGACGAGGATGAAGGAATCGTTGGTCGAGGTATCGCCATCGACGGTGATGCCGTTGAACGACTCGTCGGCAGCTTCGCGCAGCAGATCCTGCAACAGGGTGGTGGCAATGCCGGCATCGGTGGCAACGAAGGCCAGCATCGTCGCCATGTTGGGCCGGATCATTCCGGCACCCTTGCTGATGCCGGTGACGGTCACCGCCCTGCCATCGACGCTGATGCGTCGCGATGCCGCCTTGGCAACCGTATCGGTGGTCATGATGGCGTGCGCCGCCGCATGCCAGTTGTCCGGCCGCAAGTCGGCGATGCACGCCGGCAGCCCGGCCAGCAGCCGATCGACCGGCAGCGGTTCGAGAATCACTCCCGTCGAAAAGGGCAGCACCTGCCGGTCGGCGATCGCCAGCAGGCTGCCGAGTGCGGCGCAGGTGACCGTCGCCGCCCGCCAGCCGGCTTCGCCGGTGCCGGCATTGGCGACGCCGGTATTGATCACCAGCGCACGGATGTCGCTGCCGAGTTCGAGATGTCGACGGCACACCTGCACCGGCGCCGCACAGAAGCGGTTGGCGGTGAACACGCCGGCCACCCGGGTGCCGCTGTCGAAAGCCAGAACCGCCAGATCACGACGATCGGGCTTGCGAATTCCCGCCTCGGCGACACCGAGGCGGACGCCCGCCACCGGCAACAGTTCGCAGGCGGCTGGAGTACGGTAATTGACGGGCATGAACACCTCGCTGGCGAAGGCGAAAGGACGGCAGACACAGTGCCGGGCGCCGCTGACCGCAAGCGGCCAGCCCCGCTGTGCCGACCCTGCGGATCAGCGGCGGCTGGAACTACGACAGCTTGCCATGACAGTACTTGTACTTCTTGCCCGAGCCGCAGGGGCACGGCTCGTTGCGCCCGACCTTGTGCGCCGCCGGCGCCGGCCTGACGGCTGCCGTTTCACCAGCGGTCGCGGCCGCGGCCGCCTGGCCGAGCGCCTCATCATAATCCGCATGGTGGTAGCGGACATTCTGCACGTCGGCATGCGGAGCGGTTTCCTCGACGTCCTGCGCCCGCACCTGCACCGTCACCAGCAGGCGCGTGACGTCGGCGCGAACGCTGTCGAGCATGCGCTGGAAGAGTTCGAAGGCTTCGCGCTTGTACTCCTGCTTCGGGTTCTTCTGCGCATAGCCACGCAGATGGATGCCCTGTCGCAGGTGATCGAGCGCTGCCAGGTGTTCGCGCCAGTGCGTGTCGAGGCTCTGCAGCATGACGTTGCGCTCGAACTGGTGGAACATCGTGGCCCCCACCTGTTCGACCTTGTCGGCGTAGGCAGCAGCGGCCGCATCGATGATCCGCCGCAGGATGTCCTCGTCACGCAGATTCGGTTCATTCCGCGCCCACTCGCTCACCGGCGGGACGAGCTGCAGGTCGGCGGCCAGCGTCCTCTCGAGCCCGGGCAGGTCCCACTGTTCCTCGACCGTCTCAGCCGGCACGTGCAGGCGGAAGGTGTCGTGCAGCACGCCTTCGCGCATGGCGGTGATGGTTTCCGAGATGTCCTCGGTCTCCAGGAGTTCGTTGCGCTGCGAGTAGATCACCTTGCGCTGGTCGTTGGCGACATCGTCGTACTCGAGCAACTGCTTGCGGATGTCGAAGTTGCGCGCCTCGACCTTGCGCTGTGCCGATTCCAGCGACCGCGAGACGAGCGGATGCTCGATCGGCTCGCCTTCCGGCATCTTCAGACGCTCCATGATCGCCTTCAGGCGTTCACCGGCAAAGATGCGCAGCAGCGAATCATCGAGAGCGAGGTAGAAGCGCGACGAGCCGGGGTCACCCTGGCGGCCGGAACGGCCACGCAACTGGTTGTCGATGCGCCTGGATTCATGACGTTCGGAGCCGATGATGTGCAGGCCGCCGGCCGCCACCACCTGGTCGTGCAGCACCTGCCACTGCGCCCGTATCGCGGCGATCTGCGCCGTTCGATCGGCCTCGCCCAGCGCCTCGTCGTCACGCACCAGCGACACCTGCTTCTCGATGCTGCCGCCAAGGACGATGTCGGTACCGCGGCCAGCCATGTTGGTGGCGATGGTGATCATCCCCGGCCGCCCGGCCTCGCGCACGATCTCGGCCTCGCGCGCATGCTGCTTGGCGTTGAGCACCTGGTGCGGCAGCTTCTCGTGGTCGAGCAGCGCCGACAGCAGTTCCGAGTTCTCGATCGACGTCGTGCCGACCAGCACCGGCTGGCCGCGCTCGCGGCAGCCGCGAATGTCGGCAACGATTGCGGTGTGCTTCTCCTTGGCGGTGCGGAACACCTGGTCGTTGTTGTCCGTGCGCCGCATCGGCTGGTTGGTCGGGATGACGACCGTCTCCAGGCCATAGATCTGCTGGAATTCGTAGGCTTCGGTGTCGGCCGTCCCGGTCATCCCGGACAGCTTGCCGTACATGCGGAAGTAGTTCTGGAAGGTGATCGAGGCCAGCGTCTGGTTCTCGTTCTGGATGCGCACCCCTTCCTTGGCCTCGACCGCCTGGTGCAGCCCGTCGGACCAACGACGGCCGGACATCAGGCGACCGGTGAACTCGTCGACGATGATCACCTCGCCGTTCTGCACCACGTACTGCTGATCGCGCAGGAAGAGGTTGTGCGCCCGCAGTGCGGCATACAGATGATGGATCATCAGGATGTTGGAAGCGTCATAGAGACTGCCGCCATCGGGCAGCAGCCCGGCACTTGCGAGCAGATCTTCCGCATGCTCGTGCCCGTCCTCGGTCATCAGAATCTGATGCCCTTTCTCGTCCACCCAGTAGTCGCCGGGGCCATTCTCTTCGGCACAGCGCTTGAGCAGCGGCGCCACCTTGTTCATCCGGACGTAGAGGTCGGTATGGTCCTCGGCCTGTCCGGAAATGATCAGCGGCGTCCGCGCCTCGTCGATGAGGATCGAGTCCACTTCATCGACGATGGCGAAAGCCAGTTTTCGCTGCACCCGCTCGCCGGCCGAATAGACCATGTTGTCGCGCAGATAGTCGAAGCCGAACTCGTTGTTGGTGCCGTAGGTGATGTCGGCGGCGTACGCCGCCTGCTTCTGCTCGTGCGGCATCTGCGACAGGTTCACGCCGACCGTGAGGCCGAGGAAACGGTGCAGGCGGCCCATCCACTCGGCGTCCCGATTGGCCAGATAGTCGTTGACGGTGACGATGTGCACGCCGTCGCCGGACAGCGCATTGAGATAGGAAGCCAGCGTCGCGACCAGCGTCTTGCCCTCGCCGGTGCGCATCTCGGCGATCTTGCCATCGTGCAGGACCATGCCACCGATCAGCTGGACATCGAAGTGGCGCATGCCGAGGGCTCGCTTGCCGGCCTCACGGACGACGGCGAAGGCCTCCGGCAGCAAGGCATCCAGCGTCTCGCCATTGGCGACCCGCTCCTTGAAATGCGCCGTCTTGTCCCGCAGTGCATCATCGGACAGCGCACTGGTCGCCGCCTCGAGCGCGTTGATCTTGCGCACGACCTGCATGTACTGCTTGATCAGCCGGTCATTGCGGCTGCCGAAAATCTTCTTGAGTAGGCCGGAAATCATTCTGGGAACGGTAAGGAGATTGCAGTTGAGGGGCGGCCCCGAGCCAGGGACCGGCTCGCCTCCGCGGTGGGAGGCTGGAGTGCCGTTCGCACTGGTCCACCTGAGCGGCACGATGACTGCATCCTGATCATCATGCGGCGCGCGGCATGGATACTACCTTCAACACTCGCCTGACGCAATTCTGGCGGCGTAGCGCCGCGCATTCGCCTGCAGCGGCAGCGTCCTGCAGCCCGCTGCCGGGCCCGCCGGCAACAACCACCGGCCAGCTGGTGCGGCAGCGCGCGGCACGCTTGCCACTTGGCAAACATCGGTGCTTTAATGCTCGTGCAATCACCGTTGCCGGAGGAACCCGAACATGCCCGATACGCGTTTCAAACCCCTGCCGTGGACCCGACTCGAGAGAGGCGTTCCCTGTTACCTGCCGAAAGCCGCTGCCCGTCCGTCGGTCGATATCCATTCGCCGGCACTGGCGGTGATGACCGATTTTCAACGCCAGCCGCCGATCACGGTGAGCCGCGACACCTCGCTGGAGGACGCCAACAAGCTCATGGCGGTCAGCCAGGGGCACTACCTGCTCGTGGCCGACGAGCAGAGGCATCTCCTGGGCATCGTCACCGAAGCCGGAACGAGGGGTCACCGGCCGTTGGCCGCGGCGCACCGACTGGGAGTCAAACCCGCCGAACTGGTGGTTGGTGACGTGATGATCAGCAAGCATGGCGACGCCGAGGTGATGCACCTGCGCGACGTCGGTGCGGCCCGGGTGGGCAACGTCCTTGCCGCCCTGCGCGAGCTGGGCGCGCCATTCTGCCTCGTCGTGGACCACGATGAAGAAGACCACCACGTGCTCTGCGGCGTCTTCTCACTGTCCCAGATCGATCGGCAGCTCGGCCTCACCTCCTCGTCCGAGGAGATCGCGCAGACCTTCTCGCAGGTCGTCAGCTCGCTCGGCCATTGA
>ERZ761607.4914-NODE-4914-length-11398-cov-7.238649_pt1 | contig 11398 bp, 10 predicted proteins | sample MGYA00511164_ERZ761607 | MGnify/ENA primary metagenome ERZ761607 (study PRJEB28899, sample SAMN02445080) | bioreactor sludge metagenome | biome: EBPR sludge | place: Australia: Brisbane, Thorneside Wastewater Treatment Plant | collected 2011-06-22 ...
CGTCTACCCCGTCACCCTCCTGACGAACCCGTCCAGCGCCCGGAGCACTGCTGCCGGCTGGTCGCGGTGGGGGGAGTGGCCGCAGTTGGGGAGCTTGAGCAGTTCGCTGCCCGGCACCCGTTCGGCGATGACCTCGATTTGGCGCATCGTCGCGTACTCGTCGTCCTCGCCCTGGATGGCGAGGACCGGGCAGCGGATTGCCGGCAGGTATTCCTCGATGTTCCATTCGCGGAAGTCGGGGTGGAGCCAGGCGTCGTTCCATTCGCGGAAGACGCGCCCAGCGTCGGCGTGGTGGCGGGCGAGCCTGCGGGGCCAGTCGGTCGCGGTCCACGCCTCGCCGGCAGCCATTATTCCGGCCAGCGTTTCCGGCTCGACGAATTCGTGCGGGGCCAGGGCGACGACGCCGAGCGGCACTTCGGGAAAGGCGCCCGCGAAGATCAGGGCGATGCTGGCGCCGTCGCTGTGGCCGAAGAGCAGCGGGCGCTCGATGCCGAGCGCGGCGAGCAGCGCCGGCAGACCCGCGAGCGCCTCGCGGTGCATGTAGCGCGCCGTGCGCGGCTCCGCATACGGCTGCGAGTGCCCGTAGCCGGCGCGCGACCAGGCGATGGTCCGGCAGCCGGTCACCTGCGCCACGCGCTCGGGAAAGTGCCGCCACATCGAAGCGCTGCCCAGCCCCTCGTGCAGCATGAAAATGACCGGCCGTCCCGGCGCATGCGCAGGGTGGTCGACGTATTCGAGGCGCAGCCCGCCGGAGACGACGTGCCTCACGCCGCGAGGAGGAAGTCGCGGACGACGGCGATCTGGTCGGCGGAAAGGAACATCGGCGCGTGGCCAACGCCGGGGATTTCGGCCAGTTTCGCCCGTGGACCGCGCTCGCCCATCTGTTGCCAGGTGTCGCGCGTCAGCAGGTCGGATTCGGCGCCGCGGATCACCAGTGTCGGGCAGCGCACGCCCTCGTAGAGCGGCCACAGGTCTATCGGCTGGCCGTTGAAGGCGGCCTTGAACGGCGCCGCGATCAGCGGATCGTAGACGAAGCCCCAGCGCCCGTCCGGACGCTGCCCGACGCTGTATTCGGTCAGATGCCGCCACTGCACCTCGTCAAGCTGTCCGAACGGCGCACCGATGAACCGGATGTAGGCCATCGCCTCGTCCAGGCTCGCCCAGGTCGGATCGGTGCCGACATAGGTGGCGATGCGTTCCAGCGCCTCGACGGTGATCAGGGGGCCGACGTCGTTAAGCACCAGCCGGCGCACCGGCGTCGATTCCTGGGCAGCGAGCGCCATGCCGATCATTCCGCCCATCGAGGTGCCAAGCCAATGCACGCTGTCGACATCGAGCCGGGCGATCAGCGTCACCATGTCGGCGACGTACTGCGGAATGCCGTACGCGGACGGGTCGCGCAGCCTGCTGCTGCGGCCGCGCCCGACCACATCGGGACAGACCACGCGGAAATCCGCCGCCAGCGCCTGCGCCAGCATGTCGAAATCCCGTCCGTTGCGGGTCAGGCCATGGACGCAGACCAGGACCCGCGGATTGTCGCGGGCACCCCATTCGGTATACGCCATGCGGTGCAGCCCCGACGGGCTGACGCACTGCACGCTGTGTTGTCTGAATTGCATCTCTTTCCTCCTGAACCGCGAATGTATCACCCGCCGTGCCGGCAGTGGCCATCTGGTTCAGACGCGGCTTTCCCGGGTCATCCCGGCACTCGGAAGCCGCGCCGTGCAGCGCTGCCGGCTATGTCTTTGTCAAAACACCACAGTAGGCGGGGAAAAACTGCCCAGATAGCCGCCGCGCCGCCTATGTCGGTGTCGCTGCATGCTAATGTTGCGCTCGGAATTCTTCGATGTGGTTCCGCCATGGCAAGTATGACGTGGCGGGCAAGGGTCACCGTTCATGCGCAAACACCTGAATACCTTTTCTGCCACTTTTCTCATCGTCGCCAGCATGCTTGGCACGGGCATCCTCACCACCACCGGGATCATGTTGTCGCTGCTCAAGGCGCCGTGGGCGGTGCTCGGGGTCTGGGTGGCCGGCGGCATCCTCGCCTGGATCGGCGCCTGGTGCTATGGCGAACTGGCGCGCAGCATGCCGCGCAATGGCGGCGAAGCGACGATCCTGCGCGAACTTTTCTCGCCGACCCTGGGCGAAGTCGCCGGCTGGACCTCGTTCGTGGTGGCCTTTGCCGCGGGGAATGCTGCTTCCTCGCTGGCCCTGGCCGCCTATCTCGGCGAGGCCTTGCCGGGTGCGGACCTGCGCCCGGAACTCGTGGCGTGCGTGGCCCTGCTGCTGGTAACCGGGCTGCATGGCTTGCTCGGGCCAACGGCCGTTCGCGTCCAGACCCTCCTCGCGGCGGCCAAATTCTCCCTGCTGGCGGGATTGACCCTTTACGGCATCTTCCTCGTGGCGCCGGCCGTCGCGAACCAGCCCGCGGAGGTCGTGCAGGTCAGCCAGGCGACCGAGTTCGGCGCCCCCTGGGGGTTGGCGATGATGCTGGTGATGTTTGCCTACAGCGGCTGGAACGCGGCGATCTATGTCGCCGGTGAAATCCACGATCCGGCGCGCAACGTGCGCCGCGCCATGATGCTGGGCACGACCATCATCATGCTGCTCTACGTGGCGATCAACGCTGTGCTGCTGACTCATCTGCCAGCAGAGGAACTCGACGGCGTCGGCCCGGTGATCGCGGTGCTGGTCAGGCATCTCTTCGGCTCCCAGGCTTCGGCGGTGTTCTCCGGGCTGGTGGCCTTTGCCCTGCTGTCGTCCCTCGGCGTGTCGGCCTTTCTCGGGCCGCGCGTCCTCGCCACCATGCTCGGCTGGTTCGGCAAGGGCAGCAGCGAAGGCGGCGCGCCGGCGGTAGTGACGCCGCGCCTGGTCTGGCTGCAGGCCGGGCTGTCCATCGCCATGGTGCTGACCGGCTCGTTCGTCCAAATACTTACCGTCATGGGCTTCCTGCTCGGCCTGTTCCCGATCCTCTGCGTCCTCGGCCTCTACCGTCGCAGTTGCGATCTCGAGGGCCGGCCCCTGATGCTCGTGCGCTACGTCTTCGCCCCGCTGTTCGTCGGCGTGTCGACGGTGGTCCTGCTCCTTGGCGCAGCGCAGAGTCCGCATGAAGTCGGCATAGCGCTGGCGCTGGTCGGGCTGTTCTTCCTGGCGCGCGTGGGAATGCGTCGCTCCACCTGAATTCATAATTCCGGAAACGAAACATGTGGCACAACCTCACCCGCAGCATGCTGATTTGCGCGCTGTCACTGACTGTCACCCTGGTGCCGGTTTCTGCCGCTGAAACGACCCCACAGCAGGCTGCCCTCTTCTTTGCCGGGCTCGCTGCACCCGCCCCGGATTCCTCGCATAAGACCTTCCAGCAACGGACGAGCCAGGCCTGGGCGAACTACGACAAGCAGGTCGGCCAGCCGCTGGCCGCCTGGAGCAATCGCGAAGTGGCCTACTGGGGGCGCAGCACAGTCTTCTACCCTTTTTCCGGCCCCGATTTCGTGACTATCGCCCGCATCTTTCCCGGTGCCGAACGTTACGTGCTGGTGGCGATCCAGAAAGCGCGCCAACCGGCGCAACTCGAAGCCATGAATGCCGGGCAGCGTGCGGCTTTCGAGAAGAAGCTTGGCGACGCCTGGGAGAAATTCGGCAAGCTCGGCTATTTCCGGACCCTGGACCTCAACGACGATCAGCGTGACGGCGCCGGCGGCGTGGGGACGACCACCATCCTGATGGCTTTTGCGGCACGCCTGGGGTACGAAGTCACCGCGGTGAAACCACTGACTTTCAATTCCGACAAGGGCGAATGGGAAGCGGCCGCTGGCGACACGAGGACCGGCTCTGTCCGCCTCTCCCTGCTGCAGGACGGGCGCCGGGTGACGCTCGACTATATCAGTGTCGATCTTTCGGACAGCGCCCTGAAAGCGTCGGAACCGAAGCTGGCCTGGATCAGGCAGATGGCGGCGCACCCGCTCCTGCTCAAGGCCGCTTCGCACCTGCTGCAGCAACCCAACTTCACGGTCCTGCGCGACGCGCTGGTGGCCAACGCCCCGATGGTCGTGCAGGACGAAACCGGCCTCGATTACAGGGATCTGCGCAAGATCGGGCCGGTGCGTCTGTATGGCAAGTTCACCCAGACCCATCGTCTCTTCACGACCACCGCCCAGCCCGAGTTGGCTGCGGCCTACAGGGCCGACAAGGCGCCGCGCGAACTGCCGTTTGCCTTCAGTTACCTGAAGACGGCCGATGCCCGTTCGTTGCAGGTCGTGCGGCGTTCGCCGGCAAACTGAAGGCGCGGCGGGCGAAGTCGGCGGTCAGCGCGTTGAAGCGCGGCGCTGCGTCCACGAACAAGGCGTGGCCGGCATCCTCGAAGACCTCCACCTGTGCCAGTTGTCCGCCCTTGCGCGCCAGCAGCGCTTGGCCCTGTTCGCGCAGGCGCGGACGGATCACATAGAGCACCGGTACCCGCTGCCCCGCCACGATCTCCCGCCAGTAGGTGCGCGGATAGGGCTGGGCGATCAGCTGATTGGCCGCGCCCGCAGGCACCTGCAACGCCGACCGCAGCACGGCCTCGGCGATGTCCTCGGGCGGTGCGGTCCTGAAGATGCCGCGGCAGAAGTCACGCAGATACTGCTCGCGTTCCCTGGGGTTGGCGCTGCTGCGCTTCGAGTTGCCGGCCGCCGGCCTCGGCGGAGTTCCCTCGCCGATTGAATTGTCGATCAGGATCAACCCGCGCAGCCCGGGCTGCGCCTTGCGTTCGATAAAATCCAGCGATTCCAGCACGCCGAGCGACCAGCCCGCGAGAACGTAGTCCCCGACGCCGGCGGCGGTCAGGAAATCCTCCATGTCGGCCATACGCCGCGCCGGATCGTGGGATTCGTTCGAGATCTCCGATTGCCCGTGCGAGCGGGGATCGAACGCCAGTACACGGAACTGCTCGCCCAGCGCTTCGAGCTGCAGGCGGAACACGGCCGCCGGCATCAGCCAGCCGGGAACGAGCACAATGGTCTCCTGGCCGTGGCCGGCTTCAAGGTAATGCAGGCGCAGACCGTCGCGATTGGTGAAGAACTTGCTGCCGACCGGCGCCGCCGAGGTGGAGAGGCTCATCATGCAGCAGACCAGAAGTGACAGAAGATGGCTGAATCTCATGCGCGGCCCCATTCGGCGTTGGCCATGCCGTCAAACGTCGAGTGCCTGACGCCATGCCCGCTTTTTCGTCCAAATTGCATGTTTCCTCCAGTGCTCCAAGGAAGCGCTGATCGATTCCGGGTTTCGTCAATCCGGCGCATGCCGGAATCCAGAAAAAGCAACCAACTGAACCGCGGCTTGCGCCGGGGTGACGAATGGATAAGCGCTTCCTCAAATGTATCACCGGCCGTGCCAGTAGCGGCGGCGTTCGTTGCGCCAGGATTTCACGATGACGCCCTGCCCGTCCAGTGTCACGCGCAGTGCGCCGTCGCGGTCGGTCCGCCAGAGTCGGCTGCCGGTCGCCTCGTAGCGGGCGACCACGTCGGCCTTGGGATGCCCGAAACGATTGCGGTAGCCGACCGGGATCATCACGTCGGGCGCCGCGACGGCAGCAATGAACTCTGGCGTCGACGAGGTGCGGCTGCCGTGATGCGGCACCAGCAGCACATCCGCCCTCAGCGCTGCCGGATCGTGCCGTAGGAGTGCCAGTTCGTCGCGCGCCTCGATATCGGAAGTCAGCAGCATGCGCCGGCCGCCGGCGTCGATGCGCAGCACGCACGACAGGTTGTTGCTCTTGCGCGTCTCCGCGTAATCCTGTGTTTCGGGATGCAGCACGGCCAGGCGGACGCCGTTCCAGAACCAGTCTTGCCCGTTGCGGCAGGGCTCGGACCCCGCATCGCCGAGCGATGAAACGACCGCGCCGACGGCGAGCGCCGACTTGACCGAAGCCGTCCCGCCGGCGTGATCGCTGTCACGATGGGTCACCATCAGTACGTCCACCGTGTCGATGCCCAGCGAGCGCAGGTATGGGACGACCACCCGCTGCCCGGCGTCGGATTCGGCGCTGTAAAGCGGGCCGGGGTCGTAGATCAGCGTGTGGTCGCGGGTACGCACGATGACTGCCAGCCCCTGCCCGACGTCGAGCACCGTCACCCAGGCCTCGCCTTCGGCCGGCCTTGAAACCGGCCAGAAGATCGCCGGCAGCAGCAGCACGACGCCGAGCAGACGCCCCGGCATGCCGCGCGGCAGCAAGCAGATGGCGACACCGAGACCGGCGACGATAGCCGCCCACAACGGCGGCGCCGGCGCCTGCCAGAGCGGCCACCCAGCGCACCATTCGAGAAAGACCATCAGCCAGCCGAGCACCGCATGCGCCAGCGCGGCGATCGGCCACCACGGGATGACCGCAGCGAGCAGCGCCAGCGGCGTGACGACGAAGCTGATGACCGGAATCGCGAGCGCATTGGCCAGCGGCGAGACCAGCGAGAACTGCTGGAAGACGAGCAGCAGGATCGGCAGCGAGGCCAGCGTCGCCGCCCACTGGACGACACCCCAGGCCCGGATGCGCTCTCGCCAGCCACCGGCCTCGCCGACCACCGCCGCGCCGACGTAGAGCAGCGCCCCGACCGCCGCGAAAGACAGCCAGAAGCCGGCCGCCAGCACCGCCCACGGATCGAGCAGCAGCACGACCAGCAAGGCCAGGCACAGCGTGCGGCTGGGCGCGATGGCCCGCCCGGCGCCCATCGCCAGCGCGGCGACCAGCAGCATGTAGAGCGTGCGCTGCGCCGGCACCGCGAAACCGGCGAGCAGGACATAGAGGAACGCGGCCAGGCAGCCAGCCAGCAGCGCCGCCCGCTGCGCCGGCAGCCGCAACGCCAGCGCCGGCACGCGCCGCCAGACCCGGCCGGCGAGGAGAGCGAACAGCGCCGCCACCATGGTCACGTGCAGGCCGCTGATCGACATCAGGTGCGTCGTTCCCGTGCGGTTGAAGGTGGTCCACAGATCGCCCTGGATCGCCCGCTGGTCGCCGATGACCAGCGCGACGAGAATGCCGGCCCACGGATAGCGCTCGGCCGGCAGCATGTCCGCGAACGAGGCGCGCACGCCGTGGCGCAGGCGTTCGACGACGTACTCCGGCTGCCAGACCATTTCACCCAGGCGCTGCGGCGGGTTCTGGCGCACATAGCCGGTCGCCCGGATATTGCGTTCGAGCAGCCAGGCTTCGTAGTCGAAACCGCCGGGATTGGCATTGCCGTGCGGACGCTTGAGGCGCACCGTCATCTGCCAGCGCTCGCCGGGACGCACCGGCTGGCGCACGAACTCCTCGCCGTCGCGCTGGCCCTGGTACCACGACAGCATGATCCGCTGCGGAACGATGGCTGTTGCGGTCAACGGCTTTTCAACAGCGAATTCGAACCGGGTGCCCTGGCTGAAATCCTGCGGCAGCGTCGCGACGACGCCGATCACCTCGATGTCGCGCCCTTCCCACTCGGCGCCCAGCGCATCGGCCAGCCTGATGTCGGCGCGCCACGCCGCCCAGGCGAAGCCGAGGGCGAAAAAGGCCAGCACTCCGAGCAGGCGGCCGGTCCAGGCGCGCCGCCAGCGCACGGCCGGCAGCGCCAGCAGCCCGCCGGCCAGCGCCCAAAGCCCTGCCGACGGCAGTTCCAGCTGCATCTGAAGAACGATGATGCCGGCGGCGAAGGCGAGAATAATGAGGCGCATCCTGCAATAATAGAGGCGAGACCATGCGCAAGCACTTGAAGAAATATCTGCCCGACCACGAGGCGATCCACGGCAACCGCTGGCTGCGGCCATTCCGCAATTCGCTGTTACATCCGCGGCTGTGGCACCTGAACCGCCACTCGGCGGCCGGTGCTGTCGCCGCCGGGCTGTTCTGCGGGCTGATCCCCGGACCATTGCAGATGATGGGCGCCGCCATCTGCGCGCTGATCTTTCGCGTCAACCTCCCGCTGGCGCTGCTGGTCACGCTCTACACCAACCCGTTCACCATCGTGCCGCTCTATGTGCTGGCCTACCAGATCGGCCGCATCGCCACCGGCGACAGTGCCGGCTTCGTCGAGCCGCCGGCCTTCGAGCCGACGCGCTTCATCGCCTGGACGGAGGCCATGCAGACGTGGATGCTCGGTGTCGGCAAGCCGCTCGGCCTCGGCCTCGTGCTGCTCGCCGCCCTGCTGGCCATCGCCGGCTATTTCCTGACCAAAGCGGCCTGGCGCATCTGGCTGATCCGCGCCTGGCGACGGCGTCGCGCTGAGCCGCGGTAGGCTTCAGTCTTTGCGCTCCTTGGCCACCAGATAGAGGGTCAATGCGCCGATGATCAGGGCCAGCGCACCGCCAAAACGCAGCAAGTCGCGCTGACCATCCCAGCCCACCGCCTCGCGCAGGAAGAGCACTGACAGGACGGCGATCACGCTGCTCACCAGGTTGTTCTTCAGATCGTCGAGATCGCGGATTTTCAGCCAGGCGGGCAATGGCAACCGAGGATCGACGAACAGGCGGTACAGGCTAAGTCCGATCATTTGCGCGACGATCGCGATCAGGAAGACGTCAATGGCCTCGATCACTGCGACCGCCAGCATCTTGGCCAACTTGGGATAGATTTCTCCACTGCTGGCGGTATTCACCACATTGACCACGCCCGCCACCACGACCACGGCTTCGTACATTAGCAGCGCCACTGAGGCGAGAAGGATGCCGATGACGGCTACGACGGTGAAGTATCGGCTAAGGGCAAGTACTCGGGTCAGCATCCGGGCTCCAGTTGGGGCACAACAAACTGGTATGTCGAATAACAAAGGCAGTCATTACCTGATGCCGCGAAGTTGACCGGATAGCGACCGTCTCGTTCAGGAAAAAACCGCCTCCTCGAACAGCGAGCGGATCGTCACCTTCTTCACCTCCGGCCGATCAGGCACCACGTAGAGCACCGGCGTGATCATCTCCTCGAAGATGCCGCGCAGGCTGCGCGCACCAACCTTGAACTCGAAGGCAAGATCGGCGATCTGCCCGAACACCGCCGGCTCGATCACCAGTTCGACACCCTCGTTCTGCAGTATGGCGCGGAACTGGCGGTAGATCGAATGCTGCGGCTCGACCATGATGCGCACCATCATGTCCTTCGACAACTCCTTCAAGCGGGCAATGATCGGCAGGCGGCCGGCGAACTCGGGGATCAAGCCGAAGCGGAACAGGTCGGTCGGCTTGACGCGTGCGTTGAGGCGGTCAAGCACCTTCTGGTCGTCGCTCTGCGAAGTGGCGATGAAGCCGAAGGCCTGCGTCTCGGCCAGGATGCTTTCCAGCCCGACGAAGGCGCCGCCGCAGATGAACAGGATCTGTTTGGTGTCGATCGTCTGCCCGCTCTTCAGGGTCACCAGCGACCCCTCCATGATCTTGAGCAGCGCGTGCTGCACGTTCTCCCCTGAAGCCGCGCGCGCCTGGCCGCTGATCGCCTTCAGCTTGTCCACCTCGTCGATGAAGACGATGCCGCGCCCGGCCTTAGCCGTATCGCCGCCGGCGCGTTCGAGCAGACGCTGGAGGATGGCGTCGAGTTCCTCGTTGACGTACTCGGTCTGCGCCAGCGACGTCGCGTCGGCGGTAACGAAAGGCAGATCGAGAATGCGCGCCAAAGTCTCGCAGAGCAAGGTCTTCCCGGTGCCGGTCGGGCCGATCAGGAGAATGTTGCTCTTGAGCATTTCGAGGCGGTCGACGTCGGTCATCGCGACCTTGCGAAAATGCGCATAGACGGCGACGGCGAGAATCTTCTTCGCATCGTCCTGGCCGATCACATGGCGGTTCAGCTTGGTGACGATTTCACTGGGTTTCATCGGTGCATTCCCTGGCAGGCGTTGAAGCAGAAAATAGGCTGCGAAAACCGGAGCAAAGCGGCAAGGCTGCCATTGTGAAAGCGGCGCCAAAACTGTGCCAGCATTTTTGCCTGTTTTTAAGGATCGACCGCAACAGGGCGGAGGGAAGTCGGGGTCTGTACCCTGTTGTTGGCACCATTTGAGCCAGATCTCTTTGGTTGCCTTAAATTGTGCTTTGATTGCTAGTTTTGAATCGCAGTCAGGCGTCCGTTTTCAAAATACAGGTAATTCCCACCGCCATAGACCCACTGCTCATGCACACCGTTTGCCGTAGTCGTGCGGTTGATGTGGTTCGGCTTGCCCCAACTTGTCTCCTTGGTAACCTGCTCAGGCGACATGCCAATTTTGGCCCCCGGCTTTTTTGCCTGCGCAGCAGCAGCCTGACGCTGTTTCGCCGCCGCCTTCCGCTCCCTTTCCGCTTCTCGTTCCTGCTCTTGGCGCAGTTCCTCTCGCGCAACCCTGCCGCGTTCCATGATGTCCGCACTTTCCGCTAACTGCATTGCGTAAACTACCGCTACGTCCTTTTTTTCGCACTCGGCGGCGGAGTCGCGCTTGGCAACGCACTCGCGCATCAACGCTACACCCCTCACGCACTCATCTCTGCCTTTTGCCGATGGCCGACTGTGACAGGCGCGCACTTCATAACTTCCGCCTACATCGTAGATAGCTACTTCTGCATCAACCTCTGCCGCTGAATTGCGTGGGCGATTCACCTCTGAATCGTTCTCGCATTCTGAGGCGCTCCTACCCCGCATCAGGCATTCCTCGTACTTCACTCCCGCCTTCACACAAAGGCTGATTGCTCGCGGGGTCGGGTAGGCAACCTGACAGTCCGCTTGAGCGATAGCTTGCGCTGCGTCGACGCGAGCCTTTTTTATTTGATAGTCCTTATTGCAATCCCAAGTGGGTGCCGAGGTGCTACGGCAATGGGCCAATTTCTGCTGGTAGTTCTGGCACTCAGAAATGGTGCTTCCCTCGCATATAGCCAGCGCGGGCGCAGCGACGGTAAGCAAGGCAAACTGCAATGTCAGTTTGAAATTTGTCTTTGGCATAGTTTTCAAACTATATCATTCGGTCGCTTTGTGACAACAACAGCAGGTAAAAGCAATTTACCCGCTTAATGTGGCGTGTAGCCCCCTACTCCCCAACCAGCACGCCATCGTTCAGATGCATGACGCGGTCCGCGCGGCTAGCCAGTTGCAGGTCATGCGTCACCATGACCAGGCTGGCGCGTTGCGAACGTACTTGGGCGAGCAGCAGATCGAAGACGACGCCGGCGGTCTGGCGGTCGAGGTTGCCGGTGGGTTCGTCGGCGAGGATGCACGAGGGCGAGCTGACCAGCGCCCGGGCGATGGCGGCGCGCTGGCGTTCGCCGCCGGAGAGTTCGCCGGGGCGGTGTTCGAGGCGGTGGCCGAGGCCGACGGCCGAGAGCATTTCCGCGGCCACCCGCAGCGCTGCCGGTTGCGCCGTGCGGCGGATCAGCAACGGCATCGCCACGTTTTCCAGCGCCGAGAACTCGGGCAGCAGGTGGTGGAACTGGTAGACGAAGCCGAGGT
>ERZ761607.4915-NODE-4915-length-11396-cov-4.903271_pt1 | contig 11396 bp, 10 predicted proteins | sample MGYA00511164_ERZ761607 | MGnify/ENA primary metagenome ERZ761607 (study PRJEB28899, sample SAMN02445080) | bioreactor sludge metagenome | biome: EBPR sludge | place: Australia: Brisbane, Thorneside Wastewater Treatment Plant | collected 2011-06-22 ...
TCAGCAGCGGCGTAAGCAGGGGAATCCCCCACGCGGTTAGCAACAAAAATGGCCACCAGCTCGTGACCCGTTCCCGAAATTTGGTCATATAAAAAGATGGTTATGTAGGGGCAAGCCCCTGTGCTTGCCCCCAACGGGCAGCCACGGGGGCTGCCCCTACCAGAAAAATCAATGAAATCGGCCCAAGTGTAATCTACAACAGTTTCTCTGCCGAATGGCGCGAACCTTGTTATACTTTCGCCACCCTTATACTGGCAAAGACCATACTCTGACATTTTGTCACCTTGTCACCCTGTCACCTTGTCAGGCAAATTCCCTGGAGGAAACCCACTATGGCAGTCATGAACCGGCAAGACGGCCGTCGTCCCCACATCTTGATTTGCGATCCCATCCACGAAGCAGGCCTGACCATGCTGCAAGAGCATATGGACGTGGCCAACAAAACCAACCTCAACCACGAGGAGCTGCTGGCCATCGTGCACGAATACGACGGCATCGTGGTAGAAAACCGTACCCAGGTCACCGCTGACCTCATCGACCATGCCCTCAATTTGCGCCTCATTGGCCGGGCGGGGGCGGGATTTGAGAATATCGACGTGATCCATGCTCAGGAAAAAGAGGTAGCCGTGCTCAACTGCCCCGACGCCAACACCCTGGCCGTGGCCGAGCACACCATGGGGCTGCTGCTCTCCCTGGCGCGCCGCCTGCCCCGCGCCTACACCAGCCTGATGGCCGGGCAGTGGGACAGCCAGAGCCTGATCGGCACGGGGCTATCGGGCAAGACGCTGGGCATTGTGGGCTTTGGCCGCATTGGGCGTGAGGTGGCTATTCGCGCCGAGGCGTTTGGCATGAAGCTGCTGGTCAACGAGCCGTCGGTTACGCCGGAGCTGCGCCTGCAGGGCAACGTGCAGCGCGTGGACCTGGACGAGATGCTGCGTCGGGCCGATTTTATCAGCCTGCACGTGCCGCTGCGCAGCGAGACTCAACACATCATCGGTGCGGCGCAGCTGGCCAAAATGAAGCCGACGGCGTACCTCATCAACACGGCGCGCGGTGGGTTGATTGATGAGGCGGCGCTGCTAGAGGCATTGGCAGACGGCCGTCTCGCCGGGGCCGCGCTGGACGTGTTCCAAACCGCTCAGCAGCCCAACCGGGCCCTCATCGAACATCCGCGGGTTATTGCCACGCCGCGCATTGGTGCCAGCACCGAAGATGCTGTCCTGGCCGCCTCTATTACCCTGGCGGAGCAAATCATTGAGTTTTTCCAGGAAGTGGAGGTGAGCACGGTGCTGCCGCTGCGCGTGGTGCCGATGGACAAGGTGATGCCGCATGAACATTTTGACCAGAAGCGGGTGGATCGGCTGGCGGGTCGGTTGGAGAAGGACGGCGTGTTGGGCAATCCGCCGGTAGTGGTGGAGAGTGAAGACGGCCGTTACATCGTCCTCGATGGTGCCACCCGCACCACGGCGATGAAGCAATTGGGCTACAAACACGCCATCGTCCAGGTCGTCTCGACCGAAGGCGGGCTGGGGCTGCACACCTGGTACCACGTCATCTGCAAAATTGGGGTCAACGAGCTGCTGGCGCTGTTAAAAACCTTACCCAACATCACCATGCAGGAAACAGACATGGAAAAAGCGCCCGACGAGATGTTTGAGTACGGCGGTCTGTGCTACATCCAGCTCATCGACAACCGGGTGTTCCTGATCTACCCGGCGCCGGGGGTCAATCGGCTGGAAGCGCTGAACCAGTTCACCGAGGCGTACATCGACGCGGCGGGGCATGTGGACCGCACCCTGAACAGCAACATCCTCAGCCTGAAGAATGAGTATGAGGGGTTAACGGCCGTAGTCATCTTCCCCGAGTACACGGTGAACCAGGTCATGGCGGCGACGTTGTCGAGCGGCCGTTTATTCCCGGCGGGCATCACACGCTTCATCATCCCCGGCCGCATTTTGCGCCTCAACGCCGATCTCGCCACGCTCAAATCCGACAAAACGCTGCGCGAGAAAAACCGTTGGCTGCACGAGTTGCTGGTGGAAAAGCAAAGCAAGGGCGGCATTCGCTTCTACGGCGAGCCAGTTTATCTGCTGGATGAGTAAATTTTGGGGTTAAAAAATGGACGTGAACGAGCGCGGATGAACGCGGAATTAATTTGGTTCAAATCCGCGCTCGTCCGCGTCCCAAAGATTTGACTTTGAGCGATTTTTTGCGGGTGCCTGCTTTACAGGGGCTGAAGTTCAATCACAACCTGGCGGTCGCTGCTACCGCGCAGGCGGCCCATTAGCAAAAACAGACGCGCCATTAGGCCGTACTTTCCCGTCAGCCGCTGCTGCATCCTGGCCCGTTCTTTGGGGGTGTCCAACACACGCGCGTGAGCGGTGATCCAGTCGCCAGAAGTATTGCCCCGCTGGTCGCTTTTGGCCAGGCGCACCTGGCTGTTGTTGCGAATGCGCTTCACTTTCCAGCTGTCCCGCTGCGTCCAGACGTACAGTTTATCCCCTTCACCCACCACCCAAACGGCCGTTTTGACCCCTGCACCATTTTTGCGGAAAGTTTCCAAAGAAATATATTGCTCGCGGCCTAAATCGGTAAACGTCACACTATTGTCTCCTTCTGCGTTGGTTCATTCAGGGTTGATTATAGCCGCGACTGGCGGAGGCGAGCTTAGCTTTGGCTGAAAAATTCAGGCTTTTAGCGCAGGATGGTAATAGGTAGCGGCCAGGGCCAGCAGTGCGCCAAGGGCCAAAATACCTGGCGCCAGCAGCGGGTTTGCCCCGCGCAGCGCCTCGAAGAAAACGTCGCTTACTACGGCATTGGGGCGAATTTCCAGAGCAAACTCCAGATTGTGCTCCACGTGCTCGATGATGCCAAAGAGGCTGCCCAGCGCCGCCAAACCCATCACGCCACGCAGTACCAGGATAGTCTTACGGCCCGGCCAGCCAAGCACGGCCGTAATCACCACAATCCCCAGCCCGCTCAACACAAAAGGAATCCACTGTGTTGGCACCCCCGTATGCCCTTCTAGCGCCAATTCCACCACGCTGCCAATAAAAATAAAGCCCGCCAGCACCAGCAAAAAGAGGCGGTAGCGATGATTAACCAGTTCAGGATTCACAACAATTCTCCTAAAAAAGGTAAGCGTTCAGTTCTCTGTAGAGCATGGGCCGCACGGGGCAGCGTCCTCGTGCGGGATACCAACTGAACGGTTACTAAAAAAGAGCCAGGATCAACAAGAGCCAGGCTCCGCAGAACCTGGCTCTCGCCACATGGTTGTTATTGGGACAAATAACCAGCGGCCGCGCTCACGTCTTCAGCGGAGACGTAGTTGGCCAGGGCGGTTAAGAAGGCTTCGTTGGAGCCAAACGGCCGTTCCCCTATCAAAGACGCCGCGATCGTTTCATCCACACCGGGCAGCTGCATCAGCGTGGCCGCGTCAGAATCATCAACCGCTACCGGTACATACACATACTGCTCGTACTCGGCTATTTGCTCATCACTCACATATTTGCCCATTTCCTGCCGGAACTGCAAAATGCTGATGTACGGCCGATATTCCAAAAACTCGCGCACCATGCGGTTGCTGAAATCGGGAATGGTAGCCAGGTAATCGTCCCCGGTGGCTTCGTTCAGGTTCAGCTTTGTGTTAGCCACGGGCACCACTTCAACAACAGGTTCTTCAACGGCCGTTTCTTCGGTAACGGCTGTGGCCACAATTGGCGCAGCGGGTTCAACGGTTGGAGCATTGGTATCCCGACCCACAGCGGCGGACGTAGGAACGGCCGTTACCGCCGTACTTTCACCACCAGAACAGGCCGCCAGACCAGCAATCACCAGAATTAGCAAGCCCAGCTGCCAAAATTTCACTGCGTTTTGTTTCATTTTCCACCTCACAAGTCAAAAGGTATTCGCTGCCAAAGCAGGGACGATAATAGGCCGTACCTGTTTAGAAAATGTGAAGATCGCATTGGGGTTTTATGAACGATTCGGCTGGGGCGTAAGCAAAATGACGGGGATTTGTCGGGGGGTGCGTTGTTTGTAGGCGTTGTAGCCGGGGTAGGTTTGTACGGCCGTTTGCCAGCAGGCTTCTCGTTCCATCCCTTCCGTAACACGGGCCAGGTAGGGTTGGGAACGGCCGTTTTGTGTCACCGTCACCTGGGGCTGGGCCACAAGGTTGTAATACCAGGCCGGGTGCTTTTGCTGCCCCCAGTTGGAAGCAATGATCACCAGCTGATTGTCGCCAAAAGGAATAGCTACCAGCGGCGTGGTGCGCGGCTGGCCGCTTTTGGCCCCGGTGGTAGTGAGCGTCAGAATGGGCAGCCCGGTTAAAAGAGAGGCAGCCGTGGCACGGCCGTTGCTCAGCCGCAGCACCAGCTTGTCCAAATGATGCATCACCCGCGCCGAAAGCCGCGCCCCCACGACCGACATGGCAATGCCTGTGTTGATCCTTTGCAGCAAATTCTTCTTAGTCACCATGCGCCCCATTTTACGCCAGGTGCCGCAAAAACCCAGAACTTGTACAATCCCCGCCGGTATTTTGCCCCAAGCGCAATACCTGCATTTTTAAGGTTTTCAGGATTTCGTGGGGTTGGGCATGAAACGTGAAGCGTGAAACGTGATGGCCCTCTGCTCACGTTTCACGTTTCACGAACAGTAAACCCCCTGAATTCCCAAAGAGCCCATTTTTAATCTGTGTAATCTGTGTAATCTGCGTAATCAGTGGATTGTTTAAAGAGGCACAAATGAGCCAGCTAAAAGCAATTGTTTTTGATATGGACGGTCTGATGGTGGACAGCGAACCCTTGTCGCAGCAGGCGTGGGATGTTTATTTACGGCCGTATGGCCACCATCTCAACGAAGAAATTGTCAGCCAGATCATTGGCCTGCGCGCCGATTTGAGCACGCCCTACATCAAGGATCTGTTTAACCTGCCGGAAGACGTCACCACCATCATCAGCAAACGCGCCGCCATCTACAGCCAGATTCGCGCCAACGGCGTGCCGGTAATGCCCGGCCTGATGGAACTGCATGCCGAAATCGGCCGTCGCGACATTCCCTGGGCGGTGGCCACCTCCAGCCCCCGCGCCCACGCCGAGGAGATTTTGCACCAGCTGGGCCTGCACGATCGCTGCCGGGCCATTGCCGCCGGAAGCGAAGTGACCCACGGCAAGCCCCACCCGGAAATTTACCAGCTGGCCGCCGCCCGGCTGGGCATTTTGCCCGAGCACTGCCTGGCGCTGGAAGATTCTGGCCCCGGCAGCCTGGCCGCCGCCCGCGCCGGGATGACGGTCATCGCCATCCCCAACGCGCAGACCAAAACGGCCGATTTCAGCCACGTGCACCATCGGTACAGCTCCCTGCACGATGTGTTGGCCAACTTAGATACGTTCTTTGGGAGAAATGGGACGCAGATAAACGCTGATGAACGCTGATGTAATCAGCTCACTAAAAACTCTGCGTACTCTGCGGTTAAGAAACTAACTGCCGGAAACGGCCGTTAACAGCGGGTTCGGGTCGCGGGCATCATCTTGCCGCATGGCTGCCAGCAGCGGGAACGACAGCAGGCTCACCACCGCCAGCCCCACAAAAATCCAGCGGAAATCAACCGTGTCCACCAGGCTGGTCGAGGCCGACTGGCCAATGCCCACGCCCACGTTGGAAATCGCCATAAAGATGGCATACTGCCCCGCCCCCATACGCCGGTCGGCCTTGGCCATGGCCAGGGTAATGTAAATCAGCTCCGACGCCGACAGCCAGATACCCCACAGCACAAACATGATCATGATGTTGCTTTCGGTAGCCACCAAAGCCATCAACATCAAAATGGAGAAGACGCCAACGGCCGTCCACATCCCTTGCTGCCAGATAGAAATGTTGGGCCGCCGAATGGCGTAGGTGGCCGCCGCACCGCCCAGCACCATGCCAATGCCGCCCAACGCCGCCACATCCCCCACCTCTACCAGCGACTGCCCCAGCCCTTCATTGGCAAACAGCGTCACAATGGCATTGGCCCCATAAATGGCCACGGAGTAGACAATGGCATACAGGCCAAAGCGGAAAATATCGGGCCGCCACAGGCGGCGCAGCGCGGCCCAGCTAAACGTTTGCGTGGCGCTGCGCTCGGTTGGCTCGCGGGTGAAGCGCAGCAGAATTTGCGGCAGCAGCGTCAGCAGGGCCACGACGACAAAAATTACCGTCCACCCATACTGCTCGATGATACGGCCGTACACCGACGCCAACAGCAGCAGACCCATCGCCCGGCTGACCACCATCACCCCCTGGATTTGCCCTTGCTCCTCCGGCGGCGTCACGTCGATGGCGTAGCCGTCGGCCACCGTGTCGTAAATGGCCAGCCCCAGGGCAATAAACAGCGCCGTCACCACAAACAGGGGGTACATCTCCACGGGCGGCACAAAAGCAGCGGCAATCCCCCCCACGGAGATCAGCAGCAGACCCAGGCTGATATACGGCCGTCGGTAGCCCGTGCCCAGCAGCGGCAGCCGCAGTTTCACCTTGTCGCTCAGCAGGCCAATGACAATCTTGAGGATAAACGGCACCACCAGCAGCCCGTTCAGCAGCGAAAGCTGCCACGCCGCCGCGCCAAACGCGCGCAGGTACAAATTGTTGAAGACCAGGACGTAGGTGGCAATCGCGCCCTGGGCAAAATAAAGAACGCCAAACAGCAAGAAACGGCCGTTACGCGTGGTGGTTAATGAAAATGAAGAGGGTTCAGACATGGCCTTTCTTCCTGTTGGGCAAAAATTTTCCAAACATCATAATGCCCGCTACGACGGAAGACAATAAACCGTTGCATCTTATTCAGTCTAAACTCACTTTTGCCCAAACTGGCCGTGGGGCTTGTGGTGGTTACAGCCAAAAGCTGCGACTACTCAATCAGTTCAGCCGAAAAAATGCGATCCAGGCGGAACGTGCGCTGCTCGTGTGCCTGATGGCAGTAGGCCACCAGGTAAATTACACCCTGGTGCTGGCTGGGATACAGCAGCGTGATCTCGCGCTTCGACTCGCCGTTCTGGCCCTGGTAGAGGATGCGCAGGTTACGGCCGTTGCGCAACGCCGCCGCCACCACATCCGGCAGCGGCGGCACGATGGCCGGAGCATAAATCGGCGCGCCCTGCGCGTGCAGCAAATCCCCCATCGTGGTTAACCGCCGCTGCTCCAGCGTACGCACCATCCGCTTGAGAATTTCGGCCGTCATGTACACATCATTCAGCGCCCGATGCGCCCGCCCCATACGCACACCCAAATGAGCCGCAATGTGGCCCAAATTGTTGCGTCCAAAGTGGAAATGTCGCCGCGCCAGCTGCAAGGTACACAGCCACGGGTTAGCCAGCACTCCCGGCGCACCTCCCATCTGCCAGCCGTGGATGAGCAGCTCCTGCCCCAGGAATCCGGCATCAAACTCGGCATTGTGGGCCACAATGACCGCCCCATCGAGCAGCTCCAGCAGCTCATCGGCCACCTGGCTGAAGGTGGGCTGCCCCAGCAAATCGCCATCGGTGATGCCGTTGACGCTGCTCGCCTTGGGGTCCATTTTGCGCCCCGGCTGGATCAGCGTGCTGATCTGGCCCACTTCCTGCCAGTTTTCCAGGCGCACGGCCCCAATTTCCACCACGCGGTGCCCCAGGCCGGGATACAGTCCGGTAGTTTCCGTATCTAAAACAACAAGCGGCACGTCAGACGGCCGTTTCTCCAGCCAACCAGGTTCCATGAGCCAATTGTAAACAACTCCGCCACGTATGACGACGTAGAAAAATTTTGGGTAAAATACGGCCGCATCAGTTGCCTGCTGGAGTGACTCGTGCTATACTTTCGCCACATTTGACGAGCACAAGGCGGAAAGTGGGCACCCCCCACTTTTTTTGTTTCTTGTCTCAAAACTCATCGAGCGAGGTAAGCATCTTTTCTGCAGCAATTCCCACGGATTGCCCTAGCATTCAGAAAGCAGATAACGGAAAACAAGGTTTTGGCTCTATGAAAAGCGAATTTATCTTAGCCTTCAATGAAATTTGTGAACAGCGTGGCCTGCCCAAGGAAGAGGTCTTTGACGCGCTTAAAACGGCATTGGTTTCCGCCTACCGGCGTGACACCAACATCAGCGCCCAGCAGAAGGTGTCGGTGGACATTGACCCACGTACGGGCGAACCGACCATCTACACCGAAAAAGAGGTGGTTGACTCTATCTTCGACAACCGCACCGAAGTGCTGTTGGAGCAGGCCAAACGTGAAGGTTACCCGGAAGCCGTCTACGGCGATTTGGTAATGGTAGACAGCACCACGCCTACATTCGGCCGTATTGCCGCCCAAACCGCCAAGCAAGTCCTGCTCCAGCGTGTCCGTGAAGCCGAACGGGAGCAGCTGTACGAAGATTTCTCTGGCCGGGAAGGTGAGCTGGTCAACGGCACGGTGCAAAGCGTCAGCGGACAGCACCTCACCATTGGCCTGGGGCGCACCGAAGCCATTTTGCCCAAAAGCCAGCAGGTGCCCGGCGAACGCTACCGCGCCCACGACAAGATTCGCGTCTATGTGCTGGAAGTGCGCCGCACCAATCGTGGCCCACAAATTTTTGTCAGCCGAAACCATCGCAATTTGCTGCGCCGCTTGCTGGAGCTGGAAGTACCGGAAATTTATAACGGTCAGGTCGAAATCAAGAGCATCGCCCGCGAAGCAGGGCAGCGCTCCAAGGTAGCCGTGCTGGCCCTGCAGCCGGGTGTCGACCCGGTGGGTGCCTGCGTTGGGATGCGCGGGGTGCGTATCCAAAGCATCGTGCGCGAGCTAAACGATGAGAAGATTGACGTCATTGAATGGGATTCTAACCAGCACACGTTCATCGCCAAGGCGCTCAGCCCGGCGCGTGTGTCGCACGTCTTTTTAGAAGAGAGCTTTGAGGATGGCAAGACGGCCGTTGTCATTGTCCCAGACGATCAGCTCTCCCTGGCCATTGGCCGCGAAGGACAAAATGCTCGCCTGGCGGCCAAGCTCACCGGCTGGCGCATCGACATCAAGAGCCTGACCGAAGCCGCCGCCGAATCCTTGAACAACCTGGATAACCCCGCCGCCGATAAGGGCGTGGTGGGCAACGAGAAGCTCCTCGAAGCCGTCAAGCAGGTGCTGGCCAAGAAAGAAGCGGGCCGTCCCATTACCTCGGAAGATTATTACAATCTGGATCGGTTGGTCGGTGGTGTGGAAGGCAAAATTATTGCTTCCCGAGCTGCGGCCTTTGAAGCCGAGCGTAAGGTCCGGGCCGAAGCGCGCAAAGCCATTCCCGACCAGGCGTGGCAACTAAACCTGGACGTGCTAGACCTGCCCGGACGTATCCACAACTTGCTGCTGGATGCCGAAATTGAAACCCTGGGCGCCTTAATGATGACCCTCTCGCTGGGCGAAGACGCCTTCTTAAATATCAAGGGGCTGGGTGAAAAAGCCCTGGAAGTGGTGCAGGAGCATCTGGCTAACTTCGACGGCTGGGACGACGAGGCGGTAGCCGAATTGGAAACCGAACCGGTTGTTGAAGAAGCCGAAGCGCAGCCCGAAGCGGCCGAACTGGAAGCCGAGGTTGAAGAGGTCGTGGCAGTGGTTGAAGCCGTTGAGCTTGAGCCGGAAGTCGAAGAAGAACCTGCCGTATTGGCCGAGATAGAGGAAACGGCCGCTGCCGCAGAAGTCGAAGCCGAAGCCGAAACCGCCGAAGAGGAACAGGAACCTGTGCTCGACGACCTGACGCAATCGCTCATTGACTCGCCGGTGGTGAAAGCGCCGCCCAAGCAGAAACAGGAACCCAAACCCGCCGTGGTTATTGCCCGGCCCACCGCGCCAGAGCTGGATACAGAAGAGGAGCGGCGACGCGGCCGTAAAGGCAAGCAGCTGGTGCTGGACGAGGAAACCGGCGAGGTGGTGGTGAAGCGGAAGCGCAAGGGCAGCCGTCGTCGTCCCGAATGGGAAGAGTACGACATTGATGATTTCTAAACCAGTAATGATGTTTCCATCTACCAGACGGCCGTTCCCGCAACAGCCGTCTGGCGGTGGCTCAAATTCTGATGAACGATTACTGGAGACAGTGATGTAAACATTTACAAAGCGCCATAGTTGGCCGCAACCATGGTGCCCACACACTGTACTTGAACAATTTTTGCCCCAAGCCACGCAGGAAACGGCCGTTTTGGCCCCCTTCGTGGCTTGGTGATTTTTGTAGATAAACGTGATTGGCAACTTGATGAGCAAAAAAAAGCAGCCACACCGACCCAAACACGTGCCCCAGCGCACCTGCTTTGTCTGCCGTGAAAAAGGCGACAAACGACAGCTGACGCGCCTGGTGCGTACGCCGGAAGGCTCCGTGGTGATCGATCCCACTGGAAAACAAAACGGCCGTGGTGCCTACCTGTGTGATCAATCTGCCTGCTGGGAGAAGGTGTTAGCGAACGGCCGTTTACTGAACCAGGCCCTCAAAACCACCGTCAGCGAGGCAGACCTGGCAGCCATTGCCGCCCAGCGGCCTGCGGTGAGCCAAGAAGTGGAACCGCACTAATTTAAGAGACTGTGGAGCAGTTTTTGTACGAGGAAGGGTGAAACATGACGACGACAAAAGCACCAATACAACTACCAAACTTTATTTCAGTTCGTGAACTGTCGGAACTGATGGGCGTCAGCCCCATTAATGTGATCAAAGAGTTGATGAACAATGGCATCATGGCCAACATCAACCAGGAGATCGACTTCGATACGGCCGCTATCGTGGCTGAAGAGATGGGCTATGAAGTCATCTCAGAAACCCAGGAAGCCGCCGAAGAAACGGTGGATGTCGCCGAGCAGCCCAAGTGGCGGCAGGTGCTGGCCAACGAAAAAGAAGCCGATCTCCAGCCCCGGCCCCCGGTCATCACCATGCTGGGCCACGTCGATCATGGCAAAACCTCCTTGCTGGATGTCATCCGCGAAGCGCGGGTGCAGGAAGGCGAAGCGGGGGGCATTACCCAGCACATCGGAGCTTACCAGGCGAAGAAAAGTGGTCAGCTGATCACTTTCTTAGACACACCGGGCCATGAGGCGTTTACCTCCATGCGTGCCCGTGGCGCACAGGCCACCGACATCGCCATCCTGGTGGTGGCCGCCGACGATGGCGTGATGCCGCAAACGAAAGAAGCGGCCGACCATGCCCGCGCCGCCCGTGTGCCGATCATCGTCGCCATGAACAAAATTGATCTGCCAGCGGCTAATCCCAACAAGGTGTTCCAGCAGCTCAGCGAAATTGGCCTCATCCCCGACGAATGGGACGGCGACACGATGATTGTGCCCGTTTCGGCCAAGCAAAAACTGGGCATCGACGATTTGCTGGAAGGCATTTTGCTGGTCGCCGAAGACATCAAGCCACGGGCCAATCCCAACGC
>ERZ761607.4917-NODE-4917-length-11394-cov-4.561778_pt1 | contig 11394 bp, 9 predicted proteins | sample MGYA00511164_ERZ761607 | MGnify/ENA primary metagenome ERZ761607 (study PRJEB28899, sample SAMN02445080) | bioreactor sludge metagenome | biome: EBPR sludge | place: Australia: Brisbane, Thorneside Wastewater Treatment Plant | collected 2011-06-22 ...
ACCGGGAAGGCCGGCTGGTGTTCAATGGAAATCGTGTTCGTGTAAGGGGTTACGGAGGTGGCGGGCAGCTTGACGCCACGTTTCTGGGCGCGGATCTGCATGCTCTGGAGGATGTCCCGGGCGCGGTCCTTGCCGCGGCGGGCGATCACTTCATCCATCGAATCCAGCCAGTCCTTGGTCTCCAGCTTGTCCAGTTCCAACTGCTCGTCCGAAAGGTTCGATTCGGTCATAATTCAGGCCTTTCTCTAAAAAAATACGGCCGTACCCGGCCAATCAGCGGGGGAATCTTCAGGAAAACCCTGAAGTGACGGGTAGTAAAGGTCAAATACCCCACCTAAAACGCGTAGACGGTACTGGTTGGCAGGGTAAAACGCAAGTGCGTTTGGGGGCAAACCAGCAGGGTGAGGGATGATAGGGAGAGGTGGAGCACACCATCGCCATGTCGGAGGGCCGGGGTGGTGTGGTGTGCTCCGTAAAGGTAAGGGGATGGGTCAGAAAGCGTAGACGACGGAGAGGCCGATTTCGCCTTCGTAGTCGTTGCGGGCAATCGGGCTGTCGCCGATGTCGCTGTTGTACCACTCGATCCCGGCCTGGCCGATGATCATGATGGCGTCGGTGATCCAGCGGCGGTCGATGAGGGTGAGGCCGGTGGAGCGGTAACCGCCATCGAGGTCGGTTTCGGCAAGGCCGGAGTTCGCGGCATCCTCGGCGCTGACCCCGAAGTCCTTGTTGATGAAGTCATCGGTGCCGAAGGTCGAGAAGACGAACACCTCGGTGCCGGTACCGTCCCGCGCAGCGCCGAACCGGTGGCCGGCGGCGAGCACGCCCAACCAGCCGAAACCGCTTTCGCCGCCCATGACCCGGCCCCCGACCCAGTTGCGCCAGTCGCCATCCAGGGCCTGGCGCGCTTCGAGGAAGCCGACGAGGTGGGAGTCGCGCTTTTCGATGCCGTCGAGCCGGCCGTCGTCCGAGTCATCCGGTTCCAGTCCCGATTCGTACCGGGCTCCGGCCTGGAGCAACAACCGGTCGTTGGCGAGTCCGCGCCAGCCGAGTTCGGTTCCCTCCCAGAACAGGAGGTTGTTCCCGGTGCGCCATTGGATGGCCCCGGCCGGGTCGAGTTCGATTTCGTATTCATCCGAACCGTCGTAGGCGGCTTCGTATTCCACCCCGCCGCCGAGGGCGATGCCCCAGCCTTGGCCGTCGGTGAAATCCAGCACCGAGGGCAAGGGGACCAGCGCCTCCCGTCGGGTGGGTTCCTCGGCCCGGGCCACGAACGAGGCCCCGGTGATCGTCGCCAGCATGAGCATGTACGGCATCTTCTTCATCGTGTTTCTCCTGGTTTGGTTGTGCGCGGCCTATGCGCGCGTCTCCATCCATCGCACGAGGCCCGGAAAGATAAAACCGCGTTTGCACGAACGGGACGGCTATTGCACGAACGGGCCGGATTGGCGGTTGAATGGACGGGCCGGCATGGTAGGTTGGCGGCGATGCAAGACCTGTTCAAGACGGGGGCGGTATCGCCGCTCCGTTATTTTGGTGTCGCCGCGCTGGTGCTGGGCGTGCTGTTCGCCCTGTTGAATCCGGAAGGGACGACCGATCGGGGATTCGTACTGGCCCTGGTACAGTGGTTGGCCCAAGCGGTCCTGCCGATGGCGCTTGGCATCGGCGCACACCGGGTGCTCCACCGCAGCCGGCGGTTCGACCAATGGAATCCGTGGCTCAAACTGGCCATGTCGGGGGCGGTGGCCGCGGTGGTCTTCGCCCCGGTCTCCTTCGGGATCGATGTCCTGGTGGGGGCGGACGAGGGTCCACTGAATGGGTGGGAATTGCTGGACGAGGTCGGCGGCGTGCTGTTGCCGGTTACCTTCGCCTGGGTGGCCATCAATGCGCCGTTTGTCCTGGGCTACCGCTGGGAACGCCACGCGGCCCGGGAGGTAACCGTCCCGGTCACCGATCCGGTGGGCACGGTTCAGCCGCCGCCTCAACCGGCGATGGAACCGTTTTTCCTCTCCCTGGTTCCCGCCGAGCGGCGGGGCGAGGTCATCAGCCTGAAGGCGGAGTTGCACTACCTGACCGTCGTGACGACCCGGGGCCGCAGCATGATCCTGTATGCGCTGGGCGATGCCATCGGGGAACTTTCCCCGGACGCCGGAATCCAGACGCACCGCTCCTACTGGGTCGCCCGCAACCATGCGGTCGCGCTGGTGCGGAAAGGCCGCGGAGCGGAGGTAACGTTGAGCGATGGGTCGTCGGTGCCGGTCAGCCGCAACCGGTTGGCCGAGGTCAAGACCGCGCTGAAACCCGACTAACCCGCGTTGGCGCAGCCGGCCGGGATCAGCGATGCGTTTCCGCGTCGCGGAGTACTTCCTCGACCAGTGCCGACGCCATCGCATCGAGGTCGGCCTCGGTGCTGGTCAACGGGGGCATCAGGTAGAGGACCGGTCCGAGCGGGCGGAGCAGGATCCCGCGGGCAATCAGGGCGCGCCGGATCCGGTGGGCGCGGGTGGGCTGGCCGGGCGGCGGGGGTGGTTCGGCCTGCAGTTCGACCGCGGTCATCAGGCCGAGGTGGCGGATCGCACGGACCCGCGGATGGTTGTCCAGGGGTTGGACACCGGCGCGCAGCCGTTGTCCAAGGAGTGGAACGCGCTCGATCACGCCCCCGGCATACAGGTCGAGGGCGGCGAGGGCGGCGGCGCAGGCGATCGGATTCCCGCAGAAGGTGTGGCCGTGCTGCAGGGTGTGGTCCTGCGGCAGGTCGCGGAACGAATCGTAGATCGCATTGCGCACGATGGTCGCGCTGATCGGCAGCGTCCCGCCCGAGAGGCCCTTGCCGACGCAGACGATGTCGGGATCGATCCGCGCCTGCTCGTAGGCGAACCAGGTGCCGGTGCGGCCGAACCCGGTGGCGATTTCATCGAGGATCAGGATCACCCCGTTCGTGCGGCACCAGGAGGCGAGGGCGTTGAGCCAGCAGGCCGAATAGAGACGCATGCCCGAGGCGCCCTGCAGCAACGACTCGACCACGACGGCGGTGAGTTCGCGGGCGTGGATGTCGAGGAGTGCGCGCGCTTCGCTGAAGTCGTCCGCCGCCGGAAACGGCAGGCGCACCACCGGGAACAAATGCTTCTTGTAGGGAAGGTGGAACTGCTCGAGGTACCCGAGGGCCATCGCACCGAGGGTGTCGCCGTGGTACGCGCCGTCGAGGCAGGCGACGAGGGTGCGTGTGGTGTCGCCGGTATTGGCGCGGTGCTGGATGGCGATCTTCACCGCCTGTTCGATCGCGCTCGATCCGTCCGAGGCGAACAACACGTGGCGATCGGGCGTGGGCATCAGGCGGGCCAGGCGCCCGGCGAGTTCGATCGCGCCGGGATGGGTCAGGTTGCCGAGGATGCTGTGCTGCAGCGTGGCGGCCTGGCGCTGGATGGCCTCGATGATCTCGCGGCGGCCGTGCCCGAGGTTCGCGCACCACCACGAGGAGATCGCATCGACGTAGCGCGTGCCGTCGGCGGCGATCAGGTGGATGCCCTCGGCTGCCGTGATCACCGGGAACCCTTCGTCGGTCAGCGTGGATCGTCGCGTGTAGGGATGCCACACGTGGGCGAGGTCGCGCTGGAGGTCGTCATGCATCGCCCGAAGCTGCTCCATTTGTCCATTGATGAGGCATGGGCCGCATGGTACACACAAAACCGGTCCGGAATCACAAGGAAATTTACCGCCATGAAAAAAACCAAACACGAGCCGTGGAACCAACCGATGCCGGAGAAGCAGTTTGACTGGATGCGCACCATCCTGGCTGCGCCCAGCCCGATCGGCCTCGAGGCGGCCATGTCGTTCGGCGTGCTCAAGCCGGCCTTCGAAAAGCTGAAGCGGAAGGGGTGGGGCATCCACACCTTCAAGGGCAATGCCGGCATCGTGCTCGACACCCATCCCGGCCGTGACGATCTGACCTCGGTCATGCTGGTCGGTCATGCCGACAAGATCCGCATGCAGGTCCGGCAGGTCGGCGATGACGGCAAGGTCTGGATCAACAGCGATTCGTTCCTGCCCTGCACGCTCATCGGCCACGAGGTCGTGATCTACAGCGAACACACCACCTTCAACGGCGAGTACCGGGCGATCGAAGGCGGGACCGTCGAGGCCATCGGCGCGATCCATTTCGCTCCTCCGGACATGCGCACCGGCTCAAAAGGCATCCGCCCTGAATCCCTGTACGTCGAATTGCAGGCCCACGGCAAGAACGCCGGATCGCAGATCAAGCGGCAGGGCATCAAGGAGGGCGATGCGGTGATCCTCAAGCGCCCGATCCGCCGCGGGTTCAGCGACAACACCTTCTACGGGGCCTACCTCGACAACGGGCTCGGTTGTTTCATCGTGACCGAACTCGCTCGCCTGGTCGCCGAGGCGGGCGGCCTGAAGAACCTCCGAGTGCTGTTCTCGATCGCGACCTACGAGGAGATCGGCCGCTACGGCAGCCGTGTGCTGGCCGGCCTGTTCAAGCCCGACGTGCTGATCGGCATCGATGTCGACCACGACTACAAGGCCGCGCCCGGTGTGGGCGACCAGCGCTATCCGCAGATCGAGATCGGCGGCGGCTTCACCCTCACCACCGGCGCGGTGACCAGCGAACACGTCAACCGGATCATCGACAACGCCTGCCGCGACCATTCCATCAAGTACCAGCGCAGCCCGAGCGGGCGCGACACCGGCACCGACGCGATGGCCGCGGTGCTCGCCAGCATCGACGCCGCCGCCGTGTCGGTCGGCATCCCGGTCCGCAACATGCACACCATCTCCGAGGTCGCCCACACCGACGACGTGCTCGGGTGCCTGCATGCCCTCGATTTCGCCCTGCACGCCATGGACAAGGCCAACAAGGGCAAGGGGCTCACCCGTGACGACCTCCGCACCGGCCACCCGCGGCTGGACAAGGTCGTCCCGTTCGAGAAGATCTAACCACCCGCTTCGCTAGAGGGCACAGAGGACACCGAGAATCCCCGAACCTGCAACCATGATTTTTTGATACTGATCATTCTTACCTCCGTGTCCTCTGTGCCCTCTAGCGAAGCGGGTGGTTTATTTCCGGATTTCACCCCCTTGATCGTTCCGCACGGCTGCATATAATAGACGCTCGTTTTCAGGAGAACATCATGACCACTGCACAAACCCATCCGTTCAAGACCGAAGTCCGGCAGTTGCTGGACCTGGTGATCCATTCCCTCTATTCGAAGAAGGAAATCTTCCTGCGCGAGCTGGTGTCGAACGCGTCCGACGCGATCGACCGTGCCCGGTTCGAGGCGCTGACCCATCCGTCGCTCCAGCGCGGCGAGGATGCGTGGAAGATCGCGATCACGGTCGACACGAAGAACCAGACCCTCACCGTGTCCGACAACGGCATCGGCATGACCGCGCACGAGATCGAGCAGAACATCGGCACGATCGCCAGCTCGGGCACCCGGCGCTTCATGGAGTCGCTGAAGAACGACCCGAAGGCCGCGACCAATCCGGAGATGATCGGCCGCTTCGGTGTCGGCTTCTATTCCGCATTCATGGTCGCCTCCGACGTGACCGTGGTGACGAAGCGCGGCGGCGTCGACGAACCCGCCCTGAAGTGGGTGTCCAACGGCGACGACTCCTACACGCTAGAGGAGACCACGCGCGACGGCTTCGGCACCGACGTCACCCTGAAGCTGCGCGAGGGCATGGACGAGTTCCTCCAGGCGTGGCGCATCAAGTCGATCATCAAGCACTACTCCGACTACATCAGCTTCCCGATCGCGCTCACCGTCATCGATGCCGAGGGCAAGGAGGAGCCGAAGGACGAGGTGATCAACTCGCGCAAGGCGATCTGGAAGAAGTCCGCCGCGGAGATCACCGAGGACGAGTACCACGCCTTCTACCGCCACATCAGCCACGCCTCGGACAATCCGGCGAAGGTGATCCACTACAACGCCGAGGGCACCACCGAGTTCAAGGCGTTGCTCTTCGTGCCCAGCCAGGCCCCGTACGACCTCTTCATGCGCGAGGGCCAGAAGGGGATCCACCTCTACGTCCGCAACGTGTTCATCACCGACGACTGCAAGGACCTCCTGCCCGCCTACCTGCGTTTCCTGCGCGGGGTGGTGGATTCCAGCGACCTGCCGTTGAATGTCTCGCGCGAGATGCTGCAGGACGACGCGGTCATCCGCCGCATGCGGAAGAGCCTGACCACCAAGGTGCTCTCCGTGCTGGCCGAGATGAAGCAGAAGCAGGAGAAGGAATACCGCACGTTCTTCGACACCTTCGGCCGGGTGATCAAGGAAGGCGTGCACATGGACTTCGAGAACAAGCAGAAGCTGGCCGATCTGCTGCTGTTCACCACCACGAAGACCGAGGCGGGGTTGCCGGTTGATCTCAAGGCCTACGTGGACCGGATGCCGTCCGAGCAGAAGGACATCTACTACATCGCCGGCGAATCGGTGGCTGCGCTGAAGGCGTCGCCGCTGCTCGAGGCCTTCGAGCGCCGCGGTTACGAGGTCATCCTGCTCGCCGATCCGATCGACGAGTGGGTCACGATGAGCCTGACCGAGTATGGCGGCAAGAAGCTGGTCGCGATCGACCGTGGCGACATCGACCTCGGCACCGAGGACGAGAAGAAGGCCGCGCAGGAGAAGAAGAAGGAGCAGGAGGAGAAGGTCAAGGACCTGCTTGGCGCGTTGCAGAAGCACCTCGACGCCGACATCAAGGAAGTGCGCCTCTCCTCGCGCCTCACCGATTCGGCCTGCTGCCTGGTCAACGACGACGGCGCGATGTCGGCCCACATGGAACGGATCCTCAAGGCGATGGACCAGGACGTGCCGGCGAGCAAGCGCATCCTCGAGATCAACGCCGAACACCCGCTCGTCGCCAAGCTCGATGCAGCCTTCAAGGCCGACGCCGGGGATGCCCGGATCGCCGACTACGCCGACCTGCTGATGGCCCAGGCCCTGATCGCCGAAGGCAGCCCGGTCAAGAACCCGGCCCGCTTCACCAGGCTGGTCAGCGAGCTGATGACCAAGGCGATGTGACGAAGCGCAACGTTCAACTTCCAACGTCCAGAAGTTGGATCCGCGCCGCCTTCGCTGGTCTCGCCGTAGCAATGCGATGGCGGGTGGAAGCAATTGCGCAGGCGTCGCGGCTACACCTTGAATGTTGGCGGTTGAATGTCGAGTGTTGGCCGTTGTTTCCTAGATGATCAACCCGCCCTTGCCGCCGGGGTGTCCGCCGCCGCCGAGCCCGCCGAGTTCGCCGGGGGTCACGATGCGGGAGGCTTGTTCGCGCTGGTATTCCTGGACGCGGCGGACCATGTCATCGACGGCCTGCTTCACGGCGGCGGGGAACTTGTCCACCGCCTCGGCGAGGTTTTTCGCGTCGATTGGCGCGGAGACCGGGATCATGCCGGCCTGGGACATCAGTTCGGTCTGGCAGATGAACATCGGGGCGCGCATCGGGTCGGCGCTACCGTCCTTGGTGATCGGGTGCAACACCTTGATCGTGCCGGTACGGAGGTCGGTGATCGTCTCCTCGCGGAACAGGTTCGCGGCGTCGAATTCAATATCATCGAGTTGTTTGCGTGCTGCGTTCATTTGCGAAATTCCTCAATTGAATGTTGGATGTTGATTGTTGGAAGTTGAATGTTGCGCCGCGCTACTTGACGGTTCCCAGCTTGATGTTCAGGTCCTCGCGGCGTTCGAGGCGGTCCTTGCGGCCGTCCTTGATCCAGAGGATGCGGTCGGAGGTGGCGAGCATCTTGTGGTCGTGGGTGGCGGAGATGATGGTCACGCCCATCTCGCGGCTGAGCGAGCTGAGCAGGGCGATGATTTCCTCGCCGGTGTGGAGGTCGAGGTTGCCGGTCGGTTCGTCGGCGAGCACGATGGCGGGTTCGTTGGCGAGGGCGCGGGCGATGGCCACGCGTTGCTGCTGGCCGCCGGACAGCTCGTCCGGGCGGTGGGTCAGGCGGTGGCCGAGGCCGACCTTCTTCAGCACCTCCTGGGCGCGGTTCAGGGCCTTCTCCTGTTCCCACCCGCTGAACACCAGCGGCATGGCCACGTTCTCGGTCGCGTTGTAGGCGGGCAGCAGGTTGAACTGCTGGAAGACATAGCCGATGTGCTTGCCGCGGAAGTAGGCCAGTTCGCGGCTGGTCAGCTCGGCCAGGCTCACCCCGGCGACCTTGATCGAGCCGGAGGTCGGTTTGTCCAGCGCGCCGATCATGTTGAACAGCGTGCTCTTGCCGGAGCCGGACGGGCCCATGATCGACAGGTACTCGCCGCGGTGGATGTCCAGGTCGACTTCCTTCAAGGCATGCACCTGGATCTTGCCGAGGTCGAAGACCTTGCTGACTTTGCGGATCTCTATGAGGGTTTCAGGCATGAGGAAGTGTTCAGGTTTCAGTGTTCAGTGAGGAATAGGATAACTCGATGATATGATCAGTTAAAGCGTCCGGAGTAAAATCTTCGGTAGGGCCATAGGTTTTGGACTTCTCTCGGAGCACGCTCCAGCGACGGTCCTTCTCGGGGATAAAACGCTCCAGGCTTTTCTCAAGTCCGTTTAACATGCGGACACACTCATTATAAGAGGACCTGAATTGGTCGAACGTGTCACGGTTGATATATCCCTTCATGAATGCAATGTAGAGATGATGAATCGTTTCGGCTGTTTCGCCTCGAGCGCGGTTAATGCCCTCGATCTTGTTTCTAATGTGGCGGTCATCGTTCTTTTCTGCCAGTTGAGAGGGGGCGCTATTCGAGGATCTGCGGACCTGGCTTGCCAATTCATACCTTTCTTCGGCGGGCCATGCGGAGGTCATATCGCAGACCTTTAGGTGCAAATCGCATAAAATGCGGTACACCTTCAAGTCTTCGATCAATAATACCTTCGATTCAGTCATGTTTACTCAAATCTTCTTCCTGAACACTGAAACCTGAACACTCAACACCTGGGGCGGGTCCAACAGCCCGCCGGCTAGAACGGCAACGGTAACGCCGCCTTGCTCAGGAACGTGATGCCGACGCCGACCGTGGTGACCAGGCCCATGCCGCAGGCGAAGCCGGCGCTGACCACCGGGATGTACTGGCGCCATTTCAGGCCCAGGCGTTTCTGGAAATAGTAGCGGCCGAGCAGGGCGCCGATGAACTGGGGGATGACCGAGTGGGGCATGGTCTGGCCGAGGCCGCGGACCACGCCGTAGGTCAGCATGACCGGGGCACCGACGATGCTCATGACCCAGAACAGCAGCACCCCGAAGACGGTGCCGATGCCGATGAACAAGGCGTTGAAGGCTTCCTCGAAGATCGAGAACTCGCCGAGGGTCGCGGTGAACATGATGCAGGCGTTCTCGGCGTGGAGTTTCCACATCTCCTCGGCAAACGGGTAGACCGCCGACGGGACCTCGTTCAGGCTCCAGATGAAGTTCATGAAGAAGATCGAGCTGACCAGGATGATCGGGAACAGGGCGACCTGGGTCTTCCAGATGCTGGAGAATTTCGTTCCGGTCAGTTCGCACTGCTTGTAGAACACGCACATCTGGCCGTAGTTGGCGATCGGGATGGGGAGGAACCAGACGGCTACGCCCTGGTAGCCGGACATGATCAGGGTGGCCTCGCGGATGAACGGGACCTCGACGACCTGGCCGACCATGCCCTCGAGGCGGGCGGTGACGTAGCTGATCAGCGGGGTGTAGACGAAGCCGAGGAAGAACAGCACGGCCATGACGCCGCGGTGCCAGTCGATCAGCCAGCCCGAGACGAGGATGTAGGTGATGGTCACGGCGAAGTACACCAGCACGACGAACCAGGTCTGGATGTCGCCGCGGCCCTTCGGCAGTTCATCGGCGAACGAGCCGGTCGAGGCGGCGCGGGCGGCGGCGTTGGCGCGGTGGCCGCGCACGCTGCGGATCACCTGGAGGATGCCGCCGAGGGCGACGGCGAGGGCGATGCCGATCTGGAAGCTGAAGTAGAAATCGATGTTGTTCTTGTACAGGGTGGTTATGGTCGAGTCGCCGACCGTCCAGGACTGCAGGATGCCGCCGGCCTGAAGCAGCGGGTTCATGACAAAGGTGGCGATCAGGCCGATGAAGCTGCCGACCATGGCGAAGTAGGGCAGGACCATGCCGAAGATCAGGTTGCCGAGATCCCACGACATGCCGGTGGCGACGGCGCGCATGAAGCTCAGTTCGCCGGTCTGCGGGGTGAAATCGGAGAACGGAATCGGGAAGATCTGGATCGGGCTGCCGGTCAGCGCGCCGCTCAGGGTGGGCAGCAGCAGGTAGAGCAGGCCGAAGCCGAGGCCGATCGCGCCGCCGATGGAGAAGACGCGCCAGCGCCATTTGTCCTCGGCGTTCCTGATGGATTTCTCGTCGGCATCCTCGGCGAGGGCCATGATGCCCTGGGCGCCGATCGGGGCCATCGGGAACGGGAGTTTCTCGACATCGCTGGCCACGCGGAACAGGCCATAGCCTAGGACCATGCTGGCGAGCTGGCCGAAGAAGGTGCCGAAGATGACCATGCCGATGACCGGCAGCCAGTCCACATGAAAGAAGGTGCGGGCGGCGTAGGATTCCGAGCCGGGGGGCGGGGCGAACCAGGCGGGGAGCTGGTCGGCGATGCCGTTGGCGATGGCGGCGTCGCTGCGGATGAAGAACTGGTTCCAGAGCAGGCCGTTGAACGGCATGCCCATGGCCGCGCCGGCCATGAAGAAGAGCACGAAGATCTCCGGTTTCTTCAGCGTCTTCTGGGCGCGCTTGGCCACCTCGATGAACAGGATCACCGTCACCCACTGGGAGGCCGAGCCGATGCTGTCGATGCCGGCGAGCAGGCCCATGTAGATCGCGCCGGGCACCATCAGCAGGGCGATGAAGATCGCGCCGAGCAGGGAGGTCCAGTTGAACCCGTCCTCGAACGAGGAGGGAACTTCCATCACCTGCCGGAATTCCTCTAACTCTTTGTCAATTTTTTGACTCATGCCTCTTGCTTCCACATGGTGGAGCCGCGACGTCCTCGTCGCGGTCCGGGGCGAAGGCGCCCCGGCTCCATTTTCCATTACCCGTTCATCGTCTTCATCGCGGCCAGCGTTTCCTGACGGTACATCTCCATCGTCTCGCGGGGCAGCGATCGCCACAACAAAAATTGGGTGCGCAGGTCGTTGAACAGGGCCTTGTTCAGCCGGACCCAGTCCTTGGGCTGGCCGGACTTGCGGACGAGGCGGATCTTCACCTCGTCGATGCCCTTGATCTCGCTGGGGGCGCTGCGCAACTCGAACTGCTGGGTCACGCCGAGGTCGAACGGGGCGAGGGCGAGGTGGGCGGAGAGGCCGAGGCTGCGGTCCTCGTAGGGCAGCAGTTTGGCGTCCCTGGCCATTAAGGCCCCGAGGGCGGTGTCGCTG
>ERZ761607.4919-NODE-4919-length-11390-cov-6.200882_pt1 | contig 11390 bp, 10 predicted proteins | sample MGYA00511164_ERZ761607 | MGnify/ENA primary metagenome ERZ761607 (study PRJEB28899, sample SAMN02445080) | bioreactor sludge metagenome | biome: EBPR sludge | place: Australia: Brisbane, Thorneside Wastewater Treatment Plant | collected 2011-06-22 ...
CCCCCTCTACGCCTCGCAGCCAACTATCGGCACTTCTTGACCGCCATTGACACCCGCGAAGCCCTGCAAGCGGCTCTTCAGCTCGCAAAGGAAAAGTACGGCGAGCGCATCACCGTCAACGGCGCGGCCGAGTTCAAGGCCCAAGTCGTCCGGGCCGCCGTTGATTCCCAGCTACCAATCACCTTTGCCGATCCCGGCCTTGAGCGCCGGCGGCTCGAACTTTTGACGAAGGAGAACGTAAATGACCGACCCGACCAACAGCAATCCGACCGAGGACGAGCAGATAGACGCGGCACTGGCCCTGCTGTCGCAAGAGCCACTGCCGACAACCACGCTTCCCGATCCGGCACCCAGCCCGAGCCAAGCGGCCGGCGAGTCGGCGGAAGTGATGACAGCGCCGCCGCCGTCATCGGGAAGCCCAACATTGGACGCATTGGACGAGTCCCGCCGCCCCAAGGCCAGCACCGTTTGCGAACGCTGTCCCAACTCGGTTTGGTTCGCATCGCCGGCGGAAGTGAAGTGCTATTGCCGCGTGATGTTCCTCGTAACGTGGAGCAGCAAGGAACCCAACCAGATAACCAATTGCGACGGGGAGTTTTTGGGCCAGGAGTGAAGCCCGAGCAGGTTGCGGCAATGGATAACTACATTGCCGAACGCGAGGCAAAGCGCCTAAAAGGTTTCGATATACCGAAGCATTCCCGTTATACTGACGGCATTGGTGCCCTCACCTTTGCGGGTATCCGAAACGTCGAGGGTCACACCTTGGCCCTCTTGAAACGCGATGAGTCGGTCATGGTTCTGCCCATCGACCAATCCACGGCCAGGCGCTTGTCTCGTATCGCAATAGGCGATTCGGTCAGCGTGACGCCGAGGGGTTCGATCAAAACGTCGAAAGGAAGGAGTAGATGAAGATCAAGATGAACAACGCGGTAGGCCCTCAAGTACGGTCTGCCAAGCCGACGCAAAGCAAATTGCTTCCGGCTTTGGGTGCGCTCTCGTTGGGTGGCGGCTTGCAGGCTGCCACCCAGTTTTTTGCGCACACCTTCAATTACCAGCCCAATCTTGGCGCGCACATCGGGCACGTTTACGCGCCCTGGTCGATCCTGGAATGGTCGGCCAAGTGGTACAGCCACTATCCCGATGAGGTGATGCGAGCCGGCAGCATGGGCATGCTGGTTTCCACGGTCGGCCTGCTGGGCGTGGCTGTCGCCAAGGTTGTCACCTCGAACAGCTCGAAGGCGAACGAGTATCTGCACGGCTCCGCACGCTGGGCGGAAAAGAAGGACATTCAGGCCGCCGGCCTGCTGCCCCGCGAGCGCAACCTTCTGGAAGTTGTCACCGGCAAGGACGCGCCGACCTCTACAGGCGTCTATGTCGGCGGCTGGGAGGACAAGGACGGCAATTTCTATTACCTGCGCCACAACGGCCCGGAACACGTCTTGACCTACGCCCCTACCCGTTCAGGCAAGGGCGTTGGTCTGGTTGTCCCGACCCTGCTTTCGTGGCCTGCAAGTACGGTTGTCACCGACTTGAAGGGGGAGTTGTGGGCGCTGACCGCCGGCTGGCGGAAGAAGCACGCCAAGAACAGGGTGCTGCGCTTCGAGCCGGCTTCGACAAGCGGCGGTGTCTGCTGGAACCCGTTGGATGAAATCCGCATTGGCACGGAAAACGAGGTGGGCGACGTACAGAACCTTGCAACCCTGATTGTTGACCCGGACGGCAAAGGGCTTGATTCCCACTGGCAGAAAACCGCGTTTGCCCTCCTGGTCGGCGTCCTCTTGCATGCACTCTACAAGGCCAAGAACGAGGGCACGCCTGCGACCTTGCCATCGGTCGACGCCATGCTGGCCGACCCGAACCGGGACATTGGCGAGCTTTGGATGGAAATGGCGACTTACGGCCATGTCGACGGCCAGAACCACCCGGCCATCGGCACAGCAGCACGCGACATGATGGATCGCCCCGAGGAAGAGGCCGGATCGGTGCTGTCGACGGCGAAATCCTACTTGGCCCTGTACCGCGATCCCGTTGTCGCCCGCAACGTGAGCAAGTCGGACTTCCGCATCAAAGACCTGATGCACCGCGACGACCCGGCGAGCCTTTACATCGTCACGCAGCCCAACGACAAGGCCCGCCTGCGGCCGCTGGTGCGCGTCATGGTGAACATGATCGTTCGCTTGCTGGCCGACAAGATGGACTTCGAGAACGGCCGGCCGGTGGCGCACTACAAGCACAGGCTCTTGATGATGCTGGACGAGTTCCCCAGCCTCGGAAAGCTGGAAATCATGCAAGAGTCGCTGGCCTTTGTCGCCGGCTACGGCATCAAGTGCTACTTGATTTGCCAGGACATTAACCAGCTCAAGAGCCGCGAAACAGGCTATGGACATGACGAGTCCATTACCTCGAACTGCCACGTTCAAAACGCCTATCCGCCTAACCGTGTCGAGACTGCCGAACACCTGTCGCGGCTGACCGGCCAGACCACCATCGTTAAAGAGCAAATCACGACCAGCGGCCGGCGCACGGCGGCCATGCTGGGCCAGGTGTCGCGCACCTATCAAGAGGTGCAGCGCCCCTTGCTGACGCCGGATGAATGCTTGCGCATGCCGGGGCCGAAGAAGAACGACAAGGGCGAAATCGAGGAAGCGGGCGACATGGTTATCTATGTCGCCGGCTACCCGGCCATCTACGGCAAGCAACCGCTCTACTTCAAAGACCCGACCTTTCAGGCCCGCGCATCCGTGCCGGCCCCGAAGGTCAGCGACCGTTTCATTACCCATCCAGAAGCCGGGGAGGCCATCACGATATGAACCGCATCTTGAAACGCATCGCGGCCGGTGTTGCTGTCGCCGGCATTGCTGCCCTGGTGCTGGCCGCTGGGGCCTATGCCGCTGGCGCTCGCGTCAATACCACCAAGAGCATTCCGGTCGGCCTTTACTGGACGAGCGGCGACCCGGTAGAGAAGGGCGCTTATGTCCTCTTTTGCCCGCCGCAAGTCGGCGTGTTCACCGAGGCCAAGGCACGCGGCTACATCGGGGCCGGATTCTGCCCTGGTGATTACGGCTACATGATGAAGCGCGTTTTAGCCGCTAAAGACGACGCCGTATCTGTTGCCGATGACGGCGTGCGCGTGAATGGCGAGTTGCTGCCGTTCAGCGCGCCGCGCACGGCCGACGCAGCAGGCCGCCCGATGCCTCGCTTTCAATCCGACCGCTACACGCTGGGCAATGCCGAAGTTCTGCTTATGTCCGACGTGAGCGCCACATCCTTCGACGGCCGCTATTTCGGGCCGGTCAATCGTTCGCAAATTCAGACCGTGATTCGTCCGGTCTTTACCTGGTAGGGGAGGGGAACACCATGCGATTGTTCATCGCTGAAAAGCCATCTGTTGCAAAAGCTATCGCCGGCGAGCTGGGCACCACCGGCAAGGGCGACGGCTACATCGAGTGCGGGGCCGACAAAGTTACTTGGTGCTTCGGGCACATGCTCGAACAGGCCGACCCCGACGAGTACACGCCGGATGACGTACCACGCGGGCAGAGCGGCAAGAAAGTCTGGCGGGTGGATGAGCTGCCCATCATCCCGCCGACCTGGATTCTCAAGCCCAAGGACGACGCCAAGAAACAGCTCGCAGTGATCGGCAAACTACTCAAGGACGCCAAGGAAATCGTCAATGCCGGCGACCCCGACCGTGAAGGTCAATTGCTGGTCGACGAGGTGCTGGAACACTTCCGCAACTCCAAGCCGGTGCGGCGGTTTTGGGTTTCCGCGCAAGACTCGGTTTCCGTGAAACGGGGCTTGGCCGCGCTCAAGGAAAATACCACCTATGCGGGCTGGGCTGACGCTGCCAGGGCACGCCAGCGCGCCGACTGGTTGATCGGCATGAACCTCAGTCGCGCCTACACCCTGCGAGCGCAGCGCGGCGGCTCTCGCGCCCTTCTGACCGTTGGCCGTGTGCAGACCCCCACGCTGGCCCTGGTTGTCGCACGCGACCGCGAAATCGAGGCTTTCAAGGCCGTTCCGTATCACACCATCCGGGCCGAGATTCAACACGCCGGCGGCACCTTCGCTGCCGCCTGGAAGGCGCGGGAAGATCAAGCCGGCCTGGATTCCGAAGGCCGCCTGATCGACACCGCAATCGCTGATGCGCTTGTCGCAAAGGTGACAGGCAAACCCGGCACCATTGCCGAGTACAAGCAAGAAGCGAAGAAGCAAAACCAGCCGCTGGCTTTCGCGCTGTCCGACATTACCTTGCTGGCGTCCAACAAGTTCGGTTACAGCGCCGAGGACGTTTTGAACGCCTGCCAGGCGCTCTACGAAACGCACAAGCTGACCTCCTACCCGCGCACCGATTGCGCTTATCTCCCGGAGTCCCAGCATGCCGACGCGCCCCGCGTCCTGGAGGCGATCAAGCACGTTAACCCCGAGCTGGCCGGCACGGTCGACGGTGCCGATCCTCGCATCAAGTCCAAGACTTGGGATGACTCGAAAATCACCGCGCATCACGGGATCATCCCGACGATGCACAAGGGCGGCAAGGGCGGCCTCAGTGAGAAAGAGCGCAACATTTATGAATTGATCGTGCGCGCCTACCTCGCGCAGTTCTACCCGGTGCATGAGTTCATGCAGACGACCGTAGGGGTGGAAGTCGAGGGCGAAACCTTCACCGCAAGCGGCAAGGTTGTCACCAAGAACGGCTGGCGCGACGTGTACCAAGAAGCCGACGACGAAGGCGACAAGGAAGCGGAAGAGGGCGGCAGTCAACGGCTACCGGCCATGACGCAAGGCGACGGCGTTGCCTGCACGCAGGCGACACGCCGCGATGCCAAGACGAAGCCGCCGGCGCGCTTCACCGAGGGCACGCTGACCCGCGCAATGGAGAACATCCATAAGTTCGTGTCCGACCCGGAACACAAGAAGATGCTGCGCGAGGGCGATGGCATCGGTACTTCGGCAACCCGCGCTTCCATCCTTTCCGAATTGAAGCGACGGGAATTCCTGGAACTCAAGGGCAAGCAGATCGTGAGCACCACCCTTGGCCGCAGCGTCATCGACGCGCTGCCCGAGGTAGTGCGCAGCCCGGTCTTGACTGCGCTTTATGAACGGATGTTGAAGGGCATCGAACAGGGCGCGGCCGAGCTGGCGGCCTTCATCGCCAAGCAAGAGGCTTTCATCCGTGACCAGGTTGCGAAGGCCAACACCGGGGCCGTAACCATCGCCGGCGGGAAAGAGGCCGCGCCGGTGTCCTCGCTGCACAAGTGCATGGCGTGCGGCAGTGGTCTTTCACGCCGCCCCAGCAAGAAGAAGGGGCATTTCTGGTGGGGTTGCAGCAACTTCCCGACCTGCAAGCAAACGTACCCCGACCTCAAGGGCCGTCCCGACTACAGCAAGGGCCGTAGTGGCCCGTCCGAATGATCCAACCGACAAGGAGCAAGCACCATGAACAACCAAGCCACCAATCCCGAAGAAACCACCTTTGACGACCAGGCCAACGCCGGCGCCGCCCTGCGCGAGAAGCTGGCCGATGCCATGACGCCCGGCTTTCAAGCCGAGTTCGACCCCGAGGAAGCCGAGCGCGCCGGCGCTTTCGTGGAGGACGCCTTGAGCGAGGCCGACGCCGCCGAGAGCGACGCCGACCTGGTAAATGCCGCTGTCCCGGCAGACCAGGAGGGCTAAGACATGGCAGAAGCCAAAAAACCGTTCCATGAGGTTGTTGCGGAAAATCTGATCGAACAACTCAAAGCCGGCACCGCCCCTTGGCAACGGCCGTGGTCGCCTGGCGAGCCTGGCGGCTATATGCCGATGAACCCCACGACTGGCAAACGGTACAAGGGAATCAACGCGATTCAACTGCTGGCCCAGGGCCGCACGGATGCGCGCTGGATGACCTACAAGCAAGCCGCCGCCGTGGGCGCACAGGTGCGCAAGGGCGAGAAAGGAACGCCGGTTCAATACTGGAAGTTCAGCGAAGAGCAGAACAAGGTGGACGACAACGGGCGGCCTGTCCTGGATGCCAAGGGCAACCCGGTCAAGGAAACCGTCATGCTCGAACGGCCCCGCGTGTTCTTCGCCACGGTGTTCAACGGCGAGCAGATCGACGGCTTACCGCAGATTCAGCGCAAGGAACAGACTTGGGATGCCATCGACCGCGCCGAGCAAATCCTACAGGCGTCCGGTGCAGTCATCCGGCACGGCGAGAACAACCGCGCCTTCTACCGGCCGGCGACCGATAGCATCCACCTACCCGACAAAGGCCAGTTCCCCACGGCCGACCGCTACTATGCGACCGCTCTTCATGAGCTGGGCCATTGGACGGGCCATGAGTCGCGCCTAGACCGCGACTTGTCCCATCCTTTCGGAAGCGAGGGGTACGCCAAGGAAGAGCTGCGCGCCGAAATCGCCTCGATGATCTTGGGCGACGAGCTGGGAATCGGTCACGATCCCGGCCAGCACGCGGCCTATGTCGGTTCCTGGATCAAGGCTCTTGAAAATGACCCCCTTGAAATCTTCCGAGCCTCTGCCGAGGCCGAGAAGATTCACGATTACGTTCTGGCCTTCGAGCAAAAGCAGGTGCAGGAGCAAGGGCAGCAGCAGGCCGCCGACCAGCGTCAACCACATGAAATGACGCTGACCGAGTTCATCGGCCAGGCCAACGTCGAAGAGCTGACCAACCACGGCCGCAAGTGGAACGTCACCCTTGGCGACCGCTACGCCGCCTTTTCCGATGCCGACAGCCTGCAAGCCGCGCTGGCTGACGTGCACCGGGCGGCCGTGAACAACGCCCTTTATCTCAACACGCCCGAGGCCGCCGGAATTGGCAGCAAGCCCACCTTGCCGCCGCCGGCGGTGCTGGCCGATTACCCCGACCTGGTTGCGCAGTATCCCCAGGCGACCGAACAGGAGGCCAACATGCAAGCACCTTCCCGGAGTTCAGACCCGTTTTCTGACGAAAACTTTGCCGCCCAGGTGGGCGTCAACCGCGCACCCAGCCGCAGCGCCGAAGCCGGCGAGGCATGGGTTTTGAAGCACGTCCAAGACGGGACGCTGACCGATGCGCTGCACGATGGCGCGACCCTTGCGCAGATCGACCGGATCGGGGATGTCATCGACCGTATGCAGCCGCTCAATACGCAAAACGAATTCTGGACAAGGCACGAGCTGTCGCATGACGTTGACCCGCTCGATGCCAAGATCAATGCCGCTATGGATTACCTGGTCGAGCAGCGCCGGCCGGATGCTGTTGTTGCTGCCGCTTTCCTTGACCTGAAAACCGGCAACACCAATTCCAGGGAGCGCGACCGCGAGGCGTTCGACCAGGCGGCCGATAACGCGCTGGGCTTCACCCTTCCCCACGACTGGACGGGTGAAGTGCGCATTGTTGGCGTGATGGAGCGCGACGGCCAGATCGTTGAAGCGTCCCTTGCTGACGGCCCGCAGGCTTACCACCTGTACGCCCGTAAGGGCGAGGCACAGCCGGGCGACGACGCCTTTGCCTACTTGACCGCCACGCCGACGCTGGCCGAGGCCGATGCGCTGACCGACCGGCTTGCCCTGATTGACGCCAACTCAGAAGTCAACGAGCTGGACAAGGCGGCCAAGCTGGCCCGCGTGCAGGAAGAGCGTGTGCGCCGCGATCCCAACAGCACCGACGAGGACATTTCAGCCGCTAAAGAAACGCGGAAAACCGCAGAGGCCGCGAGCTTCGCCGCCGAAGTCGAGCGGCAGCAGCGCACGCCGCTTGAGTCCATGCCCGGCCACACGATGGCCTACAACGACCGGCCCGGCATGGCTGGTGTTGAGGTTTTCACGCCGGCGGGCGAAATCATCTCGTTTGGCGGCCGTGAGGCGCTGGAAAAGTTCGCCGTCGAAAACCAACTATCGCCGCGTGACTTGTCGGCACTCCGGGCGCTGGATGCCCAGGCCGACAAGTACCGTTCCCAACCGCAATACGCTGACCAGCAGGCCACACAATCGAGCGGCCGCAATTACATCAACGTGCCCTTCAAGGAGAAGAACGAAGCCAAGCAGCTCGGGGCGCGCTGGGATCGTCAGGAACAATCTTGGTACGTTCCCTCTGGCGTTGATGCTGCGCCCTTTGCGAAATGGGCGCAGGGAGCCGCTACAGCGGCCACCGAGGGCCGCGAAGAGGCCCGGCCGACCCAAGACACTACCCAAGGCCAGAAAATCGCCCAGGAGCGCGTTTATCTGGCCGTGCCCTATGGCGAGCGGGCAGCAGCCAAGGCCGCCGGCGCTCAGTGGGATAAGGCCGCCAAGTCCTGGTACGCCGGCCCCAACGCCGACATGACCCGGCTTGAGCGGTGGAAACCCGAAAACGTGCCCGGCCAACAAGGCCCGGCCATGACGCCAAAGGAAGAGTTTGCCGACGCGCTGCGTTCGCTGGGCTGCATCGTTTCCGGCGATCATCCCATCATGGACGGCCAGCGCCACCGCATCACGGTCGAGGGCGACAAGGACGGAGAGAAAGCCGGCTTCTATGTCGGCCACCTGGACGGCCACCCGGCCGGCTACATCAAGAACAACCGCACCGGCCTGGACATGAAATGGAAGTCCAAGGGCTACACCCTTGACCCGGAGGAAAAGGCGAAGCTGCAAGCCGAGGCCGCTACTAAGCTGGCTGCGCGTGCCGCCGAACAAGACCGCCTGCATGAAGCAACCGCGCAGCGTGTCGGCCGCCAGACTGAAAACCTGGTGCCAGTCACGCAGCCGACCCCCTACATGCAGGCCAAGGCCATCGAGGCGCACGCCGGTTTGCTGACCGACAAGGACGGTCAAAAAACCTACATCCCCGCCTTCGACGTGGACGGCAAGCAATGGACGATGCAATACATCCAGGAGGACGGCACCAAACGATTCGCCAAGGACAGCCGAAAGGAAGGTTGCTTCCATCCGGTCGGCGGCATGGATGCTGTTGCCGCAGCGCCGGCGCTGGTCATTGCCGAGGGCTATGCAACCGCCGCCACATTGGCCGGGGAGCTGGGCCAGGCGACCGTCGCCGCGTTCGACTCGGGCAACCTGCCCGCCGTTGCCCGCGCCCTTCATGAGAAGTTCCCGGATAAGCCGGTCATCATCGCCGGCGACGACGACCGGCATCAGGTCATTACCCAGGGCACCAACCCCGGCCGCACCAAGGCCGAGGAGGCCGCCAAGGCGGTAGGCGGCACGGCGATCTTCCCGATCTTCGCGCCTGGTGAAAATTCCTACCCGGCGAACCTGCCGCCCATCACGCCGCAGACCTACCGCGAGCATGAGCGCGCAATGCACCGCCTCGAAGCAGCGCAGAAGGAACCCGAGAAGGTGCAACTCACCGAGCAGGAAACCGCCGACCTCAAGCGGGCCTTGCTCAGTCCCGAGCAACTGGCCGGGCTGGCCGGCATGAAGGCGCACACCGACTTCAACGATCTTGCGACACGTAGTGAGCTGGGCCGCGAAGGCGTAGCGCGTCAAGCCGGGGCCGCTGTCAGCCAGGCTCTACATGCCCAGGAGCAACGCCAGGAAGAGAAGCAGAAGCTCGAACACGACCACAAGCAGGAACAGAAGCAGGAGCAGCGGCCGCGCCGCGCTATGAAGGTCTGATAATCCCCAGGCTGCACAAGCACGGCTGCTTTCCTCCCTGACAGCCCGCAGCCTTCACCGCCTCGCACCCCGAGGCGGTTTTTTTTCGCCTCGAGCATCGCCACATCCGACGATGCCGCGAAGCTGCAGGCTCGCCATTTCCGGCGATGATGAGCTGCTGCAGCATCGCCACTTCTGACGATGGAGGCCCGGACGTGGCCAGCATCGCCATTTCCGACGATGCCGGATCAATCCGCCGCTTCCAGCTCCCGCAAACAATCCATGATCGCCGCCCGTTCGAGCGGATCGAGCTTGCCGAGCTTGGCCTTCCAGCGCGCTTTCTTCCGCTTGATGCGCTCGCGCTCCCGGAAGTTCTCCCCGAGGTAGCGCAGATCGTGAAGCGCGGCCGGTGCCTCGTAGTTCATCCAGATTTGTTCCGTCGCAACGCCCCGCCTCGTCATGGCGTTGAACCGTTCGCTGCGCCAGGTTGCCAGCGGTGAATCGTCGTAGAGGGCCGAGCTGTAGCCCGACACCATCACCGGGCACGGAAGCTGTACCAAGGCGGCAATCAAGCGCCTATGGTCATCGTCCGTGTATTCGTGACGGTAGAGCTTCGCCCCGTTGCGCCTGCTGTCCATAACATAGGGCGGATCGACATAGACGAATTCGCGGCCGGTGAAGTCGTAGCCTTCCAGGAAGTCCACGGCATCACGGCAATGCAGCACCAGGCCGGGCACCGCTTGCGCCTGCCACGCTTGAATAACCGCCGGGTCAATGTCGATGCCGTGGCTCAATGCCGCCGGCTTCTTGCGCTCGAAAATGTTGCCGCCGCCCAGGTGCGTTTCGATGTACACCTCATGAGGCGGAATGTTGTTGATGATGGCCTGGTGGACGCCGGCCGCGCCCTTGCCGCCCGGATACCGCATGCTTCTCGCTCCCGCAACCGTTTGAGATCCATCATCGTCAGAAATGGCGATGCTGTCAACGGCCGCGGCGCTCCCGTCGCCAGTCCCAGGGCGCTATCGGGTTGGAGTCGGCCCACAGGCCGGCGCGTGCGGATCGCGCCGACGCTTCCGCGTCGAGCAAAGAGCGATCCTTGAGATACTGCCGATAGGCCCACGCCCAGCCTTCCGCAACCATCACGCGGTTGATGTTGCGGCCGTCCAGCGTGATCGTGCCGAGCGTGCGCCCGAACCTATCCCGGCTGGTTCCCTTTACCGTCACCGTGTTTCGGAACACGGCGGCGGCGAGCGCCTGCCGCGCCCTGGTGCCGAATGCCTGCCCCTTTTCCGGCGCGTCAATTTCAGCCAGGCGCACCCTTACCGGCTGCCGATCCACCAGAACATCGACCGTATCACCGTCCAGGACAGCCACCACCACGCCGGCAAAGTCGGCATGGGCGGTGCCGAGCGCGAACGCCAGCAGAAATGCCGCGAAAAGGCGCGCTTTCACGCTTCACGCTCCCCGGCCGGCAGATGCCTATAGAGCGTAGCCACCGACACACCTACGGAGCTGGCCACGTCCTTTGGAGGCGTGCCGGCATCGAGCAGCTTGCGGGCTGCGTCGAGCTTCGCCGGCGTCATTGCCCGCTTGCGGCCACCGACCCGGCCGGCGCGCTTGGCGGCCGCCAAGCCGGCCTTGGTGCGCTCAAGGATCAATTCCCGCTCTGTCGTTTTCAGAAGACGGCTGCACCAAATGTCAGAAGCCGAATGCACTACAGCAGCAAAGGGGGTTGAACCCATCAGGGAATGACGGGCGGCAGGCGGCCATCAGCGGACGCAGGGAGGACTTTCCGCAACCGGCCGTTCGATGCGGCA
>ERZ761607.4920-NODE-4920-length-11389-cov-2.880095_pt1 | contig 11389 bp, 12 predicted proteins | sample MGYA00511164_ERZ761607 | MGnify/ENA primary metagenome ERZ761607 (study PRJEB28899, sample SAMN02445080) | bioreactor sludge metagenome | biome: EBPR sludge | place: Australia: Brisbane, Thorneside Wastewater Treatment Plant | collected 2011-06-22 ...
TCTCCATACGGCTCTTGATGGGGTAAGCTTCTGGATCCCCATTCTTGTAGGCCTCGCAACGAGCAGAAACTGGACACAAATGACATTTTGGATTGCGCGGTAAACAGACTGTCGCGCCAAGCTCCATCATCCCTTCAGCAAACTCCCGAGAGATTGAGGCGTCTGACGGCGTGTGTTCTTTTGCCCATGTCCAAAGCTGTTTCAAGGCGGCTGTTTTTGAAACATCCTCGGTAAATCGAAAGAGCCTAGAATAAACACGAATGAGATTTCCATCGAGTGCCGCCTCATTTTTTCGAAATGCAATACTCAAAATGGCTCCGGCCGAATAAGCCCCGATACCAGGAAGTTTAAGAATGGACTCGCGACTATTCGGGAATTGTCCCCCAAACTCTGAAATAATCATCCTGGCGGCCGCATGGAGATGCCGCGCTCGGCGGTAATAACCAAGCCCCTCCCACAATTTTAAGACTTCATCTTCGTGTGCAGACCCCAAGGCTTGAACGGTAGGAAAACGCAAGAGAAAGCGATTGTAATAATCGATGACCGTTGCAACCGTCGTTTGCTGCAACATGATCTCCGAAATCCAAATTTTGTATGGATCATTCGTTTTGCGCCACGGCAAATCGCGAGCGTTGATCTTAAACCAGCCCGCAATTCTCTCGGCGAATGATTGCATACTCGAGATATCTAAAACGCGCTCAGACCCGTGATTTTCTCACCGATGATCAACTTATGAATATCGTAGGTACCCTCATAGGTATTGACCGACTCAAGATTGCACGCATGACGCATACATTGATATTCGTCACTGACACCGTTTGCCCCTAAAATGTCCCGAGCCACTCGGGCGATTTCCAGAGCCGTGCCGACATTATTCATTTTGCCCATCGAAATCTGATGGGGCCGAATCTTATGAGAGTCCTTGAGCTCAGCAAGCCGATGCGCCAAAAGCTGTCCTTTTGTTATCTCAGTGACCATCCACACTAGTTTCGACTGAACCAGCTGTTTTGCCGCGATAGGGGCTCCAAACATTTCACGTTCTTTGGCGTAATTGAGCGCCTCATCGTAGCACGCCATCGCCGCTCCAAGGCCACCCCATACAATTCCAAATCGAGCAGAGCTAAGACACATCAGCGCCGCCTTCAGACCTCGCGCCTCAGGAAGAATTGCATCTTCTGACACTTCGCAGTTATCCATGATAAACTCGGATGTTACCGAGCATCGAAGACTTAACTTTCCTGGAATGTCGCGAACTAAGAAGCCTTTCGATTTTGTCGGTACGACGAAGCCTTGAATCTCACCATTATACTTTGCCCAAACGATTGCAATATTGGCGATGCTCCCATTCGTTATCCAACGTTTTGTGCCGTTGAGAATAAATTTATCACCTTTCTTCACGGCCGTGGTCAGCATTCCCGATGGATTACTTCCAAAGTCCGGCTCGGTAAGGCCAAAACATCCAATGACTTTGCCCTTTGCCATATCCGGCAGATATTTATTCTTCTGAGCCTCGGTCCCAAACGTATGGATCGGGTACATGCAGAGCGATGTTTGAACGGAAGCAAAAGAGCGAAGTCCTGAATCACCTCGTTCAAGCTCCATCATAATAAGTCCGTACTCTTTATTGCTCATCCCAGCGCAGCCGTAGCCCTCTAGATTGCAGCCCAGCAAACCCATGTCGGCCATTTCCGCGACGAGTTCCATCGGGAACGTTCCAGCTTGGTAGTGTTTTGCCACAACTGGCATGAAGCGATCAGTGACCCATTTCCGAACAGACTGACGCACCTGCTTTTCCTGGTCCGTGAGCAAATCATCTAGGCTCAGAAAATCAACACCTTCGTATGGTTTCATAAAATCACTCTTCCTTATTATCGTCAGATGGAATTTCTGTTATTCGAACGCGCTCAACTTCGCCTTCTTTAACAGCCAAAATTGAGAATACGTACTTATTCCAAATGATAATCATCTTAGGGCTTAACTGTTGATGAGACGCGTAATGTTGCAAGAACCCGTTCACTGTTGAATAGCTTTCGGTCGGATCCAGATCGACCCCATAGCGAGATCTGAGATCAACAAGTGCTTCCGAACCATCAACTTCGACCCCAGCGGAATAGAGGTCAACGACCGGCTTATGAGTTGCCTCGTCATGCTCATCTTCAATTTCTCCAAAAACCTGCTCTAGAATATCTTCGAGCGTCACCAACCCCACAACGTTACCCCACTCATCCTTTACGATCGCTAAATGAATGCGGCTGGATTTCATATCGTGGAGAACGCGAGAAATCATCATCGATTCCGAAACAAAGAACGCACGTCGCAAGCATGTACGAAGAGAAAAATTCTCCGCTCCCTGCCGAATAATTCCAAACAAATCGCGAGCATGAAGAAAGCCAATAATTTTATCGAGCGTTCCGTTATACACGGGATAGCGCGAATGGTTCTCCTGTCGAACCATATCGAGGACTTGATTCAACGTCGCGTTAATGGAGAGTGCGCAAATTTTATCACGCGGCAACATGATGTCCTTTACTCGCCGCTTTGAGAACTGAAAGACCGAAGAAAGAATCGTGGTTTTATCTCGCTCAACAGAGCCCTCTCTTGAGGCGAGTAAGACCATCGACTCAATATCCCCCGACTGAATGCTGCGCGTCTTAGGCAAGCCGATCCCAACCAGCTTTAAGACCGCTCCCATCCCCGTTGTCACCACGTAGGTCACAGGATAGAAAAAATAATCGAACACCAAAAGGACTCGACACAAAACGGGCGACAAAGCCTCGGGATATGTTCTTGCAATTGTCTTTGGCAAAATTTCTCCAAAGAGAAGAACAAAAATCGTCAGCGCAGATGTAATGATGAGCAAATTCACATCCGGATAGTTTCGAATCATGAAGGACGTTGAAAGCGTTGCAACAGCCGTATCCATCAAAGTGTCGGCCACAAGAATCGTTGCGAGCATTCGATTAGGATGCTCGTTCCAAGATTTGACAGAACGTTTAAAAAAATTGGGAGATGCGGCCAGTCGCTCGGCCTGCACACGTGAGAGGGACGTCAAGGCCGTCTCCACCGCCGCAAAAAAACATGACAAAAGAAATGCCGCCAGAATCCCTGTCAAAATATAAAGGTCTGCTTGATCGAGGGTTTCAAACGTGAGCAAAAAGCTGTCCATGAAAACTGATCGAGTATAGGTTTTAAGAATTAAGGGAGTCAATTTGATGAAGTCATTGATCTTAAGTGAGCTCAGTTTTGCCGTTTTTGACTTTGAAACGACCGGTTTGTACCCCGAAGAAGGCGACGAAATCATCGAAATGGGGGCTATAGTGGTTGATAAAGGCCTTGTGACGGAGTTGAGCTTTCAGACCTTCATCAATCCTCAGAAGCCCATTCCTGCCGCTTCCACCCGGGTTCACGGCATAACCGACCAAGACGTGGCCTCTGCTCCCATCATTGATAAGATGATGGACAAGTTTTTGGACTTTATTGGTGGCCATATCTGGGTCGCTCAGAATGCCAAATTTGATATGGGCTTCATTGTCAAAAAAATGCGCGATCTGCAAAGACCCCTTCGAAAGAATGTGGTCTTGGATACAATTGGTATTTCAAAGATTCTTTTCCCTTATGAGACATCTCACAATCTGGATGTCATTATGGCTCGACTAGGCATCGTCAAATCTGGAGATCGTCACCGTTCATTGGATGATGCGCGTTATACCGCGCAGGTTCTTATTGAATTCATTAAACTTTTGGAGAAACAAGGGATTCGCAGCCTTCCTGAGATTGAAAGCGCTTTCATAAATGTGGATGCTTTAATGAAAGCCGAAAAGCCCAAAACGAGAAGTCTTTTTGGCTGAGTGCTCAGCGATTTTTATCCCACGTAACATCTTGAACTTTTAAGCGATGATTCGCTACACGCGCGAGCACAAACAGAAAATCCGAAAGTCTGTTGAGATAAATAATGGTTTCCGCGTTAGCATCGACCTGCTGCGCATGAGCAACGGCTTCGCGCTCAGCGCGCCTGGCGATGGTGCGAGCGATATGAATTCTTGAAGCTAGCTCGCTTCCACCCGCTAAAATAAACTGCCGTAGAGGTTGAAGCTCCTTTTCAAAATCATCAATCCATGTTTCTAACCGGCGGGCGCGCACGTCCGCAATTCGCTCAATTTTCACATTGGCATCAAGAGGCGTCGCTAAATCTGCACAAACGGCATGCAGGTCGTGTTGAATCTGTAGCAGGCAGTCATAGAGTGATTTATCCTCACAAACTGTCATGGCGTGACCAATAAAAGCGTTGAGCTCATCGACGGTGCCATAGGTTTCAATATAACTGGAGTCCTTGGAGACTCGCTTGCCAGAGAAAAGCCCTGTTGTACCGTCATCACCAGTCTTTGTATAAATCTTCATTACACCCTCAATTCCGCACGCTTACTGATTGAGCGCCTCAACACGACGGTGGTGAGCGCTTTCCAAGCGAGCCTCTTAACTTGTTTTCGAGAAATTTTCATTGGTTTATCAGAAAACCTTTTCTCTCTCTCGATCGTATTCAATGTTTCGATTCCAATTAACAGCGGCATCATGGACGCCCAACGCAGACGCCACTGCGATTTGGGAATGGCATCGCAGAAATGAGCTCCGTGTCGCAACTTCATTCGCGACTCCTCCAAATATGACTTCATAAAGGTGGACCAACCCTGCTTTTTCCATGGCTGAGATTCGGATCCCGCCGATGATAAATCTTTCTCTGAAAGATAAACGCGGCCTCGATTCCAATCTTCGACAACATCTCTAAGAATATTTATTCGCTGTAAGCCCTTTCCGTATTCTCCCGCCAAAGCTTCGAGCGACGAAGGTAATCCAAAAACACGCACCCAATACGGACCCACACAGCCGGCAATCGTATAGCAATACCAGTCAAACGCTTGAGCATCACGACAGCCATAAGTAGGAGATGCAACCGAGGCATTTGCATAAGTTTTGAGGTCCCACTTCATTCCAGAAACAAGTGTTTTGAGTAGCTCGTCACTGTGCAGCTGGTCGTTTGAATCGAGTTCCTTATAGGCCGATATGAGTTTTGAACCTTCCAAAAGGAGATGTGCTTCTGATTCTTTGAAAGACCCTAAAGTTCCCTTGAGAATCCAAAGACTTGGATCCTTACGAAGAATGGCATTTTCCCAAGCCTCCAAATGAGCTATTCGTTCTGGAACGGTCCATTTGCCAGAATCGGTAATGGTGTCCGCGAACCGCGCAAGCAGGTATGTTAACGCCACGGAGTGGCGTTTTCTTTTCGGCAGCGCAAGCAAAGTGAGTGAGAATGAACGCGATACCGAGCGAACTAAATTGGAGTCCAACATTTGATCCATTCGCTCCTCAATTCTTCCCTGATCAGCTTGCTAAGGGAAAGAGTCATTTTCAATCTGCATTTTTTCTAATCCCCTCGGCGCAGCGACGCCAAGCCTTGAATGACTTCTACGCTTACTGCCGCCTCGTTGATGATATCGCAGACTCCGAGGAGTTGGGATTAAGTCTTACCACCCGAAATGAAGTTCTGAACCGCATCGAAACATGGATACGCAATCCGACGTTGACGGAAAACAAGTACTGGAATCGCTTTAAAGAAAGTATCGATCGCTACGAAATGCCCCTCTCAGCACTAATTGGAATTATTGCGGGTGTTCGCTATGACCTCAAAGAAAAGCCTCTGCTGTTTTCCACGTGGGAAGACCTAAATCATTACGTGCGTGGGGTTGCCTGCGCCGTCGGGGAAGTTGTTCTTTCAATCCTGGGCGAAAAGTCACCTCAGACAACCGAGTACGCACTCTTTATGGGTCGCTGCCTTCAGTACCTCAATATCATGCGGGATCTGGATGAGGATTTTAAAGCACGACGTATCTATGTTCCTCAAGAATATATGAAATCGATTGGTGCAAGCGAAGGCATCCTTGAAGGAATCGAGCGCCCTTCCTCCGAAATGAAAGCCAATATGCGTGTTGAGCTTTTCGAGCGTGCCTTTCAATATCGTCGCAAGGCTATCCCCATCAGCTGGCGATGCCTCCCCGCCGAATTGATGGCAGGAGTTTATATCAAAGCCGCAAATCAATACTGGCGCTTTGGAAAGCCCACACGTCTCACACGGAAAGAGAAAGTAGCGGCAATCATCGAGACCACCGCACGATTCTTTTTCAGAAAAAAGAGTCTTTACGATCCGAGTCGTTGAAGCCGTTCAATCATTCCCTCGGTATCTAATTTGTAATGTCGATAGAGATCCTCAGGCGAGCCCGACTCTCCAAATGACTCAACGCCGATGCGATGGAGGCTCGCTTCGTGCGGCACAAGACTCATGATTTCTGCAACCGCAGAACCTAAGCCCCCGATCGTTGAATGATCCTCCGCCGTCACGATCAGATCATGGCTTTGAGCAAGCTGAATAATCATTTTCTCATCGGCCGGCTTAATGCTGCAGGCGTTGACGACTGTGTACGGGCTGCCAAGCTTTTCGTTTGCAGTCTTCAGCGAGTGAACAAGTCCACCACTGCCAATCAGCGCAAAAGTTTTGCCCTCATGAATCTTCTGCCATTTTCCAGGCTGAAACTTGTAGGATTTTTCATCAAAAAGATGAGGAAGCTTTTGACGAGTGAGCCGAATATAGCACGGCCCGTTATCAGCAACAGCATACCGAATCACCGCGCGGGTTTCTACGTCATCGGCGGGCTGATAGATCGCCATATTCGGCAGTGAGCGCAAGACGGCAACATCTTCCAGACCCATCTGAGAATGTCCGTCTTCACCAATCGCGATTCCTGCATGGGTCCCCACGATTTTGACATTTGCTCGGTTATACGAAACCGACATACGAATCTGATCGTAGCGCCCCGTGATGAATGTTCCAAAACTACAGGCAAATGGAATTTTTCCTGACAGCGCAAGTCCTGCAGCCGTCCCAATCATATTTGCTTCTGCAATCCCCATTTCATAAAAACGTTCAGGGAATTTTTTTGCAAACTTTTCGCTCTTCGTGCTCTTGCTTAAATCGGCATCAAGACAAACAATCTGCGGATTTTTTTCTCCGAGGCTCGCAAGCTCTTCTCCAAAACTGTCTCTGGTTGCTTTCATGATTCAAGTTCCTTCAGTGCTTTCTTTAATTCGTCATCTGTTGGGGCCACACCGTGCCAATCAATAACACCCTCCATAAAGCTCACACCTTTCCCTTTAACCGTATGAGCAATAATTAGCGTAGGCTGCCCATCTTTTTTCTGAGGTAAAGTTTTGGCGAGAGCTTTTCGGTCGTGTCCGTCGACCTCAATGACATTCCAATTAAATGCACGCCACTTATCGGAAAGGGGCTCCAGGTTCATAACCTCATCGGAGCGCCCGTCGATCTGACCATGGTTGTAGTCGACAATCACAGACAAATTATCCAGCTTAAATTTAGGAGCACTCATTGCCGCTTCCCAAATCTGGCCCTCTTGAATTTCGCCATCGCCGACAATGCAAAAAACTCTAAAATCTTTTTTATCAAGCTTCCCGGCCATCGCCATTCCTTGCGCAATCGACATTCCCTGTCCCAGTGAGCCCGTCGCTGCTTCGACGCATGTCATCCGAAAGCGATCGGGATGGCCCTGCAACGGAGAGCCGAGCTGTCTCAACGTCATGAGCCAATCTTTTGGAAAAAAACCAGCCTCCGCCAAAACCGCATACAAGGCAGGAACGCCATGCCCCTTCGACAAGATGCAGCGATCCCGATCCACCCACTCTGGATCGTCGGAGTTGTATCGTAAAACTTCTGCAAAGAGTGTCATGAGAATGTCAAGGCAGGAAAAACTTCCACCCGGATGTCCACTCTTTCCGGCATGAATCATTTTCAGAATAATCGCCCGGAGTTTACGCGCGTTCTCATCAGTGTTTGCGAAGCGCGGCATTGTATCGCCTGCTGTTGTCATTCGTTGAGTTCCCATCGTGTTTTGTGTCAGAATCATAATATGGCCAAAGTCGTTAATATTTTTTCTACAGACGAATCATCCCCGAAAGACTTTTCCACTGCCTCGGCGAATGAGCTCGTTCCCCTGGTCAAACGCTATACGGAAGAAGCCATTCAGGAAACCCAGAAAATTGCGCTGAAGATGGAGTATGTGGCAAAGGATTCTCCTCAGTATAAAGCGCTCTCAAGCGGACACGATCAAGTCATTCTCAAATGGGCCGAGCGAATTCACCGAATTGGGGGGCTCGCCAAAGGGCTTTGGACCGTCGACTTTGACAATGGCTCTGGATACCTCTGTTGGTCGTACCCCGAAGACAGGATTGAGTATTTCCACTCCTACGATGGCAGTTTTAAGACCCGAAAGAAGCTAAACGAGAGCGCCGCATCAAGCGTAAAGAAGCCGCTTTCCGCTCCGTCTCGACCTCTTGAGTCAGGGCCGCAACCGCAGGTTTAATCCCGCTAACCGGCTCTTCGTAGACGCAATTGGCCATCCCTGATAATCTGCTTTGAAGGGGTGGCAAGGATGCCTATTCGGGGACGGCGTTTAACGATTGTCTTATTTCATATACTCTTAACGGTTCTCTCCGGATGGCTCGCGCTCAACTTAAGGTTTGACTTCAACGTCCCTGATCATCGACTTCATTTACTACCCTACTATTTGCTGATCGCCCTTGCGATTAAGCTTCCTCTCTATCAACTCTTCGGACTCAACAAAGGCTGGTGGAAGTATTCGAGTCTTTCGGACGCCATCACGATTGTTAAATTCGCTCTCGTAGCCCATTCAATGATTTACGTTCTGCATATGGTGGCGTTTGGCTTCATTCCGCGCTCAACACTTTTTATTGATTTCTTTTTAACAATTATTTTTGTGGCAGGCTCCAGGGCAGGGATCCGGATGGTCTATGAGAACTTGAATAAGCCCAAGAAGGGACGACGGAGTTCGGACAAGCGTGTTTTGATCGTGGGCGCCGGTGATTGTGGGATCATGCTCGTGAAGCAGATGCAAACGTCGGAGCGTAACCAAGCCAGTGTTGTTGGTTTTCTTGACGATTCTCCAAGTAAACAGGATGTGAAGTTTCTGGGTCGAAGTGTTCTTGGCCAAGTACGTGATCTTCCCGAAGTCGTGGCGAAGTTCAAAATAAACGAAGTCTATATTGCAATTCCAACCCTCAGACGAGATGAGCTTCAAAAAATTGTCGACCTCTGCATCAAAAGCAGTGTCAGCTTCAAACGCGTTCCAGCGATTGAAGATATTCTAAAGGGAACAGCAAAGGTGCACGACCTTCGCGAGGTGGAAGTTGAGGATCTTCTTGGCCGCGAACCGATTCAACTAGATCGCTCTCCTATTCGAGAAGCTCTGCGAGACCGTGTGGTGCTTGTGACGGGTGCTGGCGGATCCATTGGCTCAGAGCTCTCTCGCCAAATCGCTCTTCTTCAGCCCAAAAAACTGATTCTCCTTGAGCGCTCCGAGTACAATCTGTTTCACATCGAGCGGGAGCTAAAAGGAAAATCTTCTACCGAGGTTGTGGCAACGGTCACAGACATTACGGATGAGGCAGGTTGCCGGCAACTTTTTGCTACTCATAAACCAGAATTTATTTACCATGCGGCGGCTCATAAGCACGTTTCGCTCATGGAAGTGAGCCCGCGTGAGGCCGTTCGGAACAACGTTCTGGGCACATGGAATATTTCACGAATCGCAAGGGATTTTGGCGCCCAAAGCTTTGTCATGATTTCAACGGATAAAGCCGTTCGGCCCTTAAGCATTATGGGTTACTCAAAGCGGATGGCAGAACTTGCCGTTCAGTTTGTGTCGCGAACGACATCTCAAACCAAGTTTATTTCCGTAAGATTTGGAAACGTTCTAGGAAGTAGTGGATCTGTTGTGGAAATATTTAGGCAGCAGCTCAAACGAAATGAACCCCTCACTGTTACTGACAGTGATGCCTCGAGATTTTTTATGACCTGTCCCGAAGCGGTTGAGTTAGTTCTTCATGCTGGCGTTGCAGGATCGAACGGTGAAATCTATATGCTCGATATGGGCAATCCTGTGAAGATCATGGATCTCGCACGGCGGATGATTCAGCTCTCAGATCCAACTGGAGAAAAAGGTTACCGCATTGAACTCACGGGCCTTAAAAAAGGGGAGAAGCTTTGTGAGGAGTTGTACTGGGAAGGTGAAGATTCCGTCGCCTCTCCCATTGAGAAAATTTTTCGTCTTCGTACTAAATGTAATACAGAGGGTTTTGATCTTGTTCTCGCGGACCTGCTCAGCAAGCTTGTGCAGGCCGACGATGAATCGCTCCTCGCCTCGGCCCTGAAAAGCTCAGTCGAGAAAGTCGATCGGGCCACAGCAAAGGCCGTTACCGCGACAGCCTCTCCCCTTCAGATTGTGCAATGAGCTGGGGCCCGTATGCCTCAGGCGAGGTGAGGAACCGCATTTAAAGCCGTTTAAAAGGGATTCTAACTGGCCTACTCCTTGCAAGCAATGGCGCCATGCAATTTCGCGTAATGGCTATGGGGTTGGCCATTTCCGTTCTTACCCTGGGAGTTAGTGAATCAACATTTGGCGCCACAAAGCCAGACAACGGGATTCAACAAGATAAACTTATGCACTTTGGATTATCGGCGGGTCTCCATTCAACCTGTTATGCCGTGATGAAAGGGATAACAGATTCCAAATGGGTCTCGCAGGTGGGATGTTTTGTTGCCGTCAACACAGCCGGCGCCATCAAAGAGTATCGTGATCCCAAAAACGGCGGCACTCGAGATGAGAACGATATTTATGCCAATCTCGCGGGCTCGGGAATGTCCTTCCTTGTAATCAGCGCAGCATTTTAATTAAGTCGCCAGGGGTTACCTGGCACTTAATCTACCTGACCCCTACTTGAACGCTTGGATGGTGATGCCTGTTGTGGAGGCGATCTTAAACAGAATGTCCGTTATATCCTTCGTTGTTTGAAGCCACGAGAACCTCGAAATATCTTTGGGCACAAGAATGGTGTCTCCGCGCTCCACCTCGGTTTGATAAAAATTACGGAGCAAGAATCCACGATTCTGCTGACGGGAAATGACAGAGCCATCCGCCTTCACGACAAAAATGGAATCTACGTCGGCGTTGACCGTGGGACCGCCAGCCATACCGAGATAATGCTGAATATCTTTTCCATCTACAAATACCATCGAAGTTGGATTGTAAACTTCTCCCATCACCGTCACGCTGGATGGGGTTGCCGGAATGGTGATACGATCATTGGGCTCGAGGGTAATGTCGTAACTCGTGTTTTTAAAATCCTTTAATTTCTCAAGCTTAATCACCATACGACCTGTGACCTCCGCCTCTTGAAGATTGCGAAGCATTGTTCGACGAGCAATCGCAGCCTCCTGCAACTCTTTAAGATCCTAAGGGCGGCTACCTTC
>ERZ761607.4921-NODE-4921-length-11387-cov-7.185845_pt1 | contig 11387 bp, 10 predicted proteins | sample MGYA00511164_ERZ761607 | MGnify/ENA primary metagenome ERZ761607 (study PRJEB28899, sample SAMN02445080) | bioreactor sludge metagenome | biome: EBPR sludge | place: Australia: Brisbane, Thorneside Wastewater Treatment Plant | collected 2011-06-22 ...
TGGATGAATTGAGAAATATCGGTAATTTTTATTTGAAGGATTGCGTAAATTAAACTGGTCCGCGCAGCTGAGATAAAAATCACACTCTTTAAGCTGCTTTCCGCATGAGCATCTGTATAAATCTGTTTCAGAATAACTAAAAGGAAACGTTTCACCGTTGCAAAGCAATTGAGAATGATTATTGAGAAAGAAAGCCAATAGCGTTGCGCCAGAATAATAATTTGCGAAGAAGAAAACGATTTCCTTATTCTCAAGACGAGCTGATTTTTTCATGGGCTATTCCGGGGATTCGGTTGAATCTCCACTTTTAATCACTAAAAATAATGCAAAATAAGGGCCTGGCGTCGAGGGAATATCTTCGAAGCGCTTGACGATGCGCTGCGCGGGTCGGCTGGCTTGCTCGATATAGAAGGTGTCCTTGGCGCGCCCCGTTTCCCGAAGCAACGCCAACAAGCGCGGCCGGTGGCGTCCCGGCTTGAGAATCGCCACGCTTTCGCTGTTGAGCAAGGTCTGCCGCAAAACGTCATCGTCGGCGGTGGCGGGAATGACGGTCAGGCGTTGTTCGCCGGTGATCAGCGGCGCGGCGGCGGCGGCGGCGGCAGCGCTGACGGAGTTGATGCCGGGAATCACCACGCAGGGAAAGCGATCCGCCAAGCGTTGCAACAAATAACTGAAACTGCCGTAAAACAGCGGATCGCCCTCGCACAGAATCGCCACATCCAGGCCCTCCGCCAGCTCCTTGGCGATGGCGGTAGCCGCTTCATCGTAACCCTCGTTGACGGGGCCGCGATCCAGCATGCACGGCATGGCAATCGGAATCTCCCGCTTGCCGGTCAGCCACTGGGCCGCGATATCGCGGGCTTGAGCGCTGCCTTGCGGGGTGGCGGGGTAGGCGACCACCGGAACGCTTTGCAGGATGCGAACCGCTTTGAGCGTCAGCAGTTCTGGGTCGCCGGGTCCGACGCCGACGCCGTAAAGCGTTCCGCTATCGCTCATCAGGTTTCTCCAACTTCATTAAAAGCACCGGTAGATAAGGCCGCATGACGCGCTGGCCGGCCAATGACTCGCCGCGCGCGATGCTCAGTTCCGTCCATTCCGCAGCCCGTCCGCCGACGAAGTCGTGCAAATCCACCCGGCTATCTTCAGTCACGGCGCTGGCGACCAGCCGACCGCCCGGCAATAATCGGGCCCACACCGCTTCCAGCATTTCAGCCAAGCTGCCGCTGCTGCCGCCGATAAAGACCGCTCGCGGATCGGGTAATTCGGCGAGCGCCTCCGGAGCGCGACCCGCGATAATCTGTAAGTTGGCGACCGCGCCGAACCGTTCGCGATTGACGGCTAAATGCTCCAGCCGTTCCGGGTGGACTTCGACGGCGTAAACCTGACCTTGAGAGTTCCAGCGCGCCCATTCCACCGAGACGCCGCCGCAGCCCGCGCCGACATCCCAACCGATCTCGCCGGCGCGCGGGCCGAGCAACGAGAGGATGGTCAGCCGCACCTCGCGCTTGCTCAACAAACCCTTGCCGGGTTCCGCGCCGGTGCTGAAGCGTTGGTCGGGGATACCGGGAAACTCGGGCAGTACGCCGCCCGGCCCGCGCGTGTCCAGCATCACGACGTTCGAGGGAGCGCAATCGAGTGGGGCATCCGCCAATTCGGCGGCTTTGATAAACCGCAGCCGCTCCCGATCCGATCCGAGTTCTTCGGCGATCCACATATCGGATTCGCCGAAGCCGGTTTCGACCAAGATCCGCGCGATGGCATCCGGCGAGCTTTCGCGGTCGGTCAGCAGGCCGTACAGTCGATTCCCCCGCAGCGCCGCGCGCAAGCTCACCAGCGGCCGCCCGTGCAAGCTGAGCCATTCGGCTTCCTGCCAGGGCCGGCCCAAGCGAGCGAAGGCCGCTTGTAAGCTGGAGACGTTAGGATGAAACACGAGCTGCGTCGGGGATAAGTGGCGGAGCAACGTGCTGCCGATACCGTAAAATAACGGATCGCCGGATGCGAGCAGGGCGATGCGCCGGCCGGCGTTGGCGCGCAGCATCGCCCACAAACCGCTCATCGGGCTAGGGTAGGGGCGCTTTTCGGCGGATAACGCCGGTAACGCGGCCAGATGCGCCGCCGCGCCGACGATCAGTTCTGCTTGATCGAGCGCCGCGCGCGCCGCCTGACCCAAGGCTCCGGTTTCCATGCCCATGCCGATCACCTGAACCGGCGGACCTGGCCAGTCGGATTCCAGCGCCATCAGAACCGAATTCCGTGGGTCATCCGCGCCAGGGCGTTGAGCGTGGCGGCCGCCAAGGTGCTGCCGCCGCGCCGGCCTAACAAGGTGATGCAAGGCGTCTGAAATTCGCCCGGCGCAACATCCCATAACGCCTGTTTCGATTCGGCGGCGTTGATGAAACCGACCGGCATTCCGATGATGAGAGACGGTCGGGGCGCGCCTTCGTCCAATAGATCCAGCAGCCGAAACAAAGCGGTCGGCGCGTTGCCGATGGCGACGATGGAACCCGGCAAATGCGTCGGCCATTCGGCCATGGCCGCCATCGAGCGGGTTTCACCGGTTTGGCGGGCGCGCTCGGCGACTTCGGGCGCGTTCAAAAAGCAATGCACTTGGCCCGTTAGATAGCGCTTGCTGATGCCGCGACCGACCATTTCGATATCGCACAGCACATCCGCGCCCCCGCGAAGCGCCGCTAAGCCGGCGGCGACCGCGCCGGGACTGAAATACAGGTCCCGGACGATGCCCGGATCGCCGGAGGTATGCACCAAGCGCATCGCCACCTGTTGTTGGTCGGGATCAAAGCGCGACAGGTCCGTCAGCTGACGGATTTGGACAAACGACTGGCGTTCGATTTCATCGGGATCGCTCAGGTAATCGAATCGGGGCATGACGGCTCCGGCGCGCGGCGGTCAGCCGCGCGGGGTAGGGTGATGGGGATGATGGTCGTGATGGTCGTGATGGTCGTGATCGTGATGGTGGTGACTATCATCATGCTGATGGCCGGTTTGCGGCGCGCCTTGCCAGTCTTCTCGTCCGACGACGGGCGCGCGGTACGGGCAAAACTGACAATTCATGCGCGCTTCGCCCGCTTCGGCTTCCCGCAAGCGCTCGAGAAAGGTTTGGACCAGCAGCGGATGATTGTTCAAATACGGAGCGGTCACCACCTTGATATCGGGATGCGCGGTTTGATGGGCGGCCACGGTCGCGCGCACCTGTTCCACCAGCCGGCCGGTAAACAGCAGATAAGGAAACACCACCACGCGCGTGAAGCCCAAGCGATGCGCCCGCTCCAGAGCAGGCGCCATCAGCGGCGCGGCCACGGCGGTATAGGCGGTTTCCGCCCAGCCGAAGCCCATGCCTTCCCACAGCATCCGAGTGATCTTGCTGATGTTGGAATTGGCGTCGGGATCGGAACTGCCGCGTCCGATCACCACCAGCAAGGTGTCCTGTCGCTGATAATCCAGGCCGAATTCGGCCTCGGCGGTTTCGATCCGTTCGCGGGCGATTTGGAGGAGATTCGGATGGATGCCCAAATCCGCGCCGAAGGTGATTTGCAGTTCGGGGTGCGCGGTCTGAAACTCGTTCAACAGCGCTGGAATGTCGTTCTTGATGTGACCGGCGGCCATAAGCAGCGCCGGCAGGGCGGTAATCCGGCGGAAACCCTGCTCTCGCAACGATTCCAGCGCCTCGGGCAAGGCGGGCGCGACCAGTTCCAGAAATCCGGCCAGACAGGTGCGACCGGGCAAGGCTTGCCGCAGCTGCTCGGCGAGCGCGCGGAATTCCGTGACGCCGGCGGCGATGCGGGTACCGTGGCCGATCAACAGCACGGCCGGAGAGCTAGAGAGGGATTGAGAAGTCATTGCGGTCAGTGAGAGCGTCGGCGGTGGTTTAAGATGATTGTACAAAGCGCGGCGTTCGTTGTTGAGCTTTTTACTGAGCAGTGATTTTTTAAAGCCATGTCCGAAAGGCGGATAAATGAGATTCAGTCCAGTTATAAAATTTTGAAAATCATGAATTTAAATCAAAGGCAACAAGAAATTTTGCAGCGGGCGCGGCACGCCGGTTCGGTGGCCATCGAGCCTTTGGCGCTTCATTTCGGCGTGACCCCGCAAACCATCCGCCGCGATATCAATCTCCTGTGTGAATCGGGCTTGCTGCGGCGCTTCCACGGCGGGGCGGGGCTACCGTCCAGCGTGGAGAATATCGCCTATCCGGCCCGGCAGGTGTTGCATCACGACGAAAAGCGCCGGATCGGCCGGCTGGTGGCCCAGCATATTCCCGATCAATCGTCGCTGCTGATCAACATCGGCACCACCACCGAGGAAGTGGCCAAGGCCCTGGTGGATCACGCCGACATGCGAGTGATCACCAACAACCTCAACGTGGCGATGCTGCTGTCCGACAATCCCAGCTTCGAGGTGATCGTCGCGGGCGGCGTGGTGCGCCGCCGGGATCGCGGCGTGATCGGCGAGGCGACCATCGATTTCATCAAGCAGTTCAAGGTCGATTTCGGAATCATCGGCATTTCCGGCATCGACCTGGACGGCACGCTGCTGGATTTCGACTATCGCGAAGTCCGAGTCTCCCAGGCGATTATCGCCAATTCCCGCCAGGTGCTGCTGGTCACCGATCACAGCAAATTCGGCCGCAACGCCATGGTCCGGCTCGGCTCCATCGCCGAGGTGGATATGCTGTTCACCGACCAAACCCCGCCCGAGCCGATGATCGAGCTGCTGGCGCAGGCCGAGGTGCACGTATTCGTGGCCTAAAGCGCGCCGGCTGTTCGAATTTTCAGTTTTGTTCGTATCAAAAAAATTTTTTCGTTATTGGCGCTTTTATCGTGATTTTTGGTCGCTATACTCTTTAATAATGTTCTTTTGAACATCATCTGAAGGGCGATCCGCGAAAGAGGCGAGCGAATGACTGTGGGATACGTGCTGGCCATCGATCAAGGCACCACCGGCTCCACGGTGTTGATTTTTGATCGCGACGGCCAAATCAAGGGTCGGGCTTATTCGGAATTCACCCAGCACTACCCGAAGCCGGGTTGGGTGGAGCACGACGCCCAAGAAATTTGGTTGGTGACGGTCAGAGTGATCGCCGAGGCGTTGCAAGCAGCCGGCTTGCGCGCCAGCGAACTGCGCGCCATCGGCATTACCAACCAGCGGGAAACGGTGGTGCTGTGGGATCGCGCGACCGGCCAGCCGGTGGCCAACGCCATCGTCTGGCAGGACCGGCGCACGGCCCGGTTCTGCGACGAACTCAAGGAACAGGGTTTTGAGGAGACGGTGCGCCGCAAGACCGGATTGGTGATCGACCCGTATTTTTCCGGCACCAAGGTCAAGTGGCTGCTGGATCACGTGGACGGACTGCGCGCGCGCGCCGGACGGGGCGAAATCGCCTTCGGCACCATCGATTCATGGCTGGTCTGGCGTTTGACCGGGGGCAAGGCGCACGTCACCGATTATTCCAACGCCTCCCGCACCATGCTCTACAACATTCAAGACCTGTGCTGGGACGATGAACTGCTCGAACGGCTAACGATTCCTGAGGCTATCCTGCCGGAAGTGAAACCGTCCGCATGCGTGTATGGCGAAACCGACCCGGAAATGTTCTTCGGCGCCCGGCGCATTCCGGTGGCGGGTATCGCCGGCGACCAGCAAGCCGCCCTGTTCGGTCAGGCGTGCCACAGTCCGGGATTGGCGAAGAACACCTACGGCACCGGTTCCTTCGTATTGATGAACACCGGCAATCAAATGGTATTGAGCGAGGAAAAGCTGCTGACCACCATCGCCTGGGGCATCGGCGAGGAGCCGGTCGAATACGCGCTGGAAGGCGCCATTTTCATCACCGGCGCGGCGGTGCAATGGCTGCGGGACGGGTTGCGGATGATCGGTTCGGCGGCGGAAATCGAGGGATTGGCGCGATCGGTGGCCGACAACGAGGGCGTCTACTTCGTGCCCGCATTGGTCGGCTTGGGCGCGCCGCACTGGGACCCTTACGCCCGTGGCCTGCTGATCGGCCTCACGCGCGGTAGCGGTCAAGGCCACATTGCCCGCGCGGTGTTGGAGAGCATCGCCTATCAGACACGCGACGTGATCGATGCAATGCAGCGGGATTCCGGCATCACATTAAAGGAATTACGCTGCGACGGCGGCGCGGCGGTGAATGGCCTGCTGATGCAGTTTCAAGCCGACATTCTCGGCGTTCCCGTCGAGGTGCCCCGGATCGTCGAGACCACGGCGCTCGGCGCGGCCTATCTGGCCGGGCTGGCCACCGGTTTTTGGGAAAGCCGGGAGGAATTGGCGAAGAAATGGCAATTAGCCCAGCGCTATGCGCCGCAACTGAACGAAGTGGAACGCGAGCGTTTGTTCCGGCGCTGGCACAAGGCGGTGGAGCGGGCCAAGGCGTGGGCGTTAGACGATGATTGATCCTCGATCCGCGGATCGCTGGCGCGAAAGGTAGGCCGATGGCGCTTCGCGAAAACAATCTCCGCAAGTTGGAGCAGGATCTCCACGATGCGCTCATCGTCGGCGGCGGCATCAACGGCGCGGTGTCGGCGGCGGCGCTGGCGGGCAAGGGCGCGCGGGTGGCGCTGATCGACCAGCGCGATTTCGCCGGGTTCACCAGCCAGCAATCCTCGAATTTGGCGTGGGGCGGCATCAAGTATTTGGAAAGCGGCGATTATGGCCTGGTCAGAAAGCTGTGCCTGAGCCGCAACCATCTGATCGACAGCTATCCGTCCCGCGTCAAGGAAATCCGCTTCCTCGCCACCATCGATAAAGGGTTCCGCTGGTCGCCGTTGTTCCTCTGGGCGGGGACGTGGGCGTATTGGCTGTTCGGCAACGGCTTTACCCGCATCCCGCGCTTGTTGCCGAAACGGACGATCCAGGGCGAGGAACCGGTGATCGACACCCGCAACGCCACCGGCGGCTTCGAATACTCCGATGCCTATCTGTGCGATAACGATTCGCGCTTCGTGTTTCAGTTCGTGCGTTCGGCGATGGATCGCGGCGGCATCGCCGCCAATTATGTCGATTCGCTCGGCTCGCGGCGGGAGGGGGGCGTCTGGATCACGCGCGCCCGCGATCTCAACGCCGGCCGGGCTTTGGAAATCCGTTCCAAGGTGCTGATCAACGCCGCCGGGCCGTTCGTGGACGAACTCAACCAACTGAGCGGCGAACGGACCGAGCACCGCCATTTGTTTTCCAAGGGCATTCATTTAATCGTGCCCCAGATCACCCCCAACGCCCGGATTCTGGCGTTTTTCGCCGATGACGGCCGCTTGTTTTTCGCCATTCCGATGGGCGCGCGCACCTGCATCGGCACCACCGATACCCGCGTCGAGACGCCTTTTACCGAGGTAACCGAGGAAGACCGCCAGTTCGTGCTCGACAACATCAACAAGCGGCTGCGCCTGCCCCGGCCCCTGACCCGCGCCGACATCATCGCCGAACGCTGCGGGGTGCGGCCGCTGGTGGTGAAAACTCAAGGCGAAAACCAAAGCCGCGACTGGCTGCAACTGTCGCGCAAGCACGAAATCGACGTGAATCGCGACCGCGCCCACCTCAGCATCTTCGGCGGCAAGCTGACCGATTGCGTCAACGTCGGCAACGAAGTCGCCGACCTGGTGGAGACTTTAGGCATCGCGCTGCCGCACCGCCACTATAAATGGTACGGCGAGCCGCATCCCTCGGTGAGGGAAGAATACTTTCATCAAGCGCAATTGATGAAGTTGGACAGCTACACTTTCCCCGGCGCGATGGAGAGTCTGACTCACCGACTGTGGCGGCGCTACGGCGATAAGGCGCTGCGGTTGTTGGAAGACATCCGGGAAGACCCCCGGCAGGCCGAGGTATTGATCCAAGGCACCGAGTACCGCCGCTGCGAAATCGGCTTGGCCGAACGCCAGGAAATGATCGTCAAGCTGGAGGATTTTCTGCGCCGCCGCTCCAAAATCGCGCTCGTGGTGCGTCGAGAGACCATCCGGCAAGCGCCCGGCTTGATGGAAGCTTGCCAGATGTTGTTCGGTGATCGCGCGCGAGAAAAATTCGACGAGTATTTTCAAGAGCCGTCGCCGACGGACAGACGACCCGCTTTGGAACACGCGAGCCACCATGCTTGAACCGAACCACCCAAGCCCGAAAGGCGCGCCATGCGGCTGACGCTCGAAGGCGTCGCCAAGCGCGTCGGCGCGGCCACGCACCTGTATCCTTTGGATTTTGCCTTGCAACCGCGCGCGGTCACCGTGTTGCTGGGCGCGACTCAGGCGGGTAAAACCACGCTGATGCGGCTGATGGCGGGTTTGGACGCGCCCAGCCAGGGCCGGGTGCGGGTGGACGGCGAGGACGTGACCGGCCGGTCGGTGCGGGAGCGCAACGTGGCGATGGTCTACCAGCAATTCATCAATTATCCGTCGATGCGGGTGTTCGACAATATCGCCTCGCCGCTCAAATTGCGCGGCGATCTCGACCGCGCCGCCCTCGACCGGCGGGTGCGGGAACTGGCCGGCAAACTGCACATCGAGCCGTTTCTCGACCGCTTGCCCGCCGAACTGTCCGGCGGCCAGCAGCAGCGGGTGGCGCTGGCCCGCGCCTTGGCCAAGCAAGCACCGCTGATGCTGCTGGACGAACCGTTGGTCAATCTCGATTACAAGTTGCGCGAGGAATTGCGCGAGGAACTGTCGGCGTTGTTTGCCAGTGGTGATTCGACTGTGGTGTACGCCACCACCGAGCCGACCGAAGCCTTGCTGCTGGGCGGCTATACGGCGGTGCTGGATGCGGGCGAGGTGCTGCAATACGGCCCGACCGCCGAGGTGTTCCACCGCCCGCACTCGATCCGGGTGGCCCGCGCCTTCAGCGATCCGCCGATCAATTTGCTGAAGGGCCGCGTCGCGGAATCCGGGATTCAATTGGCTGGCGAGGTGCGGTTGGCGGTTCGCGCATCGGCTGATGCGCCAGCGCTTGAGGGTGATACGCCCGAGGCCGGAGTGACGGTCGGCGTCCGCGCCAGCGCGTTGCGGGTGCGGCCGCGCTCCGGCGACGTGGCGCTGACCGGACGGGTGGAGCTGGCCGAGATTTCCGGCTCCGATACCTTCGTGCATGTCGCGGCGGCGGTCGGGCCGCTGGTCGCGCAGTTGACCGGCGTTCACTATTTTGAGTTGGGCGCGGCGATCACCTTGTATCTCGACCCGTCGCAAATCTATGTTTTCGATGCGCGGGGCGACTTGTTGGTCGCGCCGCAACGTCCCGGAGCGCGCTAGCGTGGCCCGCATCGAGCTCGATCTCGCCCATTCCTATCTGCCCGATCCGAAGCAGGACAGCGACTACGCACTGCTGCCGCTGCAAATGAGCTTCACCGATGGTGGCGCGTATGCGCTGCTGGGGCCGTCGGGCTGCGGCAAAACCACGCTGCTCAACATCATTTCCGGCCTGGTGCGGCCCTCGCGCGGCGCGGTGCTATTCAACGGCGTGGACGTGACCGCCCGCAGCCCGCAAGAGCGCAACATCGCCCAAGTATTTCAATTCCCGGTGGTCTACGACACCATGACCGTGGCCGACAATCTGGCCTTTCCGCTGCGCAATCGCGGGGTGCCGCCGGAACGGATCAAGGCCCGCGTCGGCCGGATCGCCGAGATGCTGGAATTGAGCGGCCAGCTCAACCAGCGCGCCGCCGGTCTCGCCGCCGACGCCAAACAGAAGATTTCGCTGGGGCGGGGGCTGGTGCGCGAGGATGTCAGCGCGGTGCTGTTCGACGAGCCGCTGACGGTGATCGACCCCCATTTGAAATGGCAATTGCGCCGCAAGCTCAAGCAGATCCATCACGAGCTGAAGCTGACCCTGATCTATGTCACCCACGACCAGATCGAGGCGCTGACCTTCGCCGAGCAGGTGGTGGTGATGACGCGCGGTCGGGCAGTGCAGATCGGCACGGCCGCCGAACTGTTCGAGCGGCCGCGGCACATGTTCGTCGGCCACTTCATCGGCTCGCCGGGCATGAATTTTTTACCGGCGCGCTGGCGCGACGGGATGCTGGAAGTGACCGGCCACACCTTGCGGCTCGCGCCAGCCTTGTCCGAAGCCTTGCGCGCGGCCGGGGAATTTACGCTCGGAGTGCGGCCGGAGTACGTGACCTTGGCGGACGAGCGCGCGGAGGGTGCGCTGGTCGCCGAAGTGACCCAGGTGCAGGATGTCGGCACCTATTGGCTGCTGACCGCCCGCGCCGGCGAGACGCTGTTGCGGGCGAGATTGAACCCGGCCAGCATCGCTCCGCAAGTCGGCGAGCAAGTCTGGTTGGGGGTGTTGGGGCCGCATACCTGCTTCTACGACCGCGACCAACAACTGATCGCCGCCGGGCCGGAGCCGCAAGCGTTGAGGGTGAGCGCATGAAGCCGATCAATCAGAAAGCGTGGTGGCTGGTGTTGCCGGTGGTGATCTGCGTCGCTTTCTCGGCGGTGCTGCCGCTGATGACGGTGGTCAATTACTCGGTGCAGGACATCATCTCGCCCGAGCGACGGGTGTTCGTCGGCACCGAATGGTTCGCGGCGGTGATGCGCGACGAGGAATTGCACGCGGCGCTGTGGCGGCAGCTGACCTTTTCGCTGGCGGTGCTGGCGGTGGAAATTCCCTTGGGCATCGCGCTGGCGCTGTCGATGCCGGCGCGCGGCTGGCGGGCGTCGCTGGTGCTGGTGCTGGTGGCGCTGTCGCTGCTGATTCCGTGGAACGTGGTCGGCACCATCTGGCAGATTTACGGCCGCGCCGACATCGGCCTGCTGGGCGCGGCGCTGGCCTGGCTCGGGGTCGATTACAGCTACACGGGCGACGCCACTGACGCCTGGATCACCGTGCTGGCGATGGATGTCTGGCACTGGACGCCGCTGGTGGCGCTGCTGTGCTACGCCGGGCTGCGCAGCATTCCCGACGCCTACTATCAGGCCGCCCGCATCGACGGGGCCAGCCGCCTCGCGGTGTTTCGCTACATCCAGTTGCCCAAGCTGCGCGGGGTGCTGATGATCGCGGTGCTCTTGCGGTTCATGGACAGCTTCATGATCTACACCGAGCCGTTCGTGCTGACCGGCGGCGGGCCGGGCAACGCCACCACCTTCCTGTCGCAATACCTGACCCAGAAAGCGGTCGGCCAGTTCGATCTGGGACCGGCGGCGGCGTTTTCGCTGATTTATTTTCTGATCATCCTGTTGCTGTGTTTCATCCTCTACAACTGGATGCAGCGGGTCGGCACGGCCGATCGGGAGGGCGCGGGCCATGAATGAAGCGCGGTTCCGCTGGCGGACGCTGTTTCTGCTCGCTTATCTCCTCTTCGCGCTGCTGCCGATCTACTGGATGGTCAACATGAGCTTCAAGACCAACCAGGAGATTCTGGCCAGCTTCAC
>ERZ761607.4922-NODE-4922-length-11387-cov-3.853865_pt1 | contig 11387 bp, 3 predicted proteins | sample MGYA00511164_ERZ761607 | MGnify/ENA primary metagenome ERZ761607 (study PRJEB28899, sample SAMN02445080) | bioreactor sludge metagenome | biome: EBPR sludge | place: Australia: Brisbane, Thorneside Wastewater Treatment Plant | collected 2011-06-22 ...
GGCTTGGGTGGTTCCAGCGGCCGTTCAACCGCGGCTGCTGCAGCAGGTGCCGGCGGCGCGCTCGGCGCTGCAGCTTTCTGGCTGGCTTCGAATTCCCGGAAGAGTTCATCGAGGTCGGTCAATTCCGCTGGCGTAGCCACCGTCTCCGGCAGTTTCTCTGCATCGAAACTGCCGACCTCGGAGAACAACGAGTCCAGTTCGAGTTCCACTGTATCGGCGCTGGATGTGGCCCCGCGGGCGGCGGGCACCGCCTCGTGCGTGTCGATCTCCGGCGCTTCATCGAACAAGGCATCGAGGTCGCCGATGTCCTCCCCCACAATCAACGCCTGCGGCGAGACCGACGGTGGCGGCGGCGCATCGTCAGCCGGATGCTCGAACATCGAGTCGAGACTGGCAATGTCGAATTCGCCGGCCGTGTCGCCCTCGGCAGCGGCGGCGGTATCCGCAACGCCCGGCGAACGCTGCTCGCCGGCGGCGGCACTCGGGGCAGTCTCGAACATCATGTCGAGTTCAGCGAGACCGAGTTCGAAGATCGCGTCGGCAGGCGCCGCAGGCGCATCCACGGCGACATCCGCTGCGGGCGAAGTCGGCTGTTCGATCAGAACTTCGGGCGATTCCGGCGCTTCGAACAACAGATCGAGATCGCCGAAACCGAGATCCGACGTTGCCTCAGTCGCAACCGGGGTGGACGGTTCAACGACGACCACCGATGCGGCGGCAGCCGAAGGTGCGCTCGCATTGTCCGGCGGCGCGGCAGAAACGGCCGTCTCGACGGGTTTCGGCGCAGGCATCGGGATTGCTTGTGCGCCGGGCGGCGGCGGCGGCGTGAAGTTGTTTTGCCCCTTGAGCTTTGCCGAAAGGTGTCGCAACCAGCGCGCGCGATCCCAGCCACTGAGGTCGCTCGACGCAGCCGGATCGTTGTAGATCACCGGCTGGACCGCTGCGTCCAGAGCCTCGGTCACAGCGTCGAGCAGTTCCTCGAGTTCCGCATCCAGGTTGACGACGATCGCGTCGACTGGAGTCGACAGAATTGCCGCCGAATCGAGCGCGCTGGCCCGACACTCCAGCGCCACGGTGACACCCGCATTGGCCAGCGCCGTGCGCAAGGCCTGGGTGCCGGCGTCCTGCTCGTAGACCAGTGCAACTCGAATATCAGTGGACATTGGCGTGCCCCGCGATCAAGGCATCCTGCACGTTCTTGAGGAGATCGGTCTCCTGGTAGGGCTTTCCGAGATAGCGATCGACGCCCACTTCCATTGCGCGCTGACGGTGCTTCTCGCCGGTACGCGAGGTGATCATGATGATCGGAATGTGCTTGAGACGCTGGTCGTTGCGGATGTAGGTCGCAACCTCGTAACCGTCCATGCGCGGCATTTCGATGTCGAGCAGGATGACGTCGGGCATGCGGTCCTGCAACTGCTCGACCGCATCGAGACCGTCCTTCGCCGTGAACACGTCGAAATTGCTGCGCTCCAGCACACGCGTGGTGACCTTGCGCATGGTGATGGAGTCGTCGACGACCATGACCAGCGGCTGACGGCGAGCTGCCGGTTCGGGCAGCGGCTCCAGCAGTTCCAGTTCCGCCGCAAGCTCGGGCGCCTGACGCAAGGCCACGCCATGGCGAACCAACGGGGCCAGGTCGAGAATCACGACCACGCGGCCGTCGCCCATGATGGTCGCGCCGAAGATGCCGGGCACGATGCTCAGTTGCAGGCCTGCGGACTTGACGACCACTTCCTTGGAACCAACGACCTGGGTGACACGCACCGCGGCACGCTGGTCGCCGGTCTTGCTCATCAACAGCGGCACCTGGGTTTCGTCGATGCCGTGGCTGACCGGCGAACGCAACAGTTCGCCGAGGTCGTAGATCTGGTAGACCTCGCCGCCGTAGACCACCTCCAGTTGCTTCTGCTCGAGGCGCCTTTCGAGTTCCTTGCGCGGCATCCGCGTGACGCCGGTGATCGACGACATCGGAATCGCGTAGGTACCTTCGCCCAGCCGCACCATGACCGCCTGCGAAACTGCCAGGGTGAACGGCAGTCGGATGGTGATGCGTGTACCCAGACCCGGATCGGAATCCAGCTCCAGGCTTCCGCCGAGTTGCTTGACCTCGCTGGCGACCACGTCCATGCCGACGCCGCGCCCGGCGACCTTGCTGACTTCGCTGGCCGTGGAGAAACCCGCTTCGAGAACAAACTGGAAGATGTCGCGATCGCTGAGCTGCACCTCGGGAGTCATCAGGCCGCGTTCGACTGCTTTGCGGCGAATCGCATCGCGATTCATGCCGGCGCCGTCGTCGGTGACCTGGATCAGCACTTCGGTCGCTTCTCGCGAGACCCGGATGCTGACGGTACCCTCTTCGGGTTTGCCCTTGGCGACGCGTACCTCGGGTGACTCGATCCCGTGGGCGAGCGAATTGCGCAGCATGTGCTCGAACGGCGCGGTCATGCGCTCGAGCACGGTGCGGTCCATTTCACCCTGGGTACCTTCGACCTTCAGTTGCGCTCGCTTGCCCAATTCGCCGGCGGTTTGCCGCAAGATTCGACGCAACCGCGGCACCAGGCTCTCGAACGGCACCATGCGCGTGCGCATGAGGCCTTCCTGCAGGTCGGAGCTGACGCGCGACTGTTGCAGCAGCAGTGTTTCCGATTGCCGCGCGATGTCGTCGAGCAGGTTTTGAATCGAGACCAAGTCGGAGACGGACTCGGCCAGTGCGCGCGACAATTGCTGCAATGTGGAGAAACGGTCGAGTTCGAGCGGATCGAACTCGGTGTTGCCCGATTGTTCGCTTTCGCGTTGGAAACGCGACAGGATCTGCGCCTCTGTTTCCATCTCCAGCTTGCGCAACTGCTCGCGCAAACGCAACACGGTCTGCTCGAATTCGACCAGATTGAAACGAAAACCGCCCATCTGCGCTTCAAGGCGCGAGCGATAGATCGAGACCTCACCGGCGAAGTTCACCAGGTTGTCGAGCAGGTCAGCGCGGACGCGGATCAGTTCCTGCTGCGCAGCGCGCGCGGCGACTTCGTCATCGTCGAGCTGCGTTCGCCGCTGCACGCCGGTGCGCGACGACGGTCGCGCCGGGATGACCTTGCGCAACGGCGCCGCGTCGGCATCGGGCGCATCCTCCGCAGTCGTTTGCGGTGCCGCATCCGCTTCACTGGCCGCGGGCCCCGCTTCGGTGGCGGCGTCCGCTGCCGCGGCCACGTTTCCGAGACCCTCCGCGTGGGCAGCGAGGTACTCGTCCTCGCGCCCTTCGAGAATCGCTTCGAGACGCGCGATGGTGTGTTCGGGCAGGCCGATGGCCTGACGGCCGCGCACGCGCTGGACCATTCCATGCAGACGGTCGAAGGCGCGTTCGAGCGCCTCGATAGCCGGACGCGAGGCCGCGCGTTCGCCGTGAACGATGGCCTCGAACAGCGACTCCATCGCGTGGCTCAGGTCGCCGATCGGGAACAACCCGGCCATCCGCGCGCCACCCTTCAGCGTGTGCAGATCGCGTTGCAGCGAGCTGACGGGTTCACGATCTCCCGGTGCCTCGCGCAGACGCGCCATCATGCCGTCGGCGTGATCGAGGATGTCGACAGCCTCTTCGACGAAGATGTCGAGCAGTTCGAGGTCGATGTCTGGCAGATCCAGTGGCCCGGAAGGATCCACGTCGACCGGGCCCAACTGGGCCGGTTCGCTGTCAGCTGCGCGGCCAGGGCTCGGTGCGCCAGCGGTCGCGACGAGCGCGTTGATCTCCGACGGCTGATCCGGCGCTGGCGCAGGGGTCGCCGAGGCAGCGTCTGCCGATGCCTGATCGGCTGCCTTGAGAGCCGCAATCCGGGCTGCGCGCTTGGCGGCCTTCTTCGCCGCCCTCTTGGACATCCCCGCCGTGCCGGCGGCGACATCATCGATGCCTTCCTCAGCGAGCGGGTAGTCGACGTCGGCGATGGGCTCCTCGCTCTCCGAGTCGCTGTCGCCGCTGTCGGCGGCCTCGACGTCGCTCTGATCATCAACTGCGGGCGCAGTTTCGAATTCAAGCTCGGCTTCGACTTCAGGCTCGGCTTCGATTTCAGACTCGGCTTCGATTTCAAGCGCGGGTTCGATATCAAGCTCGGGTTCGATTTCAAGCTCGGCTTCGATTTCCGGTTCGGCGTCGATTTCCGGCTCGAAGGCGATTCCGTGCTCGGCTTCGCCCGCAAGCTCTACTTGAGATTCGGGCCTGGATTCGGCCTCAGCCGCATCGCCCAGATCTGCCTCAGCGTCGCTCTCGGCGCCTTCTTCGACCCGATCTGCGTCGGTCTGCGCTGCGTCGGCGTCAACTGAGCCGATTTGTGCGGAGTCGGCCTGAGCTTCCTGTTCGAAGTCGATTTCGACTCGAGTATCGGTCAGCCGTTGGGAGTCGCTTTCGAAATCGACGTCCACCTCAGCGTCCAGGTCGTCCCGGTTCTCGGGTGCCAGCAGATCCGGCGACACCGACATTTCGTCAATCGCCAGCAGCACACTGGCGTCGAGCACCGGTCGGTCATCCGCGGTTGTTTGCGTTTCGCCTGACACGTCCCACAGTTCAGGTGCTTCCGCGGCGGATTCATCTGCGGCCTCCGGGCGGGCATCCTCAGTTGCCTCGACTCCGAGCACGACGTTGTCCGCGTCCACTGCCACCAACGGCTCGGCGGATTCCACCGTTTCGAACAATCGATCAAACTCGGTGTCTGCCGACGCCGCAAGATCCCCTTGCGTGTCGGTCTCCGCCTCGACGGACCAGAGGCCGGCGAGATCAACTTCGCGCGCATCTTCCTGCTCGGACGGTTCCATTGCGGCGTCGACCGCTGCCTGCGTTGCCTCGTCGCCCGACGGCACCGGCGACACCAATGCGGCGGACTCTTCGGCAAACACGGCAAGATCGTCGCCGACCGCATCGAACCAGTCTTGCGCTTCCGGCGCTGCGGAAGCTTCGCCAGTATCGACCGATGCTTCTCCGACCGTCGCATCGAGCCACGGTTCGATCGCAGGCGATGCCGCGTCTTCGGTATCCACCACCGCCGGAGTTTCCGCGACATCGATCCGGCTGGATTCGCTGTCGGTGACGTCGAGATCATCGAAAAGACTGTCGAGTTGTTCGGCATGCATGCCGTGTCCGACGCCCTCGGGCTCGATTTCGGAGCCGGCATCGAAGACTTCGGTCAGTTCGACCGTCGGCGCAGTGTCGTCTTCGGCCTCATACCAGGGACGCCCTTCGACCGCCGGCTCGCTTGCACTCTCTGCATTGACATCGACTTCGGACAAGTCCGCCGCCGATTCGTCGCGCGCCTCGTCGGCGACGTGAATCTCGAACCCGTGGAATGGATGATCCGGGGCGGGCAGTCCGTCACGCAGCGCCAGCACACGCTCTGCCAAGGGCCCCGTGTCCGGCGGCTCGCTGTGGGTTTCGAGCGCCACCATGACGGCAGCAATACAGCCCGAGGCTTCATGCAGCGCCGCGAGACCCTCGTCGGATGGCTCAAGGGTGCGCGCTCGCAGACGTTTGAGGTAACCCTCCAGTGGCGCAACCACCCGCGTCAGTGCGGGCAGGTCCACCATCGACAATGCACCATTCAAGGTGTGCACTGCGCGCAGCAGTTCCTCGGTCACCGGTAGCGGGCCATTGGCGTCGGTCTCGCCAAGGTAAGCCCTGATGATCGCGAGGTGGGCGTCGACTTCGCTGCTCAGGATCTCCATCAGCATCGGATCGACGTCCAGCGGCGACGGCTCGTCCCCGGCATCCGCTACGCTTGCTTCGACTGCCGCCTGGCCATCGGCCACGGCATCCCCTGCGATCGTGTCGCCGACAGCGATGTCCGCCAACACCGGTTGCTCCGGCGCATCGGCAATCGCTTCAGGCGACCCGCAAGCGTCCTCGTTGTGCTCGCTTTCGATCAGGTTGTCGGCATCGGCACTGAGCATCTGCAGGGCCGCATCGATTTCGATCGGTTCCTCCACCGGCGCAGCAACAGCTCCCGCCACGGCGGCCGGCTGATCCCCGGCTACGCTGACGCGCCAGGTCTCCCGCGCGCCCGCCCGGCTGAGGCGCTCGCCCTCCGCCGTGCCCGTCAGCGCCTTGAGGCCCGGCGGGCGGCCCAGCAGCGTCTCAGACGTGAACGGGCGCGGGACCACGGCTGCCGGCAGATACTCGGCGTTGACAGTGTTGCCGACGGCGGTGGTGAAATACTCGTACAGGTTCAGGCGTTCGGCCGTCACCTCGGTATCGGCCAGCGGCACAAACTGCAGGCGCAGCCCGCCCAAGCCGGCCAGCGCCAGCAGCGCCGCCAGCGCCAGCGCCGCCGGCCAGTGCCAGCCCGGCCGCGGCGTCCCCTCGCCGTCGACGAGCGCGCCCGTCAGCGCGGCCGTGAACACGGCCTGGATGGACAGGAAGCGCCACGGAAACTGCGTGTACCCGAGCAGAGGCACCGCCTCCCACACCGGCCGTGACCACGGCGTGATCATCAGCGTGGCGACGGCCAGCCCGCCCAGCAGAAAGAGGTCGCTCCAGGCCCAGCGCCGCCGCCGCCAGGCGCGCACCAGCAGCGCCAGCGCGCCGGCCGCCGCCGCCAGCGTCTGGGCCAAACCCAGGCTGAACGGCGTCGACGTGTAGTCGAAGAGCGGCGTCGCCTGCAGCAAATCCGCGTCGCGGAAATGGTTGCCGTAGAAGAAGTAGCCTTGCGTCAGGTCGCCCAGCTGCACGAAGCCGCCTTCGCGCAGCGCCGGCAGCCAGAAGAACGCGGACAGCGCCAGACCCCAGGCCAGCGCCGCCAAGCTCACGCCCAACGGCCGCCAGCCGCGCCCGGCCCCGCCCAGGATCACGTAGATACCAAGGAAAGGCAGGAAGTTGAGCGCGGAGATATTGTGCGTGCACACCAACGTCGCGACCGCGGCCGCCAGCGCGAAGGCGCGGCCCGGCGCTGGCTGCGCCAGCACGCGCTGGGCCGCCCACAGGAGCACCGGGAAGAGGCCCATCGCCCAGAGTTCAGCCAGCGAGTCGCCGCGGATGTAGACGTTGACGAGATGGAAGGGCGCGAACGTGTACGCGGCCGCGGCCAGGCCGGCGGCGGGTTGATCAGCGCCCGAGCCGCGCAGCCAGCCGTACAGACCCACCGCCCCGGTCAGGAGCGCCAGCGCCTGTGCCAGCTTGATCGCCAGCACGTATGAGAACCCGTACAGCTTCAGCAGCGCCGCGACCTGGGTGGAGAACGAAGCGTAGTAGGTGAAATAGGGCAGGCCGTAGCCGTAAGCGGCGTCTGGCATCCAGCGCGGCGGGAACTGGCCGCTGGTGAAGGCGGCCAGCCACTGGTGGACGCGGAAGAGCAGGTTGGGCGAGTCGCCGATGCCGCGCGTGATGAGAAAGCCCCCGTCGGCGAAGAGCGGGCCGACGGCGACCAGCGTGACAAAAAAGCAGAGGGCCGCCGGCAGCCAGCGAGTAAGGCTGGACCACCGGCTGCCCTCCGCCAACGGCCGTGGGGCGGACGAACTCACCGCCGCCGGAGCACCAGGAAACCGGCGATGCCGGCCGCGAGCAGGATCAGCATGATGCCGGCCGCGCCGAACAGGGCCGTGCGCAGACGCGTGTCCTCGCCGCCCGACGCCGTGGTCGTACCGCCGCCGCTGCCCTGTTGCGCGCCGAACTCGATGTTGACGCTGGCGCCGGCCTGGACTTCCAGCCGGGCGTTGGCGCTGGTGGTAGCGTTGTAGCCGCTGGGCGGCGCCGCCGCCAGCGTGTACACGCCCGGCGCGATGTTCTCAAAGCAGTGCTGGGTCTCGCCGGGCTGGGTGATGTAGCTCTGCACGGGCGCGCCGGTGCCAGCCTCGATCAACGTCAGGTTGCCGCCGGCCACCGCGCCCTCGGCCTCCTCACGCAGCGCATTGCCGTTCACGTCTTCGTAAATCGTGGCGCACAGCTTGCCGGTGTTGGCGGCGGCCACAGCCGTCGCCTGTGCGCCCGGCGTCTCCGCGGCGGCCTGCGTGGGTGGTGCGGCCGCGGTCGGCGCCGCGTTCGGGTCGTTGGTCGCTGTCGGCGCGGGCGTCGGCGTCGGCGCGGCGGACGGCGCGCCCTGGCCGATCACCAGCCGCTGCCCCACGGTCAACACGTTCAGATTGATGCCGCCGTTGAGCGCGCTGAGCTGGTCCAACGTGATGCGCGCGTTGGCGGCGATGCCCCAGCCGGTGTCGCCGGGCTGGACCACGTAGACGATGTTGCCGTCCGGGCCGGGCGTGGGCATGACGAAGGGCACGGCCGTCGCTACGGGCGCCGCCGGCGGCGAGGTGGGGGCCGGTTGGCCGCCGCCGCTGCTGGTGGGCGCCGGCGCCGGGGCCGCGTCCACCACCACCAGGGAAGCCTCGTCGAAGAAAGCGGCCAGCCACTGGCGCGACGTGCCGCGGTAGTCGGCGCTCAGAAAGACGCCGACCTTGCCGCCGGCGCCGACCGTGGTCTGCACGCTGACCGCCTGCCAGGTGTCGTAAGGCGCGGCGGCGCCGGACCAGGCGACGCCGCCGGCGAACTGGTTATCGCCGCCGTTCGGGTCCAGGCCCACCTGCACGCGCACCGGCGCGGCCGTGTCGGACGGCGTCGGCCAGCCAGCCGAGGCCACCCACACGCGCGTGTACACGGTCAGCCGCACGGTAGCGCCAGCCGGGGCGGTGACCACCTGCTTGACGCCCGCGAACCAGGGGTCCCAGTTGTTGATCACGCGCTGGGCGCTGTTGCCGGCGAAGACGAAGGCGCCGGCGGCCCCCGCGCTCAGGCTCTCGATGTTCCACTGGGGCCGGTAGGCATAATTGAACGAGCCGTCGCTCGGCTTGGCGCTCTCCGCCCACCATGGCAGCCAGTTGGCTGAGCCGGAGCCCGTGGAGCCGGCCGTCTCAAAACCCGCGTTGGCGAGCAGGTTGGCGCCTTGCGCCGCCGGGGCGGCCGTGGCCGGCGCCTGGCCGGGCGTCAGAAACAAGACGGCCAGCGCCGCCGCGATCAGGAAACGTGCGAGTTTCATAGTCGTCTTTCAACCTCCGCCAGAACGGCCCCGAACAGCCGCGCGGCGTTTGACCGCGCGCCCTTGGCCGGGCGCCGCTCCGGGCGTCTTTGCGTCCAGCGTTGGATGGCCGCGTTTACGGCCCGACCACCAGCCGCTGGCCGATATAGATGATGTCGGTCTTGAGCGTGTTCCAGGCCTTGATCTGAGCGACCGTCGTGTTGTAGCGCCGGGCCAGGCGGTTAAGTGTATCGCCGCGCTGGACCACATGGATGACCTGGGCCGCCGACGGCGTCGTCCCAGCCGCGCCGCCGCGGATGATCAGCACCTGACCGACATAGATCCGATCGGCGTTTTTGATGTTGTTGGCGTTGAGCAGCGCGGACAGCGGGATGCCGAAGCGCCGCGCGATCGCGCCCAGCGTGTCGCCGGCCTTCACCACGTAGAACTCGGGCGCGCCGGTGGGCGTCGGCGGGACCGGCGTCGTCGTCACGGTGGCCGACGGCCCGGGCGTGGTCGTGCGGGTCGGCGTGAGCGTCGGCGTGCTCGTGGGGAGCGCCGTGCCGCCCACCGAGATCACCTCCAGCGTCACGTCGTCGAAGAACGCCGTCATGAACAGGCGCGAGTAGCCGCGGTAATCAGCGCCCAGGAAGACGCCCACGCGCCCGCCCGAGCCGACCACGGTCTCCACCGACAGCGCCTGCCAGCCCGTGTGCGAGCCGCCGGCGATGGACCAGACGACGCCGCTGGCGAACTGGTTATCACTGCCGTTCGGGTCCAGGCCCGCCTGAACCTTAACGGCGACGGCCGTCTCCGAGGCGGCCGGGTAAAAGTTGCTGGCCGTCCAGACCCGCGCGTAGGCGGTCAGGCGCACGCGCGCGCCGGCCGGCGCGCTCACCGTCTGCTTGAGGCCCGCGTACCACGGGTCCCAGTTGTTGACGACGCGCTGGGAGTTGTTGCCGCTGCGGATGAACTCAGCCGCGGCGCCGGAGCTGAGCTTCTCAACGTTCCAGCTCGGGCGGAAAGCGTAATTGAAAGAGCCATCCGAAGGCTTGGCCGATTCCAGCCACCACGGCAGCCAGCCGGTGGCCGTGGCCGCCGTGCCGGCGTCTTCAAAACCCGGGTTGGTGATGAGGTTGCCAGACTGCGCCGCCGGCGCGGCCGAGGCTCCCGGCGCAGCCGGGGCCCCCAGCAGCGCCAGGGCCGCCACCAGGCTGAGCGCCAACCAGCCAGTCAGCCACTTGCGAGTTAACATGGTCCCACTCCTTTCACGGACCGGGCCAGGGCAGTTCCAGGGTGTCCTGGCCGGTCGCCGCGACCGTCAGGCGATCGCCGGCGGGGTAGTGATAGAGCCCAACGACGAGGCGCGTCCCAGTTGCGGGCCCAGCTGGCGATTGGAACGTCTCGGTGTGCCGCGTCCAATCGCCGGGGCGCCACGCCCGGGCCGGATACCATTCACCGCCCAAGGGCCCGTCGCTTTGCGCCACCACCGTCTCGCCCTCCCGCAGGTGGACAAAGACGTGTAGATCATCGGCCGGCGGCGCCGCGGCGGACCAGGTCAGGCGGATGCGCACATTCCGGCCGTCGCCATAGACGTCGGCGGCCTGCAGAATGATCCCGCCGCCATCAGCGGAGGCAAACTCACCCATCGGCGTCGGCGTCGGCTCCGGCAGCGCCTGAGCGGTATACGTCACGGCCAGTGGATACGCCGCTGGCTCGTGGTCATTGCGATACAGCGCGCCGACGTCAACTGTGATCAGGGCCGGGCCGGACAGCAGGCCCTGGGCCAGCGGCCACGGGTCACCGGCGTGCGGCCAGATGACGGCCAGACCGCCGAGTTGGTCAGCCGGCGCCGGCGGGGCCGCGGTCTCCACCACCTGGACCGCCGCCTCCGGCTGGAGCAAAAACCGGACCGCCGGGAAGTCCCACAGGCGCCGATCCAGATACACCGGCCGGCCAGGGTTGTTCAGCGCGTACGCGTTGACGGCCTGCGCCAGATCTACCGTAGCTGCCTGGAAGTACAGCGCCGTATTGGCATCGCGCCCGTAGACGCCGAAGTAATCGTACGCGGTTCGGGCCGCCTGCGCCACGCTCGCCAGCGTGCCGATGGCCAGTGCCAGAGCCAGGGCCGGCCCCCGGTAGACGCCCTGGCGCGCCGCCGCCCATTTCCAAGCCGCCTCGAACGCCAGCGCCGGGAAAGCGAAGACCAGCGGCAGCGCGCCAATGGCGCGCAGGAAGTGCGGGGCGTCCTGCGAGAAGACGGTCGGCGCCAGCATCGTCCCGGTCCACAGCAGCACCAGGGCGCTGGCGCCGTCACCGCGTTTCCAGACCCGCTGGAATGCCAGGACGACGCCGGCGTAGAAAGCCACGCCGAGGACCGGATCAAAGACTGGCCGGCCCGGCAGG
>ERZ761607.4927-NODE-4927-length-11383-cov-6.493997_pt1 | contig 11383 bp, 8 predicted proteins | sample MGYA00511164_ERZ761607 | MGnify/ENA primary metagenome ERZ761607 (study PRJEB28899, sample SAMN02445080) | bioreactor sludge metagenome | biome: EBPR sludge | place: Australia: Brisbane, Thorneside Wastewater Treatment Plant | collected 2011-06-22 ...
GCCGGAGTCCATGACTTACTGATGGCCTCTTACACCACGTCCGGGGACACGATCATGGGCAGCTAGATCTCTCTTCGCTTGAATACCTGTCTGAGGATGATTTTGCAAAATGGACAAAGCGCGTTGTGCCGCAGGCAGGCGATATCGTTTTTTCCTATGAAACCCGGCTTGGACAGGTTGCAGTAATTCCTGAAGGCTTACGTTGCTGCCTTGGTCGCCGCATGGCTCTCATGCGTGTCGATCCAAGCAAAGCTATTCCTGATTATCTCCTGTACGCCTATCTCAGCCCGGAGTTTCAAGAGGTAATTCGGCAGCGAACAATTCACGGCAGTACCGTTGATCGCATCCCTCTTATCGAGTTCGGCTCCTTTCCTATTTCCGTCCCGCCGTTAAATATGCAGAGCGAGGTTGTGGAAATTCTCCGAGCCCTCGACGACCGCATCACCCTCCTTCGCGAAACCAATGCCACGCTCGAAGCCATCGCGCAGGCGCTGTTCAAGTCGTGGTTTGTCGATTTCGACCCCGTCCGCGCCAAGCAGGCAGGCCGCGCCCCGGAAGGGCTGGACGAAGCCACCGCCGCGCTGTTTCCAGACAGCTTCGAGGAGTCGGAATTGGGGTTGGTGCCGAGGGGGTGGCCGGTTGGCGTTCTGGGTGACATCGCGCAGACAGCAAGGCGACAGCTTCAAGTTTCAGAACTGCACGCCGGACTGAACTACGTTGGCCTTGAGCATATTCCCCGAAAGTGCCTCAGCCTCTCTGAGTGGGGAAACGCCGAGAGCCTTGAAAGTGCCAAAGCATCGTTTTGCAAGGGCGACATCCTTTTCGGCAAGCTGCGGCCATATTTCCACAAGGTAGTGATTGCGCCGTTTGATGGCGTTTGCTCAACCGATATTTTGGTCTGCCAGCCGACTGAGGCAGCGTATTTTGGCGTTGTAGCGATGCACTTGTTCAGCGTGGCACTCATCGACTACGCAGATCGGCTATCGAACGGCGCGAAGATGCCGCGCGTAAATTGGAAGGACTTGGCTGCATTTCCGATTTGTGTACCGCCTGCAGCACTGGCAGCAGCTTTCAGCCAGACGATTGAACCCCTGATTTCCCGGTTGACCGCGAACACCCAGCAAGCCCAAACCCTCGCCACCCTCCGCGACACCCTGCTCCCCCGCCTGATCTCCGGCCAACTGCGCCTGCCAGAAGCCGACACCGCGGTCGCTGCGGCTTTGTAGCCTTTTCGGCTACGGTCGTAGCCGTTGGCGCTACAACAGCCACATTCAAGAACTCTTTCATTGCGTGACAATGTATTAACGATTGCTTTAATATCCTGAGCATCGTTTAAAAGATCTTTTCCTGCCATGCGCCGCACCGGTACTTACGCAACTTCCACTACCTTGGGCGAAGCGGTTCAGGCATTCGTTCCGCTGCCCTTGCCACCGGGCGAGCCCGCGTTGGCGCCCGCGGGCTACGAGGCCGGCAATCGGGCGGCGGAGCTGGCTTTGGCGCGCTTGTCCGGAGTCGCGGGTCTGGTGCCTTCGGTGGACTGGCTGCTTTATAGCGCCGTCCGCAAGGAGGCTTTGCTGACATCACAGATCGAGGGCACGCAGGCAACGCTGGTCGACCTGTTCGATGAAGAGGCCGGCTTTGCCATCGCCAATAGCGACGATGTCGAAGAGGTGAGCAATTACCTGCGGGCATTCCGGCTGGTGCAGGACAATCTGCGCGATCCGGCGGGCTTGCCGATCAGCGTGCGCCTGTTGTGCGATGCTCACCGTTTGCTGCTCGACGGCGTTCGCGGCAGCGGCAAGCAGTCCGGCGAGTTGCGCCGGTCGCAAAACTGGATTGGCGGCACGCGGCCAGGCAACGCGGCGTTTGTGCCGCCGCCGGCGGAGCGCGTGGCGGATTTGCTGGCCGATGTCGAACGCTTCATTCACGACGATTCGGCCCCGGCCTTGCCGCCGCTGGTGAAGATTGCGCTGGTGCATGCCCAATTCGAAACCATCCACCCGTTTCTCGATGGCAATGGGCGTATCGGGCGTTTGCTGATTGCCGCGCTGATGGAGCATTGGCGCCTGCTGCCTGAACCCCTGATGTGTCTCAGCGGTTACCTGAAGCGGCAGCAGTCGGCGTATTACCAGCAGTTGTCGGCCATTCGCACGCAAGGCGATTGGGAAGGCTGGGTCAGCTTCTTCCTGGAGGGGGTCGTGGCTGCGGCCAGCGAGGCGGAAAGCAGCATCGTCGCCATTGCCAGTTTGATCGCTGCCGACCGCCGCCGATTGCTGGCTTCGCCCAAGGCGGGTCCGGCGAGTTACCGCCTGTTCGAAGCGCTGCCCATGATGCCGCGCTTTAACGTGGAACTGGCCCGCCAGGCGCTCCATACCAGCTTTCCCACGGCCAACGCAGCGGTCAAGCTGCTGGAGGATCTGGGCATCGTCAGCGAACTGACCGGCCAGAAGAAGAACCGCAGCTACAGTTATCAGCCGTACATCGACCTGCTGGCAAGGTGGTGATGGTCCGGACGATCAACTGCAGGCAGGCGTGTCGTTGTTGCATGTAACAGTTCGACGGCGTAGATTGTTACATGTAACCAATGGAGGTTTTCTGATGGCAACACCTGTTATCGAACGCGTCAACAAGCACCGCGCCGCGTTGCGCTCGGCGGGGCTGCGCCCGGTTCAGCTTTGGGTGCCGGATACCCGTCGCCCGCAATTCGCGGAGGAGTGCCGCCGGCAGTCCGCGCTGCTGCGCGACGACGCTCATGAACGCGATGTGCTGGACTGGATCGAGGCTGTCAGTGACGACGAGGGCTGGGCGTGAGGCGAGGGGATCTGGTGACGATTCCGCTGCAGGGCGACTTCGGCAAACCCCGCCCGGCGTTGGTCATCCAGTCCGATTTTTTCGATGCGCATCCGTCACTGACCGTTTTACCGATAACGGGCGACTTGCGGGAGACGCCGCTGTTTCGCGTGGCGGTCGATCCGGAAACGGCCAACGGCCTGCAGAGGCCATCACAGATCATGGTGGACAAGTGCATGACGGTTGCCCGCGACAAGGTCGGCCCGCCTTTCGGCAGGCTCGACGGGGAGACGATGCTGGAGGTGGAGCGTTGCCTGGCGGTTTTTCTGGGCATCGCCAAGTAGGGGGACGGCTGATCATGACCGAAGACCGGCTCGAACAGGAAGCCCTCGCCTGGCTGGCCGAAGTGGGCTACGCGACCGAGTACGGCCTGAACATCGCCCCCGACGGCGAGCGCCCGGAACGCGGCGACTATCGGCAGGTGCTGCTCCTCGAACGCTTGCGTGCTGCGGTCGACCGCCTGAATCCGTCGATTCCCGTGCCTGCCCGCGCCGAGGCTATCCGCCAGGTCCGCGACCTCGGTACCCCGGCCCTGCTGTCGGCCAATCGCCACTTCCACAAGTTGCTGGTCAACGGCGTGCCGGTGCAATACACCAAGGACGGCGAGACGCGTGGCGATTTCGTCCGCCTGATCGACTGGGCCGACCCGGCCAGGAATGAATGGCTCGCGGTCAATCAGTTCTCGATCAAGGGTCCGCACCATACCCGGCGCCCGGACATCATCCTGTTCATCAACGGCCTGCCCCTGGTCCTCATCGAACTGAAGAACCCGGGCGACGGGAACGCCGACATCTGGAAGGCCTACGACCAGATCCAGACCTACAAGGAGCAGATCCCGGACGTCTTCCAGTACAACGAGGTGCTCGTCATCTCGGACGGCAGCGAAGCCCGCCTGGGATCGCTCTCGGCCAACGCCGAGCGCTTCATGCAGTGGCGGACCATCGACGGCGTCGGCATCGACCCGCTCGGCCAGTTCAACGAACTGGAAACCCTTGTGCGCGGCTTTTTCGCCCCGGCCACCCTGCTCGACTACCTGCGCTTCTTCGTCCTGTTCGAGGACGACGGCCGCCTGGTCAAGAAGATTGCCGGCTACCACCAGTTCCATGCCGTGCGTTCGGCGATCGACCATGTCATCGCCGCCTCGCGCCCGGGCGGCACGCACAAGGGCGGTGTCGTCTGGCACACGCAGGGCAGCGGCAAGAGCATCACGATGACCTGCTTCGCCGCCCGCGTGCTGCAGGACGTCGCGATGGAAAACCCGACCGTCGTCGTCATCACCGACCGCAATGACCTCGACGGCCAACTCTTCGGCGTCTTCTCGCTGGCGCAGGACTTGTTGCGCGAGGAACCGGTGCAGGCCGCCACCCGCCAGGATTTGCGGACATTGCTGGGCAAGCGGCCGTCGGGCGGGATCGTCTTCGCCACCATCCAGAAGTTCATCCCCGGCGCCGATGAGGACAGCTTCCCGGTCCTCTCGGACCGCCACAACATCGTCGTCATCGCCGACGAGGCGCACCGCACCCAGTACGGCTTCGAGGCGAAGCTGAAAATGGGCCGGAATCCGGCGTCGACCGCAACAGCCGCCAACGATGCGACGGTGCTGCAGGCCGCCGAGCCGGTGGCGCGCTATCAGGTCGGCTACGCCCAACACCTGCGCGATGCGCTGCCCAATGCGACCTTCGTCGCCTTCACCGGCACCCCGGTTTCCTCCGAAGACCGCGATACCCGCGCCGTGTTCGGCGATTACATCCACATCTACGACATGCAGCAGGCGAAGGAGGACGGTGCCACCGTCGCCATCTACTTCGAGTCACGCCTCGCCAGGCTGGCGCTCAAGAGCGAAGACATGCCGGAGATCGACGCCGAGGTCGACGAGCTGGCCGAGGATGAGGAGGAAGACCAGCAGGCCCGGCTCAAGAGCCGCTGGGCCGCGCTCGAGAAGGTGGTCGGCGCCGAACCCCGGATCGCGAGCGTCGCCGCCGATCTCGTCGCGCATTTCGAGGAACGCAACAAGGCGCAGGCCGGCAAGGCGATGGTCGTCGCCATGAGCCGCGACATCTGCGTCCATCTCTACGACGAGATCGTCAGGCTGCGCCCGGAGTGGCACGACCCCGACCCGGAAAAGGGCGCGCTCAAGATCGTGATGACCGGCTCGGCGAGCGACAAGGCCCTGCTCCGCCCCCACATCTACAGCGCGCAGGTGAAGAAGCGCCTCGAAAAACGATTCAAGGACCCGGAGGACCCGTTGCACATGGTCATCGTGCGCGACATGTGGCTCACCGGCTTCGACGCCCCCTGCGTGCATACGATGTACATCGACAAGCCGATGAAGGGCCACAACCTGATGCAGGCCATCGCCCGCGTCAATCGCGTCTTCAAGGACAAGCAGGGCGGCCTCGTCGTCGATTACATCGGCATCGCCAACGAACTCAAGAGCGCCCTCAAGGAATACACGGCCAGTCAAGGCCGCGGCCGGCCGACGGTCGATGCGGCCGAGGCCTACGCCGTGCTCGCCGAGAAGCTCGACATCCTGCGCGGCATGCTCCACGGTTACGACTACAGCGACTTCCTGACCACCGGCCACAAGCGCTTGGCGGGGGCCGCCAACTTCATCCTCGGGCAGCAGGATGGCAAGAAGCGCTTCGCCGACACCTCCGCCGCCCTGAGCAAGGCCTTCTCGCTGTGCTGCACCCTCGACGAGGCCAAGGCGGTGCGCGAGGAGGTCGCCTTCATGCAGGCCGTGCGCGTCATCCTGACCAAGCGCGACATCAGCCAGCAGCGGCGGACCGACGAAAAGCGCGATCTGGCCATCCGGCAGATCATCGCGTCGGCGGTCGTCTCCGGAGAGGTGGTCGATGTGTTCGAGGCGGCCGGGCTCGACAAGCCCAACATCGGCATCCTCGACGAGGCCTTCCTTGCCGAGGTGCGCAACCTGCCCGAGCGCAACCTCGCGGTGGAACTGCTCGAGCGCCTGCTTGAAGGCGAGATCAAGAGCCGTTTCGCCGGGAACCTGGTGCAGAGCAAGAAGTTCTCGGAACTGTTGAGCAACGTCATCAAGCGCTATCAGAACCGCGCCATCGAGACGGCGCAGGTCATCGAGGAACTGATCGAGATGGCGAGGCAGTTCCGGGCCGCCGCCCATCGCGGCGAGGCCTTGGGCCTGACCGAAGACGAAATCCGCTTCTACGATGCGTTGGCCGACAACGAATCAGCCGTGCGCGAGCTGAGCGACGAGATCCTCAAGAAGATCGCCCACGAACTGACCGAAAGCCTGCGCGAGAACATCACCGTCGATTGGTCCAGGCGCGAAGCCATCCGCGCCAAGCTGCGCATCATGGTCAAACGCATCCTGCGCAAGTACAAGTACCCGCCGGACCAGCAGGAGGCCGCCGTGGAACTGGTGTTGCGCCAGGCCGAGGCGCTGGGCGAGAGCTGGGCCGGCGCCTGAGGGCTACGCGGCTTCGCCCTCTTCGGCCGCGAGCTTCCTGCGCATGCGCCGGGTGCCCCAGGCGACGACGCCGGCGATGACCGGGATCGAGATCGCCGTGATCACGTCGGTGTTGAGATGGTGCAGGTCCTTCGTGCCCTTGGCCAGGTACTGCACCAGTTGCGACCCGTAGTAGGTCAGGACGACGACCGACAGGCCCTCGACCGTCTCCTGCAGGCGCAGCTGCAGCTTGGCGCGGCTGTTCATCTGGCCTAGCAGCTCCTGGTTCTGGCGCTCCAGCTCGATGTCGACGCGGGTGCGCAGCAACTGGCTGTTGCGCGCGACGCGGGCCGAGAGTTCCTCCTGGCGGCGGCTGATCGCCGCGCAGGTGTTCATCGCCGGCAGCAGGCGCCGCTCCATGAATTCATGGAAGGTCGGCAGGCCGGAGATGCGGGTCTCGCGCAGTTCGCCGATGCGCTGCATGACCAGCCTGTGGTAGGCGCGCGAGGCACCGAAGCGGAAGGTCGTTCGCGCGACCGAGTGTTCGACTTCGGCGGCCAGCCCGGACAGCGTGGACAGCACCTTGCGCTCGTCCTCGGTCGTCTGCGCCTGGCCGATCTGGTCCATGAACCCGGCGAGGTCGTTCTCGCCCCGGTACAGGCAGCGGCTGACCTCCTTGGCGACCGGCAGGCCGAGCAGCGCCATCATGCGGTAGGTTTCGATCTCGACCAGGCGCTGGACGGTGCGCCCGGCCTGGCGCTGGGTCATCCTTTCATCGAGCACGAGAAAGCGCGAGAAGCCGTTGTCGATCTTGAAGTCGGTGAAGATCCAGGCCGCCCCGTCGGCCACCCTGGCGCCGACCATCGTCCGCCCGCTCGGGGTAAGGCCGGCCAGTACCGATTCCGGGCTGATTTCGCTGGTCGACCGCAACTCGACATGGGTTGCCACCATCAGTTTGCCGGGAATCCCGGCCAGCCAGTCGGGGTGCACCGCGGCGAACGCGGTGGCATCGGGATCGAGAGGCTCGCCGGCGGTGAGCGGGCGAAAGAAGGTGTAGCTGGAAAACTCGGTGTGCAGTTCCCAGCGCATGCGAAATCCGGCGGCATCCAGCATGAGGTGCGAATCCGAGCTCTCGATCGAATTGCAGTGCTGCGCACGGGTGAGTAGCTTCAGGTTGTCGCGCGCCTCCTCGGCGACGGCGGCGCTGTGCTTGAATACCAGATGCGAGACGAGCGTCGCCCCGGGCAGGGGAATCGGCGGGCGGGCATGGAATTCGTTGTTGAGGCGCTGGCGGAGCGGGTGCTCTACGAGTTCGGCGATCATCGGTCGGGGATGGTTCTGGGGTAGCGCGCAGTGGCGAAGAAGTTGTCGCCAGCGCCGCGGATTGTAGCTTATCGCGGCTCAGACCGCCGCGTGGGCTGCCAGATACCGGCCGAACTCTTCTGCCAGGCCGGGGGCTGCCTCGTCGAGGAGGAAGTTGCGGAATTGTCGGCCCGCCGGCAGCAGGCGCTTGCTGTTCATGTGCACGACGTACCAGGTGCGCTCGATGGGCGTGCCGATCACGTCGAGCAGGCTGACCTCGCCTGTCTTCAGTTCCAGCGGCAGGGTGTGCAGGGATATCAGGCTTACGCCCATGCCGGCCATCACGGCCTGCTTGATCGTTTCGTTGCTGCCCATGCTGATCGTCCGGTGCGGGGTGAACAGGTGGTTCCTGAACATCTCCTCGGCGACCCGGCGCGAGCCCGACCCCTCCTCACGGAGCAGGAAGGTCTCGTTGCGCAACTCGTGCAGGTCGAAGCCTCTGGCGTCACGCAGCGCGTGGTCGGCGGGGCCGATCACGACATAGGGATGGCTCGCCATCGGCTCGGCGTGGGCGTCGATTTCCCCGGGGGTGCGGCCCATCACGGCGAGGTCGATGGCATTGTCCTGGAGCTTCTGGAGCAGCGATTCCCTGTTCCCGACCAGGAACTGCACCTCGACGCCGGGGTGCTGCCGGGAAAAATGGGCGAGGAGGCGGGGCATGAAATACTTCGCGGTGCTCACCAGACCCACCGACAACTGGCCGACCTCGGCACCGAGCAGTCCCTGCAGGCTGGCTTCGGCATCCTTGATCTCGCCGAGAATGCGCAAGGCGTGATGCAGCAGCATTTCGCCTGCCCCCGTCAGCGCCACGCCACGCCCCAGGCGCTCGAACAGCGGCAAACCGACGTTGTCCTCGAGTTGCTTCAACTGCATCGAGACGGCAGGAGGCGTCAGGTGCAGTTCCTCGGCGGCGCGGGCATAGCTGAGCTGCCGGGCGGCGACGACAAAGATCTGCAACTGGCGGAGCGTCAGTGTGCGGACGAAATTCATGATCAAGACCTTATGATGAAAATAAGTGACCAATTCAGCTTGAATTTAAGTCTAGAGCCCACAGGGATCGACGTCAAACCGGGAGCCGCTGTCAGCGCGTCAGGTTCAGGTACACCATCGGGAGCTGCTCCGGCAACCGCTCGATGCGGTCGAGCACCCGCCAGCGCGCACCGAAGATGTCGCCGACGTAGGCGTCGGCCTTGGGGTCGAGGCTGAGACAGAAAGTCGTGACTCCGGCGGTCGACAACTCCTCGACGGCCTTTTTCGTGTCGGCGATCAGGTGCTGCGGGTCATTGACGTCGATGTCGGCCGGCTCGCCGTCGGTCAACACCAGGAGGATGCGCTTTTCCGTCCTGCGCGCCGCGAGCATGCGCCCGGCATGACGGATGGCCGCGCCCATGCGCGTCGACCAGCCGGCCTCGACCGCCGCCAGCCGCGCCTTGACGGCATCGTCCCAGCCCTCCGAGAAGCCCTTGATGTGGTGGTAGCGCACCTCGTGCCGGGTGTTGGAATGGAAGCCGGCGATGGCGCAGGCATCGCCCAGCTGGTCGATCGCCCAAGCGAGCAGGGCGACGGCTTCACGGGCCGTCGCGAGGATCGTCTGCCCGCCGCCGGGCAGTGTTTCGTTGAGCGATTGCGACAAATCGATCAGCAACAGTACGCTGATGTCACGCCCGTCGGTGCGGTGGCTGACGTTGATCCGCGGGTCGGGCAGGTGGCCGCTCTTCAAGTCGACCAGCGCGCGCACGGCAACATCGAGGTCGAGCTCGCTGCCGTCTTCCTGGTAGCGGATGCGCACGCGCTCCTGCGGCTTGAGCAGGTCGAGCAGGCGCTTGAGGCGGCGGGCGAGAATGGCGTGCTTGGCGAGCAGGCGGTCGATGTCGGCGGCTTGGCCGGCCGGGTGCAGGGCCTCGTAGACTGCGGTCCAGTCCGGCCGGTAATTCTGCGTCACGAAGTCCCACTCCGGGTAGTGGCGGGGTGGCAGGCCGACCGGATCGTCGCGGGCCTGGGCCGGCGGGGGTGCGAAAGCTTCTTCCTCGTCGCCGGCCTCGATGAAGGTCCACAAGTGGCGATTGTCGTCGCGGTAGTCGACTTCGGTGTCGACGAAATGTACCGTCGCGAACTGGTCGCTGGCGCGCCTGCTGCGGGTGACATAGGCGAGTGCCAAGTCGGCGACGGCGCGGGTCGAGGTCTCGCCGGCTGCCAGCAGTTCGTGGAAGCGTCCGGCGAATTCGCTGATCAGCGGATCGGAATAGCCGTGCGCCGGATCGAGGCAGGCGCGCGACAGGCAGGTCAGGCGGTGGCGCAGGCAACTGACCCGGGCCGCGTCGCAGGCATCCTCCGCCGGCCGCGGGTGCAGCGCCAGCAGCGTCGGCGCGAGGCCGGGGAAGCGCCGCAACAGCAGGGCGTCGATGCGGGCATCCTCGAAAGTCTCGACCGCCAGGCGCTGCAACGGGCTCCAGTTGTCGGCGACGAGCGGACGGCTCCAGCGCCGGTGTCCGGCCAGGTGCGCGAGCATGGCGCGGTAGCGGGCGAGGCTGGAAATGCCCCGGTTTTCATCCAGCGCATCGGGCAGGCGCATGCCGTCGGCCGCGAGGTAGGGTTGCAGCCGCGCGCCGGCGAAGGCGGTCGAGTACGGCACGAGCAGGCTGTCGTCCTGCCACAGGGCCTGCAGGGTCAACGCCAGGCGGCGCTCGACGTCGGCGAACAGCGTGCCCTCGCGTTCGCGCTGGAGGATGGCGCGGCTTTCCGGCGCGGCCAGCGAAAAATACTCGCGCTGCTTTCCGGGATGGTCGCCGGTCAGGCGGATGCCGTCGTCGATCCAGCGCTTGAGTCCGGCCAATGCGACGACGCCGAGCAGGCGTGGCGCCTGACGCAGGAAATCCGGCAGCGAGGGGCTGGGCTGGGTGACGTGGTGACCGTGGATCGAACCGGAGGTGCGCGCCGCCAGATCGAGGGTCAGTGTCAGGTAGTGCTGCAGTGCTTCGGCGGTCCGCAGGCGCTCGGCAACGCTGCCCAGGGTCTGCAGCAGCGGCGTGACGGCTGGCCCGTTGGGTGACCGCTGCAGGCTGCGGATCGCCTCCATCACCGGCGGCAGGATCCGCGCCTGGGCGAGCCCGGTGACCGCGACGACGGTCGGCCAGTGTTCGAGGAAGGCGAGCAGTGGCTCGGCGCCGCGGCCAAGCTTGCCGATGACCCGCGCAGCATCGAGGAACGCCGGCAGTTCGTCGACGGCAATGACCCGTTTCGCTGCCACGTAGCATTCGTCGAAAACATCCGCGACCGCCGCGAAGCCGCAGTCTACGCCAGACCAGGCCGCCTGCGACTCCGGGTTGGCCATCAAGCGCTGCCGGGCGTCGGCGACGCTGCGGATGCCGGGGACGGCCATCGCCGGCCTAGCCGAAAACGGCGCCGATGGCGTGGTCCAGCGTGTCGATCATGTCGGCATCGTCGGTGATCGGGCGCACCATCGCCATCCGGCAGGCGTCGACCGGCGCGACGCCGCGGCCTATCAGCATCGCGGCATAGACGACCAGGCGCGTCGATATGCCTTCGTCGAGGCCATGGCCCTTGAGACGGCGCCCGGCATGGGCGACCTCGACCAGTTTCGCCGCGATTTCGCGGTCGACCGCAGCTTCCTGCATCACGATCCCGGCTTCCAGTTGCGCCGGCGGGTAGTCGAACTGGAAGGCCGTGAAGCGCTGCTTGGTCGACTGCTTGAGATCCTTCATCAGGCTCTGGTAGCCGGGGTTG
>ERZ761607.4930-NODE-4930-length-11364-cov-15.526041_pt1 | contig 11364 bp, 9 predicted proteins | sample MGYA00511164_ERZ761607 | MGnify/ENA primary metagenome ERZ761607 (study PRJEB28899, sample SAMN02445080) | bioreactor sludge metagenome | biome: EBPR sludge | place: Australia: Brisbane, Thorneside Wastewater Treatment Plant | collected 2011-06-22 ...
GACTCGAACCCCCGACCAGCTGATTACAAATCAGCTGCTCTACCAACTGAGCTACATTGGCATTATCACATATCCTTTTCTAAAATTTTTTCAATCCACATTTGACAAACAGTATAAAAACTGATTATTTACCATAGTTTTTTGTACTATAAAGTCAAAATTTAGAAATCTTTATTTCAAAGCGAATGCAAAAGTACTATTAAAATTGAAAAAAGAAAAAAATATCTTCTTTTTTTGAAAAAAATAAAGACTGTACGTGTTCAAACTGTCCAAAATAAAATCACTTCAAAAGGGATGCATCTTTTCTTAAATTAATATGCTGAAACTCATAACTATATCCCATAAAGCCAATATTAATTATTAATAGAATTTCACACAGCTTATATAATTGATTATCAATTCTTTGTATTATTTTCAGCATTTCATCACCTCGGAATCATCCAAACAAAATTTCAATTGCTCTCTTTTTCTGAATAAAACTCTTTTGATTTTCTTTCAGTTGCTTTTTAAATAAGAAAAAAAATCACAGAAAACTTTTCTTTAAGTTACTTGGAAAACAAAACTAACATATTCAATCAATTATCTTCATTTGTTTGAATATAATCATGGTTTTGGTGATTGTATTTAAAACAGCTTTTCAATTCGTGAAAATTTACACTGCTCAAATATTGTGTAGGCAGGCAGTCCAGAAATTCATATCAATTTGATCCATACAAATCATACTCGGGGATAACTCCATTTAAGGCCAGGTGGTTCTTTGTTTTAAAAAATCAGATTTGGGTAATTTTTGGACAGAACCAAAAAATTATATTAGAAAAAGCTACACATAATATTTACCTCGTTGGATATATATATAACGGGGTCGACCCCTATACGGGCAGGCTCATCTGGCCTGGCTCAAGCAGGCAGGCCCATACCGGCAAGTTCATACGGGTAATTTCATACGGGTAAACAACGAATCACGATTCTATATTATACATTAAATACCAGATCTGACACTGTTAATAGATGTTGCTTTGCTTGCCCGTAGGGGTTTGCCCCGCAGTGAAGCGGCTCGGGATTCATAAATCATTTTCTTTTATCGTTATGGATTGTCCAGGTTAGGACTTGTATTTTATTAATCCAAAATGGCTGTTGTAAAAACGAGCTTCCCAAGGTACTTGAGATTTGATATTAAAAACACTACTGACCGATAAAATATAAAAGAGTAGAATTTTAACTTCGAGATTCCTCACTTCGTTCGGACTTGTCCTGGCCTTAGCGTTTGGAATGACAGACAGTTAGTTGTTTGAGCAGGTGACAGCCATTTGCATTGCCGACGGCTATCACCTGCCACCCAAAACCCATGAAAGCCTTGTTATATTGAGCAAGGGATAAATCTTGTAATTTTTGTGGGTTAGCAGTGTTCAGTTAAAATTTCCTATAATTTTCAGGCTAAAATCTGTAAAACTGCCACTATACAATCGATAGACCAGTTTTATCACCGGATCAAATGATCTTTAAGACCTATGCCTTCAGCCTTTACAAAAAACCTGACGTATCAAACCGTGCAAACCATCTGATTAATCAACTTGCAAATTGATACTTGGTAAAAATTATTGAAATGAGGTCAACAAATAAAATTTATGCAAAAATTTGCTCTGCCAAAAATTTCTTTGCTTATCCATACAATCAGACCACGTATTGAAAATTTCTGATTATTTCTCATAAAACTGAAAATCAGGGTTGTGATTGAGTGAAAATATATGACTTTGGATTATTTACACTTTCTTAGCTTAATAGTCCTTTAGTAATCATTCATTTGATTTTTTTAGCCTTACCAAATATCACAAAATACCCAATATCAGTATGTATTGCGACAAAGTAACGTTTTGATCAACTTACACTCACCATTGCTAAACGCTCGACAAACCTGAACAAATGAGGAATTTGATCAAAGAATAAAAATACAGGTTAAAGTCTTCAACTCTCGGGCAATCATTGCAGAAAAAATCTTAAATCCTTATTCAACGAGGTGTTTCAACAACCTATAAATTTTATATTCTGACAGCTTTTGAATGATTACTCAAAATTATTTTCAAATATGCCTAAACAGACATCGATTTAATATGAAAAACACTTCCGAATAAAAGTCTATACAGCTAACTATCAAATAATTAAAATATTTTTTACCCTGATCATTATATTATTTACAAACCACGTTTTTTCTCTTTATACTTATGTATCAGCCTCTTCATGTGCTCAAATGTTTCATCGAACGCCTTTTCAAAAGTTTTTTCAGAGGATTTGGAAAGCAATGTTTCTCCCGGCACTTTGAGTGCTAATTCTACTATTTTGTCCTGGACCTGACCTGTTTTTTCCAAACTGAGCCTGATATTCAGATCAACGATATTGTCAAAATACTTCCCGAGCTTGGAATACTTCTTTTCCATGTAATCGAGCAATTTTTGATCTGCCTTAAAACGGATACTTTGGATGTTTACGTTCATATCTGTTGATTTATAGTGAAAAAAAATTATGCTTTTGGGTGTGATTTTTCGTATACTTTTTTTAATTGTTCGATCGTATTATGCGTATATATCTGAGTAGTATTCAAACTTGCATGACCAAGCAATTCTTTGATTGCATTGAGTTCTGCACCATGATTCGATAAATGTGTCGCAAAACTATGACGTAAAATGTGGGGACTTCTTTTTTCCAGCTTACTCACCAGTGATAAATACTCATGTACAATGTTATATACATTCTTCGGGCCCATTTTGTTCCCGTTTTTATTTACAAAAATGCTTTCGAACACATCGCTATCAAAAAATTGGTTACGCATCCTTGTATAATTTTGCAATTCAGCAAGAAATTGATCAGATACGGGCACTAACCTCTCCTTTTTGCCTTTACCAAAAATGCGGAGCACTTTTCTCGAATAATCGACATCAGCGTCTTTCAATGAAATCAATTCCTCCCGCCTCATTCCGGTTAGATAAAGAGTCTCCAGCAACAATTTATCCCGGCAACCCTTAAAATTTTCTTCAAAAACCAATCTATCCAACAAGTTACACATCTCATCTTCCTGTAAATACTGTGGCAAACGCTTTTCAGTTTTCAGCATCCGCGCATTGGTTGCCGGATTGGCATTCAAATGGCCATTTTTTTTCAAAAAAGAAAAATATGATTTAATGGCAGAAATTTTACGGTTAACCGATCTGGGGGACAAGCCTTTCTGTACCATAAAAACGATCCATGAACGGATATGACTTTGGGTGAAAGCTTTAATATCCTTTACATCATAGCTATCTGATCCGTATTCCAAGAACTGCCTGATATCCCGGTGATATGCTTGCACTGTGTTTTCAGAGTACCTTTTTTCGTAGCTCAAATATTTGATAAATGTATCCAGCATTCAGCTAACGCTTTTTACAAATATACAGTTTTATTATCAATAAAACCTATTTTTTAGACAAAAAAACTTAAAAGAATTTCTATGAATACAAAATTTATTGGTTTAATTGCAATATTTGCTTATAAATTTGAAACAATTTAAATATTTACAAAATATAAAACGCCAAATTAAATTCCATAATTTAAAAATCAACCAAGCAGAATTCTGTTTCTGATTAATGATTTTCTACATGTGCTCGATAGGATACTCTTTTGGAAGAAACCATAAAAATCTGGACTTTCAAATCAATGTTTTACCTATTAAATCGAAACGTCGCGGTAGTTTTTCAGATACGAAACAGGATAGTATCTTAAAAATTGAATTCATGTTTTTTTCGGCAGAACTTTAAAGTAATTTGATGATAGGAATAAAGCCGCATTGAATATCAGGCTCAACCGGGTAAACCAGGATTTAGTATCTTATTTATAATATTCTTGTATTCTATGGCTTGTGTATTATCAGATAATGAGTTGAATAAATTATGTTGATTGCTGAAAATGACCGGCTGAGGCTGAAAGGCTAATATCCTGTGGATATTCTATGGAAGGACACAAAATAGCAGGGCCGATTAGTTCAACATAAAGCTCTTTTATGACCCTAAGTTCGTGATATACAATGCATCCTGAATGTCATAGATGCACAGGCTAACTTCATCGTTTTGCTTGCCTTAATGCACCTAATCAAAAAAAAAGCTGAAGCATTTTGATGAAAATGCTGACAGGTTAACTTCTAAATACCATTCAATGCTTTATTTGCCGGCATAAAGAGTCGTACTCAAACAACTTCAATAATTAAATGAATAGTCTAATCCGAAAAGTCTTTGCTCCCTAAATCCCCACGGACTTTTTCAGTCAAGGCAAAAAACGATTGAAAATCAACAAACTGGACTTTTCTGAACAGACTCAATGAAGGTAATTACATCTATAATTCAACAAAAGTTTTTTAAAAAGCTATAAATCAAATAGCAGAATGGAAAATCCGGTACTTCTTATAAACTACCGCACCGATACGTTCATACTCGGCCCTTGTCTTGACATTGCTTTCCATGACGAGGTGAGAATCCAATACTTTAAAACCGGCATTCGCTGCTGAATCGATCAATTTTACAGCGAGCAGTGAGTCCAAACCTAAATTTCGTTTGCTTTCTTCTATACCTCCCAGCATTAAATTGAGTTGTTTTGCTTTTTTCATAGCCCACAAAACCCTGATGAATCCGAATGGGAAAAGTCTTCCACCGACCGCTTTTAATCCTTTGCTCATATCAGGCATTCCAATGACAAACGCCACCAGTTTGTCTTCTGCATCCAATACCAATTTGACGAATTTCGGATTTAAAATGGGTAAAAACCGGTTTGAAAATTCGTGCGCTTCTTCATCTGTCAAGGCCGAAAATCCATAAATTTTCTGGAAACTTGCATTGATCAGATTGAAAACAGGACTGACCCATGGCCGGATATCTTTTGTTTTGGTGAATTCTACTGCTTTGTATCCCTTCAGCAAAACCCTTTCAGCAATTTTATGATAAATTGCCGGCAATGGGTAAGGCAGATCAAATCTGTATTGAACGAGGTCGATTTTCTTTGTGTATTGCCTTTCCGCCATTAAGTCTGCCATATAGGGATAACTGTGGTTGGTGATCATGACTGTTACAGGATCATCAAAACCCTCAATCAAAAATCCCTGGGGATCCTTATCAGAAAAACCGATGGGCCCGACGACCTCATTCATACCTTTCTCCTTTGCCCAATGTTCAATAGTACTAAGCAAAGCATTAAAAACCTGCCGGTCTTCATAGCATTCCATGAAACAAAAACGGGCTGACTGCTCATTTTGCTTCTGATTGTAGGAATGATTGATAATGCCCATGATACGGCCAACAACCTGACCACTTCTTTCCGCCAAAAGCAGGATGGTATCACAATGTTCAAACGCTGAATTTTTCTCCGCATCAAAAACCTTCCACTCATCTTCCCAGATCGGAGGCAACCATTGCTTGTGGTGTTTATGTATAATATATGGCAATTGAATGAACAAAGCCATATCTTTCCTGGAACCATCCAGTTCTCTGATCACTAACCCATCGTTGAAAGAACTATTCACCATAACACAATAATTCAAAGAATCCGACAAAGGAATGCCACTTAATTTACATTCGAAAAGGCAGTCCTAACCAATATCTGACTTCAAAATGCACTGATTTCAAAACCAATCAACAATCTGCCCGGATCCAGATCTGCGTATGTATCTTTGAACGTTTCAGACATCCTGTAGGAACCAAACAAAACATACCTGTTGAACCCCAATCTTGCCTGTAAACCCCATTGGAATGGCTCGTCATAATTGATTCCCCTGAAAGTAGTTTTTGACCGTGTAGCTCCATTTACCGGGTTTTCATATTCATCCCATTGCACATACTTGGACATAAAAACCCAATTGCCCCAAATACCCAGATCCAGATATTTACCAATGTGGTCACCTCGTTTAAAATCGAAATTGAATCGGTTATAATAACCCAATTTAAGTGCGTTTTGACCAAACATTTCCTTTTTATGGGTCAAATTATCAGGAAAAATATTTGCGTCGTCCTGCACGATCCTGTACCTGTCCCAGGTGATCGCGTAATCAAGTCCCATGGCATACAAACCTGAGATCTTGAATTTTTGTCTGAACCCAAGCTGAAACTGATATGAAAGTAGTGGATTGGTTTTGAGTCCTTCAGTTGGCTCAATCTGAACATGAGCACCATAACTACTGTAAAAATGACTGTATTGCTGTCTGTTTTTACCCGTTTTAGGAACATCATACAAGTCTTCTGTTTCGTTTTCAAGCAAAACTTCCTGTGCATGAACCTTCGTGTTATTAGTAGATAAAATAATCATAAAAAGGGTGATCCATATCATTTTATTCATCATCTTACTTTCAATTATACGTTAAAAAATATTTGGCCTTTCAGGCTGTTATTTATTAAAATTTCATCTTCATCAAAAAAATCAGTTTTTGCGCCACTCATCAGTATATCCACGATAAAAGTAACGAACTATGGCACCCTGTGGCAATTCTTCTAAATCTATGGTAACCAATTCATCAAATAATACTTTAACAACAGCATATTTACCGAGCTTACCTTCAGGCAACTGAATATGATAATATAAGTAAGGAGAAAACAAGGTATCCCAGCCGGAAATCTCTGTTTCATAATCCATCGGCGTTCCGTCTGTGTCTTCATTTATAAATTCTTCTCCGAATTCATCATGATCCGGTTCAGTTTCCCATTCTTCCACCATTTCCAATTCCTCTATTTCCTCTTCGTTCTCTAAAACTTCTATCTCTTCCTGAGCTGCCTCTTCCTCCAAATCTTCTGTTTCCATTTCTGCCTCCTCAGTCTCAACTGACTCAACTTCATCCATAACTTCCTCTATTTCAACATCTATCTCTTGATCTACAAATTCGGGAGCTTCCATTTCTTCTTCCTCATCAATGGCTTGAGGTGGCGGAAAATCGTCATTTTGTTGTTCAGTAAAATCTTCCATCGGGTTTTCCTGATCTTCTTCCTGGATGAACAAATCATCTGATAAGTCTTCTGAATGCTCATATTGGTCAGTCACAATTTTCAGATATCCGTCTTCTTCCAAAAACCTGATGCCAGGAAATTCAGGCACCTTGTCTGTTCCGGTGAAAAAAGAAGCCTGTGGCATGCCGTAACCGTGTGCATAATCAAAATAAGGGTACAAATGAGCGGATTGTTGTATCAGTTCAAACATTTCCATATTTGTTTTGCCGGGTAAAGCTTCCATGGCACAGGCAACGAAGCCGGTAGTTAATGGCGCTGCGAAGGATGTTCCCTGCGTACGACTCACCTTTCCGTTCTTAGCTGCAGCTGCAACTACACCTGCATTGGAAACATTGGGTTTCATTCGTCCGTCAACCGTTGGGCCGAGCGAACTGAAATCCACCTTGATACCATTAGCCGGGTCGATCCCGCCAACGGATAAAACGCTGTCTGCATCGGCTGGCGCACCGATCACTTTCCAATTTTCTGTTGAACCTTCATTTCCTGCAGCATTGACGACCAGAATTCCTTTGGAGGCTGCCATGTTGGCTGCGCGGGAAACAAGGCTTGTTTTACCATCCATGTCCTGAGGAAAATATCGATGGTAAGTATATCCAAGCGAACTGCTTATAAGTTGGGCGCCATTCTTATCTGCCCATTCTGCCGCAGCAAGCCACCATTCTTCCTCTTTAAAAGGTTCAGAAGAAACTTCTGTTATCGCCAAAATAAATTCTGCACCTGTGGCCAGCCCGAGCAACTGACCATCCTCATCGATTCCTGCGATGTTTGACAGAACTGATAATCCGTGAGAATTGGCATGATAAACCTGTTCACTTTTTTTGGTAAAATCCCAGGTTTTGACAATCCGGTTTTCATCTCTGATGTGCTGGAATGAAGGATGGGTATTGACCTCAGGAAATCCTCCGTCAAAAACAGCTACGCGAACTCCTTTCCCGGTGATACCCATTTTCCTGAACAAGCCACCCTGCATCATCTGGATTTGTCTGACCTTAAGGGTCTGGACATCCATAGCAAACCAGCTGTCTTCTTCGGTGGATGCCAAAACAGGTTCAAGATATTGCCGCTCGACCGATGTGACAAAGGGTAAAGTACGTAGCGCAATAGCCTGTTCCTCTGTCGCCCTGACAGAAACTGCATTGAACCACCTGCTTTCAAAAGTCAGCGCTTCAACCATGGTACTCACTACATCGCGGTAGTCTTGCCTGACCGGAAAATCTGTCGGATCATAGAGATTGATTCCATGTTGGATCCTTCTTTCAATGGCTTTCTGGTCAAAATAACTGTAAGGGTCAAAGCTGGTACCATCCTTATCGGTAAAAAAGACCCAGTATTTATCGGTTTGGGAATGAACATTGTACAGAAATGAAGTAAAGATAAAAATCAAACAAAGCGTAAAAATCCTAGTTTTTTTCATCTATAATTGAATTTAATAAAGGTAGAAACAAAAGTAATCAAAAATTATTCAAGACTGAATTTTAAAATTGATAAATACAGGTAAAAAAAATGAATGGCTGAAAATAGTTTTAAAATGCTCTTGATAGGTATTTTTTTTTGGAATAATTTTGTAGAGTGATGATTTCTCAAAAAAATATTCCATAATTTTAAAATTTAAACAAAATGAAAGATTTTATTTTAATTGTATGTAAACCAATGCTTTTAATGTTTTTCCTGGGATTTATCGTTTTAGGTTGTCCTTGTTATGAACTTGAAGAATTGGGCCAGTATCCACATTTTGAATTCATCACTGTAAAAATGACCAATAAATCGTCATTGGATATTCACCTGTTCATATCTGAAAAAGAATCTTTTGATCCATCCAACAAAGTTTTGCCAAATGGATCCAGAGAATGGAAATACAGTTGGGAGGCACAAAATTCAAATGATAAATTTAACATCACCATTATTGCCGGCAGAAATGGAACGGTTTTAGATACAAAAAACGATGAGATAGAACCTGGGATCATCTCAGAACACTACATTTATGCTACATGGAATGGCAGTTCACTGGACTGAACTGAAAAACAACTGATAATTCATCAGATTAGAGGGATTAATATATTTCAGATTCATCAAAATCCGAATATAATAAAGCCGGAAGCTCATCAGAACTCCCGGCTTTTCCTTTTTTGCTAAAAAAGATCAAAATTTTATTTTACTGATGAATCCATCAGCTTCATTCTCAGATAGGTATAGATCTGAGCGGTCATTTTTGCACGTTGTTCGTTGGTGGAAGCGCCTCCGTGGCCACCTTCTGTATTTTCAAAATAATACACCTTACTTCCCAGATCAGTCAATTTGGCTGCGGTTTTCCTGGCATGTCCGGGATGAACTCGGTCATCCCTGGTGGAAGTAGTGAAAAATACCTCAGGATAATTTACGCCGGCCTTGATCTTCTGATAAGGAGAATACTGACTGATGTAAGCCCATTCTTCAGGAATGTCGGGATTGCCGTATTCGGCCATCCAGCTGGCGCCAGCAAGGAGTTTGTTGTACCGCTTCATATCGAGCAAAGGAACGGAGCAAACCACGGCATTGTAAAGATCAGGACGCTGTGTGAAAGCCACACCAACCAGCAATCCGCCATTGCTGCCACCATAGATACCCAGGCGTGCCGGATTGGTGATCTTCCGTTTAACCAGATCCATGGCCACACCATGGAAGTCATCATAAACCCGCTGACGGTTTTCCTTCAAACCTGCCTGATGCCATTTCGGACCAAATTCACCACCACCGCGGATGTTGGCCAAAACATAAACGCCGCCTTTCTCCAGCCAGGTCATGCCGGTAACGGCAGAGTAGGAAGGCAACTGGGAGACCTCAAAACCGCCGTATGCATAAAGCAAAGTCGGATTTTTACCATCGTATTTCATGTCTTTGGCGCTGACCACAAAATATGGAATTTTTGTGCCGTCTTTTGAAGTAGACTCAAACTGCTGTACCTGGAAATTATCGGTTTTGAACCATTCCGGAAGGGATTTAATCTTGATGAAATCACCTTTTTTGGCGTCAGCAAGATACAGTGTGGAAGGAGCAAGGAAATTGGTGAAGTAGAAGAAGAAGCGATCGCCGTCATCTTCTGCTGAAGCCAGCGAAATATTACCAAATTCCGGTGCATTGAACCTGGTTTTCTGCCATGTGCCGTTCCAGGTAAATTTGTATAATTCACTCTTGACATTGTTGACCAATTTCACTATCATGGCATTTTTGGTGGAAGTCATTCCTTCGATACTGCTTTTTGCATCCGGTTCGATGACCAGTTGATAGTTGGTTTTTCCTGCAAGCAGATCTTTATAAGGAATGCTGATCACAGCGCCTTGTCTGAATTTTTGCCCGCCGATCTCCCAGTCTGACTTCAGATCGAACAAAATCTGATCTTTGAAAACAGTAGAAAGTGAAATATCTTCAGGTAGTTCAAGTGAAACGATGGAGCCATTTTCGATAAAATGGTAGGTTCCGGTATAAAAAGAAGTCCTGCGTGTGATGAGCTGGTAATTTCTTTCCGGGGTAAAAAATGAGCTTCCCCAGATACCCATATCATTTTCTTCACCCTGGAAAGCCAGTTGTGCATTCTGTATCGGTGTGCCTCTTTTCCAGATCTTTACTTTTTTGGGATACCCGGAAGTGGTCATTCCGTCACCAAAATCTGTGGCAACCATCAGTGTATTTTTGTCAATCCAGCTGGCGCCGCCTTTTGCTTCAGCCAGGAAGAATCCGTCTTTTACAAAATTTTTGGTGGTCACATCAAATTCCCGGATCTCTACGGCATCACCGCCTCCTTTGGACAAATTCACCAAAAAGCGCTGATAATCGGGATAAAGTCCTTCAGCTCCTTTAAAAACCCATTTGATATTGTCTTCCGCAGACATTTTATCGATATCCAGGAGGATCTCCCAGGTCGGGTTTCCGCTCAGGTAGTTGTCAAAGCTGGTCCTGCGCCATATCCCGCGAGGGTTGGTTTTGTCCTGCCAGAAATTGTAGATAAAATCACCGTAGATACCCGGCGCGGCGATCCTTTCGGTCGAATTGAGCACGCTGAGGATCTTGTCATAATTCTCTTTGTAATAGGGTTTGGACTCAAATGCCGCTGTTGACTGGGCATTCATTCCGACAACCCATTCAAGCGCTTTCGGGTCATCGACATTTTCCAGCCACAGGTATGGATCATTATTTTGGGCCATAAGGTTCAGCAATGAAAAATGAAAAAGTAAAACCATAAATGTTAATACTCGCATAATGTTGTTTTTAATGTTTTTAAACCAATTTGTTGACTAAACGCAAAAATAAAAGAATAATTATCATATGAAACTTAAAGTGTAAGTCCTTATACCAACGGTCGATATATGGGGACGAAAGGAAG
>ERZ761607.4931-NODE-4931-length-11364-cov-4.411884_pt1 | contig 11364 bp, 10 predicted proteins | sample MGYA00511164_ERZ761607 | MGnify/ENA primary metagenome ERZ761607 (study PRJEB28899, sample SAMN02445080) | bioreactor sludge metagenome | biome: EBPR sludge | place: Australia: Brisbane, Thorneside Wastewater Treatment Plant | collected 2011-06-22 ...
GCGCAAGGACGGCGGCTTCGACCTGAAGATCCTGCCGCACTGCACGCTGCCGCTGACCGGCGTGGGGGTGGTCGACCGCATCATCACGGACCTCGCCGTGCTGGACATCACCCCGCACGGGTTGAAGGTCGTCGAGATGGCGCCCGGCGTCACGCGCGACGAACTGCAGAGCAAGACCGGCGTTCCGCTGCACTGACGCGGCCCGGATCAGGTCCCGGGCGCTTGCCCGGATCAGGTCCCGGGCGCTTGCCCGGGTGCCGCTCCCGCGCGCTCGCGGCGGCCCGGCCCGCTGCGTGGCCTGGCCCGGCTACTTCACGTAGCTCCAGGCCTTCAGGCGCTGTACGGCGTAGTTCGAGGCGTCACCCGACGGCACCAGGCGCCGGTACTGGGCGTAGTGCTCGGCCGCGGCGCGCTGCTGTCCCATGCCCTCGTAGGCGACGCCCTTGAGGAACAGCACGCCGGAATCGCCCGGCAGCAGCCGATCGTAGGTCTGCAGGTCGTTCAGCGCGGCGGCCGGCTCGCGCATCGCGAGCTTCAGCGTGGCGCCGAGCTTCACGGCCTGCGCCTCCTGCGGATAGATGTCGTGCGCCGCCTGGGCATAGCGCCGCGCCTCGGCCGTGCGGCCGAGCGCCTGCTGGCATTGCGCCATGCGCAGGTTGGCGGCGTAGTCGCGGGGCCCCTGGCGCAGGGCCTCCTGGAAGCGCTGCTCGGCCTCCGGCAGGCGCTTGCGCGAGAAGGCGGCCTCGCCGTTCTGGCACGCGACGATCGTCGGCTGCAGGCGACGCAGGCTGGCGGTGCTGTCCATGAAGCGCTCGCGCTGCACGCTCTGGCGCTGGCTCGCGGCGAAGCTCGTCTCGGCCAGGCGGGCCGCGGTGTCGCGGCGCTCCGCGCTCATCGGGTGCGACGAGAACATCGTCTCGATCGCGCTGGGCTGGCTCTTCTCCTCGGCCAGCAGCATCTCGTGCAGCCGGGTCATGCCCTGCGCCGGGTAGCCGGCCGCGACCATGTAGCGCTGGCCGAGCGCGTCGGCCTCGCGCTCGTTGTCGCGCGAGTAGCGCGCCAGCAGCGCGCTGGCGCCGATCTGCGCGCCGATGCCGATCAGCGGGCTCCACTGCGAATCGCTGGCCGCGATCGACAGGCCCACGACCGCGACGGTCGCCACGAGCGCCTGCCCCTGGCGCTGTGCGGCATGGCGGGCATTGACGTGCCCCATCTCGTGGCCCAGCAGGGCCGCGAGCTGGGCCTCGTCCTGCAGCTCGACCAGGATGCCGCGCGTGACGCCCATCGATCCGGCCGGGAAGGTGTAGGCGTTGACGTAGTTCGCGTTCAGCACGCGTGCCGTGTAGCCGGCATCGGGCTGGTGGGTGTGGGGAGCGAGCTGCCGGGCGACCCCGTCGACGTAACGGTTGACGGCGGCATCCTGCACCGCGCCGAGGTCGGCGGAGAACTGCTGCGGCGACTGCTGGCGGTCGACGGCGCGCTCCTGCTCCGGCGACAGCCCGACGAGGATGCGCTCGCCGCTGACCGGCGAGGTCGCGCAGCCGCTCGAGCCGACCGCGGCAGTGGCCGCCGCGAACAGCCACAGGCTGTCACGACGGGTGAGGTTGCGCCCCGCGAGACGCCGAGCGAAGTCGTCGGCGGCGCGCGTCCGTGTGGTCGGGGTCGGCAGGTTCATCGATGCTCCTCCTGGGGGCGGGACGCCGCGAGCCGCCTCGCGATCTACCCGGATGTACGACAGGCTGCGCGGCTCGGGGTTCCGCGGGCCAGCGCCGCGGCGCACTCGGGCACGATCGCCGGCCCACGGTAGATCAGCCCGGTGTAGAGCTGCACGAGGTCGGCGCCGGCCTCGCGCTTGGCGACGGCGGCCTCGGCCCGCGTGACGCCGCCCACGCCGATGATCGGCACCTCGGCGCCCAGGGCGGCACGCAGTTCGCGGATCACGGCGTTGCTCGGCTCGAGCAGGGGGGCCCCGCTGAGGCCGCCCGTCTCGGTGGCGTGGGCCAGGCCTTGCACGCCGTCGCGGGCGAGCGTGGTGTTCGTCGCGATCACGCCATCGATGCCGTGGCGCTGAACCGTCGCGGCGATGACCCGGATCTGCGCGGCTTCGAGGTCCGGCGCGATCTTCAGGAACAGCGGCACGCGGCGACGGTGCTCTCGCTCGAGCGCGGCTCGCCGCTCCTGCAGCGCGCCGAGGAGCGCGTCGAGTGCCTCGTCAGCCTGCAGGGCGCGCAGGTTCTTCGTGTTGGGGCTCGAGATGTTGACGGCCACGTAGTCTGCATGTGGGTAGACGCCCGACAGCCCGATGAGGTAGTCGTCGACCGCACGCTCGATCGGCGTCGCGGCGTTCTTGCCGATGTTCAGGCCGACGATGCCGCCGGCGGCGCGGAAACGGCGGGCCCGCCGGACGTTGGCCACGAACGCCTCCAGCCCTTCGTTGTTGAAACCCATGCGGTTGATCAGCGCCTCGGCCGGCGGCAGGCGGAAGATGCGCGGCTTCGGATTGCCCGCCTGGGGCAGCGGGGTCACGGTGCCGACCTCGATGAAACCGAAGCCCATGTCCCCGAAACCGTCGATGCAGCAGCCGTTCTTGTCCATGCCGGCCGCGAGCCCGAGGCGGTTCGGGAAGCGCAGGCCGGCGAGGGTGACCGGATCGTCGACCCGCGGTTGCGCCCACAGCCGGCGCATCGGCGTGTCCTGCAGCGCGGCGATCGCGCCGACGGTCATCTCGTGCGCGTGTTCCGGGTCCAGGCCGAACAGGAACGGTCGGGTCAGTGCGTAGGGGACGAGGGCCATAATCGCCCGATTGTTCCAGACCCGGCGCGGCCCCCGCGCCTGCCCGCACCACCGATGACCCAGGACGAACTGAAGATCGCCGTCGGCCAGGCCGCCGTCGCGCACGTGCCCGTCGGCGCGGTGATCGGCGTGGGCACCGGTTCGACCGTCAACTGCTTCATCGATGCGCTGGCCGCCGCCCGCGTGCCCTTGGCCGGTGCCGTCTCGAGCTCGGAAGCCAGCACGCAGCGCCTGCTCGGCCACGGTATCCGGGTCGTCGAGCCTGCGGCGGTCGAGCGCCTGGGCCTGTACGTCGACGGAGCCGACGAGATCGACGCGCGCGGCTTCATGATCAAGGGTGGCGGCGCCGCGCTGACCCGCGAGAAGATCGTCGCCGACCTCGCCGAGCGTTTCGTCTGCATCGCCGACCAGAGCAAGCGTGTCGAGGTGCTGGGCCGCTACCCGCTGCCCGTGGAGGTCATCCCGCTGGCGGCGGCGCAGATCACGCGGCGCTTCGCCGCGCTGGGCGGCGAGGCCCGGCTGCGGCCCGGCGTGCTGACCGACAACGGCCATCCCGTCCTCGACGTGCACGGCCTGCGCATCAGCGATCCGCCGGCCCTGGAGGCCGAGATCAACCAATGGCCGGGCGTCGTCTCGGTCGGCATCTTCGCGCGGCATCGCGCGCACCTGTGCCTGCTGGGCACGCCCGAGGGCGTGCTGACGCTGCGCTACTGAGGCCCGCGCGCCGACCGTTCACCCTCCCGACCCCCACTCGCAAGGACCGCCGTGCCAAAGCCCAACTACGCCTACGAGAAGCGCCAGCGCGAGCTGGCCAAGAAGCAGAAGAAGGAGGAGAAGGCGCGCGAGAAGGCCGAGCGCAAGTCCCATCCCCAGCCGGGGGAGGCCGGCGGCCCGCCGCCGACGGATGTCGACGCCGGCGGCCAGGGCGGCGAGGGCGGGGGAGAGGGCGGCGGCGACTGAGCCCGGCCGGCGCCGCTCTCAGCCCGTTGCGGCGGCGCGCCGTGCACGCCGCACGAGCATGCGCGCCGGATCGACGGCATCGAGCAGGTCGGCCTCGACGGGCATCGGCGCATCGGCAATCCAGGCGGCGAGGATCTCGCCGGCCAGCGGGCCCCAGGTCAGGCCCCGCGACGCCAGTCCGGTCAGTGTGAACAGCCCCGGCACCCTCGGCACGTAGCGGCACTGGTCCAGGCGCGTCGACGCGGCGATGCGCTCCTGCGGGAGCGGGACGGCGCCGATCAGCGGCAGGCGGTCGGCGGCAACCGCGCGCCAGCCGACGCGGCCCGACACGCGCGTGCCCGGGGCCGGCGACAGGCCGCAAAGCGTCGCGAGCCGCCCGAGGTTGTAGCGGTGGTCGGCATCGCGCAGCGTGTCGTCGGTGTCACCTGGCTGGGAGCTCGCGCCGCACAGCAGGCGGCCGTCATGGGTGTGCAGCGCGTAGCCATGGCCGCTGATCGGCAGGCGCGGCCAGCGGTCGGTGTCGAACCACGTGACCTGCCCGCGCACCGCCTCGAGCGCAAAGTCGGCCTCGTCCGACGGCGCAGGCCGGGCACCGGTGGCCAGCACGACGACCCGCCCGTCGGCCAGGCGGTTGCCGGCTGCGTCCAGCGCGTGCCAGCGGCCCTCGACATGCGCCAGCCGCGCGACCGGGCTGGCCCCGTGCCAGTAGACACCGGGCCGCAGCAGCAGGTAGCGGCAGAGCTCGGCGGGCGCGACCCAGCCGCCATCAGGGTAGAGCAGCGCATCGCCGGCCACCGTGACGCCGCCGAGCTCGCCGGCTTGAGTCGCGTCGATCGCCGCGACGTACTCGGGCGGCATCGGCGTCGCCGACCGATCCGCGTTCAGCCTGAGCAGGCCCCCGGCCTGCCCGGCCACGTGGCCGTTGCGGATCAGCTCGCGGTAGCGGCGCGCCGCCAGCAGCGCGGCGGCACGGCTGAAGCGGGCGTGCACGCCGTCGTCGGCGTGCAGCGTGCCATGGAACAACCCCCCCGGGTTGCCCGACGCCTCCTGGGCCGGCCGGGCGTGGCGGTCGAGCACGGTACAGGTCCAGCCGTGGCGCGCGAGCGCGTCGGCGGCGAAGGCACCGGCCAGCCCGCCGCCGATCACCAGTGCGTCGCGCGGGCCGGCCGCGCTGCCCGTGTCCACCGCCTGGCGCGCCGGCGCCTGACGCGGGGTGAAAGCCGGCGCGAACTGCGCGATGCACATCTGCCGCTTGGTCCCGAACCCCGGGGCGCGCGTGACGATGAAGCCGGTGGCGGTCAGGCTGTCGCGCAGCTCGCGTGCGACGCACCAGGTGGCCAGCGTCGTGCCGCGTTGCGCCTTGCGGCCCAGCGAGCCGATCACCCGGCGCGACCACATGCGCGGGTTGCGGTCCGGGGCGAAACCGTCGAGGTACACCGCGTCGGGCCTGAGTTGCAGCGCCGGCATCAGCCGTTCGACGTCGCCGAAGGCCAGCATCAGGCGCAAGCGGCCCTCCTCGAACTCCAGCAGGTGCACGTTCGGGGTCAGCGGCGGCCACGCCGCGGCGAGCAGGTCGGCCAGCTCCGCCAGCGGTCCGCGACGGTGCGCGCGCTGCAGGTCCTCCAGCGTCGGCGGGTGCTTCTCGATCGACACGTAGACCAGGCGCTCGCAGCGCAGCGGGTCCTCGTGCCAGGCGTGCCAGGTGGCCAGGAAGTTGTTGCCCAGCCCGAAGCCGGTCTCCAGGATCACGAAACGCTCGCGGCGTTCCCAGCGCCGCGGCAGCCCGTTGCCGGACAGGAACACGTGCCGAGCCTGCTGCCAGGCGCCCGACTTCGTGTGGTAGACGTCGCCGAACTGCGCCGAACGCGGCGGCTGGCCGGGCTCGAAGCTGATCCGGGCGGGAACGATGGGTTCGGTCTTCACGCGCGCGCGCCTGGCGATGGCGAGTGATCGGCCGTGCCGCGGACGGCGAGCCAGCGCAGCAGCGGTTCTCGCACCGCCCGCAGGCCGCGATAGTCGAGGACGGCGTCACTCATCGAGGCGAGTGCGTCGTGCACGCGCCGGGCGCGCCCGGGATCTGCCAGGGCCTGTGACAGCGGCTCGATGCCGACGCGGATCGTGAAGACGGCCTCATGGCGGCCGTGCAAGGGGAGGAAGGACTGCCGCTCCGTGCGGAACCAGGCATTGGCGGCGATGACCCCCGGGTCGTCGCTGGCCGGCCACCGACGAGGGTCGACGCGCTCGGGGTGGGCGTGCAGCCGCGGATGCCCGGTGATGGTCCAGACGAAGCGCTCCCAGCGCTCCCCTGCCGTCACCAGCGCGACCAGCCGTGTGGACGCGGCCAGCAGCAGGCGGTTGTCGGCCACCGGCGCGTGCACCTCGGCAAACGAGCGACCCACCTTCTCGCGCGGCGCCCAGTGCGACGGCAGGGCCACGGCCAGCCACGGGATCGAGCCGTCGCGGCCGTCGACCAGTGCGAGGTCGTCCTCGAAGGCCAGCGCCACCAGGCCGGCCAGCCGCCAGCGTGGCGCAAGTCCCAGCAGGCAGCGCGCGACCTCGTCGCCGAGCCCGAAGCGCCCCGGTGCAAGCGTCGTCAGCGAGCCGTCGCTCGCCTCGACCCGCACGCCCAGGGCGCAGAGCGCGGCGCCGTCCCAGCGGATCGCGCCGGGGTGCTCGGCCGCCGCATGCGCGGCCAGGGCGCGCAGCGCAGGCAACTCGTCGAAGCCCTCGGCCACCTGCAGCGCGTCGTCCGCGAAACACGACAGCACCGCGAGCTTCTCGCGCTGGTGGCGCGACCCCGGCCGCGCCGGTGCCAGGTGATGGGCACCATCGCCCAGCCGGCGCAGGCCGGGCTGCATGCGGAAGGGAGCCGTCACCGCGGCGTCGAAGTCGAAGCTCATCCCGGCGATGATGCCCGACTGCTCCGGGCTCACTGGATTACCTTCGCCCTTGGAGGGCTCCGGCATGAGCGCTTGGGAGCGGCCCGGCGCGCTCATGAGCCGGCGGCGCGTTCGAGCGCGAAGGACGATGCCTCGGCAGGGGACGGCAGGGCAGCCACGATCCGGACGGCCGGTGGGGCGATGCAGCTCCCTCGTCCGCGCGCCCGCTTCGAGCCGGCGGCCCTCAGACCCGCTTGCGGTACTCGTGCGTGCGGGTGTCGATCTCGACCTTGTCGCCGTCCTCGACGAACAGCGGCACCGAGATCTCGAAGCCGGTGCCCACCAGGCGCGCGGGCTTCATGACCTTGCCCGAGGTGTCGCCCTTGACGGCGGGCTCGGTGTTGATCTGGCGCACCACCGTGGTCGGCATCTCGACGCTGATCGCCTTGCCTTCGTAGAACGTCACCTCGACCGGCATGCCGTCCTCGAGGTACTGGATCGCGTCCCCCATGTTCTCGGCCTCGACCTCGAACTGGTTGTAGTCGGCGTCCATGAAGACATACATCGGGTCGGCGAAGTAGGAGTAGGTGCACTCCTTCTTGTCGAGGATGATCTGGTCCATCTTGTCGTCGGCCTTGAAGACGACCTCGGCACCTGCGTTGTTGAGCAGGTTCTTCATCTTCATGCGCACGGTGGCGGCGCCGCGGCCGCCGCGGCTGTATTCGGTCTTCAGCACGACCATCGGGTCCTTGCCCTGCATGATGACGTTGCCGGCGCGGATTTCTTGAGCGAGTTTCATCGGTGGCCTCGGGTCCCTGGAACAGGGCAGGTGGGGGCGTCGGGAGGGCGCGGCAAGCCGCTCGAGCAGACTGTCGGGCGCCGCCGCGCAAAGCCAGCTATTCTAGCTTTTCCCGTTGACGAAACGCTCCAGCTGCGTCACCAGGTCCGGCAGCGCGGCCAGCGACGCGCGCCAGCGCAACATCTGCGCGCGCCAGGACGATTCGTCGGGCCACACGAGGTGCGCGTCCAAGCCGCTGCCGTCCAGGCCGTTGTATCGGCGGTGCAGGGCCTGCAGCCGGTCGTGAAGGGCCGGCGACGGCGTGCCCGCGCACAGGCGCCCGAGCCAGGCCGCCAGCTTGCGTTCGAGTACCTCGGGCTCCTGCGGGTAGAGCTGCCAGACCAGCGGCGCGCCGGCCCAGATCGCACGCACCAGCGAATCCTCTCCCCGCACGAGATTGAGGTCGGCGCACCACAGCGCGCGGTCGAACTCGGCCTGCGTCAGCCATGGCAGCCCGGTGCAGCGCAGTCGCGCGGGCAGTTGCCCCGCCATCGCCTCCACCTGCTGGCGTGCCGGGCCCTGGGCGAGCAGCAGCAGGGTTGGCCGGTCGCCCAGGGAGTGGATCAGCGACGCGAGCTGCGCATGGGCGTAGCCGAAGAGCAGCACCACGCGTTCGTCGGCACGGCGAGCGATGCCGCGGCCGGCGAGCCAGGCTTCGCGGTCGAAGGCGGCGCGTTGCTCGAGCAGCCCGGGCTCGCGCAGCAGGCCGCCGGTGCCCGGGCTGAAGCCCGGAAAGAAGAACCACTTGGCGAGCCCGCTGGGCTGGGGCGAGGGCAGTCCGTGGCTGCGTTCGGCGTAGTCCTCGGCGCTCAGGTACTCCAGGTTGAGCCACACCGGCGCCGGCTGCCGCGCCGTCATGGCCTCGACGACGCAGGCCGGCAACTCGCAGCCGAAGGTCTCGATGACCACATCGCCCGGCCCGTGCCCGGCGAGGCCGCCGAACTCGGCCGGCCAGTCGAGCACCTCGACGCCGGCAGCCCCCGCTGGGGCCATGAAGCGCAGCGGCGACGGGTCGTCGACCCACAGGCGCACCCGGTGCCCGCGCGACGCCAGGCCGGCCGCCAGGCGCCAGCTGACGCCGACATCGCCGAAGTTGTCGACCCTGCGGCAGAACAGGTCCCAGGAGCGGCGCGGGTCGGCAGCCATCGGGCGATTATCGGCAGCGGTCACAATCGCGCCCGATGCCGCACCGCGCTCCGAACCCGACGCCGACGGCGGCCTACCCCGGCCGCGCAGCCGCCACGGCGGCCGGGGCCGGGCCCGCGCCGCCGGCGCAGGCCGCGGCGTCCGGCGCGGAACTGCCGGGGCCCGAAGCGGCCGACGCGGACCCGCGCGCGAAGCTGCTGGCCGAGGTCTCGCGCCTGCCCGGCCTGCCCGGCGTGTACCGCTACTTCGACGCGCAGGGCGGCTTGCTGTACGTGGGCAAGGCGCGCAACCTGAAGAAGCGTGTCTCCAGCTACTTCCAGAAGGATCACGGCGGCACGCGGATCGGGTCGATGGTCGCGCGCATCGTTCGGCTCGAGACCACCGTGGTGCGCACCGAGGCCGAGGCGCTGCTGCTCGAGAACAACCTCATCAAGACGCTGAGCCCGCGCTTCAACATCCTGTTCCGGGACGACAAGAGCTACCCGTACCTGCGTCTGGTGACGCACCCCTTCCCGCGCTTGGCGTACTACCGCGGCTCGGTGGATCGCAAGCACCGCTACTTCGGTCCGTATCCGGGGGCCTGGGCGGTCAAGGAGACGATCCAGCTGATCCAGAAGGTCTTCCGCCTGCGCACCTGCGAAGACACGGTCTACGCGAACCGCTCGCGGCCCTGCCTGCTGTACCAGATCCAGCGTTGCTCCGGACCGTGCGTGGGCCTGGTCAGCCGCGAGGACTATGCGCGCGACGTGCAGGATGCCGAGGCCTTCCTCCTCGGTGACACCGACCGCGTGCTGGCCGAGCTGCAGGAGCGCATGATGTTGCATGCGCAGGTGCTGGAGTTCGAGAAGGCCGCGCAGCTGCGCAACCGCATCACCGCGTTGTCCCGGGTGCTGCACCAGCAGTCGGTCGAGCTGAGCAGCCTGTCGGCGGCGGACCGCGATGTCGATGTGCTCGCGGCGCGCCTGCAGGGCGGACGCGCCTGCGTGAACCTGGCCATGGTGCGCGGCGGACGCCACCTCGGCGACAGGGCCTACTTCCCGAATCACGTCGACGATGCGACCGCGTGGGCGTCTGGGGCGGCCGCGGACGCGTCGACAGCGGCGGCGCCCGAGGTCCAGGTGCTCGAGGCCTTCATCGCGCAGCACTACGTCGGCCAGGCCGTGCCGCCTGTGCTGCTGACCAGCCACGAGGTCGATGCGGAACTGGTCGAGGCGGTCGGGCAGGCCGCCGGGGTGAAGGTGCGGGCGCAGCACCAGCCGCGCGAGCAGCGCCGCATCTGGCTCGAGATGGCGGCCAAGGGCGCGGAGATCGCGCTCGCCCGGCTGCTGAGCGAGGAGGGCTCGCAGCGCGAGCGCACGCGCGCGCTGGTCGAGGCGCTGGATCTGGACGTGCAGGACCTGGATGCCTTTCGCGTCGAGTGCTTCGACGTCAGCCACACGGCCGGCGAGGCGGCGCAGGCATCCTGCGTGGTCTACGAGAACCACGCGATGCGCAACGACCAGTACCGGCGCTACAACGTCGAGGGCATCACGGGGGGCGACGACTACGCGGCGATGCGCCAGGTGCTGACGCGCCGCTATGCCCGGGCTGCGCAGGCGCTGGCCGACGCGGCGCGCGACGGCGTCGACCCCGCTACGCTTCCGGCACGACAGCGGTTGCCGGACCTCGTCCTCGTCGATGGCGGTCGCGGCCAGGTGGCGGTGGCACGCGAGGTCTTCGAGCAGCTCGGGCTGGACATCGGCCTGCTCGTCGGCGTCGAGAAGGGCGAGGGCCGCAAGGTCGGTCTCGAGGAGCTGGTCTTCGCCGATGCCCGGCCGAAGGTTGCGCTCGGCCCCGACTCGGCGGCACTGATGCTCGTCGCGCAGATCCGCGACGAGGCCCACCGCTTCGCGATCACCGGCATGCGGGCCCGCCGCGCGAGCGTGCGCACCGGCGGCAGCCGGCTCGAGGACATCGCTGGCGTCGGGCCGAAGAAGCGCGCCCGGCTGCTGCAGCGTTTTGGCGGGGTGCGTGGCGTCGCCGCCGCCAGCGTCGAGGACCTGGCCGCCGTCGACGGCATTTCACGAGAACTGGCCGAGGAGATCTACCGTGCCCTGCATTGACCGACCCGACCCTTCCGGTGCGCCGAGCGCCTCCCCCGCGCAGCGGCCGCGAACACCCGGTGCGGATCCATGCCGGCGGCGGATCGCGGCAGCGGCCCTGCTCGCCGGCTCCCCGGCCCTCGTGCTGCTGTCGACCAGCGGCTGCAGCCTGCCGCAGCTGGCACCCCGGCCGACCTCGCGCCCGGTGCCCGCGCCCGGTCCGGCGGCGCCGGCAGCACCGGCGGCGCCCGCCCAGCCGTCGCCCGCGCCGTCGCCGGCAGCGCGTCCGGCGCGCTCCTGGGACGAGTACCGCATCCAGGCCGCGCACCGCCTCGTGCAGGCGAACGCCGGCAGAACCTACATGAGCAAGCCGCCCGAGCCCCTGCTGGCGATCCCGGTGCTCGAGATCGAGCTGGCCGCCAACGGCAGCATCGTGTCGATTCACGTGCAGCGACGGCCGAGACAGGCGCTCGACACCGTGCAGCTGGCCATCGATGCGGTGCGCCGCGCCGCGCCCTTCGGCCCGGTCGGCCACCTGCCACGGCCCTGGCGCTTCACGGAGGTCTTCCTGTTCGACGACGACCGCCGCTTCAAGCCCATGTCGCTGGACTGAGCCCGGACACAGGACCGTCCACTGCGGACGGGCCTGTGCCTGGCTCAGGGCGGA
>ERZ761607.4933-NODE-4933-length-11362-cov-8.883258_pt1 | contig 11362 bp, 11 predicted proteins | sample MGYA00511164_ERZ761607 | MGnify/ENA primary metagenome ERZ761607 (study PRJEB28899, sample SAMN02445080) | bioreactor sludge metagenome | biome: EBPR sludge | place: Australia: Brisbane, Thorneside Wastewater Treatment Plant | collected 2011-06-22 ...
AAAAGGGGCTTTCACCCCTTTTGATAAATTTAATTAAATTTTATGCTTCCAGTATTTTTAATGCTTCTATAGCATCTGAATTTTCAGGATCTAAAACCAATACTTTTTTAAATTCTCTGATGGCATCTTCTTTTTTATCAAGTTGAGCATAAGCAAATGCGAGCAGCAATTGTGGAGAAATAGCATTTGGATTTAAAACAATTGATTTCTGAAATTCCGCAATTGATTCATCAAATTTTTTCTGTTCAAAATTTGCGTATCCTCTGTAATAAGCAATTCTGTAATCTTCTTCACCGAATGTTTCTGCTTTTGCAAGGTTTGTCATAGCGTTATCATAATCTTTATTCATAATCTGAGTAATAGCCATATTTAAGAACTCATTTTTATCACTATCGGTTGTATCAATATCAATCGCACTGAAATAATATTTATAACCGTTTTGTAAATCTTTAATTGCGATATATGCTTCAGCAATTTTTACATAATCTTCTTTATCAAGATATTCAGCCGGAACTTTTGTAAATAATGCGATACCCTCTTTAATCTTTTCTGCATTAGGTTCGTCTTTGTTTATCTCTTCATCAATTAATATGAAAGATTTATATTTATTCGCAATTTCATCATTCGGATTTTTAGCAAGCATTTCATTTACCAAAGCCATTGCCTCAGTATATTTTTTTTGTGAATATAAAGTCTTAGCGTAATAACCATTACCCTCTGATGTTCCAGGAGTAAGAGTCGAATACATTTTAAAATTAGTTATTGCCTTGTCATAGTCACCGTTAAAATAATACAATCTTCCGAGTTCAAAATATGCAGGTGCAAAATTTTTATCCAGTTGAATTGCTTTATCAAACTGAGAGGCTGCCTGAGAAAATAACTGACCGTTAATTTTTCCTGTATTATCATTTTCGAGCAACATTTGTCTGTAATAAATATTTCCGATACCAAACTCAGCGGCTGCACTTCTGTTATTTAATTTCAATGCTTCTTTATAGTTATCAAGTGATGCAGTATATGCTCTTCTATAGAAGTAAGCATCACCAAGTGCTACATATACATCTGCATTTTTATTATCAATTGATTTCGCTCTTGTAAGAATAAAAATTGCCGAGTCAATATTTCCTGCTTTTGAATAGGTTCTTCCCCAAGCGAGCAATACGGGAATATTTTCAGGATCTGCTTTACTTCCTTTTTTAAAAAATCCGTATGCTTTTCCATATTCTTTTTTTCTTGCGGCTAATTCACCTAAACCAATCATTGCACCAACACCTTCGTCATCATCTTTCAATGCAATATTAAAATATTGTTCCGCTTCTTTATAAGAACCGGTTTCCATTAAAGCTTTAGCATAATAATAATTTGCATCATAACTTTTATCACTTGTTACAACACTTTTTAATAAATTAACACCGCTCACGTAATCACCGCTTTTTACGGCACTGATTCCTTTATCTTTATTGCTCTGAGCAAATACAGATGAGCTGATGAGTAAAACAAATGTTAACGCTGTTAATATTCTTCTTTTCATAATAGTATATTAATTTAAATATGTTAATTTAATTGTATAGTTCTTACCGGTTGTGTGACCGGTACTAATCCTTGTTTTAAAACAACCTGTTGTCCGGGTGCTGTAGTCAAAAATGTTCTTAGACCCGTTATCAAACTAATATCCTTTATAGTTGTCATTAAAAATACCGGCAACCTGTATGGATATGATCCGTTAAAAACTAATCCTTGATGTAATTCCATATAATCTCCTTGTAAACCATTATCATATAATTTAGACACTTTAACTGCTTTAATGGTTGAATCAAGTTCGTCCTGATTTCCTGTAGATAACCAGCAAATATTTGAAATTCCTATTCCATTAGGATTTTTTCTAATCTCATCTAACATTTGAGCATTTGTTGAACACATAACTGCATTTTTAGAAAACTCCAATCCTTTCATCACACTGTCTTTTGTATAATCATATAAATAATTATTTTTTCTCGGAATAAAAATTTTAATCTTTGAATCTTTCATTAACTTGGCAACTTCTTCGTTTTGCTCTTTAATCGGAGAATTTATTCCGTTCCATTTTTCAGTTTCACCGCTGAATATTTTTTTTATTTCATCAGACGTTAGTCTTGCCACAGGATTTTGAGGATTTACAATAATAGCAAGGGCATCATAAGCAATTAAACTTGAATCAATTTCGATTTTATTTTCATTAATAACAGATTTTTCTTCCGCATTAAAATTTCTCATCAGAACAATTGTTCTTGTCTGATTATTGACAAGTTCAGCAACTGCATTTTTTGACGGCACAAAAGTTAACTCTAATTTTGACTCGGGATTTATTCTTTCAAAATCTTTTTTCTCTGCATTCATTAATGGTTCAAGATTATCATCCACAGTAACACTTGCCGAGCCGACAGTTGCAACTGATTTTATTTCTTCAAAATCACAAGACTGTATAAATATACAATAAAAAAATGAAATTAAGATTAATAAATATGTATTAACTTTTATCAGCATTTTTTATTAACTTTTCCTTTTCAATTCTCATTTTCTCTCTTTGTTCATATAACTTCATCTGTTTCATTTTAGTCTGTGCCGTAACGAATCTGTAAACCCCATAAGCCATAAATAATATTCCAAAAGTAATTCTAAGAGAAGTATCAAACGAAGGAGTAACAACTCCGATTGCTATTAATAAACCAATTACAAAAACAACAGCACTTGTAACTACATTTATAATTATTGTCGCATTCATAATAACTCCTGTATAAAAAATATGCCACTTCCGAATTAATCAAAAGTGGCATTATTAAAAAACGGAATTTAATTACTCGTCTTCAGATTTCTCTTCGTCTTTCTTTTTAAATCCTTTGCTCAATGTAAAGTTAAATGGTACGGAGACCCAGCATTTTACAGGTTGTCCGTTTTGTAAAGCCGGAGTGAACTGTAAATTTTCAACTTTATCTCTTACTTCACTGTGAAATACTTCAGGTCCGCTGATACCGCCGACTCTCTGAACAGATCCGTTAGTTCCTACCAATACTTTTACTGTAATTCTTCCTTCAATTCCCTGACTTCTTGCGATTTCAGGATATCTCATTGAACTTCTTACTGAAGATAAGTTTACAGGGCTTGGTGCTTTCTCAACTTCAAATTGCTGATAAACATCTTTTTTCTGTACAACTTTTTCTTCTTTCTTTTCAATCTTTTCTTCTACTTTTTTCTCTTTCAATCCGATAGGACCTGTATAGTTAACTTTAGGAGCGTTCTCATCACCTTCTTTAGAAACCGGCTGAGTAATCTCTTCAAGTTTTTGCTGAGTTTTAATAGTAGAAATTTCACTCAACTCTTTTTTAACAGGCTCCGGAGTCATCGCCTCAAGATCTTTTAATGCTACAATCGTTTGTGGAACCTCAACATCAGGTGGAGGTGGTTCAGCATCATCGCTTGCAGGAGGTGGAGTCTCAAGATCCTCAAGCATAATGATTCTCGGTGCTACTATTTCTTCTTCAGCATTTTCTTTCGCTTTTGCATCAAGATAGAAATAGGTTGCCATACCGCCTGTTCCAAGTGCAAAAATCAAAATCGCAGTTATCAAACCACGCATTGTGTATTTCTGCAATACTGCTTTTAAGTCCGGAGCACCATAAGGCATATTTAATAATTCAATGCCGTCAATCGGTGCTTTTTTTGTTACTTTATTTGTAGGATTCTGGCTCATCTTGCCTCCCTTTTCCCTTTATATTTTAAGGTTTCCTTTATAAACTTGTCTTTTCAAAAATTGTTCCTAATATAAAAAAATTTTCGTCTTTATAATACTTAATTATCTTCCCCGATATACATCGTAACATAATCTTTTGCAAAACTCATTAAATTCTTTGCGGATGCTTTTCCTTCAGGTGAAGCCATTGCTTCATTCAATGCATCTTCATTATCAAAATACATTGTTGCCTGTAAATAAAATTTGCCTTCACCTCCAACGCCTTTTAATCTTGTTATCTCTGCTTTTTTTAAACCGGGCATTTTATTCACGAGTGGAATGTGTTCATTAAAATACTTGTTTTCAAATTCCTCTACATTTTCCGGTTTTTTGTATAATGCTATAAGTTTTGTCATAATTATTTTTTTGGTCCGAAGTAAGGTAAAAACCCAATCGCGTTATGATAATATTTTTTTATCAGTGCATCTGTGGATGTAATATCTTTTTCTTTTTTTCCGGATTTTTCGTTGTTTTCTTTATTTGTTATAATTTCACTTAAATTTAATTCTGAATCTGCAGTTGCAAAATCTACAACGTCTAATTCTATTTCTGTGTTTGCTGTTCTGTCACTTATTTGTTTGAAAGAAAAAACATGAGACGGTGCATTTTGTTTCTCAGGTAATTTCATATCATAACCATTATAAATTCCCTGTGCTGTAATAATTTTTGGATCAACTACAAAATATTTTCTGTTTTCAACAAAATAATTTCCATTAACAACATTATAAAGATTTCTTGCCAAGAGTTCTCTCTGTTCTTCTTTCGGCATATCTGAAACAGGAATATCTTTAGGAGCAAATCCGATTGTTCTCAGTGAATTTCCGTTATGAGCAAGAACTAACGTACCCAAGTCACAATCATTGAATAATTTTCTTGCGTGATCATGTTTCATTCTGATACAACCGTGTGAAGATGGTCTAACTCCTAAATTACCATAATACCCTGTTCCGTCAAGGGAGTGAAATCCTATCCCTTGATTGAATGTTTGGAAATGATACAGAGATGCGTTACTGTATTGAGTTGACTTGTGATGAGGATTTCTGTAAAAAATAGCAAATAAGCCGGGTCTTGATTCTACACTTTCACTTAAATATTTATTTCCGGATGAAATAGGGAATTTTTCAATCCTACCGTCTCTCCAGTGCTGATACAACATTTGCTCGTGAATTCGCAACTCAAGCCAGTTATCTTTATTGGTATAAACTGTATCTTTTATTTTGGCAGTTAAATCTGATTCTGATAATAAATTTATCTTTTTTTCTTGCTGTTTGAATGAACCTAACTCATAAAATCCGTTATTATCCGTGTTTATCTTTTCTTCGCTTGATGAAAAGATTCCTGCGGAAAGAAATAAAATCAATAATATAGGGGTAATGAATGAGAATAATCTTTTATTATTCCCGTCATTATTATCTGAAAATTTTTCTTCTTCAGATAGATTTTCGTTTATATTTTGATTTGTTAATTCCATCATTTATTTGATATTAAAAATACCAAAATTAATATAAATTCTCTATGCAATTTGAAAAATTAACCAAATTTACCTGTAACGTATTCTTCAGTTAATTTTTCTTTCGGATTCGTAAAAATCGTTCTCGTTTTTGAATATTCAACAAGTCTTCCTAAGTAAAAAAATGCCGTATGATCACTCACTCTTGCGGCTTGTTGCATATTATGGGTAACAATAATAATCGTATATTCTTTTTTCAAATTATAAACTAATTCTTCAATCTTTGTAGTGGAAATCGGGTCTAAAGCACTTGTAGGTTCATCCATTAAAATAATATCAGGATTTACAGCAATTGTTCTTGCAATGCAAAGTCTCTGTTGCTGTCCTCCTGAAAGAGTCATCGCAGAAACTTTTAACCGGTCTTTCACTTCATTCCATAAACCCGAAGCAGTTAAACATCGTTCCACTTTTTCATCCAAATCTTTTTTATAATGTCTTCCTGTATAAACCAAACCTGAAATCACATTATCATAAATTGATAATGTTGGAAATGGATTTGGTTTCTGAAATACCATTCCAACTTTTTTTCTTAAATTAATTACTCCGAATTCCTGAATATCAATGTTATTTATTTTAATTGAACCATAAACAGTAGCAGTCGGAGTTAACTCATGCATCATATTCAATGACCTTAAATAAGTTGACTTGCCGCATCCTGAAGGTCCGATAATAGCCGTTACTGATTTATTCCTGACTTTAAGATTTATATCTTTAATTGCCGGTTTTTCGTTGAAATAAACCGAAAGATTTTCAGTTGATATCGAAAACTTATCTTCAATGTTTTCTTCCGAATTATTTTTGTTTTCTTCTTCCATCATAATTCAGAACTGAATTTATTTTTTGTGAAAAATCTTACTATTAAGTTTATTACAAATACGAGCATTACTAAAACCATTGCTCCTGCCCATGCTTGCTGATGCCAGTCTGTATAAGGTGACTTGGCGTAGTTATAAATTTGTATTGGTAATGATGCAATAGGTTCATTCAATGCCAAACTAAAAAACTGATTTCCGAATGAAGTAAATAGAAGAGGTGCTGTTTCACCGGCAATTCTCGCAATTGCCAAAAGGATACCTGTTGTAATTCCCGGTAAAGCAGTTTTTAATACTATGTTAAGAGTCGTTCTCCATCTGGAAATTCCGAGTGCAAGTGAGGCTTCTCTTATTGATTGAGGAACAAGTTTCAGCATTTCTTCTGTAATTCTTGTAACTGTCGGAATCATAATAATTCCGAGTGCAAATCCTCCTGAAAGAGCAGAGAATGAACCTGTTGTAAGAACAATTACTGTATAAGCAAAAATTCCAATTATAATTGAAGGTGTTCCGCTCAATACGTCAGTTACAAATTTTACAATGTTTGAAAAAATTCCACCTGAATATTCAGCAACATAAATACCTGATAAAATTCCGACAGGTATCCCTATAACAGATGCTAACCCAATTAAAATTAATGTTCCCACGATTGCATTTGCCATACCACCACCTTCTTCACCTACAGGTTTTGGCATTTGGATTAAAAAATCCAAACTTAAATGAGAAAATCCTGAAGCTGTTGTATAGAAAAAAATATATAATAAAGGAAGCACGGTTAAGATACTTGCGATAACACAAAAAGTTAAAACTAAATTACTTTTTATTTTTCTATATTTTAAAGTTTTATCCGATATGAAAATTTCGTTTTGTGTCATTTATTATTTAGCATCATATTTTTTGGTTGCCGAATAAATTAAAATTCTTGCAAGTGAATTTATTATAAACGTAACTACAAATAATAATAAACCAACTTCAATAAGTGAACTAACATGAATGGTTTTTGATGCTTCAGCGAATTCATTTGCAATTACAGATGCCATTGAATAAGCAGGATCGAATAATCCCGCTGAAATCTGTGCTCTGTTTCCTATTACCATAGTCACCGCCATTGTCTCCCCTACTGCTCTTCCAAATCCTAAAACTGTTGCACCTAATATACCGCTTTTTGCATTTAACAATGCCATTCTAATTGCTTCCCACCGGGTTGCACCAAGTGCGTATGCCGCTTCTCTTTGTGATTTTGGAATTGCTTTTATAACGTCTCTTGAAATTGCAGATATAATAGGAGTAATCATAATTGCTAAAATAATTCCTGCTGTTAACATTCCGGTACCAATATTCGCACCTGAAAACAATGGAATAAATCCTAAAGTTTTTTCTAAGAATGGTTGAACGGAATTTCTCATAAAAGGAACTAAAACAAATAATCCCCAAAATCCGAAAATTATACTTGGAATAGCAGCGAGTATCTCAACTAAAAATCCTACAGTGGTTTTAAGAAACTTCCCTGCCATTTCGGATAAAAATATCGCAACTCCTAAACTTATTGGAAGTGAAATAATTAAAGCGATAATGGATGAAACAATAGTTCCGTATATGAATGCTAATGCACCGAATTTATCTTTGACCGGATCCCAGTCCTGAGAAAAAATAAATGATAACCCGAATTGTGAACGCGAAGGGTATGAGTTAATAAACATTTCATAAATAATATCGAGTAATAATATTATTATCAGTAAAGCAAAAATTAAAGTAATATTTTCAAAAATTAAATCTGAAAAATTTTTTTTACTTTTTATTATTTTTTGCGTCTGTTCCAGTTTATTAAATTTAATTTGTTGATAAAGTTATTGAGTCAATCTTCAAAATATTTTTTGCCACAACACTTTCAGGTAAAGGAGCATATCCGAGATTCTTAGCATAAACCTGACCTTCATTCATAGACCATTTTAAAAATTCTTTTAATATTTTTCCTTTTCTCGGATTTCTCTGTTCCTGATAAATAAGTAAATAAGTATAAGATGAAATAGGATAAGCACCTGCACCGTTTGCATTTGTAATTGATTGTCGCAAATCATCCGGCATTTTATCAACTGAAAAATCTGCGGCAAGTGTTAAACTCTCTAACGAAGGAGTTATAAATTCATTCAATGGATTCTGAACATTTGCATAATTTAGTTTATTTTGAACCGCATAAACATACTCAACATAACCGACGGAATATTCAATTTGTTTTACAATTCCTGTTACACCTTCATTCCCTTTAGCACCTTGACCGATTGGAAATCTTACATCCTTCGCAACACCCGGTCCGTCTTTCCACTCCTGACTTGCTTTGCCTAAAAAATCTGTAAATACATAAGTTGTTCCGCTTCCGTCTGTTCTGTAACATACTAAAATATCTTTATCAGGAAAATCTATTCCGGGATTGTTTTTAACAATCTCTTCATCATTCCATTTTTTAATTTTTCCTAAATATATATCTACAATTGCTTTCTGAGTTAAGTTAATATTTTTATCTATTCCGGGTAAATTATAAGTGATAACAACGCTGCCAATTACAGTCGGGATATTCATAATGGAATTATTGTTATTCTTATTTGCTTTATCTATTTCTTTATCAGACAGAGGCATATCAGAAGCACCGAAATCAACCGTGCCTTCAGTTATTTGCCTTACTCCCCCGCCACTGCCAATTGACTGATAATTTATTTTCGCATCGGGATTTATTTTATGATATTCATAAAACCATTTTGAATATATTGGGAAAGGAAACGTAGCACCTGCTCCGTTTATTAAAGGATTTTTAGAACCACCAAGATTTTGTGTTTTGTTTCCGCAAGAGTTAAGTGAGAGAAAAAATAATGCGACAACAAACAATTTGAGGAATCTCATATATACAAAAATATGAAATTATTGAATTACTTAATGTTAAGAAATTGTAAAGTTCAGGTTAACATATTTACTTATAATGTATTTACAAATTTGATATTAAAGTAATAAATTTCTCCCTTTTCAAAAGAAGCCGAAAAAGGGAGAAATTCAGACAATTTATTTTAACAATAACATTTGTTTTGTATCTTTGAAATCTGTTGTTTCAAGAATATAAAAATATACACCTGAAGATAAATTTCCAGCATTAAAGTTAACAGAATAACTTCCTTTGTTAAGTTGTGTATTAATTAATGTTGAAATCAATCTTCCGGTTAAATCGTAAATTTTTATTTTCACAAAATCATCTTTTGGTAAATCAAAACTGATTGTGGTAGATGGATTAAATGGATTCGGATAATTTTGTTTTAATTTATAATCATTAACCAAAGAATTATTTACGGTTAAATCCGTCATCGGGGTTACGTTAATTTTTAATAACGCACCTTCATATCCGCAAATAAATCCTGAAGCGGTTGCCGGTGTATTCGTAACAAAATCTAAACCCCATAAATCAGTTTCTGAACCGTTGAATGGATTAATATATGTAGTATAAGTTTTCCATGAGTTTGCATTTACTAATGAATAAAGTTTTCCTCCTTCACTCACTGCATAACCTCTGCTGGTATCATTTAAAACTTCAATATCTATAACATCAAGATTTCTTAGACCTGTTGTATCATTTTGTAAAGTCCAAGAAACTGCTCCGTTTGTTGTTTTATAAATACATCCATGTAAAGAACCAGCATAACCTGTGTTTGCACTTGTCCATGACATTTCCCATATTGTTGAATTTACGGGTCCGTCAATTCCGGAACTATCCCAAGTTAATCTGTCAGTTGTCTTAGCAAGTTTTCCTAACTGACCTGTAACATAACCGGTAGTATTATTTATAAAAAATATATCTTCAATATCATTGTTAGCAGTTCCAAAACTATATTGAGTAGTAAAAGATGCTCCGGCATTAGTTGTGTAAGCAACATTTCCGTCAAACCCGCAAACATATCCTTCGTTTTGATTAAACCACCACATAGTTTTCAAAGTATTCGCAGTTGTACCAATTGATGTATTACTGAAAGTATTTCCACCGTCAGTAGTTTTATAAAACTGACCGTTACCACCGCAAGCATAAAAAACATTTGAAGAAAAAGTTTTTACATCATAAAGTTCAAACCCTTGAATTGCTTTAATATAACTCCAGTTCACTCCACCATTTGTAGTTTTCAAAACAGTACCTCGCCATCCAACTGCAACACCGTTATTTGCATCAGCAAAATCAATTGAATGAATTCTTGTTGAGGACTCTACATAATCATAACTTACACCTGAATTTGTTGATCTGAGAATATTTCCCTGACCACCGGCAGCAAAGATTTCTGTAGGTGATTTATATAAACAGGTAAATAAAACCTGAGCGGAAAATTGTGAAACATCAGTTGAGTCCCAGGTAGTACCTCCGTTAGTCGTTCTGTAATTAACTCCGTTAGAACCTACTATAACACCTCTCAATGAGTCAACAAAATCAACTTCATATAAAGGTGAAGCACCGTTATCAAATGCCAAAGTGAAATTTGCTCCTCTGTCAGTTGAAACATATACAACCTGAGAAGAACCTGTCATATACATTTTACTGAATCCTACTGCATCGATACTGTATAATGCGAGAGTTCCGAATCTTAAAGAGTCCCATGTTGCACCACCGTTAGTTGTTCTTGTAACAACACCACTCGCACCAACGGTTATAACAAGTTGATTACTGTAAGCATAAATTGCTTCTCTTGTGCTTCTTATAACGGTATTAATTGTCCAGGTTAAACCGCCATTAACAGTTTTTAAAATTGTACCCGGTGCTGCAGTTGTATTAATTCCACAAGCATAACCGGTATCAGAACCGATGAACTCAACATCATTTAGTTCTGCAGCATAAGGTGCAACGCTAATAGAATCCCAAGTTGATCCTGCGTTTGTTGTTCTGAGCATTAGTCCGTTTGACCCTGCAACGAATCCTGTATTAACGTTTATAAATTCTACAGCATTAGGTCTTCTGTTTAACTGAGGAACGTTCAATCTGAACCATGAAGCTCCGCCATTAGTAGTTTTACCAATAAAGTTAAAATTTGTGTTTGATAAATCATCTCCGACTACATAACCGGTTGAAGCATTAACAAACTGAATACTTCTCACATCACCGCCAAACTTACCAATTTGTAAAGTTGAAATCGTAGTTGTATCAGCAGCAGTTACAGAAATATTTGTGATTAAAATAAGGGAAAGAATTAAAAAAGGAATTAGTTTTTGCATCTTGATATATTAAAAATTATTTAAAGCAAAATAATTATAATA
>ERZ761607.4934-NODE-4934-length-11362-cov-4.591227_pt1 | contig 11362 bp, 6 predicted proteins | sample MGYA00511164_ERZ761607 | MGnify/ENA primary metagenome ERZ761607 (study PRJEB28899, sample SAMN02445080) | bioreactor sludge metagenome | biome: EBPR sludge | place: Australia: Brisbane, Thorneside Wastewater Treatment Plant | collected 2011-06-22 ...
AAGGAATACGTGGCGGCGCAGGAGCCCGCCGATCCCGGCGTGCTGGTGCTATCGCGCTTCGCCGGCGCAGCGCACGAACTGCGCGAGGCCTTGCTGGTCAATCCGCACGACGTCGATCAGGCCGCCGACGCCATCGGCACGGCGCTGGCGATGCCGCGCGCGGAACGACGCGAGCGCTGGCACGCGATGATGGCGACGATACGCCGCAACGGCATCGATGCGTGGTCGCGCGGCTTCCTGGCGCGCCTGCAGGACGAAGGCGGCGACGGCGACGGCACGGAGCGGCCGCCGCGCCCGGCGATCCCGTTGGTCGAGGGAGGCGCGCCATGAGGATCGCGCAGATCGCGCCGCTGGCCGAATCCGTGCCGCCGAAGCTGTACGGCGGCACCGAGCGGGTGGTGTCCTGGCTGACCGAATCGCTGGTGCGGCGCGGGCACCACGTGACCCTGTTCGCCAGCGGCGATTCGGTCACCTCGGCCAACCTGACCAGCTTCCGCGACGTGGCCGTCCGCCTGGACCCGGCGCCGCTGAAATCCATGCTGGCGGCGCACCTGTCGATGCTGGACCGCATCCGCGAGCGCGCGGACGAATTCGACGTATTTCATTTCCACATCGCCCTGCTCCTCCTGCCGATCTTCCGCGACGTGGCCGGCAAGTGCGTCTTCACTCTGCACGGCCGGCAGGACAAGCAGGACCTGGCGCAGGCGTACCGCCGCTGGTCGATGTTCCCGCTGGTCTCCATCTCCGACCACCAGCGCCGGCCCATGCCGTGGGCCAACTGGTGGCGCACCATCCCGCACGGCATGCCGGCGTCGCTGCTGCGGCCACCGCCGGTGCGCGCCGGCGGCGACTACCTGGCCTTCCTGGGCCGCATCTCGCCAGAGAAACGCCCGGACCGCGCCATCGAGATCGCACGGCGCGCGGGCCTGCCGCTGAAGATCGCGGCCAAGGTGGGCGAAGCCGACAAGCGCTATTTCCACGAATGCATCGAGCCGTTGGCCGCGGGCGGCGACGTGGAGTTCGTCGGCGAGATCGACGATGCGGGCAAGCCCGGTTTCCTCGGCAACGCGGCCGCGCTGTTGTTCCCGATCGACTGGCCCGAGCCCTTCGGGCTGGTGATGATCGAAGCGATGGCCTGCGGCACGCCGGTGATCGCCTGGCGCGAGGGCTCGGTGCCGGAGGTGGTGGACGAGGGCGTCACCGGCTTCGTGGTGGAAAACGTCGGCGAAGCGGTGGACGCGGTCGCGCGCGCGCGCCGGCTCGACCGCGCCGCGGTCCGCCGGCGCTTCGAGGCGCGCTTCGACGCCGAACGCATGGCCGCCGACTACGAAGCCCTCTACGCCGAGATGGTGGAGGGCGCTCCCCGTCGCATGAAGGCGTGAGCGGATGGAGAACAACGACACCGCGCCGCTGACGCGCCACGTGCTGAAGGACGGCGACAGCATCCTGGTCGCCAACAGCCTCGGCAACATCGTGGCGCCAAGCGAGGGCTTCTTCATCCACGACACGCGCATCGTGTCGCGCTACGAGATGCTGCTGGGCGACCTGGAGCCGGCGCTGCTGAGTTCGGCCGTCACCCAGGACAACGTGCAGTTCGTCGCCCACCTGACCAACCGCACGTTGTCGGCCATCGACGAGATGGGCGCGCCGGAAGGGCTTATCCACATCGCCCGCAGCCGCTTCCTGCGCCGCGAGCGCATGTTCGAGCGCATCGCCTGCACCAACTACGGGGACCGGGCCACGCGGCTGCCGCTGCGCTTCCGGCTGGCCGCCGACTTCGTGGACATGTTCGAAGTGCGGGGCAGCCGGCGGCCGGCGCGCGGCCGGCTGCTGGGGCCGGAGAGCGACGAGTGGGGCTACGCATTCCGTTACGAAGGTCTGGACGGCGTGGCGCGGGTGTCGTCGATCCTGTTCTCGCATCCGCCGGCCGCGCTCGCGCCGGGCGAACTGGAGATCGTGCTGATGCTGCCGCCGGGCGGCGTGGAGGAGCTGTACACCGAGATCGGCGTGGCCCACCCGCCGCAACATGCGCCGGCGCCAGCGGCGCGGCGCGCGCGTGAGCAGCAGCGGCCCGCTGTTCGACCAGTGGATGCGACGCTCGCGCTCGGATCTGGCGCTGCTGACCAGCGACCTGGAGACCGGCCCTTATCCCTATGCCGGCATTCCCTGGTTCTCCACGCCGTTCGGGCGCGACGCGGTGATCACGGCGATGCAGACGCTGTGGCTGGACCCGGCGCTGGCGAAGGGCGTGCTGGGCTTCCTGGCCGAGCACCAGGCCAAGGAGGAATCGCCGTTCCTGGACGCTTCGCCCGGCAAGATCATGCACGAGACGCGCAAGGGCGAGATGTCGACGCTGAAGGAACTGCCGTTCGGCCTGTACTACGGCGGCGTGGACACGACGCCGCTGTTCATCGCGCTGGCCGGCGCCTACCTGCGGCGCACCGGCGACCTGGAGACCGTGCAGGCACTGTGGCCGGCGCTGCTGGCGGCCATGGAGTGGATCGAGCGCGTCTGCGACGGCGACCCGCGCGGCCTGCTGGTGTATGCGCGCGCGAGCGACCGCGGGCTGGCGAACCAGGGATGGAAGGACAGCGGCGATTCGGTCTTCCACGCCGACGGGCGACTGGCCGAAGGGCCGATCGCCCTGGTCGAGGTGCAGGGCTACGCCTACGCCGCGCTGATGACCATGGCCGAACTGGGGGAGCGCTGGGACTCGCATGCGGCCTCGCACTGGCAACGCCGCGCCGGCGAGTTGCGGGCCGCCGTCGAGCGCCTGTTCTGGATGCCCGAGCAAGCCTACTACGGCATGGCGCTGGACGGCGAAGGTGCGCTGTGCGCGGTGCGCGCCAGCAACGCCGGGCACCTGCTGCACGTGGGCCTGCCCGCGCCCGAGCGCGGCCTGGCGGTAGCAGAGCAGCTCATGTCGCCGGCGTTCTTCACCGGCTGGGGCATCCGCACGGTCGCGCGCGGCGAAGCGCGCTTCAATCCCATCGCCTACCACAACGGGTCGGTCTGGCCGCACGATTCGGCGATGTGCGCCAGCGGCCTGGCGCGCTACGGCGTGCGCGGGGCGGCGACGCGGCTGCTGCGCGGCGCGTTCGAGGCGGCGGTGCATTTCGACATGCGCATGCCGGAGTTGTTCTGCGGCTTCGCGCGCGCGCAGGGCGCGCCGCCGGTGGCCTATCCGGTGGCCTGCCTGCCGCAGGCGTGGGCGGCAGGCTCGGCCTTCATGCTGCTGCAAGCCTGCCTGGGCATCGACGTGGACGACACCCACCGCACCATCCACGTCCAGCGCGCCGAACTCCCGTTCGGCATCCAGGACGTCACTATCCACGACCTGACAGTGGGCGGCCAGCGCGTGGACCTGGCCTTCCGCAGCATGGACACGCGGGTGACCGCGTTCATCGAAGGCGACGCCGAGGGCCGCGTCTCGTTGCAGATGCGCAACTGACGCCCGCGCTAGGTCAGCGGAATGCCCTCCGCCTGCAAGCGTCGCAGCAGGGCGTACAGCAGTTCGGCGCGGATGCGGTTGACCTGGCGCGGGCCGTCCACGTAGCCGGAAACGCCCAGCCATATCTTGTTGTCCTTGACGTCCTCCACCTGCACCAGCGGCGCGGGCGCGGACTTCAGTTCGCGGTGGCCCTGCGCGACCGTGCGGGCGATGCCGGTCACCCGCTCCACATCGGCGGTGGCGGACACCGGCACCACGATCTTCACCAGTCCGTCGCCGGCGGCGAAGGTGCGGTTGCGCACCACCTTGGTGATCAGTTCCGAGTTGGGCACCAGCACGGTGGTGCGGTCCGGCAGCGCGATCTCGGTGGCGCGCACGTTGATGCGGCGCACGTCGCCCTCGGCGTCGCCCACCACCACCCAGTCGCCCACCTTCACCGGCCGCTCCACCAGCAGGATCAGCCCGGAAATGAAGTTCTGCACGATGGCCTGCAGGCCGAAGCCGATGCCTACCGTCAGCGCGCTGACCACCCAGGTGATGCGGTTGGGCTCCACCCCCAGCGCGGCCAGCCCCAGGCCGATGCCGAGCACCACGCCGGCGTAGCTCACCAGCGTTGTCAGCGACGCCTGCACGCTGCTGTCCAGGCGCGTGGTCGGCAGCAGCCGGCAGGCCAGCCAGCGGGCCAGCAGCCGCCCCAGCAGGACCACCACGCCCAGCACCAGGATCGCGCGGACGATCTGCCAGGGACTGAAGCTCAGGTCGCCTACGCGCAACCTGCCGCCGCTGTCGAACACCCGCCCCAGCACGTCCGCGGGACCCAGGCCGTAGGGCGCGGTGATCAGCATCACCGCCAGGCAGGCCAGCGCCAGCACGCCCGCGCCGCCGGCCACGATCACCGCCTGCTGGAGCCGCCGCGTGCTGATGCCCAGGCGCCGCGACCCGAGCAGCAACCGCTGGCGCTGTTCGACCACCAGGTCCGTCGCATCGCGGATGACCCTGCCGCACAGGTACAGCAGCGCCAGCACCAGCGCGCTCCACGCCGCCTGCTTCATCAGGAACGCGGCCAGCGCCAGGTGACCGGCCAGCACGCAGGCCACGGTCGCGGCCGCGAGCATCCAGCCCAGGGTCAGCAGGCCGCGTGCCAGGTGCAGCCGGCGCTGCTCCTGCACGTCCTGCGGCGCGGAATCGCGCAGCGCGGCCGCCACGCGCAGCAGCGCCACTCCCATGACGGCGAGCAGGCAGACGCTGGCGGCCAATGCGGAAAGCGGCGTCGGCTCGGCCGTGCGGCCGGCCAGCAGCGCGTGGTGGTCCACCAGCGCGACGAACGCCAGCGCGCCCGCGCACAAGTAGGGCACGGGGCGCAGCGGCTCGGGATCGAACAGCGTCGGATGGCGCGCACTCCACAACCGCAGCAGGCCGCGACCCAGCGCCGTCACCAGGATGGCCAGGACCACCACGATCAGCACGGCACGCGCGCTCGCCAGGACGACCGGGTCCGGCCGCGCCGCCCAGGCGAACACCTGGAACAGCAAGGACATCGCCAGCCACGCGGCCAGCGTCTGCACGCCGACGCCGACGATCCCGGGCATCGAATGGCGCAGCGCCTGCCCGGCCCAGCGGCGTTGCGCGAAGCGCCGGAAGGCCGGCCCGGCCCATCCCGACGCCGCCGCCATCAGCGCCACGGCCACCAGCAACGCGGCGCACAGCGAAGGCCAGTGCGCCGCGCTACGCTCCAGCGCGTCGCCCCAGGCCTTGAGAATGTCGGCGAACGATGCCGGCAGGTCGGCCGTCGCGTCGGCGAGCTGCCGCCAGCCATTGCGCACGGCCAGGTCGTCGTCCGGCACGCGCGGGATCGACGGCTGCGCCGCGCCGATCGCGACGGGCAGATCGGTGCGATTCACCGGGCTACTCCCGGTACGGACCGCAGGCGCATCGGCCGGCTACGGCGGCAGCACCCTGCCCTGCGGCCGGCCATCGAGCGATGAGGAATCCATGCACCCGGGTTGCCCCCGCTTTTTCGCAGCCGCGCACCGTTGCACGTCCATGCAGAGGGGGAAGAGAAGGAACGCATATCGCCCATATCGCCGGCACGGAACCGAACAGGCATATCGGGCGCGCAGGCGCGTCGCCTTTGTACATCGCGTCCTTCGGGCATCGCGTTTCCTTTCCGGCCATCGGTAACGCCGCGGCCCGCAGGGCGTGCGCTCAAGCGGGCCGGGCCATGCTGTTCTAGCGCGAAGCGTGCGAACGGGATGTCAAATGCGGGCCGGTGCATGCGCCGGGATGCACGCCGCGCAGGGCGCCGCCAGGGTGAACAAGGAAGCCGGCGGCCACGCTTCAAGGCGGCGGCAACCGGCGCCTGCCGCCTTCCACGGCAAGGTTCCCATGCGCGGGATAAAGAGGATGCGAACGGTGCGTGCATATTTTGATCATCCACACAGCAGCATCGACAATTTGCATTCGCGACAACGCCACAGATAAGGCCACCGCACCCTTACCGGGCACGCCAGCGCACGCCCGCATGCAGCGTCTACCCCACCATCGCAGGCGACGTCCATGCAGCCCCGTCCTGCGGCGTCCGCGCGCGCCCCATCGCCTCGCGACGGTCCCCTCCACCCTGGATTGGCTGCTCCCGATCCCGGAATCCGCTTCCGGCCGATGATCCACGGCCTGCCGGTTCCCCGTCAGGTCCACGAGGAAATCACGAACCTCAGCCTGCCCTTGATACCCGGCGTGCTCGGCACCTTCTTGCCGTCGGGGGAGACGGTGTGGCTTTCGAACGCGATGGGGATCTCGATGCTGGAGCCGCTGATCGCGCCGGCGGTGATCTCTTGGGTGGCGTCGGTGTCAGCCGAGGACACGCCCGCATCCTGCCAGCCGTACTTCACCTTCCATGCTTTGCCCGGCTCCTTCGGTTCGGTCAGTTCCAGGATGATGGAATTCCTGAAGAGGTAGCCACCCTCGTAGTGCTCGTTGATCCAGAGCTTGCGCTCTATCTCGTAGTCGGGAACGCGTACGCCCAGGGTCAGCGAGTAGGCCAGCGAATCGCGGCGCGGATTCACCCGCGCGGCGTTGGCCAGGAAGATGGTCGAGAGGTAGTGCGAGGGCTTCTTCTTCCATTCGCCGTGGCGGATGCAGGCCACCGAGTCCTCCTCCGCCACCCTGCGCGTCAGGTACCAGAGCTTGCCTCGGGGCGATGCCAGCACTTCCACCTGGTACAGCGCATCGACCTTGCGTCCTTCGTCCACCGCCTTCTGCACCTGCGCCGGCAACCGGACGTCATCGACGTCCAGCCAGATGTCCACGCGCACGTCGCCGAACAGGAAGCGCGCCATGTTCTGGAACGCCTCCTCGCTGTTGACGATGCCGTAGAAGCCCGAATGCGAGCGGTAGGCGAACGCCTTGGCGCATTCCGCGCCCGGCTTGCTCTGTGCGTCCAGCCCTTGCAGGGTGGCGTTCTCGATCTTCACCAGGCCGTCGCTGCCGTGGCCGACGAAGGTGCGCGACAGGCCGGCGGCGGCATCGTAGTCCGAGCGGTTGGTGCCTACCATGCAGAACACGCGCGAACTGGGGAAGGCCGCTTCGGGCAGCAGGTCCGCACGCCCCTTGGGCGCATTGCCCAGGTCGTCCAGGCCCAGGTACTTGCGCATCCGCTTGTCGCGGTCGAAGTTGCTGATGTCGGCCAGCGTCAGCCAGGAAGGCACGTTGACGCCGGCCACGTCGATGCCGTTGTGCGGCGTGGCGTAGGTGAACAGCTTGTCCACGCAGCCCTTGACCTTGCGCGGGTCCAGCTTGGGGTTCTGCAGGAAGGCGCGGCAGATCAGGCCGCCCATCGAGTGCGCGACCAGGTAGCACTTGAACGTGGCCTCGGTCAGCCCGTTGGCGGGGTTGGCGCAGACCAGCTCGCGGACGCGCTCGACCAGCATCGACAGCCCCTTGGCGAAATCCTCGATGGGCGGCGTCTTCATGCCGCCGAACAGCGAGGCCGCGGCGTCGTAGTAGCGGTGGATGACGATGCAGCGATGGCTCAGCCGGTTGCCGGTGGGCTTGCCGTCGGCGCGCTGGCTCCAGCCGGGATCGAGGATGTCCTGCCCGTCCTCGTAGACGTCGCGGTAGCCGAACTCGGACATCAGCCGCACGACCGGGGACTCGAAGATGTATTTCCGCGGCAGTGCCTTCTTGTCCGGCACGGCGCGATAGACGGTGGACCCCAGGTTGAACCCGCAGAACGGGTCCGCCGACGTCTGGTCCATCTCCCCCTTGGTCATCGCATAGCCGCGCACGTAGATGACGGGATAGAACGGCTTGACCTCGCTGGAGGCGCTGGGCATGTGATGCTCCTTTCGTCCGTGTGTTTCCGTATGCAACGGCATCGGATGCAGCAGGCGGCAGCCGCTCATCGGGCAATGCAGGTAAATGCATTTATCTGCGCGGAGCGTCCCGGGATGCGGCTTGGTCATGCGGGGCCCGCGTCGGAGTGGCTGCGAGGTGCGTGACGACGGGGATTGGGGAGCGCAGCGGTTGGGAATAGCGCGGAATGCCGTTGCGCTCACATCGTTCTGTATCGATGGAGGCATTCATGGCGAAAGGATCGTGGCGATGACGGAAGTCTCCGCCGCACCGGCACTTCGCATGCGGCGTCATTGCACGGACGCAACGCAGGAAACTCCGGTTATTCCGTCCCGCTGTCTGCACAAGACGCACGCGGAAGTCGTGCGTCACGCCCGCATCGGATGTGCTCGATGCACCGGGCACATCCGGTACCGGCGCACATCATTCCCCGGTGCCGACACCCAGGCTCGCCAGCCTGGCCTCCAGGCGGATTTCGCGAGTGATGTCGCTGAAGACGCCGAACCAGCGCACCACCCTGCCGTCCTGCTCCTGGGCGGCGGCGCGGCTGAGCATCCAACGCCATTCGCCGTCGAACCAACGGACCCGGAAGCGGATCTCGAAGCTGCGCGCCGAATCCTGGTGCAGCCGCCATTCCTCCTGCACCTTGGGCAGGTCGTCGGCATGGATGCGCGCGAACCACGCCTCCAGCCGCTGCTGCATCGTCCAGTCGGCCGGCTCGTCCGGCAGCGGGCTGATGTAGTCGAGCCGGCCGTCCGGACCGGCGGCCCACAGCACGCTGGGGCTCAGCTCCACCACGCTCCGGTACAGCGCTTCGCTCTTGCGCAGCGCCTGCTCGGCGCGCTTGCGGTCGGTGATGTCGATGGTGACCACGGAAACGCCGAGCGGTTCGCCCGCCTCGTCGACCACGCGGTTGCCGAAGATGATGAAGGTCTCCGGCCTGCCGGGGAAACGGAACTCCGCCGAACCGGTGCCGCCGGACGCGATCAGTTGGTCCACCGCCTCGCCGAAGCCCATGGCGATGTCGGGCGTATACAGGTCCTCGATGCGGCAGTCGACCACCTGCTCCAGCGGCTTGCCCACCATGCGCGCGAACTCCTCGTTCGCCGCGACGGAGCGCTTGTCCAGGTCGATGAAGCCCAGGCCCACGGGCGCGTTGGAATACAGCGATTGCAACTGGTGCTGGCGGTGGTAGGGCGACAGCCCGGCCGCGCCGCCCGCAGCGCCGACGGGCGCGGCGGCGACCAGCGCCTGCGGCACCTCTGCGGCATACATCGGCTTGCCGGTCAGCCAGCCCTGCGCATAGTCGCAGCCCAGCTTGAGCAGGGACTCGGCCTGCTCCGGTGTCTCCACGCACTCGGCCACCACCGGCACGCCCAGGCTGTGCCCCAGGCCGATCACCGCCGCCACGATCTTGCGGCTGTCGGCGTCGCTCTCGATCTTGCTGACGAAGCTGCCGTCGATCTTGATCTCGTCGAAATCGAACCGGCTCAGCCGCACCAGGCTGGAGAAACCGGTGCCGAAATCGTCCAGCACCACCTTGGCGCCCAGCGACTTCAGATAGCGGATGGTGTGGTCCGCACCGGCCTCGTCGTCGACCAGTTCCACCTCGGTCATCTCGATGCGGATGCGCGCGAACGGAAAGCCGGTGTCGGTGATGGCCTCCACCAGCAGGTCCATAGATTGCGGGTCCTGCAGCAGCGTGGGCGGCACGTTGAAGCCGAGGAAGAAATCGCCGCTCCATTCCCGCGCCGCCGTGCAGGCCGCGCGCATCAGGTTGAAGGTGAGCAGCGGCAGCAGCGAGCGGCCCTGGACCGCGGGGATGAACTCGACCGGCGAGATTTGACCCAGTTCCGGGTCGGTCCAGCGCGCCAGCACTTCGAAGCCGTGGATGGCGCGGCTGCGCAGGTGGACGATGGGCTGGAAGACGGGGACGACCTTCTGGTGACAGACGGCGTCGGCGATGCGTTTCAGGACCGCTTGGCGGTGGCTTCGCATCACGTCCCCTTGCCATGCAGCCATGGCGCGCCTTCTTGTCCCCACGCGCAGTCTAAGCCCGGTGGGGGGTGGTCTGGCAACCGGTGCGACCCTGCCCTCGCTTCGGGGCGGACCCGGGTGGATGTCGGGGCCGCATGCAACGGCGCCGCCTCATCCCCGACACCCGCTTCCGGCCTGCGTTCCCATGCGCCGTTCCCGATGCCGCCCGGCGCCGATGTTCCGCGTTCGCCGGCGGCGCGCAAGTCCCCGCGGCAAAGAAAAAGCCACCGGGTCGGGAAGCGGCCCGATGGCTGTCGCGACACGCGCCGGCCGTCGGCAGGCGCCGTCGGGTTCAGTGGCCGCCGCCGTCGGAGGCCAGCTTGTCCAGGTCGATGCCCTGCCGGCGCAGCGTGCGGGTGGCGGCGATGGCGTAGAACGCCAGGTAGGCGAAGCAGGCCACGCCGACCCAGTAGCTGGCGTGGATGCCGACCGCATCGGCCACCGTTCCCTGCAACCAACTGATGATGCCGCCGCCCATGATCATCATGATCAGGAAGCTGGAACCTTCATTGGTGTTCTTGCCCAGGCCGGCAATGGCCAGAGTGAAGATGCAAGGCCACATCACGCTGCAGAAAAGGCCGGCGGCAGTGAACGCGAATACGCTGAACATACCCGTGGTCGCCATTCCGACCAGCAGCGTCGCGATGCCACAGATGGAGAAATTCAACAGCATCCGCGCAGGATTGCCGCGGGCCAGCAGTACCGCCGCGATCATGACCAGGATTACCGGCGCGTAGACCAGGAACGGCTTGATGTCGTGCTTGGCTATCGAGTTGACGGCAAGGAACAGCCCAAACGCCAGGAACGGCAGGATGAAGGTGAGAACCCTCTTGCCCGACGTTCCGACATCGAACGCACCGGCCGCACCCGTCCAGCGCCCGATCATCAAGCTGGCCCAATACAACGAAACGAAGGGCGCGACCGCCGAAGTCGGAATCCCCAGACCGTCCTTCAGGTAGGCAGGCAAGTTGTCCACGGTCGCCACTTCCACGCCGACGTAAAGAAAGATGGCGATCATGCCCATCACCAACTGGGGGTAGCGGAACGCAGCGAACAGCGAATCGCTGTGGATCAGCTTGCCATCGCCGCCACCCGCCTCTTCCGCGGCGAGATGCTCCAGGTCGATGTGGTTGGGCACCTTCGAGAAATACAGGAATATGGCGACCAGCACGAACGCCGCACCCAACACCAGGTACGGCTGCTTCACGCTTTCGATGCTGGCGATGGTGTTGCCGGCGTCCACGCTGCCGAAGATCGCGATGCTGACGATCAGCGGACCGATGGTGGTTCCGAAATTATTGACGCCGCCGGCCAGGGTCAGGCGTTGCGCGCCCGTACTGGGGTTGCCCATCACGATCGCCAGCGGATTGGCCGCGATCTGTTGCAGCGAAAAGCCCAGGGCGACGATGAACAGTCCCGACAGCATCAGCGAGAACGACCCCAGGTTGGCCGCCGGATAGAACAGCAGCGTTCCCAGCGCCGAAAGCAGAAGGCCCAGGCAGATGCCGTTCTTGTAGCCGATCC
>ERZ761607.4935-NODE-4935-length-11362-cov-4.134961_pt1 | contig 11362 bp, 9 predicted proteins | sample MGYA00511164_ERZ761607 | MGnify/ENA primary metagenome ERZ761607 (study PRJEB28899, sample SAMN02445080) | bioreactor sludge metagenome | biome: EBPR sludge | place: Australia: Brisbane, Thorneside Wastewater Treatment Plant | collected 2011-06-22 ...
AGCCCTGCGTGGACGTGACCGCCAGCGGCACCAGCAGCAGCCACGCGGCGAAGCCGACGGTGATATAGGGCCGCTTGACGATGTCCTCGAACACCTGTGTCCAGTAACCGCGCAGGTCCAGCGCCAAGTAGGCGGCCAGGTGCAGGGTGGCGTAGGCGAAGGCGTACAGCCCCAGCATCCGCCGGAAGCGCAGCAGCACCGTCTGCCCGGTCAGTTGCCGCAGCGGCGTGATGGCCAGCGCGATCATCAGCAGGCGCAGAGCCCACAGCCCGGTGCGGTGCTCGATCTCGGCCACAGGGTCCGCGCCCAGTGCATCGCCGCCGGTCCGCCAGACGTCGTGAATCTGCCAGACAAGAAGGGCCAGCGGCGCCAGCGCCAGCGCGTGGACGAGGGTCTTGGCGGTGGCGAGGCGGGGGGAGGTCGGGGGCATCGCGGTTGGGTGTCTTGTCAGGCCCGAGTGGGAGGGCGGTGCGTGTATGTCGATCGTCTTGATCCGTTCTACCGCATTTGGCGGAGGTTGCGGGTTAGGCGGCATGTTTGCGTGCCGGGAGGCATGGTGCGGATTGTTTGGACAGGGTGCCTCTCAGAAAAACCAGCGCCCACTCAATCCGCTGCGCATGAACGCAACGAACAAGCGCACTTGTTGCAGACACACCAGCCAAGGCACACACGGACTTCGCCGGCCCGTACCTCAACCCCTATCCCGTTCAGGCTGCTCAACCGGAAAGGCAAGCCAATGGCGAGCAGGAGCGCGCACTGCGCTCAATACCACTTCTTCAAATTCATCCCCGCATACATCGCCGCCACCTGATCCGCATAGCCGTTGAACATCCGCGTCGGGATGCGTTCGGCGAACAGCTTGCTCTTGCTGCCGGCGATGCGGCGCTCGGTCTTCTGGCTCCAGCGCGGGTGGTCGACGCTCGGGTTGACGTTGGAGAAGAAGCCGTATTCCGACGGTTGCAAGTCGTGCCAGGCGGTGCGCGGCATGCGTTCGACGAAGCGGATCTCCACGATCGACTTGATGCTCTTGAAGCCGTACTTCCACGGCACCACCAGCCGCAGCGGTGCGCCGTTCTGCTGCGGCAGCGGCTTGCCGTACAGGCCCGTGGCCAGCAGGGTCAGCGGATGCATGGCTTCGTCGATGCGCAGGCCCTCGCGGTAGGGCCAGTCGATGGAGGAATAGCGCACGCCGGGCATCTGCAGCGGGTCGGCCAGGGTGGTGAAGGCCACGTACTTGGCCTTGGCGGTGGGCTGGAACTTCTTGAGCACTTCGCCCAGCGGCACGCCCAGCCACGGGATCACCATCGACCAGCCTTCGACGCAGCGCAGGCGGTAGACGCGCTCCTCCGGCGCCAGGCCCTTCAGCAGGTCGTCCAGGGCCAGGGTGCCGGGCCGGGCGCATTCGCCGCCCACGGCCACCGACCAGGGCGAGGCGCGCAGGGTCTTCTTCGCCATCGAGGGGTCGGCCTTGCCGGTGCCGAACTCGTAGAAGTTGTTGTAGCTGGTGACGTCCTCGTAGCGGGTGGGCTCCTCGGCGGTGCGGAAGCCGGTACGGGCCTGCTCCGGCGTCACCGTGGCCCTAGGCGGAGCGGGGGGCTCAGCCTCGGCGCAGGCGGACAGCGCCAGGGCGGGGGCGAAGGCAAGGGTGCGCAGTAGTTCGCGGCGTTGCCGGTACACGGCCTCGTCGGTGATTTCGGAGGCGGGAATCCGCAGGGCATCGCGCAGGGACATGGCAGGCTCCGGCCGGGGACGGGATTTTGGACCCGCCCGCAGGGGAAAGGTTGCAGGCCCGGCAGCATGCGCGCCGCCGCGGTTCGCTGGCGTGAAGCCGCTCTTCCGGCGCGTCGGCCGAGCCTTGGTTGCTCCCGCAACTGATGCGCTGCGGCATACTAGGCGTCCCCCCGTACAGGTGCCCCATGACGCGCGCGTACAACTTCAGTGCCGGCCCCGCCACCCTGCCCGAGCCGGTGCTGCGGCAGGCGCAGGCCGAAATGCTCGACTGGAACGGCGTCGGCGCGTCCATCGTGGAGATCAGCCACCGCAGCCAGGATTTCATCGCCGTGGCCGCCGAGGCCGAGGCGGACCTGCGCAAGCTGATCGGCATCCCGGACGACTACGCGGTGCTGTTCCTCACCGGCGGCGCCACCACCCACCAGGCCCTGCTGGCGCTCAACTTCGCCGCGCCCGGGCAGGTGGTGGACTACGTGGTGACCGGGCACTGGGGCAAGACCGCGATCAAGCAGGTCCGGCCCTACGTCACTGTCAACGTGGCTGCCGACGGTGAGCCGGGCGGCTTCCGCGACATCCCGCCGCGCGAAGCCTGGAAGCTCAGTCCCGGCGCGGCCTACGTGCACATCACCGCCAACGAGACCATCCACGGCGTGGAGTTTCGCGACACCCCGGACGTGGGCGATGCGCCGCTGTTCGCCGATTTCAGTTCGTCCATCGCCTCCGAGCCGCTGGACGTGTCGAAGTACGGCGTGATCTACGCCGGCGCGCAGAAGAACCTGGGCCCGGTCGGCGTGGCGGTGGTGATCGTCCGCAAGGACCTGTTCGAGCGCGCCGGGCAGCCGCGCGCGGACATCTTCGACTACCGTTCGCATGCCGCGCGCGACTCCATGCTCAACACACCGCCGACCTGGAACTGGTACCTGGCCGGATTGGTGTTCAAGTGGATGCTGGCCGAGGGCGGAGTGGCCGAATTCGCCCGCCGCAATGCGCTGAAGTCGGCATTGGTGTACGAGGCCATCGACGCCTCCGGCGGCTTCTACCGGAACGAGGTGGCGCCGGCGGTGCGCTCGCGCATGAACATCCCGTTCTTCCTGCCGGATGAAATGCTGACCGCACGCTTCGTGGCCGAATCCAAGGCCGCCGGCCTGCTGGCGCTGAAGGGCCACAAGGCGGTGGGCGGCATCCGCGCCTCGCTGTACAACGCGCTGCCGGTGGAGGGCGCACAGGCGCTGGTGGAATTCATGCGCGATTTCCGGCAGCGCAACGGATGACCCGCAGCCGGATCGTGGAAGCGACGCAAGTCGCGACGGTCCATCGGTAAAGCTACATCGCGTCGCTCCCACAGGGATGCGACCGGATTACGGAAAAACTGTTATGGCCTCCAAGCCCACAAAACCCACCATGAAGACGGCCAAGGCCGCCAGGACCGCCAAGGGCAAGGCCGCCGAAACGGCGCCCGTACCCACGCCGGTCCTGTCCGACGTGCGTGCCAAGATCGACCAGATCGACCGCCAGATCCAGGCGCTGATCGCCGAGCGCGCGCATTTCGCCCACCAGGTGGGCAAGGCCAAGGGCAAGCTGGCCGCGGCGGTCGACTACTACCGCCCCGAGCGCGAGGCGCAGGTGCTGCGCATGGTGGTGGACCGCAACGTGGGCCCGCTGTCCGACGAAGTGCTGGTGCACGTCTTCCGCGAGATCATGTCCGCCTGCCTGGCGCAGCAGGAGCCGCTGAAGATCGGCTACCTGGGACCGGAGGGCACCTTCAGCCAGCAGGCAGTGCTCAAGCACTTCGGCCGCTCGGCGCACGGGCTGCCGCTGGCGAGCATTGAGGAGGTCTTCCAGGAAGTGGAGAGCGGCGCGGCCGATTTCGGCGTGGTGCCGGTGGAGAATTCGGGGCAGGGCACCATCCAGATCACCCTGGACATGTTCCTCACCTCCGGCCTGAAGATCTGCGGCGAAGTGGAATTGCGCGTGCACCAGTTCCTGATGTCGCGCAGCGGCCGCATCGGCGACATCGAGCGCATCTACGCGCACCCGCAGTCCTTCGCCCAGACCTCGGGCTGGCTGCGTGCCAATCTGCCGAAGGTGGAGAAGGTGCCGGTGTCCAGCAACGCCGAAGGCGCCCGCCGTGCGCGCAACAGCGACGACGCCGCCGCCATCGGCGGCGAGAGCGCGGCGCACGTGTACGGCCTGAAGAAGGTGGTGATGGGCCCGATCCAGGACGACAAGGACAACACCACGCGCTTCCTGGTGATCGGCCGCAGCATCTTCCCGCCGTCCGGCCACGACCGCACCTCGGTGCTGGTGTTCATCCACGACAAGCCTGGCGCGCTGTTCGACGTGCTCAGTCCGTTCGCCCGCCACGGCATCAGCATGAACCGCATCGAGTCGCGGCCCTCGCACCATGCCAAGTGGGAATACGGTTTCTTCATCGACCTGGCCGGCCACGTCGAGGACGAGGCGATGAAGCAGGCGCTGGCCGAACTCGAAGAGCATTCGGCGCAGATCAAGGTGCTGGGCTCGTATCCCGTCGCCGTGCCGTGACCCGGCTCCGCTGAGGGGGAAGACCGAAATGGGAACGGCATCCGGCATGCGGATGCCCGTGCCCCCTCGCTTCCCCGGCACCCGATCGCACTATTTCGACTCTTCCCCGCAGGCGGAGGAAGGGGCTGAACCCAAGAGATGGCAATGACGAACAAGCAAGACTGGATCGCATCCCCCGGCCGACCGTTGCGCGGCACCCTGGCCATCCCCGGCGACAAGTCGGTCTCGCACCGCGCGGTGATGTTCGCCGCGTTGGCCGACGGCGTGTCGCACGTCGACGGTTTCCTGGAAGGCGAGGACACGCGCGCCACCGCGGCAATCTTCGCCCGCATGGGCGTGCGCATCGACACCCCGTCGCCCTCGCGGCGCGTGGTGCACGGCGTGGGCGTGGACGGGTTGAAGGCGCCGGACGGCCCGCTGGACTGCGGCAATGCCGGCACCGGCATGCGTCTGCTGGCGGGCCTGCTGGCGGCGCAGTCGTTCGACAGTGTGCTGGTGGGCGACGCCTCGCTGTCGAAGCGGCCGATGCGCCGCGTCACCGGCCCGCTGGCGAAGATGGGCGCGCGCATCGACACCGGCGAAGGCGGCGTGCCGCCGTTGCACATCCACGGCGGCCAGCCGCTGGCCGGCATCGACTACACGCTGGAAGTCGCCAGCGCGCAGGTGAAGTCCGCGCTGCTCCTGGCCGGCCTGTACGCCGAGGGCGAAACCACGGTGCGCGAGCCGCATCCCACCCGCGACTACACCGAGCGCATGCTGGCGGCCTTCGGCGTGGACATCGATTTCTCGCCCGGCTACGCGCGTTTGCGCGGCGGCCAGCGGCTGAAGGCCGCCGACATCGCGGTGCCTGCGGACTTCTCCTCGGCCGCGTTCTACCTGGTGGCGGCGAGTATTGTCCCCGGCTCCGAACTGCGCCTGCGCGCGGTAGGCCTGAATCCGCGCCGCACCGGCCTGCTGCAGGCGCTGCGCATGATGGGCGCCGACATCGCCGAGGAGAACGCCAGCGAACACGGCGGCGAGCCGGTCGCCGACCTGGTGGTGCGCCACGCGCCGCTGCACGGCATCGAGGTGCCCGAGGCGCTGGTGCCGGACATGATCGACGAATTCCCGGCGCTGTTCGTCGCCGCCGCCTGTGCGGAAGGCCCGACCGTGGTGCGCGGCGCCGCCGAACTGCGGGTGAAGGAATCCGACCGCCTGGCGGCCATGGCCCACGGCCTGCGCACCCTGGGCCTGCGCGTGGACGAGACGCCGGACGGCGCCACGATCTTCCCGGGCGCGCTGGGCGGCGGCGAGGTGGACAGCCACGGCGACCACCGCATCGCCATGGCCTTCGCCGTCGCCGGCCAGCGGGCGCAGGGCGAAGTGCGCATCGGTGACATCGCCAACGTGGCCACTTCCTTCCCCGGCTTCGACACCCTGGCGACCGGCGCCGGCTTCGCCCTGCGCAACGCCTGATCACCGCTGACCCCTGTAGGAGCGGCTTCAGCCGCGACCGGAAATCCTGAGAAACGGGAGACACGGATCAGGGCGAATGAACGCGGATCAAAGAGATTGATTCGCGCCTAATGGCTTCTGCCTTCCGCGGTCGCGGCTGAACCGCTCCTACAGGCGAGGCGCATAGAGACGGGGCGGCTGAAATTTAGAGCAGCATGAAGAGGCGGATCGAGGCGGATGATGCGGATCAAAGAGCTTGATCCGTTTTTTCGCTTTGATCCGCGTCCAACGGCTTCTGCTTCTCGCGGTCACGGCTGAAGCCGCTCCTACAGGGAGGCATAAAGAAACGGGGACGCCTGCCCGCGTCCCCGCTTCCCTTCCTCGTCTCTTGGCCGGCGCGTCAGATGGGCTTGAAGTCCACCGGCACGCGGACCTGGGCGGCGACGGGCTTGCCGTTGCGCATGGCCGGCTCGAAGCGCCACTGGCGCACGGCGCTCAGCGCGGCGCGGTCCAGTTCGCGCTCGCCGCTGCGTTCGACGAGGCGCACGTTCACCGGATGGCCCTGCGCGTCCACTTCGGCCAGCACCACCACCGAGCCACCCACGCCGGCGCGCAGCATCGCGGCCGGATAGCGCGGCTCGGCATTGCTGGCCAGCGGGCGGGCATCGCGGCTGACGGCCGGCCGCGTCGCCACGGCGCGGGGCGCGCGTTCGCGGGCGGCGGTGTTGCCGCGTTCCGTGGCCGGCACCGTCCTGTTGGCTTCGTCCTGGGCCGCGGGCACGGACAGCGGGGCAGTGGCAACCGGCAGGTCGCGGGTGCGCTGCGACTGGCTCCACCACACCAGCGCGGCCGCCGCAATCGCCAGGCCCAGCAGCACCAGCAGCACGGGCGAAGCGTTGTGCCTGGACCCGTCCGCCGAATCGTCCACGGTTTCCGGGATGCGGTATTCGTTGTTCGCTGACATCGACATGAGACCTCCGCTTCACGTTGAGGAACGGGGCCGAGTCTTGGCGCGGGGATGTTCGCGATGCGTGAGCCTGCGGTGAAACCGGCGCGCGGGAGTTCAGCTAGCCGAACGGGAGTTCAGGCTTGTCGCCGGGGCATGAAGATAGGCGCTGGCGCAGGGCGATGCGTGGGTCGAGTACCGCATCGAACCAAGGATGAGTCGATGCGGAAGGAACCAGGGGTTGTGGCGCAGGTACTCCGTCCTTGCGGATTGAAATGTTTGCATGCGTTGCCGCTTGCATGTCGCATGCCTTGCGATGGGCGTTGTTGCGAAGATCGCGGTGCCGTGGTGCGAATGCGGGAAGTCCTTGGAGCATAAGGCGCAGGAGATGTCCATGCCTTCAACACATGGCGCGGAACCGCGATGCATCAACGGCCATGCCTTCGCACTTATCGCTTGCATCCCTGACGCATTGTTTCAGCCAACCGCCGACCAAAGCAGCAGCTACGGATTTCTTCCACCTGTCCCCAGGGCGCCGTTCAACGCAGCCGTGTCATCGAAGCCTTCCGACAGCACGCAGGGCATCCGCCGCAACCACGCGCGGCCTCACATCGTCCCAGTGCTTCACTGCATCCTGAAATCGATCGGCACCGTCACCGCGCCGGGCACCGGCTGGCCGTCGCGCTGGGCCGGCTGGAAGCGCCAGCGGCGCACCGCGTCCACGGCGGCGCGGTCCAGGTCGCGCGAACCGCTGCGCTGGGCCACTTCCACCGACAGTGGCGCGCCGTCGGCGCCGACTTCCACCCGCACCATCACCGTGCCCTGTTCGCCGTTGCGCATCGCCGCGGCCGGGTAGTCGGGCGCGGGGGACTGGCCGGGGATGGGCACCGGCACGTTGCCCGGGGCCAGCGCGACGGCCGGCGGTGGAGCAGGGGGGGCGACCGGCGTGGTCGGTGCGGCCGGGGCTTCCTGCACCGGGGCGGGAAGCGGCGTTTCCTCGACCAGTTGCGGGCGTTCCTGGGCCGGGCGCGGGGCCGGTTCCTCCAGGCCGCTGGCGCCGTCGCCGGTGGACAGCGGTTCCGGCAGGGCTTCCACCGGCAGGGCCTTGCCCGCGGGCGCGGCGTCGGGCGTGTAGAAGCCGTCGTCGCGGTCGGCCCACCAGACGATCACGAACAGCAGCAGGCCGGCCCCGAAGGCGATGGCGGCGTTGCGCAGGGCGGTGCGGGGCAGGCGGAAGGTGAAATGCGGATCGCGCGGTTGCTGGGCCGACATGGGAATCACCGTTGGGATGCCGCCGATTCTTGCACAGCCGGCGTCGATGCGCGGGCAAGCCGGCGCGGATGGGCGATAATGGCCGCTTCCCACGCCAGACCGCAGTTCCCATGCTCGATCCCGCCCTGCTACGCCACCAGCCCGCCGAACTCGCCCAGCGCCTGAAGGAGAGCCGCGGCTTCGATCTGGACGTCTCCCGCCTCGCCGAGCTGGAAGCGTCCCGCAAGCAGATCCAGAAGCGCACCGAGGAACTGCAGAACCTGCGCAACACCCGTTCCAAGGCCATCGGCCAGGCCAAGGCCAGGGGCGAGGACGTGGCCGCGCTGATGACCGAAGTGGCCGGCTTCGGCGACGAGCTGAAGGCATCGGAAGTGCGGCTGGACGAGATACGCGCGGAGATCGAGTCCATCGCGCTGGGCATCCCCAACCTGCCGCACGCCAGCGTGCCGCTGGGCGGCGACGAGAGCGGCAACGTCGAGCAGCACCGCTGGGGCACGCCGCGCAGCTTCGACTTCCCGGTCAGGGACCACGTGGAACTGGGCGCCCGACACGGCTGGCTGGATGCCGACACCGCCGCCAAGATCTCCGGCGCGCGCTTCACCGTGCTGCGCGGGCAACTGGCGCGCCTGCACCGGGCACTGGCGCAGTTCATGCTGGACACGCACGCCGGCGAGCACGGATACGAAGAGACCAACGTGCCGGTGATCGTCAACGCCGACAGCCTGTTCGGCACCGGGCAGTTGCCCAAGTTCGAGGAGGACATGTTCGCCACCCAGCTCGGCGACCACCGGCGCTACCTGATCTCCACCTCAGAGATCGCGCTGACCAACATCGTCCGCGACGAGATCGTCGACGACGCGCGCCTGCCGCTGCGCATGACCGCGCATTCGCTGTGCTTCCGCTCCGAGGCCGGCAGCGGCGGCCGCGACGTGCGCGGCATGATCCGCCAGCACCAGTTCGAGAAGGTGGAACTGGTGTCGATCGCGCGCCCGTCCGAGAGCTACGACGAGCACGAGCGCATGACCCGCGCCGCCGAGACGGTGCTGGAGCAGCTGGGCCTGCCGTACCGCCGCATGCTGCTGTGCTCGGGCGACATGGGCTTCTCGGCCACCAAGACCTACGACCTGGAGGTCTGGCTGCCTTCGCAGCAGACCTACCGCGAGATTTCCTCGTGTTCCAACTGCGAGGATTTCCAGGCCCGCCGCATGCAGGCACGCTGGCGCAACCCGGCCACCGGCAAGCCCGAGCCGGTGCACACGCTCAACGGCTCCGGCACCGCTGTGGGCCGTGCGCTGATCGCGGTGATGGAGAACTACCAGAACGCCGACGGATCGATCACGGTGCCCGAAGTGCTGCGCCCGTACATGGGCGGGGCCGAACAGATCGCCTGATTCCATTCTCCCGCCGGCGGGGGGAACGGATCGGGGCCGATGCCCGGTAGGCGGAGCCAGCGCCCGCGCGCGATCTTGCGCCTCGGTCAGGCCGCCTGGCGCAGCGGCATGGGGATGCTGGCCAGCGCGGCCTCGATGGCATCGGCACGATGCTGCGGCGAATAGGCCACGCGCTCGGCGCGGACGAATTCCACGTCGGCGATGCCCAGGAAGCCGAACACCTGCTTCAGGTACGGTGCCACGAAGTCGATCGCGGTGCCGGCGTACTCGCCGCCGCTGGCCTCGGCCACGATCACCTTCTTGTTGCCGGCCAGTCCGACGGGGCCGTTCTCGGTGTAGCGGAAGGTGCGGCCGGCCACGGCGATGCGGTCGATCCAGGCCTTCAGCGTGGACGGCACGCCGAAGTTGTAGCGCGGCGCGCCGACCACCACGACGTCGGCGGCCAGGAATTCCTGCAAGGCCTGTTCGCCGGCTTGCGCGGCGGCGGCATCGCCCCCACCCAGTACCGCGTGGGTCAGGTGGGACAGGGGGGCGGCGTCCAGATCGCGGTAGGCGACTTCCAGCCCCGGCATGCTGTCCTGCCAACGGGCTACGATGGCGGCGGTGAGCTGCCGGCTGACCGAGTTGCCGGCCAGGGCGCTGCTGTCGATGTGCAATAGTTTCATGGTGTTGCCCTCATCCGGTTGCGGCCGGAGCCGCGTTGGAGGGCACTCTAGTTCGTTGCGTATATGTAATAAATATGATTTAAATTCACTGATTGTTCTGAATATGGAACTTTAGCCATGCAGCACGACCTCAACGACCTGTACTACTTCGCGATGGTGGTGGACCACGGCGGCTTCGCCGCGGCCGAGCGTGCGCTGGGCATCCCCAAGTCGCGGCTGAGCCGCCGCATCAGCCAGTTGGAGAACGACCTGGGCGTGCGCCTGTTGCAGCGCTCCACCCGGCGCTTCGCGGTCACCGACGTGGGCATGAGCGTGCATCGCCATGCGCAGACCATGCTGGCCGAGGCCCAGGCCGCGCGCGAGGTGGTGGACCGCCTGAGCGCCGAGCCGCGCGGCGTGGTGCGGGTGAGCGTGCCGGTGGCGGTGGCGCAGATGCAGTTGCCGAAGATCCTGCCGCAGTTCCTCGACAAGTACCCCAAGGTGCGTCTGCAACTGCACGTCAACAACCGCCGCGTCGACATCATCAACGAGGGCTACGACGTGGCCCTGCGCGTGCGCGCCAAGCTGGACGACGACGGCAGCCTGGTGATGCGCAGTTTCGGCCAGATCCAGGAACTGTTGGTCGCCAGCCCCAAGTACCTCAACCGTGCCGGTCGCCCCAAAGTGCCGGACGACCTGGCCGAGCACGTCACCCTGAGCATCAGCGAGGACGAGGCGCGCCAGCGCTGGGAACTGCACGGCCCCGACGGCGAAGTGCGCCGCATCGAGCTGAATCCGCGCCTGGCCGGCTTCGATTTCCCGCTGCTGCAATCGATGGCGAAGGACGGCTACGGCATCACCCTGTTGCCGGAGACCGTGTGCGCCGAGGCCGTGCGCAAGGGCGAACTGGAAGTGGTGCTGCCGGAATGGAGCCTGCCGCAGGGCATTTGCCACGCCGTGTTCGCCTCGCGCCGTGGCCTGTTGCCGGCGGTGCGGGTGTTCATCGACTTCCTGGCCGAACACCTGCCGCAGCAGATCGAGTCCTCGCGCCTGGACTGCGGCGGCAAATGTTCGGAAGCGGCCGAGAAGGCGCTGGCGGTGGCCATCGACAACACCCGGGCCGGCAAGGTCCGGAAAGCCTCGTAGGCCAGGGCCGCGGCGTTCGTGCGAAAATGCCGCCGGCCCGGGAGGGCTGGCTGGAAAGCGGATAGCGGGGGCTGGATACGAACCTGCGCTTTCCGGTAACCGGGTCCGTGCGTCGAAGTCAGGGCAGTCGAGGGCAGCGGTTTCGTTTTCGAGCAGGCATGGCGACAGCCGAGAATCTACGAAGCAAAAGCGCCACTGCCGCGCACAATCACAACGGAGAGATGGCCGAGCGGTTTAAGGCACCGGTCTTGAAA
>ERZ761607.4939-NODE-4939-length-11358-cov-5.837388_pt1 | contig 11358 bp, 10 predicted proteins | sample MGYA00511164_ERZ761607 | MGnify/ENA primary metagenome ERZ761607 (study PRJEB28899, sample SAMN02445080) | bioreactor sludge metagenome | biome: EBPR sludge | place: Australia: Brisbane, Thorneside Wastewater Treatment Plant | collected 2011-06-22 ...
TCCGAGGAGGATGGGGAGGCGTCGTGCGGCGCGGTGCTCGGAGGTGGCCGATCGTCGCCGCGCTTGCAGGCGGCGAGGGCGAGTGCGAGGGCGAGCTCAGGACGGACGGCGGGCCGCATTCCAGGCCTTCGGCTCGATGGCGCCGAGCACGCGCATGGGGTTGTCACCGAGGATCTTGCGCAGGACGCGATCGGACACGCCGCGGCGCGAGAGCGCGACGGTGAGGTTGGGGAGCGCGGCGATGTCCTCGAGGCCGACCGGCGGGATGACGAAGCCGTCGAAGTCGGAGCCGAGCGCCGGCACGTCCTCGCCGGCGACGTCGACGATGTGCAGGAGGTGATCGACGACCGCGTCGATGGAAGCGCCGCCGAGGAAGCGACGCGCGAAGATGATGCCGACGCACCCGCCCCGATCGGCGACGGCGCGGAGCTGCGCGTCGTCGATGTTGCGCCAGTGATCGTGCACGCCGAGCACGCCGGTGTGGGTCACCATCGGTGGCTGGGTCGACAGCTCGAGCGCCTCGAAGAAGCCCTTGCGGTTGATGTGCGCCAGATCGACGACGACGCCGCAGCGGTTCATCTCGCGCACGACGTCGCGGCCGAACCCGGTCAGGCCCTGGTCGGGGTCGGCGCCGCGGCCCTTGGCCGGCGATCCGAGGGCGTTCGCCGAGAAGTGCAGGAGCCCGATGTAGCGCACGCCGCGCCGGGCGAAGTGCTCGACCGCGCCGACGTCGCCCTCGAGCGCGTGGCCGCCCTCGATGCCGCCGAGCGCGGCGAGCTTGCCGGCGGCCTTGGCCGCCGCGACGTCCTCGGGCGTGAGCGCCCATGTGATCTTGTCCGGGTGCGCGCGCATCGCGCGGTCGAGCGCGTCGAGCTGCGTGTCGACCGATCGGCGGCAGCCGCGCTCGGGGTAGGGCGCGGTCCAGAAGCCGAAGAACTGGGCCGCGACGCCGCCGTCTGCGAGCCGCGGCAGGTCGACGTGGCCGACGTAGTTCGCGCGCGCCGGCATCAGGCGGTCGTGGCGCGCGGCGAGGTCGTAGCCGACCTTGTCCATCAGCTTGGCGGTGTCGGCGTGGAGGTCGGTCACGGTCGCGTCGCCGTGGAACGCGCGCGCCTCGGCGAAGGTCAGGCGGGACATGGCTTCCAGCGGTCGGCGGCGGCCTCGAGCACGGCGAGCGCCGACTCGACGCGGTTGAACGGCGGCATGATGTACACGCCGGCGACGCGGTGGCGCACGGCGGCGAGCGCCTCCTGCGCGATCTTGATGCCTTCGGCGCGCGCCTCGGGCCCCTGCGGCACCCGGGCCATGCGCGCCCGGTACTCGGCGGGGATCGACATGCCCGGCACCTCGTTGTGCAGGAACTCGGCGTTGCGCGCCGACGCGAGCGGCAGGATGCCGACCATGATCGGCAGCCCGAGCTCCCTGGTGTCGTCGAGGAAGCGCTCGAGCGTGCGCGGGTCGTACACCGGCTGGGTCATGACCAGCTCGGCGCCGGCGTCCTTCTTGTCGGCGAGGCGGCGGAGCTCGCGGTCGTAGTCCTGCGCGCCCGGCTCGGCGCCGGTGGCGAGGAGGAACGAGGTGGCGCTGCCGATCGCCTTGCCCGCGGGATCGAAGCCGGCGTTCAGGCCGCGCGCGATCTTGAGCAGGCCGATCGAGTCGACGTCGTACACCGGCGTCGCGAACGGATAGTCGCCCATCTTGGGCGGATCGCCGGTGATGATGACGAGGTCGCGCAGGCCGAGGGTCGCCGCACCCAGGAGGTGCGCGACGAGCCCGAGGAAGTTCCGGTCCCGCGCGCACACGTGGAGGATCGGCTCGACCCCGGTCTCCGCGGCGAGGCGCGCGCAGACGGCGACGTTGGCCATGCGCGCCGACGCGCGCGGGCCGTCGGCGATGTTGACGATGTCGACGCCGCCGGCCAGGAGCGTCTGCACCTGCGCCTTGGTCTTCGACAGGTCGGTGCCCGCGGGCGCCGTGAGCTCGACCGACACCGCGAACTCGCCCCGGGCGATGCGCGCGCCGAGCCGGCTGCGCTCGGCCAGCGGCGTGGCCGGGGGCAGCAGCCGGATCTCCGGGGACGACCCCGAGCCCTGCGCCGGATGGGGCGTGTGCTCGATCTGATCGATGCGCACGCCGCCCATCATGCGGATCGCGCCGAGCATCGTGCGGATGTGCTCGGGCGTCGTGCCGCAGCAGCCGCCGATCGCGCGGATGCCACTCTTCAGCATGCGCCGGGCGAAGACGCCGAAGTGCTCGGGGTTGGCGACGTAGATCGTGCGGCCCTCGACCAGCGACGGCATGCCGGCGTTGGGCTGCACGATCACCGGCTTGCCGCGGCCGATCATCGCCGTGCCCACCGCGTAGAGCTCGGCCGGGCCGGCGCCGCAGTTGCCGCCGAGCACATCGGCGCCGGCGGCGATCAGGCGATCGGCGACCTCCGATGGCGCGAGCCCGCCGTCGCCCTTGCCGGCGCCGTCGAAGACGTGCTGGGCGACGACCGGGACCTTGGGCCCGCGCTCCTTGCACACCGCGATCGCGGTCTCGAGCTCGAGGATCGACGGGAAGGTCTCGAGCAGGATCATGTCGACGCCGGCGATCACGAGCGTGTCGATCTGCTCGGCGAGCGCGAGCCGCGCGCGGCGGCGCTCGGCCTCGGTCGCGATCGCGAAGCGCACGCCGGTCGGCCCGACGGCGCCGGCGATCCAGGCGCGCCCGCCGGCGGCCTCGCGCGCCAGCTTGACCGCGGACTTGTTGATCTGCGCCATCTGATCGGCGAGGCCGTGGCGCGCGAGCGCGATGCGGTTGGCGCCGAAGGTGTCGGTCTCGATCACCTGCGCGCCGGCGGCGAGGTAGTCGAGGTGGACCCTGCGGATCAGGTCGGGCTGCGAGAGCACGAGCTCGTCGTAGCTGCGGGTGTGCAGGACGCCGCGCTCGTAGAGCAGCGTGCCCATCGCGCCGTCGAACAGGACCGGTCCCTCGGCGATCGCCTCGAGGAACGGCTTCTTGCCGCCGCCGCTCACGGGAGCCCCGCGACCTGGAGGTGCTTCCGGACGGCGCGGAACGCGTCGCCGCGGCCGACCTGCGCGAGGTGGCCGCCGGGGAACCAGTGGATCGCGCACTGGCGCCAGTGCTTCCACAAGGTCTCCGCCTGATCGGGCGGCGTGATGCGGTCGCCCTTGCCGGCGACGATCATCAGGCGCTCGCGCGGCACGAGCACGGGGCGCGTGGTCGGCGCGTGCACCGCGAAGACGTCGTCGAGGAGGTCGCTCGACACGCCGGCGGCGACCGCGCGGCGGCGCGCCGGGCTCTCCTCGCCGTGCCGCCACATGAGATCGCTCATGCTGACCGCCGGGATCATGGCGACCGCGAACGCGAGCTCGGGATCGACGGTCGCCCACAGCGCGGTGGTGTAGCCGCCGAGGCTCATGCCCATGGCGCCGACCGACGGCGCGCCCCGCGCGCGCAGGTAGGCGGCGAACGCGCGCAGATCCCAGATCGCCTGACCGAAGGCCTCGTTGGTGCGGACCAGGTTCGCGCTCGGGAACAGGGCGCCCGAGCGGCCGCGCGTGCGCTCGCCGTGGTGCGGCAGCTGGAAGAGCGCGACGTCGAAGCCGCGACGCAGCCAGTAGCCGATGACGAACGCGCGCTCCTCGAACCACCACGTGCCGCCGCCCCAGCCGTGGAGGCAGAGCATCACGGGGCGGGTGCCGGTGCCGTACAGGCGCGCGTGCACCGTGTGGTTCTCGATGCGGCGATGGTGCTCCTCGCGGAAGAGCCCGAGGAACGGCCGGTAGCCCGAGGTGAAACGGATCGCGGTGACCGGGGCGTCGTAGGCGTTCGGCTCGCGCGTCTCGGTGACGTCGGCAGCGGTGGGCGTGGGTGGCGCCGGGAAGAACGGCGCGGCACGGTACGCGGCAGCGAGCTCGAGCAGGCGCGCGCGGGCGTCGCGCGGGAGCCCACGCGGCGCGGTGGAGGACATCTGGCGCTCCATCATCCGGAGCACGCCACGGTCGATGGCGGCGCTGGCGCCGGTCACGGCCCGGAGAACGTCACGTAACACCCTCGCAAGGTACAACGAACGGCGCCTGATGGCGCGACGTGCTATTCCAGATCCGTGGGTTACGTCGTCCTCGCCGCCCTCGTCGCCGAGCTGGCCTCGATCGCCATCGTCTCGGACCTGGTCGGGTGGCTGGCGACGATGGCGCTGCTCGCCGGCGCGGTGATGCTCGGGATGACGGTCCTGGCCGGGCGGGGCGTCGCGATCATGGGCCGGGCGGCGTCCGCGATGCAGGGCGGCGAGCCGGTGGGGCCGGTCGTGGTCGACGGCGCGCTCGTCGCGCTGGCAGGCGTGCTGTTCATCGTCCCCGGGTTCGTGACCGACGTCGTGGCGCTGTTGCTGCTGGTGCCGCCGGTGCGGGTGCTGGTGCGGAAGCGGGCGGCGCGCTGGTTCCAGTCGCGGATGGTCGTGGTCGGCGGTGGCGCTGCGGGCGTGGGCATGGGGGACGATCGAGACGGCTTCATCGACGTCGACGGGCACGAGGTGCGCGAGTCGCGCGGCGCGCCGCGTGACGATGAGCGCGGTTCGCGCCCGCTGGAGCTGCCGTGAAGCGGCGAGGCTGGATCGTCGCGGCGGTGATCGTCGTCGGTGGGGTCGGCGCGGCGTCGGCGGACACGTTCGGCGGCTTCGCGGGCAACGAGAAGACGTACGTGCTCGGACGCGAGAAGGTGTGCGAGCCGCTGAAGGTGACGGCGGCGGCGGCGCGCGGCGTGCCCGCGTGCAAGGAGGCCGGCACCGAGGTGATGGCGACGCTGTCGCTCAAGTCGCCGCCGCCGGAGCGCGGCAGCGAGGCGCAGGTCAGGGCGAGCGCGAAGGGCCAGACGATCACGGTCGTCGGGCGGAGCGGCGAGATGCTCGTGACGTGGCAGTCGTTCGATCCCGTCGCGTCCGTCGTCGATGTGTGGCGATCGCAGTACGGGCGCATCATCGCGGTGGAGTACAAGGTGCGGCGCGCCGGGCGCGAGGTGCACGAGGTGGTGGGGTTCGATCTCGGCGTCGGCGGTGGGGGAGGGGCGAAGACGGAGAGCGGGAACGGAACGACGGCCGGATCGGGCACGGGCACGGGCACGGGCACGGGCACGGGCACGGGCACGGGGAAGACGGAGATCGATCCGGCGGTGAAGAAGGCGGTGGAGAAGGCCAGGAAGGCCAAGGGCAAGGCGGTGGTGGCGGCGTGGGCGAGCGTGCTTGCGCTGGATCCCGAGCACGCGGAGGCGAGGTACCGGACCGCGGCGGCGTTCGCCGGCATGAAGAAGCACGCGGACGCGGTCGCGGCGCTGCAGCACCTCGCGCAGTCGAAGCGGGCCGACGCGATCGAGTGGCTGGTCGAGGCGCGCTTCGACAAGTCGTTCGTGAAGCTGGTCGGCGACGCCGGGTTCCGGGACGCGGTCGGGTTCGATCGCCCTGCCGGTAGCGCCTACGAGCGATTGATGGGGCTGGGCGGGCAGTGGGAGCAGTCGCTCACGCCGTGTGACCGGCCGGAGATGAAGCTGACGTTCAAGCGCGACCGCACGTTCCGGCTCGGGTTCCGGAGCACGTGCGAGGGTATGCGCGAGGCGTTCACGATGAAGGGCACGTGGTCGATGACCGACGTCGCGGTCGAGCTGTTGCTGTCGAAGCCGGGAGGGGGCCGGGACAGCGCCCCGTGCCTCCTCGGGACCGACGGCGACGAGGACACGCTCACCTGCCACCTGGACGCGGATCTGGCCTTCGAGGCGCGACCGGTCCGGCGCTAAGTACCCGAGATCGCGGAGGCGATCGCCCTCCGCAAGAATGGTACGGGAGTCGTGAACCCTGGACGGGGTGGCGGTCACTGATCTTCGCGGATCAGGTCGTATGCTCGTCCTCGTGGGAAAGAAGAGCGGCAGCGTCGAGCCCGGCCAGGATCTGGCCGCGATCGACGAGCCGGAGCTCATCCGCCGCTGCAAGGCGGGCGAGCGCGCCGCCCACGACGAGCTCTACCACCGCTTCCGGCGCCAGGTCGCCGCGAACCTGTACCGCGTCCTCGGCGATCGCAACGAGATCGAGGACCTCGTGCAGGAGGTGTTCGTCATCGCGTTCCGCGGGCTCGCGACCTTCCGCCACGAGGCGCGGCTCGCGACGTGGCTCTACCGGATCTGCGTGAACGTCGCGCTCGGCCGCATCCGCGCGCGCACGCGCCGGCCGCCGCCCATCGGCGGTCTCGATCTCGATCACGTAGCCCACGGCGCGGCGACGACCGATCGCCCCGAGTCGCCCGAGCGCGCGCTCGAGCGGCGCGACGACATCGCCCGCGTCTATCGCGCGCTCGATCGGCTGGCGCCCAAGAAGCGCATGGTGCTCTACCTGCACGAGATCGAGGGACGCGACCTGAAGGAGATCGCGTACCTCGTCGAGGCCAACGCGGTGACGGTGCGGACGCGCCTGTTCTACGCGAAGCGCGAGTTCTACCGCGCGCTCGTCGAGGACGAAGACGCGGGAGGCGAGCCGTGAGCGGCCACGTCGCGCCGCATCGGCTCGCCGACCTGGCGGCGGGACGTCTCGAGGGTCGCGTCGCGGCGCGGGTGCGCGTGCACCTCGACGGATGCGACGCGTGCCGGGCCGCCTGGGACAAGGTGCGCGCCGCGCGGGGAACGTTCGCGGATCTGGCGTCGGCGCCGCCGCCGGAGCTCAAGTGGGACCGCCTGCGCGCGCAGGTGTACTGGTCGGTCGGCTCGGGCTCGTTCCCTGCCGTCGACGGCCGCGCCGACCGTCCGCGCGCGCGGTGGCCGTGGCTCGTTGGCGGTGCGCTGGCGGCGGCGGCGATCGCCGTCGCGGTGTGGGCGCCGTGGTCGTCGTCGACCCCCACGCCCCGTGCCGCCGTGCCGTCGCCGAGCCTGCCGGTCGCGGACGACGGCGACGGGCCCGGTGGACAGGCCGGGGCGCCCATTGCCGTCGAGCTCGCGCCCACGCCGCTGCTCGCCGTCATCACGCTCATCGAGGGCGACGCGTCGCTCGTGCGCGGCCCCGGCGCCGACGAGCTGGTCGACGCCGACGAGATCGGCGCGTCCGCGATCGCCGTCGGCGCGCGGCTCGCGACCGGCGACGGGCGCGTCGCGCTCCAGCTCGGCCCGGCGTCGGTCGTGACGCTCGGCGAGCGGTCCTCGCTGGCGCTCGGTCGCCTCGACGAGGGCGGCGTCGAGCTGGTCGTCGACGGCCAGGTCGACATCGAGGTGGCGAGGCGCACCGCCGGGCAGCGCTTCACCGTGCTCGCGGGTGGACGTACGATCGAGGTGCGCGGCACCGCGTTCCGCGTGGTGCATCGCGACGGCGAGGTCGCGGTCGCGTGCGAGCACGGGCGCGTCGCGGTGACGAGCGGCGACGCCACCGTCGAGGTCGGCGCCGGCCAGGAGCTCGCGCTCGGCCACGCCGAGCCGCTGCTCGGCCGCCTCCCGCGGCCGCTCGACGACGCGGACCTCGCCGCGCTGGTCGCGTCGCGGGTCAAGCCGCTGCCGGCCTGGACCGATCCGCAGACCGTCCTGCGGACGACCCGGCCGCTGGCGGTGGTGGCGCCCCGCTCGCGCGCGGTGCGCGTCGACAACCGCATCGTCGGCTCGGGACCGATCTGGATGCTCGTCGCGCCGGGCAGCCACGAGGTGGCGGCGGAGACGGCGCCGGGACGCTTCGCGCCCGGCCGCTGGGTCGAGGTCGGCGACGCGCCGGCGAAGCCGCTGGTCCTCGCCGAGAGCGCGCGTCCGGCGCCCGCGGTGACGAGCGCGGCCGCCCGCAACGCGCGCAAGCAGGAGCTCGAGCGCCGCCTCGATCGCGGCCGCCTGCGGACGTGCGTGCGCGACATCGAGAAGCAGGGGCTGCTCGAGGGCACGTACGTCGAGCTCGAGATCGGCGTCGACGCCGGCGGCGCGATCAGCTTCCTCAACGTGGGGGAGACCAACCTCGGCAGTCGCGCGTCGTGCATCCGCGACGCGGTCGCCTCGGCTCGCCTCGGCCCCGGCGCCGCGGCGTCATGGCGTCACCGCATCGCGTTCTGAGGCCGGGCCCGATCTCGTACGGATCCAGACCGGCGCGCGTGCCGCGCGCCTCAGCGGCGGGTGAGCACGGGCGGGGGCGTGATCTCGAGGGTGCGATCGTTGTCGCGCTCGCGCGGGATCACCTCGGCCGCGGTGCCGTCGGCGACGACGCGGCCGCCGGCGATGCGGATGACGCGATCGGCGAGCGCGCGGGTCTCGCCGATCGAGTGCGTGACCGCGACGACGGGGATCGAGGTCTCGTCGGCGAGCTGGCGCACGAGGCTCATGAGCGGCACCTTGAGCTCGCGATCGAGCGCGCTGAACGGCTCGTCGAGGAGCAGCACGCGCGGCGTCATCGCGAGGGCGCGCGCGAGGGCGACGCGCTGGGCCTCGCCGCCGGAGTAGGTGCGCGGGCGGCGATCGCGCAGGTGCGCGACGCCGAGCCGGGCGAGGAGCGCCTCGGCCTTGGCGACCCGATCGGCGTGAGGACCCTGGCCGCGCATCGGATACATGACGTTGTGGAGCGCGTTCATGTGCGGGAACAGCGCCAGGTGCTGGAACAGGTACGCGACGTGGCGGCGATGGACCGGGACGCGGATCCGGCGATCGGTGTCGATCCACACCTCGTCGCCGAGCGTGACCCGGCCGCGCGTCGGATCGACGAGGCCAGCGATGACGGCGAGGATCGTGCTCTTGCCCGCGCCCGAAGGTCCGAGCACGCAGGTGATGCCGGTGCCGAAGCCGACGTCGACGTCGAGCGTGAACCCCGGCTGCCCGCTGTCCGGACCGCCACCGGCACGGGTCACCGTGGCGACCACGCGGAGCTCGGAGGACGGCGGACGGCTCAAAACGCGCCGATCATATCCTCCCAGCGGGTCGCGAACAGGAGGTAGTCGGCCACGTCGAACGGGTGGGTGGCGAGCGCGGCCCGCTGGTCCTCGCGCAGGGTGGCCTCGAAGCGGCGGTTGGCCCGGTCGACCGTGTCGAGGACGTCTCGGGCCAGCGCCACCCCGGTGGTCGGCTTGAAGGTCGACGGCGAGAGCTCGCCGCCCAGCGCGGCGCCGAGGACGCGATCGCCGATCGCCGACGCCGCCTCCTCGACGGCGGCGTCGAGCTCGGCGCGCTGGCGGCCGTCGAGGCCGGCGCGCGACGCGAAGTCGTCGAGGCCGCGGGCGACGCGCGCGCGATGAGGCGCGACCGCGGCCTGGGCCAGCGGCACGATGCGGTCGCGGTAGTCGAGGAGCGGCTCGCCGGGCTGCGGCGCGAGCCACATCACCCACGCCGGCGCGGTGATGCTCCAGGCCGGGCGCTCCTCGTCGGGGAGGTCCTCGTCGGGCGCCTCGGCGTCGCCGCCGCGCGCGGCGCGACGCTCGCGTCGCCGGCGGTCGTCGTCGCTCGCATCGCCGTCGGACGAGGCCCCGCGCGCGCGAGCGACGGCCCGGGCGTGCTCGTCGGTGCGCTCGGTCGCGCGCGCCGACGGCGGCCGCGTGCAGTCGCGGTAGAGGAGCACGGCGCACGCGAGGCCGAGCACGGCGCTCACGCGCTGCCATCCCGCGGCGCTCACCGCGCGCCTCCGATCGCGACCGGTGGCGGTGGACCACCCGGGCTCGCTGGCGCTCCGACGCGGCGCGGTCCGAAGCGGTACGCGAGGCCGGCCCGCACCTGCCACGTGAAGATCGGACCGCCGAGGTTGTCGCTCGACAGGAGATCGAACGACAGCGGACGGAACGAGAGCGCCCACTGGTCGCCCAGCGGGTACGAGGCGATCGCCTCGGCGCGCATCGTCGCGCCCGCGACGTCGCGGAACGCCGGCTCGTCGAAGTTCACGAGCGTGGTCCCCACGCCCACGCGCGCGCCGAGCTCGATGCCGCTGCGGGTCGCGGTCATCATGCTGCCCGAGAGCAGCAGCGTGCCGTGCGATGCGTCGGCGTTGCCGAGGCTGTCGAGGTCGAGCCACAGGCCGAGGCCCTGGCCGAGCGCGAGCCCGACCGAGAGCGACGGCCCCGCCAGCGGCGCGACCTGCCCCTGCCGTCGGTTGAGCGGCGTCGCCCATCCGAGCATCGCGCCGGCCTCGAGGATCCGTCGCCCGACCTGCGCCTCGCTCGCCGCGGGGGGCGGCGGCCCAGGCGGCGGCATCGGCACCGGATACGGCGCCACGGGCTGCGGCTGCGGCTGCGGCTGCGGCGCCGACGGCGGTGCATACGGATCGGCGGGCTGCGGCTGGGGCGCGTACGGATCCTGCGGCTGCGCGTGCGCGTCGCCCGCGACGCTCGTCAGCACGAGCAGCGCGGCGCCCACGGCCGTCCCGACCATCGCCGCGCGTCGCCGCACGACCACGAACCCGGCCGCGATGACGACGAGCAGCACGAGCGCGAAGATCTGACCACTCGACAGCCCGAGCTGGAACCCGCGCCCGGCGTCGCCGCGCAGCTCCTCGATCCCGAAGCGACCCACGGCGTACGCCGCCGCCGCGCACAGGAACACCCGCCCGGCGCGCTCCTTCGCCCACGACGAGCGCGCGATCCACACCGCGCCCAGCGCGATGAGCAGGCCGAGCGCCGCCTCGTAGAGCTGCGCCGGGTGCACGGGCAGGGACGCGGTGCGCTCCGGCGGCACGAGCCCGCTGCGCACGTGATCGCGCCACGCCGGGCTCCCCGACGGGAAGCGCATCGCCCAGGGCAGGTCGGTGACCTTGCCGTAGTCGCAGCCGGCGATGAAGCAGCCGAGGCGCGCGAGGCACAAGGCCAGCCCGAGCGGCGCTGCCGCGAGGTCCCCGAGGCGCGCGGGCGAGAGCCCACCTCCTCGACACACCACGATCACCGCGAGCGTCCCCGCGCCGTACCCCCAGAACGAGGTCATGCCGGCCCAGCGCACGCGCACGCGCCCGCTCGCGACGTACTGCTCGGCGGCATCGATCATCATCGGGACCACGATCCCCGCGATCACCGCCGCCAGATACCCCCAGAGGATCGCGCTCGCGATGACGCCCGGGTCGACGCCCGCCCGCCTCGCCATGCGCACCATCACGAGCAAGGTCACGAGACCCGCGAGCCCGACCATGGTGAACCACGTGGGCGCGAGCAGGAGCGCGAGGTCACGCGACATGAACGCATCGAGCCATTCGACGAGGTGCGATCTCACGACACCACCTCCTTGTCCTTCTCCCTCTCGTGCTCCTTCTCCCTCTCGTGCTCCCTCTCCCTCTCGTGCTCCTTCTCCATTCTCCGCCTCCGCTTCGCCGTCCTCCGGAACAGCAGCGCCGCCGGCACCGGCAGGAACCCCCAGAGCGCCGCCACGAACAGCGTCATGCTCGCG
>ERZ761607.4941-NODE-4941-length-11357-cov-36.316227_pt1 | contig 11357 bp, 12 predicted proteins | sample MGYA00511164_ERZ761607 | MGnify/ENA primary metagenome ERZ761607 (study PRJEB28899, sample SAMN02445080) | bioreactor sludge metagenome | biome: EBPR sludge | place: Australia: Brisbane, Thorneside Wastewater Treatment Plant | collected 2011-06-22 ...
GCAAACTCGAAGTTACTGCTTTCTCCGCCTCTTTTTGAAAATGTCCAGTAGTATGTATCTTTTTACACGTCATTTTTAGCTTTAGAACCCAATCAAGGTGGTGAGATCTGCAATACTTGTTCAGATACCTCATCGGGAGGAAGCACACCTAATGAATCGGAGGCGCCAAGCATAAACAATAATTCGCTTCATGTTTTCCCGAATCCCATGCACGAATCTACCGCTATTGAACTTAAACTTGCTACTCCTACACCCGCCCAAGATATAGAAATTAAGGTTTATGACCTCCTTGGTTGGCCGGTAAAAAAGTTAAAACTTAGCGAAGGAGGTGTCGTTTCTTATGCAAAAATCATTTAGGATGGAACAGATGAACAGGGGTATAAACTTCCAAATAGTGTCTATCTAATTGTAGTTGAGTTGAGAAACGGTAATAAACTGACTACAAAGATTGTTATACAGCGCTAAACGTTAATAACTTTCGAAAATAAAGCGGCGGCGCTCGATTTACGGGGTTGCTGCTTTATTTTTGCTCCCTTCAAAACCTTGGATACACAAGGTTGCTTTTTTAACTGAACCCTCTGATGTGTAGATGCAAGACGCCAATAGCGCCCGTTTATTGATTTCGTGCCCAGACCGATCTGGCATTGTTGCTGCTGTTTCTCAGTTTATGTATAGCCACGGTGCCAATATTTTGGATGCTGACCAACATAGCACAGATCCTACAGGCGGGACTTTTTTTATGCGTATGGTTTTTTATTTGGATGGCTTAGACATTAGTCGAACACAATTTGAGAAAGCTTTTGCACGTGTTGTGGGGGATCCTTTCCAGATGAAATGGCAAATATCTTACGCCGACCAACCAAAAAAAATGGCCCTGATGGTATCCAAATACGACCATTGCTTTATGGAATTATTGTGGCGGTGGCAACGCAAGGAACTTTATGTTGAAATCCCTATCGTGGTTTCTAACCATCCGGATATGGCGAAAGTAGCAGAGCAATTTGGTATTCCGTACCATCACATACCTGTAACAAAGGAAACAAAGCCCGAACAAGAAGCCAAAATATTGGAATTGCTAAAAGAGATCCAAGTGGATTTGGTTGTTCTGGCCCGGTATATGCAAATTTTATCGCCAGAATTTACCTGCCAATATCCTAATAAAATCATTAACATACACCATTCATTCTTACCTGCTTTTATAGGCGCCAATCCTTATCAGCGGGCCTATGATCGAGGCGTAAAATTAATTGGTGCAACAGCACATTATGTGACATCAGACTTAGACGAAGGCCCCATCATAGACCAAGATGTTCAGCGTGTTTCGCATCGAGAAGATGTTGCGGACTTGGTACGCATTGGACGCGACATCGAGCGGCGGGTATTGGCTCGTGCCGTACAAGCCCACATTGAAGATCGTGTGTTGGTGTATCACAACAAGACAGTGGTATTCTGAGTTTATAGAAACTATAATACGGGTGCATTTCAAAAATGTCAATAGGCATTACAGTGCACTTAGATTTGGTAGGATGTGAAAGGCCCCTTTGCCTACCCGTCGAGGAAGTGGTAACGTGCATAAAAAAAATCGTAGGGGCAATGTCGCAATAGAAAACGAGCACAGCCACCTTATTAAAGCCTCGTAGGAGCGACATCATACGCGAATCCAGCAGGCCGCATAAAATGTGAAAGAGGTGTTCACTAGGTACTTTGGGAAGTTGCGAAACGCACACCATACAATATGCGGTAATTGCGGGCTTTTATGGTAGTTGATACATTGTGCATTAAAGAGATATTCGTGCAACTTTGAAACGATAGAGCCTTCAAATCCCGCAACATCGCAAACACCTAATCCGTTAGTGGCGGCCAGTGCGAATCCAAGCATTTGAGCACTCAATAAACTTTTGTGCAGGCAAGAAAGTTTTCGGTTTCAAAACCCCACCTGCACAAAGCCCGAAATCGTTCTCCGCCTTTTTTCATAATTCGCTGTAGTATGCTACGCCCCTTTGCTTGGCCGGGGTACCAAGCATGACCCGACAAAATCCGTCTTACCTGCTAAAAAAGCAGATGCAGGTAACCTTTTTCGACCTTCTAATTGAACCTCTATCAACGAAATCATTCCTGTTCCACAAGCAACCAACAACTTCCCAGTATTGATAAGAATTGTACCGGGTGCATATGAAGCATGATTATCCGCAACCACTTCCGATCGGTATAGTTTCAATAATTTTCCGTCTAACATGGTTCTCGCTCCCGGAAACGGAGAGAGTCCGCGAATAAAATTATGCACAACCTGCGCGGGTTTAGTCCAGTCCACATAGCAATCATCGGGAAATATTTTAGGTGCCGGAGAAACCAACCTATCATCTTGCCTTAATGTAGGGACCGGTCCCTGTTTGATCATACGCACCGTTTGTACGACCAAATCTGCACCCAAATACATAAGCCGTTCATATACATCACCCGCTGTTTCATTTGCGCCAACAAGTGTTGAAGCACGTAGAATTACATCTCCTGTATCTACCTCTTTCTTCAGAAAAAAAGTAGTAACCCCTGTTTCTTTTACACCTGCCATTACTGCCCGATGTATGGGTGCGGCTCCCCGAAAAGCAGGTAACAGAGATCCATGAAGATTAAAGGCACCTTTCCGAGCAAGGCTATATACCGCCTCTGGCAAGATGCGATACGCCACCACCACCATAATATCAATTTCCATTTTGGAGAGGGCCGATACAAATGCAGGATCTTTTACCGACCCAGGCTGCAATAACGGAATATTATGTGCCAGCGATACCGCTTTTACAGGCGTAATATCCACCTTCTGACCACGACCTCGTGGCAAATCCGGACGAGTAACCACCATAGATGGCTTGAAACCCGCAGCAATGAGGGCATTCAGAGAAGGAACCGCAAACTCCGGTGTACCCATAAAAACAATATTCATCACGACACCCTTTTAATGATATGCTAGAATTTAATAACTGACTATCAATGGCACAAACGAACATTTCTAAAGCATCAAGCAACTTGTTCGATAATCTGCACCTGATATGGAAACAAACGGGGGATCTGACCGTTTTTCACAATACATGCTTTAAAAATTTTTGTCCAAACACCTTAACGAATCTACAAAATTTTGTATGACCATAACCCCAACTTCCACCACCGCCACCTTCGCATCCGGCTGTTTTTGGTGTACAGAGGCCATTTTTAAACGGATTCGAGGTGTATCAAATATTAAAAGTGGATATACGGGTGGAAAAATCAAACATCCAACTTATCTCGAAATATGTTCTGGCCTAACGGGTCATACCGAGGCGATTCAGTTTATATTTGATCCGACGTTGATTGATTATGATGACTTGCTTGCAATCTTTTTTTATACCCATGACCCTACCACTTTAAACCGTCAGGGGAACGATGTGGGTACACAATACCGATCCGTGATTTTTTACCACGACGAAGCGCAAGCGCATAGTGCACGCTCATTTATCGAAAAATCGACCCGCGACCAAGTATATAATAACCCTATTGTTACTGCAATACAACCAGCAACCGTATTTTACGAAGCGGAATCTTATCATCAAGATTATTACGACCAAAATACTGCACAACCTTATTGCAGCTTTGTTATAGGACCTAAGTTGGAAAAGCTACGTAAACAGTTTTTAGACAAACTAAAAAACCCCGATTAATCTATACTGGGAGCTAAATTTCAGGATCGAAATTAGGCTATCTTTTCCTCTATTTCTTCAAATACTTCCACCTCCAAAGCCTCATAAAGCCCACCAGCAACCGCGCCAAATACCATGTGTACAAATACCATTACCCCGCTACGCATTGCAAAAAACCAAGGAAAAAAATATGTAAGTGTATAGAAATTAATAGCGTACAAAGCAAGTCCAAGCACTGCTCCCAAAAGTATCCCCGACAATAAGCCACCCTTATGAACCACGACAGAAATAAGAGACGTAAATATCAGGGACAACAATAAAGTACCAATGACTGATACCGACAAGGCCCCCCAATTCAGTGTGGCTGGCGGCGCCAAAATTTGTTCTCCGAGAAATGGAGACGCTAATAAGCGAACCATTGCCCATTCATTTGCCCCGATAAGCAAGGGTGTCAATAATAAATTTAGGCAATAAAAAAAGATGCCAGCCACAAGGCCTGACCAAAAAGTGGCGTTCCAATCTACGACTTTCCTATGAGCGGTTTTGGGGTTGTTTGTCATGGGGAATAAGGGGTCTTGAATGAATATCAACACCAAAATACAACAAATCCACATCAATTTATCACCCAAGAACCCAATCTTTTTGAGACTCTTTTAGTGATTAGAGTGACCCATGCCGGGCATCTGGTGTTTTGAATGATCTACTCCTTCCATTTGACTATGATCGTGCCCTCCGTGCATAAAAGAAAGCCACTCACGACCTTTTTCAGTTCCACGCATCATACTCATCACACCCATCAAAATAATCAGCACCCCAGCAAATAAGTTCATACGACGCTTCCATGCAGGAGTGAGTAAATGTCCAAACATACCCAGTAACCACAAAGCGGGCACAGTGGCAATACCGAATACGAACATCATGATAGAAGCTTGTACGGGCTTTCCGGTAGCAGCAGCTTGTGCAAGGACACCGTACAGCAAGCCGCAAGGCAATAATCCATTGAGTAATCCTAAGCCATACGCACCAACTACCGATTTCTGCTGGACAAACTTACGAAAAGCATCTTTATAAAAATTTGTTTTATTTAACCCACCCACCCCTTCTACACTTCTTACTACCCCAAAAATACCCAAGCCTGCGACAATCATAAATAGGCCAGCACCTATGCTGATCCAATCCTGAAGGCCGGAGATGCTCATTGTAACGGCCATTCCCAACATACCCACCACAAAGCCAAACATCATGTATGTAAATGTTTTGCCGATAAAGTATGCGGTCTGCCGGATCATGTGATTAGCGGTATTATTTGGCGCCTGAATCATGAGCACAAACCCCCCACACATTCCCACACAATGCGCACTCCCCATAAGTCCGGTTAAAAAAACGAGCCAGAGTTCGTTCATGACGTCTTCTTTTTAATATTAGTCTCTTCATCATCCCAGAGCATCCTAATTGCCGGGGTTTCGGTGTCTTCATATTGCCCGGACCTAATAGCCCACGTGAAGGCATATACCGCTCCGGCAGCCAGTAAAATAGCAATGGGTACCATGACCATTAAGATATTCATAAATTTGAATCTTTAATAAACGTTCGTTGCAGAACAGAAGAACCAATGACAACCAATGAACTTAAAGGCATGGCCACCGCAGCAACAAGAGGATTTACCCAGCCTAAAATGGCAGCAAGTGCCATGATAAGGTTATATAAAAGGGAAAAGGTGAGGTTCCGCTTCACCACATACGTCACTTTTCGGGATGAAATCAGCATATTCTGTACCGGTACTAAACCAGCGGAGGTTACGAAGACATCCGCCGATACCATACTGGCTGTGCTGCTGCCTTGCACCGCAATGCCGATATCTGCCGCTCTGAGCGCTGCTGCGTCATTCACCCCATCACCCAGCATTAATACTTTACGACCCAATGCTTTCAGGTTCTCTACAAAAAGTTGTTTCATTTCTGGTGTTTGATGACCCAACAAGTGGTCTTCTGAGATAAGTAAGGCTTTCCCCAATTGTATAACCACTTCTGGATGATCACCAGACAAAATATAAACCTCTTTTTGTTGATGTTGCCATTGCTGAATCATTTCGAATGCTTCTTTTCGCACCTCATCTCCCGCTCTTGCAACGGCCACCAACCGATGGTCGCAAGCAATAGCAAGTGGGGTATCTCCTGTGTGGGCATAGTTTTCAAGTATTTCAAGAAGAAATGGGTCAGCATCTATAATATCTTGTAGTACCCAATCTGGCCTTCCTATCATTAGGATACTTTGGTTTATTTCCCCTTTGATACCAAAAGGATGCGTTTCAACGCCTTTGATTGTATGACGGAGTTGTCGTTTAAGGGCTTCGGTTTCAGGAAAGGCCGCTAAAAAGGCCTGTGCAATAGGATGAATACTCTGCGACTCCAAAACAGCCGCTTGCTGCATAGCCGTTAAGTCTCCTTCCCAGTCAATCAGTTTCATCCGGCCCGCCGTTAGGGTTCCTGTTTTATCCAAAACAATGGTATCTGCCACATCTAACGTGTCAAAGACGGAAGTTTGCTTTAAGTAAATGCCTGCTCTTGCTGCCCTCCCGGACCCAATGGCAAGGGCAAGTGGCGTTGCCATACCCAATGCGCACGGACACGTCACCACCAACAGAGCAACCACATGCGACATAGCCTGTTCAGAGCCAGTATCCCACCAAAGGATCCCCGTAAACACCGCAAGAACCAAAACAATCAGGACAAACCAGCCTCCAAAACGGTCCACCCATTGGACGACTTCGGCAGGCTTTTCCGAACCTTCACGTACCCAAGCTACCAATTTTCCAATTCTTGTTTGCTCCCCTGTGGCTTGGACTGCAACATGCACCACACCAGTCATATTGGTTGCCCCCGCCTGTACCCGATCTCCAACTGCGCATGAAATGGGCACGCTTTCACCGGTAATAACCGAATTGTTCACCTTGGTTTCACCTGCTGCAATAATACCATCCACTGCAAACACTTCACCAGCATACACCACAACAACTTCCCCCGGATTCAGCAATTCCGAAGATACCAACTCAAAAGGTTGGTTCATGTCACCATTCCACTTACCCGATATTTTTCGGGCCATTGTTGGAACCAGTGTAAGCAGCTGGTCACTTGCATCCATAGCAAGACGGGTGCTTTTTAGGTGTAGCCAGCGTGCAGTTAGCAAGGCCGCCGTAAGAACGGTAATGGAGTCGAACCATACATCGCCTTTATGGGTTATTGTGGCCCAAAAGCTATAAAAATAGCCAATTAAAATCCCAAAAGAGATCGGAACATCCATGTGTAACCGATTGAGTGACCGGATTTTCCATGCCATCCGCAAAGATTGTAAGGCTTTCTGGAAAAAGACGATGCCCCCTATGCCCAGAGACAAAGTGGCCAATACCAAACTCATCCACCGACCCGCAATGGTTAATTCTGTTTGATTGCTCATGTCTAAGCCAGAGTAAAAGGCTAGTGCCAAGAGCATTACATTACCCGCCAAGGCCCAAGAGATTCCAAGACGGATCAGCAACCTTTGCTCGTCTTGAGAACGTTCCTTTAGATTAGACTGGCGTGCGGGTTGGAGTTTGTACCCAAAAGGAGCTAACCACTTGGCCACTTGAGACAACTGAACAAGCTGATTGTCCCAAACAAGCCTTAACTGGTTACGTACATAATCTACACGCGCTTCCTGAACCCCAACCAATAATTTTGGCATTTGCTCAATCAACCAAACACAAGCCGTGCAATGTAAACCGTCCAAAAACAACAATGCTTCTCGATTGCCATCCGCTCTTAAAATAGTATGTCTTTCTACATATTGTGGAGAATCTAAGCCAATTAGATCAAGCTCTTTCTCTGAAATTGCAACTATGGGTTTATTATTTATCCCTTCTGCTTCCCGAAGTTTGTAATAGGTGGCTTCTAAGCCGGAAACATGTAGGGCATCATAAACAATTTCGCAACCAGCACAGCAAAAAACGGCTGTATTCGAGAAGATGGGATAATTCCCTACAGGCTGTCCACAATGATCGCAGGCAGTCTGAGCCGATACGGACGTTCGGTCCAAGGGCATTTCATCAAGTAGAGACATGGACGCTGGGGGTATTAGGGATTTTTAAAGATAGAAATATCGGCTTTATTTCCCTTTAAAAATGCGATCCAGAATTGATGAAACCCGTAAAGAATCACCCTACAATACGTGTAGGGAATTTACTTACAATAAAAACAAGTTTTAATATCTATTTATATTAAAATAGTCTCTTTCAGTTTTTATAACCACTAAAAAGGAGCTGGAATCGCCACCATTTTAGGAGGAAGAGCAAAAAAAATATCCTCTAATTTTTGTAGTTGAACGGCCTTTGCCTCCATTGTTAACACCAGATCTGTTTGCTCGACGATCATTTTTAGCGGCAAGGCGCCACTTGCCTTCAGAAATGCAGATAAATTGTTATAAGCGTGTCGTGACATGCCCGCCGCATCGGCTTTAAGGGCGGGGGTAAACCAATAGGTCTCCTTCCCCGTTTTGGTAGAAAAAATTATTTTCTCGCAATCATAACCCAAAATCGTGCCTCCTTTTTTGTCTCGTTCGGTTTTCAATATCGGGCTTCCATTTTTGGCACCATCCATCCAAAGAAGCGTATCGGATTCGGTTGTCTGGAAATAAAGTTTATTTTCCTTGGGTTCATACAATTGCATAACCATCATTTCTCCGTTCATGAGTGTAAGATAACGGTTTCCTTTGATGTGGAATGTCTGGACAGTTCCCATCATTTTCGTTAGCACTTGATCGCTCATTCCCGGAATCCGACTCTGATACCGAACCTCATAGGTAATAGCTCCTTCAAAAAACTGGGCTTTCGCCCCTATTGGCATCAGGACAAAATATGTAATAAGTACCAACCCCAAGAATTTTAGCATCTTACGGTACTTTTGCAAAGTCGTAGTATTTATGGCCATAGCATTTTTTTGGAAAAGAGGGGTTGCTTGAAGTACATTCAGGTCTAACCCAATTTTTGATGTTATGAAAAACGGAAACGTTGCCCTTGTCGAAAAATCAGCTATCACTGAACTTTTATTTGGTGACCTCTGGCACTATGCACCTGCACCCGAATCTACAGCAGTCACAAAAATCAAGCCACAATACGGCCATTTTATCAACGGAAACTGGGAAGATGGAGCAGAGCATTTCCCCACCATCAATCCGGCAACCGAGGAAATATTGTCTCACTTCCCCGAGGCCGACGAAAACACCATTTCCAAAGCTGTTGATGCGGCCCGTAATGCTTATAAACGATACTGGAAAACCATATCTGGTATCGAACGTGCAAAATACCTCTATAAAATTGGAAGGGCGATACAAGAGCGGGCACGCGAATTTGCCGTGCTCGAAACAATGGACAACGGGAAACCGATAAAGGAAACCCGCGATGTGGATATCCCTTTATCCGCCGCGCACTTTTTGTATTATGCCGGATGGGCAGACAAATTGGATTATGCCTTTCCTGGTGTAAAACCGCAACCATTGGGCGTTGCAGGACAAATCATTCCTTGGAATTTCCCCTTACTCATGGCTGCATGGAAACTTGCGCCCGCATTAGCGACTGGTAATACCGTGGTGTTAAAACCCGCAGAAACTACACCATTAACCGCTGCTCTTCTTGCCGAGGTCATTCAAGAAGCCGATCTGCCACCCGGCGTGGTCAACTTGGTCTTTGGTGCAGGAAAAACGGGCGCAGCATTGGTTCGGCATCCGGACTTAGATAAGGTTGCTTTTACTGGCTCTACCGATGTGGGCAAACGAATTCAGAAAAGCGTTGCAGGAACCCACAAACGTCTAACTCTGGAACTGGGTGGAAAAGGGGCCAATATGATTTTCGAAGATGCTCCAATAGACCAAGCCGTGGATGGGATTGTTCAGGGCATTTATTTTAATCAAGGACATGTTTGCTGTGCGGGATCAAGGCTACTGGTTCAGGAAAGTATTGCGGAAGAAGTCATTCAAAAACTCAAAATCCGGATTGCTTCCTTGCGATTGGGGAATCCTTTAGACAAAAATACTGATGTCGGTGCGATCAATTCACAACCGCAACTGGCGAAGATTCAGGAATTGGTGGCATCCGGAATTGAAGAAGGCGCACATTTATGGGCAGCCCCCTGCGAATTACCTTCCAAAGGCTTTTTCTACAAACCTTCCATTTTTACGGAAGTTGCACAAAGTCATCGAATTGCGCAAGAGGAGATCTTTGGGCCTGTTTTGTCGGTCATTACTTTCCGAACACCAGCAGAAGCCATTGAAAAAGCAAACAATTCTCCCTATGGACTTGCGGGCGGGATCTGGAGTGACAAGGGCAGCAAGTTATTTAAATTAGCTGGCGCGCTTCGCACTGGAATCGTTTGGGGAAACACCTATAACCATTTTGATCCGGCAAGCCCGTTTGGAGGTTATAAGGAATCTGGCTATGGCCGTGAAGGAGGCCTTCATGGCTTGCTGCCTTATATCCGAATTTGAAATGCCTGATTACGAAAAGCGTTTGTCTCTACACATACGTTTGGTTGTACGGACATAAGAAGGAATGTTAGCGGCCAGGCTAAAAGGACATAAAAATAGAAACGATGACAGACATTAATATACACAAAGATGGGTTTTGCATTTCAACGGACAAGGCAAAATTAGACCTTGATACCATTCACGATTTTTTGTCAACCAAAGCATATTGGTGCATAAATATTCCGAAAGAAAAGGTGCAAACTGCAATTAAAAATTCATTATGCTTTGGTGTTTATCAAGACAAAAAACAAATTGGATTTGCAAGAATAATCAGCGATTTCTCGACAACCGCCTATTTAGGTGATGTGTATATTTTGGAGGAATACAGGGGTAAAGGACTATCTAAATGGTTGATGGAAACCGTTATGAACTATCCACATTTACAAGGACTAAGACGATGGATTTTACTCACTGGAGACGCACATGGGTTGTATAAGCAATTCGGGTGGACACAAATTTCAGACCCTACAAAATGGATGGAGCTTCACAATAAAAATGTCTATGAATCAGATGGTCAAGCTAAAAATATTTAAGATAAAACAGCCCGAACCGCTAACACGGGGTTTGCGCCAGGCGGGCTGACGTGCAAACCTGAGGCTTTGTACTTCTAATGAACTTTAGTAATAAATTGAAACTTTGTGTTCCGAAGCCCGCCCGAACCTGCCTGCCGGCAGGCAGACGCAAAGCTGCAAACTGTTTTACGCTACCCTTATGTAAACAGGAAAGCAGGTATCGTTTGCTTGCTTATTTCAGCCTAAATAAATCTGGCCTATATGCCTGAAACCATTATAAGACATCGAGTAGGAGAAAGTTAACCCGCCATTTACACCTGAACGAATCAAAGGTGGCGCGGTTAACTTTCGTCCTCTCACACCACCGGACATACGGGTCTCGTATCACGGCGGTTCATTAGCGTTTTGCGACGAAGGGCGTACATTTCCGTTAACGGGGTGTACCCCTTTTGTTTTAGACGTTCACAGGTGATCGTTGTGTGCAAGATGGGGCTGTGAGCGATGCGCCAATATCCTTTGCGGGTATTGCCCCATTCATAGGATTTTTGTTCACTGGCCCCCAGTTTCCGTAGTGCCGCTATCCGTGTGCGTACCCGTTTCCATTGTTTCCAGATGCACATCCGAA
>ERZ761607.4942-NODE-4942-length-11357-cov-5.668997_pt1 | contig 11357 bp, 12 predicted proteins | sample MGYA00511164_ERZ761607 | MGnify/ENA primary metagenome ERZ761607 (study PRJEB28899, sample SAMN02445080) | bioreactor sludge metagenome | biome: EBPR sludge | place: Australia: Brisbane, Thorneside Wastewater Treatment Plant | collected 2011-06-22 ...
TCGGCGGCCGCCACGGCCTGGGCATGTGCGACCAGATCGAGAACCGCATCATCGAAGCCAAGAGCCGCGGCATCTACGAAGCCCCCGGCATGGCGCTGCTGCACATCGCCTACGAGCGCCTGGTCACCGGCATCCACAACGAGGACACAATCGAGCAGTACCGCATCAACGGCCTCAAGCTCGGCCGCCTGCTCTACCAGGGCCGCTGGTTCGACCCGCAGTCCATCATGCTGCGCGAAACCGCCCAGCGCTGGGTGGCCCGCGCCGTGACCGGCGAAGTAACACTGGAGCTGCGCCGCGGCAACGACTACTCGATCCTGAACACCGAGAGCCCCAACCTGACCTACGCGCCCGAGCGCCTGTCGATGGAAAAGGTGGAAGACGCACCGTTCAGCCCGCTCGACCGCATCGGCCAGCTGACCATGCGCAACCTGGACATCACCGACACCCGCAGCAAGCTGGGCATCTACACCAAGACCGGGCTGCTCTCGCTGGGTGACGGCGCCAGCATGCTGCGCCTTGAAGGCGGCAAATAAGGTGGCGTGACAGGCCGGCCGGGCACACCACCGGCCGGCGCAGCAGCGTCAGCGGATATTGGCCGCAATGCCCTGGTTGACGGTGGCGATGCCCTGCGCGGCCAGTCGGACCATGGCCGCCGTGTCCACGTCAATCGCCATCTCCACGCGTTTGTTCTGATTGCCGGCCTGCCCCATCAGCCGGCCCAGCGCCTGGATGCCCTGCACGGCCGCGTCCTGGCGGCTGTCATAGCCGCCGGTTTCCCGGAACGTCGCAAACTGCCCCGGCACGGGCAACGGTTTGTCCATCCGCATGCCGTGGGTGTGCGCATGGCTCTGGAACAGGTTGGCGCGTGTGCCCACCATCTCCATCGCGGCCGAGGCATTGGCGCTGCTGCCGCTGCGAAACAGCGATGAGCCGCTGCCGGACGACTCCTGCGCCGCCAGGTTCACCGCAATCGAGACCGAAATCGCCTCGACGTTGCCCTTGATGAACGCCATGCGGTTGCCCAGGTTGCCGGCGCCCAGCCCTGCCATGCCGCGCGGATTGAGCTTCATGCCGCTCGGCGCGAACACCATGTAGCCGCGGTTGCCGAAACCGAGGTCCTGGTCTTCGATCACCGGCACGCCGGGCCGGGTGGGCTCCAGCGACGCGTCGTACACGGTGCCGAATTCGCGGATGAACGGCTCGGCCGGCTCCGGCTTCGCCCCTGCGGCTTCCAGGCGCGCCAGAAAATCGGCATACGAGCGGTCGACGAGCGCCTGCAGCGCCGCGATGTCCATGTTGGCCACCTGGTAGTTGACCGTCACCCGGGTGCCGCCGTAGTTGGTGCCCCCGAAATACGCCGCGCGGGAACTGGCCGTCACCGTGCCGTTGACTTCAAACAGCACGCGGTACTCGCTGACGTAAAAGCGCTTGCCTTTGAGATCGGCACTGCCCTTGACCACCTGGGCCCCGCCATCGATGACCGGCAACGGGCCCTGCAGCAGCGCCCGCCAGTCCGGCGCAGACGGCGGTGCGGCAGCCGGCGCCACCGGCGCGGCGGCGAGCGCCGGGCTTGCCGGCTTGGTCTGCGCCGGGGCCGCACCCAGATCGCTGGTGCGGCAGCCGCGCTGGACAAAAAAGCCGGTCAGGAATTCCTTGCGCGCGCGGGCCTGCTGCCCCATGGGCGAGGCGGCATTGAGCGCCAGAACATCGTCCATCTGCCCGATTTCGGCGTGGATCTGCGCGCAACTGAGCTCACCGTCGGTCAGTTTCATGCGCGGAATGGTCTGCGCGTTCAACCCTGCCACCAGCGCAAGGAGTCCGGTGGCCGCAACGCATTTTTTCATGGGAAACCTCCTGTTGGAGCCGCCCGGCCGACAAACCGGGCGACTGCCGGCATTCTCCGACAAACGCTGTCAGACCACCACCGGCTCGGGCTCCAGGCGGATGCCGAAACGCTCGTAGACACTGGTCTGGATGGCGCGGGCCAGCGTCATCACCTCGCCACCGGTGCACGGGTGCTCCGCGTCGCCCCGGTTGACCAGCACGAGGGCCTGCCGGTCATACACACCGGCATGCCCCACCGTCTTGCCTTTCCAGCCACAGGCATCGATCAGCCAGCCGGCAGCCAGCTTCACACTGCCGTCGGGCATCGGGTAATGCACCACCTTGGGGTCACGGGCAATGATGTCGGCGCACTGCTCGGGTGTCACGCTGGGGTTCTTGAAAAAGCTGCCCGCGTTGCCGATCACGGCCGGATCGGGCAGCTTGGCGCGGCGAATGGCGCAGACCCAGTCGAATATCTGCCGGGCGTCCGGCGCGGTGATGCCGGTCTCCTGCATGCGGCGCTCCAGATCCAGATAACCCAGCACCGGTTTCCAGGGCCGTGGCAGGGCAAACCGCACCCGCAAGATCAACGCGCGGCCGGCCAGACCGAAGTCACCCGGCTTCGACGCGTGGTGTTTGAAGACCGAATCCCGGTACCCGAAGGCACACTGGGCGGCGTTCAGCGTGAAAACGTCACCGCTGTGCAGATCCATGGCATCGAGTGATTCGAAACGGTCCTGCAGTTCCACGCCATAGGCGCCGATGTTCTGGACCGGCGCGGCGCCGACGGTGCCGGGAATCAGCGCCATGTTCTCCAGCCCGGGCAGCCCCTGCTCCAGCGTCCAGGCCACCAGCTCGTGCCAGCGCTCGCCCGCCCCCGCTTCCACGATCCAGGCCCGCGACGTCTCGCCCACCACGCGCCGGCCGGCCAGTTCCACCTTGAGCACCAGCGGCCGGACGTCGCCGGTGAGCACGATGTTGCTGCCGCCGCCGAGCACAAATTTGGCCGCCGGGCCGAGCACCGGATCGGCCAGAACCGCGCGAAGATCGTCTTCGGACCGCACCCGCACCAGTGTCTGTGCGCGGGCGGCGATGCCGAAGGTGTTGAGGGCCTGCAGCGGCACGTTGGTCTCGGGGAACATGGGAGAATTGTCGCATTCCGAACTCTGCCGACCGAGACTGACATGCCCTCTTTCGATACCGTCTGCGACCCCAATCTGGTTGAAGTGAAGAACGCGGTGGAAAACACCGCGAAGGAAATCGCCACCCGTTTCGATTTCAAGGGAACGTCGGCGGCCGTGGAGTTCAAGGACAAGGAAATCACTTTGTTCGGCGATGCGGATTTCCAGCTGGTGCAGGTCGAAGACATCCTGCGCAACAAAATGACCAAACGCAACGTCGATGTGCGGTTCCTCGACAAGGGTGCCGTGCAGAAGATCGGTGGTGACAAGGTCAAACAGGTCGTCAAGGTACGCAGCGGCATTGGCAGCGAAGACGGCAAAAAAATCCAGAAACTGGTCAAGGAAAGCAAACTGAAGGTCCAGGCGGCCATTCAGGATGAGAAAGTACGCGTGACCGGCGCCAAACGTGATGACCTGCAGGCCGTGATGGCCATGCTGCGCAAGGACATGGCTGATCTGCCGCTGAGTTTCGACAACTTCCGGGACTGACGCGCCATGCCGCAGCCTTGGCTGCAAGTACTGACCCTGGTCATGGCCTTGACGGCCGGCAGCACCGTTGCGGCCCAGTCGGTCAGCCTGAGCGGCATCATGGGGCAGCGGGCCTTGCTGGTGGTGGATGGCGCACCGCCACGGACGGTCGCCCCGGGCGAAAGTCATCTGGGGGTACGACTGATCTCCGTGTCCGGGGCCCAGGCAAGCGCCGTGGTGGAAATGGCGGGCCGCCGCCACACCGTCGGCTTGGGCGAAGCGCCCGTCAGTGTCGGCAGCACGGCGCCCGCGCCTGGGCGGGGCAACCGCGTGGTGCTGACCTCCGACGGCGGCGGCCATTTCATGGGCGGCGGCCAGATCAACGGGCAGACCGTGCAGTTCATGGTGGATACCGGCGCCTCTGTCGTCGCCCTCGGTTCGAGCGATGCCGACCGCATGGGACTGAATTACCGCACCAGCCCCCCGGTACGTGTCGGCACCGCCAACGGCATGGCGCAGGGATGGCGGGTCAAATTCGCCAGCGTGCGCCTCGGCGACGTGGAGCTGTTTGATGTGGATGGCATCGTCACCGCGCAGCCCATGCCATTCGTTTTGTTGGGCAACAGCTTTCTCAACCGCTTCCAGATGCGTCGCGAAGCCGATCTCATGGTGCTGGAACGCCGCTACTGAGGTGTTTTCAGGTGTTTCTGGCCAATACCCAGCATAAAAAGGTCGTTTTCAGCTATATTTTCAGGAGCAAAATCAACGATCCTGAACGGCGGCGGTAACGACGATTTCGATCCGGTAGTCCGGGTTGGCCAGCGCCGCCTGCACCGTCGCACGGGGTGGCGCCGTGCCAGGGACCACCCAGGCGTCCCACACCTCGTTCATGGCGGCAATGTCGGCAATGTCGGCCAGAAAAATCTGCACCCGCAACATCCGCGACCGGTCGCTGCCACACTCCGCCAGCCGCCGGTCGACCTGGGCCAGCACATCGGCCGTCTGTGACCGGATGTCAAGCTCCAGACATTCGGGGACCATGCCGGCGAGGTACACCACGCCATTGAAAACCGCCGCCTCGCTGTACCGGGCGGCCACGTGCAGGCGCTGCAGCGCGCTCACGATTTGGTTCCCAGCTTGGCTTCTTTGCCTTCCAGCAGGCGGTTGATGTTCTCGCGATGGCGCCAGAACAGCGCCATGCCCATGACAAAGATGCACAGCAGCACCGGCCGGGCCATGTACCACTGCACCCGGTCACCAAAAATGTAAAAGAAAGGCGCAAATGCCGTCGCCACCAGCGAGGCCAGGGAGGAATACCGGAACGCATAGGCGACGATGCCCCAGGTGGCGACCGTTGCCAGCCCCAGCCAGGGATCAATGCCAAACAGCACTCCCGCTGCGGTGGCGACACCTTTGCCTCCCTGGAAGCGGAAAAACACCGGGTACAGATGGCCAAGAAACGCCGCCAGCCCCACCAGACCGACCGTGGCGTCGCCCAGGCCAAAGGGTTTGCCGTAAAGCTGAACCAGAAAAACCGGCAGCCAGCCCTTGACCGCATCCAGCAGCAGCGTCACCACCGCCGCAACTTTGCTGCCCGAGCGCAGCACATTGGTGGCGCCCGGGTTCTTGCTGCCGTAGGTCCGCGGGTCATTGAGGCCCATAAGCCGGCTGACAATCACCGCAAAGCTGAGCGAACCGATCAGGTAAGCCACCACCGTGGCCACAAAGGAATACAGGAAGTCCAAGGCACTTTCTCCGCAGAAAACTGCGCGGATTGTGCCAGCGCGGACGGCGATGGTCGCGCCGCCGCCTCAGTCACCGGGCAGGGCGCACTGCACCGGTCGCGCGCCGAGCAGTTCCACGCACACCTGCGGGTCGATCCCGACCAGATAGCCGCGGCGGCCGCCGTTGATGAGAATTCGGGGCAGCGCCAGGATGCTCTCCTCGATGAAGACCGGCATCTGCCGCCGGGTGCCGAACGGCGACGTGCCCCCCACGAGGTAGCCGCTGTGGCGGTTGGCGGTTTCCGGCTTGCACGGTGCGACCGACTTGACCCCGATCTGGCGCGCCAGGTTCTTGGTCGACACCTTGCGGTTGCCGTGCATCAGCACCAGCAGCGGCCTGGCGTCCTGATCCTCCATCACCAGGGTCTTGACCACGGCAAACGGATCCCATCCCAGCACCTCGGCACTGTGCGTGGCGCCGCCATGCTCCAGCCATTCATAGGGATGCTCGGTGAAGGCCACCCGGTTGGCCCTCAGCAACGCAGTGGCGGGGGTTTCGGATACGTGGTCTTTTCGGGCCATGGTGCGACATGGAGTGGCGTTGGAGTCGGAGCGGGCATTCCGGCCAAGGGCGGCACCACTCAGATGGCAGGGTCGAAGTGCTCCTGGCGGATGCGGTCGATCGCAGCAAGCAGTTCGGCGCTCAGGCGGGTGCCCCAGGCGTCGAGGTCCTCATCCAGCTGCGCCATCGAGGTCACGCCGATGATCGTGCTGGCCACGCGCCACTGGGTGTAGCAGAACGCCAGCGCCATCCGGGTGGGGGAGAGTCCATGGTCGCGGGCCAGCGCGTTGTAGCGGCGCGCGGTGGCCAGGGCTTCGGGGCGACCCCAGCGCTGCTTTTTCATGCTGTCGAAACGGGCCATGCGACCCTGGGGCGCCTCGGGCTGGTCAATGCCGGTCTGATCGTACTTGCCGCTCAGCAGCCCGAAGCCCAGGGGCGAATAGGCCAGCAGCGACACGCCCAGACGATGGCAAGTTTCATCAAGCGCGTTTTCGTAGCTGCGGTTGATCAGGCAATACGGGTTTTGCACGCTGACAACCCGCGGCAGGCCCATTTGCTCGGCCAGACGCACAAACTCATGCACGCCATAGGGTGTTTCGTTGGACAGACCGATGTAGCGGACCTTGCCGGCCTGCACCAGTTCGCCCAGGGTCTGCAGCTGCTCCAGAATCGGCGTCGCGGATTTCTCCTTGGCCGGATCGTAGGACCGGATACCGAAGGCAGGCACATGGCGCTCGGGCCAGTGGATCTGGTAGAGGTCGATGACGTCGGTGCGCAGGCGGCGCAGGCTGGCATCACACGAGGCCCGGATATCGGCGGCCGTCATTCCGCCGCCCTCGCGAATCCAGGGCATCCCCCGTGACGGGCCGGCGACCTTGGTGGCCAGCACCATGTTCTGACGGACCCCCGGATGTTTGGCAAACCAGTTGCCCAGGATGGTCTCGGTCGCGCCGCAGGTTTCGGGTCGGGCCGGCACGGCATACATCTCGGCCGTGTCGAGAAAATTCACGCCCCGGGCCCGCGCCCGATCGAGAATGGCGTGGGCATCATCCTCACCCACTTGTTCGCCGAAGGTCATGGTGCCCAGGCAGACGGGCGAAACGCGCAGATCACTGGCGCCGAGGGCAATCAGATTCATGGTCGATACGGACGATGGCTCGTCAAAGGTCACACACAGCGGCCAAGTGTACGCAAGGGTTGCCGCTTGTGCAGGCGCCGGGGCGGGGAAAGGGCGGAGTACCGCGGCACTACAACCGACCGTCGGCGCGGGCGCGCTCCTCCTCCTGCAGGCGCAAAACACGCCGCTGGACTTTGCCGGTGGTTGTCATGGGCAACTGGTCGATGAACTCGATCTCTTTGGGGTATTCGTAGGGCGCAAGCAAGCCGCGCACATGGGTTTGCAATGCGGCCGTGATTTCCGCCTCGAAAGCTACCTTGCCCATCGCAAATTGGTCTCTTTGTGCTATGAAATCCGGTGCAAGAACCACATAGGCCTTGACCACGGCCCCGCGCTCGCGGTCGGGCTTGGGGACCACGGCGGCATTGGCCACCGCCGGATGTTTGACCAGGCAGTTTTCGATCTCGCCGGGGCCGATGCGGTAGCCGGCGGCCTTGAACACGTCATCGGCGCGGCCCTGGTACCAGAGGTAACCGTCGGCGTCGCGCACCGCCACATCGCCGGTGCGGCACCAGTCGCCGGTGTATTTGGCGCGGGTGGCGGCCTCGTTCTTCCAGTAACCGAGGAAAAAGATCGGATCGGGCTGGCCGTGCACGTCCAGCCGGTGCAGCGCCACATCGCCGGGAACACCGACCGGGCATTCCACCCCGGCGTCGTCGATGACCACCACCCGGTGTCCCGGATAGCCCTTGCCCATGCTGCCGGGGCGCGCCGGCCAGTAACGCGCGCAATTGCCGACGATGTAGTTGATCTCGGTCTGGCCGAACATTTCATTGACCGTCACCCCCAGTTCGTCACGGCAGTACGCAAACACCGCATCGCCAACAGCCTCTCCGGCACTCATGATGGCCTGCAAACCCAGACGGAACTGCTCGCGCGGTCGGGGATAGGCCTTCATCATGGCCTTGAGCGCGGTCGGAAACAGGAAGGTGTGGGTCACATCGTGCTGCTGCATCAGCGAAAACGCCAGTTCGGGGCTGAAACGCCCGTTCCAGGCGACGATCGGCCGACCGAAGTACAGCGTCGGCAGCAGCGCATCCATCAGGCCGCCGGTCCATGCCCAGTCGGCGGGCGACCAGAAAACGGCCTGCGTGTCCTGATTGGTCACGCCATCGAAGCCGAACCAGTTCTGGCTCGCGACAAAGCCGCTCAGGTTGCCGATCAGCGCCCGGTGGGGAATCAGCGCGCCCTTGGGGTTGCCGGTCGTGCCGCTGGTGTAGATCAGGACCGCGGGATCGTCGGCCGCTGTGTCGACGATCCGGAACTGCGGCGGCTGCGCCGCCAACGCATCTGCCAGCGCCAGATCGGCACGCCCTCCCGCCGCGCCCGCACCGATCACGCAGCGCAGTTGGGGGCAGCGCCCGCGAACCGCGCTCAGCGCGTCGATGGATGCCTCGTCGCAGATCGCCAGAATCGCTTCACTGTCGCGCAGGCGAAACTCCAGGGCCTCCGGCCCGAACAACATGGACAGCGGCATGGCCACTGCCCCCATCTGGAGAACGGCCATGTAAGCCACCGCGGTCTCGAACCGCTGCGGCATCACGATCGCGACGCGGTCCCCCTGCTGGACGCCCCGCGCCTGCAATGCCCGTGACAGGCGGCAGGCGGCCTCAAACAGGCTGCGATAGGAATGACTGGTGCCGATACCCGACGTGGAATGGTCGATGATTGCTATTCTTTTTTCACCATCGGTCGCGCCGGACGACGCTTCTGCCCAGCGCGAACAGCACACCCGGGCCATGTTGAAGCGCTCGGGAACCTCCCAGCGAAAAGCCGCATGAAGCGCCCGATACTGATCCACCGCGCCGGCGCTGCGCGCGGCCCTGTTGCCTGCTTGACTGCGTGGCATGCCTGTCTCCTGAATAATCGGCCGAATGTACCAAGTCCGATACGACGCACACACCCGTTCAATCCCGATTCGCGGTCTGAACTATCACTTGCGCCAATGGGGCGAACCGCGCAACAACAAACCGCCGCTGGTGCTGCTGCATGGCTGGATGGACGTGGGCGCCTCGTGGCAGTTCATGGTCGACGCGTTTTCCGGCTCGTTCCTGGATGGCCGCATGGTGCTGGCACCGGACTGGCGCGGCTTCGGCGACACGGTGCACCACCCGGGGGTGGACCACTACGGCTTTGCCGACTACCTGGCCGACCTGGAATTCCTGCTGGACGCGCTGGCGCCCGACCGGAGCGTTGACCTGGTGGGCCACAGCATGGGCGGCAATGTCGCCATGCTGTACGCCGGCATCCGCCCGACCCGCATCCGGCGCCTGATCAACCTCGAAGGATTCGGCATGCCGGCGACCCGACCCGCACAGGCAGCGGGCCGTTATGGCCAGTGGATCGACGAGCTCAAGGCATTGCACCGTGGCGAGCTGGGCCTGAAGACCTACCCCAGTCGCCAGGCCGTGGCCGACCGCCTGGTGCGCACCAACCCCCGGCTCGATGCCGACCGGGCCCTGTGGCTGGCCGGCCACTGGGCCCGGCCGTCAGCAGACGGCTCCTGGGCCATTCTGGGTGACGCCGCGCACAAGATTGTCAACCCCCACCTGTACCGGGTGGACGAAGCCCAGGCCGTTTTCCAGGCCATCCAGGCCCCCACGCTGGCGGTGGAGGCCGAAGGCGACTCGCTGCAGCAGTGGTGGAAGGGTCGCTACAGCCTGGCAGATTACCATGATCGACTCAAGGCGGTGCCCGATTGCCGCGTTGCGGTGGTAGCGGACGCCGGCCACATGCTGCACCACGACCAGCCTGCCATTCTGGCGGGTCTGATCGAAAACTTCCTCGCGTGAGAAAATACGCGGTTGCCGTCCCGCCAGAGCCCCCAGGCCCTCGGCCGGACCCCTTTTCTCCACGCAGGACATCACATTCATGGACGCAGAACACATCAACCAGATCGGCGCGCAACTGGCAGACCTGAGCGCGCGGACTGAAGACCTTCGGAGGTATCTTTGACTACGATGCCAAAGCGGAACGACTGAGAACCGTCAACGCATCGCTCGAAGACCCGGCAGTCTGGAACGACCCCAAAAAAGCCCAGGAACTGGGCAAGGAAAAGAAGGCGCTCGATTCGGTGGTGGTCACCATCACCGAACTCACGCGTGAGCTGGCCGACAACAGCGAGCTGTACGAGATGAGCAAGGAAGACGGCGACGACGCCGGCCTGCTCACCATCGAGGCCGAGGGAGCCAGGCTGGCTGCCCTGGTCGAACAGCTGGAATTCCGCCGCATGTTCAGCAACCCGGCCGACCCGCTGAACTGCTTCGTCGACATCCAGGCCGGCGCCGGGGGCACCGAAGCCTGCGACTGGGCCAGCATGCTGCTGCGCCAGTACCTGAAATACGCCGAGCGCAAGGGTTTCAAGGCCACCGTGGAAGACGAAACGCCGGGGGACACCGCCGGCATCAAGAGTGCCACCATCAAGATCGAAGGGGACTATGCCTATGGCCTGTTGCGCACCGAGACCGGCGTGCACCGGCTCGTGCGCAAGAGCCCGTTCGACAGTTCGGGCGGGCGACACACGTCATTCGCTTCGCTGTTCGTCTATCCGGAAATCGACGACTCGATCGAAATCAACATCAACCCCGCCGACGTGCGCACCGACACCTTTCGGGCCAGCGGTGCCGGTGGCCAGCACATCAACAAGACCGATTCGGCCGTGCGCCTGACACACATCCCCACCGGTATCGTGGTGCAGTGCCAGGACGGCCGCAGCCAGCACAGCAACCGGGATGTCGCCTGGCAGCGCCTGCGTTCGCGCCTGTACGACCATGAGATGCGCAAGCGCATGGAAGAGCAGCAGAAGCTGGAAGACACCAAGACCGACGTCGGCTGGGGTCACCAGATCCGCAGCTACGTGCTGGACAACAGCCGCATCAAGGACTTGCGCACCAACGTCGAAATCTCGGCCACACAGAAAGTGCTGGACGGCGATCTCGACGCCTTCATCGAAGCCTCGCTCAAGCAAGGCATCTGACCCCTGCCCCAACCCGGAAAGTTTCCCCATGATGCGTGAAGGACAAGCCACGGTGATCCGCCGCGAGGACTACACCGCGCCGGCCTACTGGATCGACACCGTCGATCTGGCGTTCGACCTCGATCCTGCCAAGACCCGCGTGCTCAACCGCATGCGCATGCGCCGCAACCCGGACGTCGCGCCCCAGGCCTTGCGTCTGGACGGCGAGGAGCTGAACCTCGCCCGTGTGCTAGTCAACGGCAGCGGCACTTCGTTCAAGATGGACGGTAACCAGCTGGTACTGGAGAACCTGCCCGAAGGCCCCGAGCCTTTCGATCTGGAGATCTTCACCACCTGTGTCCCGGCCAAAAACACCAAGCTGATGGGCCTGTATGTCAGCAACGAATCGTTCTTCACCCAGTGATAGGCCCAGGGTTTCCGCCGCATCACCTACTTCCTGGAC
>ERZ761607.4944-NODE-4944-length-11355-cov-4.578053_pt1 | contig 11355 bp, 13 predicted proteins | sample MGYA00511164_ERZ761607 | MGnify/ENA primary metagenome ERZ761607 (study PRJEB28899, sample SAMN02445080) | bioreactor sludge metagenome | biome: EBPR sludge | place: Australia: Brisbane, Thorneside Wastewater Treatment Plant | collected 2011-06-22 ...
AGCCAGGGCGCGGGCCGCGTCGTCGTGCCGCGCGGCGCCGTCTCGCTGGCCGTCGACTACGGCGCGGCGACGCTGCTGCATGCCGAGCGGGTGCGCTTCCGCTACCGCATCGAGGGCCTGACCGCGGGCTGGGTCGACGCCGGCGGGCGCCGCGAGGCCGCGTTCGCGGCGCTGCCGCCGGGCGAGCACCGGCTCGAGGTCGCGGCCTCGATGGACGGCCGCCGCTGGCGCGCCGCCGCCGCGCCGCTGGCCATCCAGGTGCAGCCGCGGCTGCACCAGACGCCCTGGTTCGTCGCGCTGGCCGCGCTGGCCGGCATCGGCCTGGTCACCGCCGCGCACCGGCTGCGCACCCACCAGCTGCGCCGGCGCAGCGACGAGATGGAGCGCCTGGTGGCCGAGAAGACCGAGGCACTGCGCGAGGCCAACGAGCACCTGCAGCGCCTGTCCTTCGCCGACGCGCTGACCGGGCTGCCCAACCGCCGCCGCCTGGACGAGGTGCTGCAGACCGAATGGCGGCGCGCCGCCCGCCTGGGCCAGCCGCTGGCCGCCGTGGTGGCCGACGTCGACGCCTTCAAGGCCTACAACGACCGCTGCGGCCACCTCGAGGCCGACCAGGTGCTGGTCGCTGTCGCCGAGGTGATCCGCCGGACGGCGCACCGCGCCGGCGACTTCGCGGCGCGCTTCGGCGGCGAGGAATTCGTGGTGCTGATCCCGGGCGCCGACGACGCGGCGGCCCGCACCTTCGCCGAGCGGCTGCGCCGCGCCATCGAGACACGCGCGATCCCGCACCCGGCGTCGCCGGTGGCGCCGGTGCTGACCGCCAGCTTCGGTGTCGCCAGCCGCGTGCCGACACCCGACGCGGTGCCGCAGTCGCTGCTGGCCGAGGCCGACGCGGCGCTGTACCGCGCCAAGCAGGGCGGGCGCAACCGGGTCTGCTGAAGGCCCGTACCGGCGCGATACACGCGCCGTACAAAGCCGGCACACGACGCGCACAAGGCGCGGCCCGCGCGACAAGCCGGCGATACCGGCGGCGACCAGACTGCCTCCCACGCTGCACCGCGGCCCCCGCTGCGGTCGGCAACCCCCTGGAGGTACGACGATGACGACGACCGCTCCGCGGCCGCAGGCGCTGCGGCTCGCCTGGCCCTTCGGCACGCGCCAGACCCGGCTGCCGGCGCGGCCCATGCCACCCCCTGCAGCGCCGGCGCTGCTGTGGCGCGCCTGGTGCACGCCCCGCCCCGGCGACTGGTGGCCCGCCAGGCCGCTGGCCGGCTGAGCAGGAGGTGCCCGCGATGCAGCCCACCCTGCCCCGGCCCGCCGACGATGCGCCGGCCTGCGCCCTCGGCCCCGACCCTGCCGCCGTGCAGGCCCAGGTGCTGCGCGTCTACGACCGCGTGGCCCGCGAGCCAGCGGCCGGCTTCCACTTCCATGTCGGCGCCGACCACGCCGTGCAGCGCCTGGGCTACGACGCCGCGGCGCTGGCGCGGCTGCCGGCGCGGGCGACCGCCCGCTTCGCCGGTGTCGGCCACCCGTTCGCGGCCGGGCGCGTGCCCGAAGGCGCGACGGTGCTGGACCACGCCTGCGGCGCCGGCACCGACCTGCTGCTGGCCGCGCTGCAGGCCGGCCCCGGCGGGCGCGCGGTCGGCGTCGACCTGACGTCGGCGATGCGCGAGGTCGCCAGCGCCGCGGCCGCCGAGGCCGGGCTCGCCGACCGCGTGCAGGTGCTGGCCGGCAGCTTCGACGACCTGCCGCTGGCCGATGCCAGCGTCGACGTCGTGCTCAGCAACGGCGTGCTGAACCTGGCGCCGGACAAGCCGCACGTGCTGCGCGAGGCGCTGCGCGTGCTGCGCCCGGGCGGCCGGCTGCTGCTGGCCGACGTCGTGCTGCGCCGTCCGCTGCACGAGGCCGCGCGCGCGCAGCCGGCGCTGTGGGCGGCCTGCGTCGGCGGCGCGCTGACGCTGGACGAGCTGCTCGCGGCGATCGGCGCCGCCGGTTTCGAGCGGCTGCAGGTCGCCGCGCACCACGACTGCTTCGGCGGCGCCGAGGTGCAGTTCAAGCTCGGCGACGGGCTGCTCGCCGGCGCGGTGACGCTGTCCGCGCGGCGTCCGCGCTGAGCGGCGCCGAGCGGCGCCGAGCGGTGGCAGGCCGCGACGATTTCCCAACCCGTCCGCAGTGCGGACACCACACCGAGAGGAGCATCACCATGCTGCGCAAGTACATCATCGAACGCAACGTCCCCGGCATCGGCGCGCACCCGTCCGAGGCCTACTGCGGCATCGCCCAGCAGTCCAAGGACGTGCTGGTCACCCAGGGCCCCGGCATCCAGTGGCTGGAGAGCTTCGTCGTGCAGGACAAGACCTACTGCGTCTACCTCGCCGAGAGCGAGCAGATCATCCGCGAGCACGCCGCGAAGAGCGGCTTCCCGGCCGACCGCATCGAGGCCGTGCGCACCGTCATCGACCCCAGCCTGGCGCCGGCCTGAGGCCGCGCCGGGACGCTGGTCCGCGCCGCGGCATGCCCTGCCGCGGCGTGGCCGAAAGGAACTCCCATGCTGATCCTCCTCGCCCTGGTCCTCCTCGTCCACTGGCTGCCGGCCGCGCTGATCGCCGGTGCGATCGGCGGCACGCTGCTGGCGCTGCCGCTGGCGCTGAGCGACCTGCTGCAGCGCACGCCGCTGCGGCCGGGCCGCGGCCCGCGCTGAGCCGCGGGCCGGAAGACGCACGAGGCGCGCCGGCCTGGCCCGGCCCTCGGCGCGCTCAGAACCCGAAACGCTCGCCGGCGCCGAGCAGCGTCGCCACGCCGAGCAGCGCGAAGACCACGGCCGCCACCGCGTGCAGCAGGCGCATCGGCACGCGTGCCGCGAGGCGGTCGCCGACCAGCACCGCCGGCACGTTGGCGACCATCATGCCCAGCGTGGTGCCGATCACCACCGCCAGCGGCGCGACATAGTGCGCCGCCAGCGCCACCGTCGCGATCTGCGTCTTGTCGCCCATCTCGGCCAGGAAGAAGACCAGCAGCGTGGTGCCGAAGACACCCAGCCGCGCGCTCCCTCCGGCCTCGGCCTCGTCGAGCTTGTCCGGCATCAGCATCCAGGCCGCCATCGCCAGGAACGACAGCCCGAGCCCCCAGCGCAGCGCGCCCGACGACAGCACGCTGGTGATCCAGGTCCCCAGCGCGCCGGCCAGGCCGTGGTTGACCAGCGTGGCGACCAGGATGCCGGCGATGATGGGCCCGGGCCGGCGGAAGCGCGCCGCGAGCACGAAGGACAACAGCTGCGTCTTGTCGCCGAACTCGGCCAGCGCGACGACGCCGGTCGAGACCAGCAGGGCTTCCATGGGTGAAGGGACGGCGGGCGAACGGGTCGCGGCCCCATGCGCTGGAGGGGCCCGCAACGAGATCCACGCGGCCTGCGCCCGGTGGGCGCGCACGGCCTCCCTGCCGTGCGTCACGGGCGGGATGCTACCCGGCGGCGGCCAACGCCCGCCGGCCGAGCAGCAGTGCGGCGTCCTCCGGGTGGTGCTGCAGCTGGAAGCCGCAGCGCCGCGCCAGCGCGCGCATCGCCTGGTTGCTGCGCAGCGTCTCGATCACCGCCTCGCGCAGGCCGGCCGCGCGTGCGTGGCCGAGCAGCCGCGCCAGCAGCCGCCGGCCCAGGCCCCGGCCCTGCCAGCGGTCGCCGACCACCAGGGCCAGCTCGCCCTGCGCGCCGGACGGATCGGCGACCAGCAGCCCCCAGCCCAGGATCTCGCCCGGTGCGGCCTGCGGCGACTCGGCGAGCACGAAACGGTGCGCCGGGTCGGACGCCTGCAGCGCGCGCGCCAGCGGCGCCGGCAATGCGGCCAGCGGCACGAAGAAGCGCTGGCGGCGCGTGTGCGGCGACAGCGCGGCGACGAAGCGCTGCAGCGCGTCCAGGTCGGCGGCCGCGGCGTCGCGCAGCCGGATCGGGGGGTTCATGTTCAGGCGCCTGCGGGCCGCAGCGCGGCCGCCGGCGGCGGCGTTGGCGCGCTGCGCCGGGCGCGCGGCCACACCAGGGCCGCCGCGAGCAGCGCGAGCGCCAGGTCCAGCGACCAGAAGGCGGTGTCGCTGCCCTGGCGGTCGGCCAGCCAGCCGCCCAGCCAGACGCCGGCGAAGCCGCCGATCTGGTGCACGACCATCACGACGCCGAACAGCGTGCCCAGGCGCTGGGCGCCGAAGTCCTGCGCGATGCGCCGCGCGGTGGGCGGCAGCACCGCCATGTAGGTGGCCCCGGCCAGCAGCGCGAAGCCCAGCAGCGCGGCGCTCGTCGCCGGGCTGGCCAGCAGCGCGGCGACCGCCGCCGCGCGAAGCAGGTACAACGCCGCCAGCACGGCGGACGCCTCGGTGCGCTTGAGCACCCAGCCGACGGCCAGGCTGCCGGCGATGTTGGCCGCCCCCATCAGCGCCAGCCAGGGGCCGGCCAGCGTCGCCGGCAGACCGCAGCGCTCGATCACGCCGGGCATGTGCATGGTCAGGAAGCCGATGTGGAAGCCGCAGGACGCGAAGGCCAGCGTGACGGCCCAGAAGCGGCGGTCGCGCAGCGCGTCGGCCAGCGGCACGGCGACGGCCGTTGCCGGCCGCGGCGCGGCCTGGCGGAAGGCACCGGCCAGCGGCCAGGCCAGCAGCGACAGCGCCGCGGTGGCCATCAGCGCCCAGAACCAGCCCTGCTGCGTGATCGCCCATTGCGTGGCCGGCGCCAGCAGCAGCTGGCCGGCCGAGCCGCCGGCGCCGACGAGCCCGATGGCCAGGCCCTGCTGGGCCGGCGTCAGCCGGCGGCCGATCTCGCCGATCAGCAGCGCGTTGCTGCCGGTCGCGCTGCTGCCCAGGGCCGCGACCAGCAGCAGCGCGGCGAGCATCGGCACGCTGCCGGCCCAGGCGATGGCCGCCGTGGCGAGCGCCAGCAGCAGCGCGCCGCTGCGGATCACGCGCACCGCGCCATGGCGCTCGGCCAGCCAGCCGACCAGCGGCTGCCCGGCGCCGAGGCCGAGCTGCGCCACCGCCGCGGCCAGGCTGATGCCCGCCAGCCCCAGGCCGGTGGCGGTATTCAGCGGCGAGACGAAGAGCCCGAATGCCGAGCGGGCGCCCGTCACCAGCGCCATCAGCGCGGTGGCGGCCAGGGCCAGGCGCCAGGCGTCGGCGCCCACCTCAGCCCCCGGCCTGGCGCTGCAGGATGGCGCGCACGCGGGTCGCCTCGACGCGGCCGGCGACCTCGGCCTCGTAGGACGACAGCTCCGCGCGGGTGAGGCCGATGTCGCGCAGCGTCTGCTCGGTCAGGCCGTCGGCGGGGTCGGCGGCACCGATGCGCTGCCAGGCGGCGCGCAGGCGCTGCCGCCAGCCGGTGGCGGGTGCCGCGGCTGCCGGGGTGCTGGCGGCGGGAAGGCGAAGGGTCATGACGGAAGGCATGGCAGGGCTCCGGGGTCGGGTTCGAGGAAGTCGGGTCAGTTGCGCTGAGTGGCGCTGGGTGGCGCCAAGGGGCGCGCAAAGGCGATAGGGGCGCTACGGGCGCTACGGGCGCTACTGGCGCTCAGGGCGCGACCGGTCGCGGGTACGGCCGGTAGCCGGCGCTGCGCGGCGGGGCGGCGACGCTGGCGTGGAACGGCGGCCGCAGGCCCTCGGCCTGCGCCCAGTAGGCGGCGGCCTCGGCGCGGCGCAGGCCGACGTCGCGCAGCGTGGCGTCGTCCAGCGCGGCCAGCGTCGCCTGCATCTGCGCCAGCCGGCGCCGCTGCGCGAGGCGCGCGGCGGCCCGGCGCAAGGCGCGCCAGGCCCCTTGCAGCAGCGCGCCGGCCAGGGCATGGACATGGCTGCGTGCGGTGGCGCCGAGGGGGTGTGCGAGGGTGGTCATGGCAGGGCTCCTTGCGGGTCGGACGGGGGCAGGACGGGCCGGTCGCTGCCGGCATGGCTGCACTCTCGCGGGCGCCGGTATCGCGCCGATGGCGGCCATGGTGCGGCGTGTCGTCGTCCTGTATCGGTCGCGTTTCGAGGGTCGCGGCGCAGCGCGGTGACGTGTGCGCACGGCCCTGCAACGACGACGGCCACGCCTTGCGGGCGTGGCCGTCGTCGGGGTCGTGCGAGACAGGGTGGGGCGGGTCAGGCCTTGCCGGCCGCGCTCGCGCTGGCAGGCGCTCGCCCCTTCGCTGGCGCCGCAACCTGCGCAGGCAGGTTCCGGCGTCCCGCTCAGGCCGCCAGCGGCAGCGGCACCTCGGGGCGGTCGGGCACCGCGTAGGTCAGCGGCGCCAGCGCGGTGTGGATGCGCGCGGCCTGCTCCTCGTCGAGCAGCGCGAACAGCGTCTTCTGGAAGCGCGGCTCCATCACGCCGGAGACGATGTACTGCCAGCGGTAGGCCTTGAGCACGGTGGCCGCGATGCGCTCGCGCTGCGCGCCGGTGAAGGGCGTGCCGGCGATCGCGATGAAATAGTCGGCGTCGCCGCGGGCCTGCGCCTGCAGGATGCCGTCGACCGCGACCACGAGGTCGATCAGGTCGCCGACCGCGGCGTCGCGCTCGGTCTTCGACAGCTTCGCGTCCTCGCGCACCAGCTCCAGCTCGTCCAGCGTGGCGTGGTGCGCCTCCTCCTTCCAGTGGAACAGGAAGACGTCCTTCCACAGCGGCGACAGGTTGGCGTCGGCCTCGATGCTGGCGCGGTAGTGCGCCTGCGTGAACAGCTCGATGTCCAGCGTCAGCGCGATCACCGCCCACTCGCTCTTGGACAGCACGGCCTGCGCGACCGCGTCGGGGTCGGCGGTCTGCACGTAGCCCGCGGGCATGTCGGCGGCCATCGTGGCCTCCAGGCGGCGGAACATCTCCTGGTGGCGCAGTTCCTCCTCGCTCATGCGCACGATGGCCTGCATCGCGGTCTGGTCGGCGAGCGCGTGCGCGCGGCCCAGGTCCAGCGCCTTGGCGGCGATGAAGCGCTCGACGAGACCGAAGATGTTGGCGTAGGTGCGGCCCTGCACCTGGCTGAGCAGGCGCTTGTCGGCCGCGCTCAGGAATTCCAGCTCGCCGACCAGCGACAGGCCGTTCGGCAGGAAGGTCTTGCTGTAGTCGAAGCTGCGGCCGCGGAAGACGTCGCGCTCGATCTCCCAGCGCACGCGCTTGGAGATCTCGATGACGCGGGCATAACGCTCGGTCGCAACGGCAGGAAGGGTCGTGGTGCTCATGGGGTGGGTCCTCGGGGTGCCGCCCGGCGACCCCTTGCCGCCAGGCTGGCCGCCAGTGTCGAAAGCCCGCGTAACGCGGCGGCAACGCGACGCGCCGCACGTGTTGCCGCTTTGTATTCGGGCCTTCCCGCGCGGCAGTGCGACGCGCAGAATGCGCGGCCATGGACTCGAGCGGCAACCTCCTCGTCGTCGACGACGACCCCAGCGTGCGCTCGCTGCTGTTGGAATATCTCGGCGGCCACCGCTACCAGGTGCGCGCGGCCGACAGCGGCGCGGCGATGCGCGCCGAGATCGAGCGTGAACTGCCCGACCTCATCCTGCTGGACCTGCGGCTGCCCGGCGAGGACGGGCTGACACTGGCGCGCTACCTGCGCGAGCGCTACGACGTCGGCATCATCATCGTGACCGGCTCGGGCGACGTGGTGGACCGCGTCGTCGGCCTGGAGGTCGGCGCCGACGACTATGTCGCCAAGCCCTTCGACCCGCGCGAGCTGCTGGCGCGCGTGCGCAGCGTGCTGCGGCGCATGCAGGCGCGGCCGCAGGACGGCGTGCCGTCGGCCGCGGTCGCCGCCGGCGGCGAGGCCCCGGCGCCCGGGCGCCAGCGCTTCGGCCGCTGCGAGATCGAGCTCGACTCGCGCCGCCTGTTCGACCTCGCCGCCGGCGGCGAGGAGCAGGCGATGACGGCGATGGAATACGACCTGATCCGCGTCTTCCTCGCCAACCCGAACCGCGTGCTGTCGCGCGACCAGCTGCTGATGCACACGCGCAACCGCGAGTGGGAGCCCTTCGACCGCTCGATCGACATCCGCATCGGCCGCCTGCGGCGCAAGATCGAACCCGACCCCGGCGCCGAGCCGCGCGTGATCCGCACCGTGCGCAACGCCGGCTACATGTACGTGCCGCTGGACCGCTAGTTTGCGCTGCGGCTGTGCCGGCAGGCGGGTCTTGTCGCGCCGGACCGGCGGCCTCGGCGCAGGCAGCCTAGACTGGCCGCCATGCGCATCGACTTCGTCTCCGACATCGCCTGCCCCTGGTGTGCCATCGGCCTGAATTCGCTGGAGATCGCGCTCGCGCGCCTCGGCGACCAGGTCCCGGTGGAGCTGCACCTGCAGCCCTTCGAGCTGAACCCGACGCTGCCGCCCGAGGGCGACGACACCGTCGCCTACCTGTCGCGCAAGTACGGCATCGGGCCCGAGCAGATCGCGCGCAACCAGGCTGCGATCCGGGAGCGTGGCGCGGCGGTCGGTTTCGCCTTCGGCGAACGCGCGCGTGTCTGGAATACCTTCGACGCGCACCGGCTGCTGGCGTTTGCCGCGGCGGAAGGCCCGCCCGGCGCGGCGCACGCGCTCAAGCATGCGCTGCTGCGCGCCTACCACGGCGAGGGGCGCAACCCCGGAGCGCCGGAGGTGCTGCGCGAGCTGGCCGCGCAGGCCGGGCTGGATGCGGCGCGTGCCGAGGCGGTCATCACCGGCGACGCCTATGCCGAACAGGTGCGCGAAGCCGAGCGGCGCTGGCAGCAGCTGGGCATCCACTCGGTGCCGTCGGTCGTGATCGACGGCCGCCACCTGATCCAGGGCGGGCAGCCGCCCGAGGTGTTCGAGCAGGCGCTGCGGCAGATCGCCGGCGAACCGGCCGCCGCGGCCTGAGCCTCAGCGCGGCGCCGGCGCGCGCATCGCCGCGCAGGGGTCCGGCCGCGGGTGCGGCGGCGTGAAGACGATGCGGTCGAAGGCCCGCGTCGGGTCGCCTTCCTCGAGGAAGCCGATCGCCTCGCTGCGGGCGCGTGTCGCGACGTCCAGCCAGCGCGGCGCGCCGACATCGGTGCGCACATGGCCATTGCCGGCCAGCAGCACGGCGCCACGCGCGGCATGCTGCACCAGCGCGCGCGCCATCTGCTGGTCGCGCGCCACCTGCGCCAGCGCCATGCGGCGCGCCATCGTGTCGTCCACCATGCCGCAGTGGCTGTCGCGGATCGCCGCGGCCAGCGTGGCGAGCACGGGCTCCGGCACCGCGGCGTCGAAGCCGTGCGCGGCGAGGCCGTCGCGCATCACCGCGCGCGCCTCGTCGCGGCCGACGTTGACGGCCTCCAGCGGCAGGCCCTGCTGCATCGCCAAGGCGATGAAGGGCTCGTAGAACGGCCAGTGCCAGCCGCGGCCGCCCTGCCCGGCGGCCACCACGGCCGGCACGTCCGGCGCCATGAACGGTGCACGCTGCGCCGCCATCGCGGCGTCCAGCGCGGCCTGGTGCTGGCGGTCGAACTGCTCCATCAGCAGCGCCGGGCGCGCCCCCGTCGCCAGGTGCGCGCGAAAGGCCTGCAGGCGCAGCGCGTGCTGCTGCGGGTGGTCGTGCACCTCGCCGAGCAGCACCACCGGCTTCGTGAAGGTCAGCGGCGGCGCGCCGCTCGGCGCGGCGCAACCGGCGAGCAGCAGCGCGGCCGCGCCCAGCGCGCGACGGCGGGTCGGGTCACCCGGTGGGCAGCACGCGTTCGGGCTTGGCCGCATGGTCGCCGGATGCTGCCACGTCGGCGGTCATCCCGCGCCGCGCAAGGCCTGGCGGTCGATCTTGCCGGTGCCGGTCTTCGGCAGTTCGTCCACGTAGCGCACGAGCCGCGGGTACTTGTAGGGCAGCAGCTGCTGCTTCACGTAGCGCTGCAGCTCGGCGGTGGTCGCCGCGTCGGCCGCCACGCCGGGGGCCAGCGCGACATGGGCGACCAGCACCTTCAGCCGCTGCGCGTCCTCGCCGGCGAGCACCGCGCACTCGCGCACCTGCGGGTGCGTCGCCAGGCAGCGCTCCACCTCCAGCGGATGCACCCACTGGCCGCTGACCTTGACCAGGTCGTCGGCGCGGCCCTCGAAGAAGTGGAAGCCGTCGGCGTCGACGCGGAAGCGGTCGCCGGTCCAGATCCAGCCGTCGCGCATGGTCTCGGCGGTCTTGTCCGGGCGCTGCCAGTACATCGGCGCCTGCGACGGGCCGCGCACGCAGAGGATGCCGCTGGCGCCCTCGGGGCCCACCGGCACCTCGGCGCCGTCGCCGTCGACCAGCTTCAGCTCGTAGCCCGGCACACGCCGCCCGGCCGCGCCCGGCCGGCAATGGCCAGGGCGGTTGGACAGGTAGATGTGCAGCACCTCGGTGGAGCCCAGGCCCTCGACGATCTCGAGCCCGTACCAGCGCTTCCACTGCTCGGCCAGCGGCGGTGCCAGCACCTCGGCGGCGCTGACGCACAGGCGCAGGCTGGACAGGTCGCGCCCTTCGGCGCCCGGGTGGGCGAGCAGCGCGCCGTACAGCGTCGGCAGGCCGAACAGCACCGTGGGCCGGTGGCGCTCGATGGCGTCGAAGACGCGCGCCGGCTCCGGCCGGCCGTCCAGCAGCAGCACGCGGGCGCCGGCCATCGTCGGGAACGTGACCGCGTTGCCGAAGCCGTAGGCGAAGAAGATCTTCGGCGGCGAGAAGACCAGGTCGTCGGCACGCAGGCCCAGCACGCGCCGGCCGTAGGCTTCCCAGGTGTACGGCGCGTCGTGGTGCAGGTGCACGACACCCTTGGGCCGGCCGGTGGAGCCCGAGCTGTACATCCAGAAGGCCATCTCGTCGCGGTGCGTGTCGGCCATCGGGTGCGCGTCGTCGCCGCCGGCGATCCAGTCGCCCCACGCGTGCCGCGTGACGAACTCCGGCCGCGGCACGGACACGAGGTCGCCGACGATCACCGCGTGGCGCAGCCGGCTGGCGGCGATGCTGTCGTGGCCCAGCACGGCGGCGAAGCGCGCGTCGACCAGCATCGCCTCGGCGCCGCTGTCCTGCAGCATCCAGGCCAGCAGCTCGGGCGGCGACAGCGTATTGGCCAGCACCGGCACGAAGCCGCCGCGCAGGGCGCCGAAGATCGCTGCCAGGTATTCGATGCCGTCGTCCAGCATCATCAGCACGCGGCCGCCGCGCGCCAGGCCCAGCGCAGCGAGCGCGCTGCCGGCACGGCAGGCCAGGCGGCCGAGTTCGGCATAGGTGATGCGACGGTCGCCGGCGATCGCCGCGACCTGCTCGCCGCGGCCTTCGGCGATGCGGTCGAACAGCATCGCCGCGGCGTTGTAGCGCTCGGGCAGTGTGAAGGCGATCTCGGCCGCGCCGGCGCTGGCGGGCGCGTCGCAGGGCACCGGGTCGGCGACGCGCCCTTCGCGGCGCGCCGCCCAGCCGGGGGCGGCG